>WNFZ01005731.1_pt1 | contig 11347 bp, 2 predicted proteins | sample 5400081 | NCBI WGS metagenome assembly WNFZ01 (sample SAMN13153365, study PRJNA577476) | soil metagenome | isolation source: 80 cm soil or saprolite under grassland replicate 1 | place: USA:California | collected 2016-06-15
CCCGGCCCCGCCCCTTCGCGCCCCCGATCGAGTGGGCGCTGGTGGCGGCGGCGGCAGCGCTGGTCGTCGCCTGCTGGTGGATCGCATGATCGCGGCGGCCACGCGTCACTCGGCTACTCCCCACGAGAAGACGTGGGTGGGCGAGAGAAGGACTGAGCTGCGGGCTACGCGCGGCGATCGCAGCGCCGGACGGACACGTCAGTCCTCTCCGAGGACCACGCGGATGCGGTGCGTCGCGCCGTCGTCCGTGAGCCTCACGTTCGCGCTGCCCGACGGCAGGGATACGTCGTCGACTTCCATGCTCGCGACCCCGCGGCTCACGCCACGCGGATTCAGGACGACGATCTCGTAGCGTGACGCGTGATAGCGGAAGGCGATCTCGAAGCCGCGCCACGCGCGCGGGATGCATGGATCGATGTAGAGGACCGCGCCCCGGAGACGGAACCCGAGCAGCCACTCGATCCCGGCGCGGTACATCCAGCCCGCGGAGCCCGTGTACCAGGTCCAGCCGCCGCGACCGACGTGCGGGGACTCGGCATACACGTCGGCGGCGGCCACATACGGCTCGACCTTGTAGCGGTGGACGCCCGCGCGCGTGCTCGCGCGGTTGATGGGGTTCAGGATCGAGAACAGCTCGTTGGCCTTGTCGCCGTCTGCCAGGGCGGCGAAGGCCATCACGGACCAGAGGGCGGCATGCGTGTACTGGCCGCCGTTCTCACGAATGCCCGGGGGATAGCCTTTGATGTAGCCGGGATCGGGCCCGGCGCCGTCGAAGGGCGGCGCGAACAGGAGGAGCAGCTCCTGGCCCCGGCGCACCAGATACTCCTCCACGGCGGCCATGGCCCGCGCCGCCCGGGAAGGCTCGCCGGCGCCGGAGATCACCGCCCACGACTGGGCGATCGAGTCGATCCGGCATTCCACGTTGGCGGCGGACCCGAGCGGCGTCCCGTCATCGAAGTAGGCGCGGCGATACCAGTCCCCGTCCCACCCGTGCTGCTCGAGCGCGGCCTTGAGGGCGCCCACGTGCGCGCGCCATGTCTCGGCGCGCGCGCGCTCGCCGCGGGCCTCCGCCAGTCGCGCGAGCTCCCACAGTGTCGTGTGGAGAAACCACCCGAGCCAGACGCTCTCGCCACGGCCCTGGTGGCCGACCCGATTCATGCCATCGTTCCAATCCCCCGTGCCGATCAAGGGAAGGCCGTGCGCGCCGACGGCCAGGCTCCGGTCCAGGGCCCGGGCGCAGTGCTCGAAGAGCGTGGCGCGCTGCGAGGAGACCGCCGGCAGGAAGTAGGCGTCGTCCTGCCCCGCCGCCAGCGCCGGGCCGGTGAGGAAGGGGATGACCTCGTCGAGTACCGCGGCGTCGCCGGTGACTTCCACGTAGTGCAGGACGGTGTACGGCAGCCAGACGCAGTCGTCGGAGATACGGGTCCGAACCCCACGACCGGACGGAGGATGCCACCAGTGCTGGACGTCGCCCTCCTCGAACTGCCGCGCCGCGGCTCTCAGGAGATGCTCGCGCGCGAGCCCGCGCGCGGCCACCGTCAGGGCCATCACGTCCTGGAGCTGGTCGCGAAATCCATACGCGCCCCCCGCCTGGTAGAAGGCGGATCGCGCCCAGACGCGACAGGCCAGCGTCTGGTAGAGGAGCCAGCGGTTGAGCATCAGGTCCATCGAACGGTCGGGCGTCTTGACCTGGACGGCGCCGGTGATGTCGTCCCACTGGGTCGTGACGGCCTTGAACACGAGATCGAGGTTGAGGCCGCGATAGCGGGTCACGAGCGCGCGCGCCTCATCGATCGTCGCCGCCTGTCCGAGGAAGAGCACGACCTCGGAGCGGCCGCCCGGCGGCAGGTCGATCTTCGCCTGAAGGGCCGCGCAGGGGTCGAGGCCGGCGCCGACCCGGCCGGATGGATGATCACCGCGCTCCAGCAGAGCCGGATGGTCCGGAGTGCCGTTCTTGCCCAGGAATTCCGTGCGATCACCGGTCCATGCGGTCTGGTAACCGCTGAGGTCCGCGAAGGCGACGCGATCGCCGAACTCCGGATTCCAGGCGTTCTTGGCGAAGAGCGCCCCCGTGGGCAAGTCGACCTCGGTGACGATGAACGGCGCGCTCACGTCGCGCGCGAAGCCGAGCACCCACTCGACGTATGCGGTCACGGAGAGACGGCGGGACTTGCCGGACCTGTTCTCGATCGTGAGCCGCGAGATCTTCACCGCGTCCTGGATCGGCACGAATTGCAAGAGGTGGAGGGCGATGCCGTGCGACGTATGCTCGAATCGGCTGTAGCCCTGACCATGCCGAACGACGTAGGTCGAGGCGTCCTCCCGGATCGGAAGCGAGGTCGGACCCCAGAGCGCGCCGGTGTCCTCGTCGCGGACATAGATCGTCTCGCCCGGAGGATCGGTCACCGGATCGTTGGACCACGGCGTGAGCTGGTTCTCCCGACTATTGACTGACCAGGTGTACCCGGCGCCGGACTCCGACACCTGGAAGCCAAGCGCTGGATTGGCGACGACATTGATCCAGGGCGCGGGAGTCCACTGCCCCTCCCCCAGGACCGTCAGGTACTCGCGACCGTCGGCGACGAAGCCGCCCAGGCCGTTCCAGAACTCGAGCTCGGGGCGGCGAGGCGGGGCGTCGGTGGGCGGCTCCGCTCTGGCCGGGCGGCGTGGAGGAGGGACCGCTCTCGACTGGGCGGGGTGCGCGCGCGCGAGTTGCTCGGCCAATGTGCCTTGACGACTCAGGAGGACGGCGCGGGCCGCCGCCTGGAGGGCATCGCGTGCCTGCCCCGAGAGGAGATCCCTTCTCAGGATGAAGACATTGCCCTGTGCTCCCGGCCGCTCGTGCCCCACTGCCGACTGGCTCGTCCGGACCAGTGTCTCGAGTGCAGTCTGCAGATCCGCCACGTAGGAGTGCGCCTTCTCGTTGAGGATGACGAGGTCCACCGCCAGTCCCTTCATGCGCCAGTATTCGTGCGCGCGGAGGAGCTGGCGGACGATGCCCCGGTCTTCGGGCTCGTCGATTCGGACCAGGATGATCGGGAGATCGCCCGAGATTCCGTAGGGCCAGAGCGCGGCGGCCCCCGACGTGTTGCGCTTCAGCGTGTCGGCGGACGGCCTGAGCGTGGGATCGGAGTAGAGGATCCGACCCGCGAGATCCTGGAACAGGTGCGCTTCGCTCGGGTCGACCCCGAGATGGTGCAGCTGCACCTGGGCGTGGGTCCACGCGAGCGTGACCGTGCGGTCGAAGGTCGCCGGGTCGCGATACTTGTCGGCGAGCGCCACGGCGGCGTCCCGCGAGGAGGTGACGAGCGTCGAGAAGACCAGGTGGACACTGTCGCCGGCCCGGAGGCGAACGCGGCGCCGGAGGCTCACGATCGGATCGAGCACGGAGCCCGTGGTGTTCGACAGGGGCCGGCCGTCGATCACCGACATCGGGGTGCGGATGCTTCGTCCGCGTCCGAGGAACCGAGCGCGGTCCGTCTCGAACTGAGCGCCACCGCCGGCCTCGCCCTCCACCACGACGACGTGGGCCGCCCAGACGGACGGCTCCTCCGGCGATCGGACCCGACGGGTCGCCAGGAGCGCCTCGAGGTGGGGCAGCGATTCCGTCTGGACGAAGAGCTTGGCGAACGCCGGATGCGCGGCGTCGGCTGCCGGCGATGTCAGGACGAGCTCGGCGTAGGACGTCATCTCGAGCTCTCGATCCTGCACGTCGAAGTTCGTGACGGAGACGCGACGGACCTCGGCATCGTCTTCCGGTGAGACCAGCACCTCGAGCGTGGTCGTGATGGCGCCGTCCCGCCGAAAGAACTCGGCGCGGTCCTCGAAGAACGTCACGCGATACGCGTCCGGCTCGATCCCCGTGGGCTGATGCCCGGCCGACCACACCGCACCGCTGGCGACGTCCCGGACGAAGATGTACGTCCCCCAGTGGTCGCGCGTGACGTCCTCGCGCCATCGGGTCACCGCGAGGCTGCCGCAGCGGCTATAGCCCGAGCCCGCCGCCGTCAGCATCACCGAATAGCGCCCGTTGGAGAGCAGATGCGTCCGGGGAACCGGATCGTGGGGAGACGTGAATTGACGGAAGGCCGGTGCTCTGAAGTCTCGGGCATGGGCGGGCGCCTCGACTTCCTCGACCCGCGGCCGGGCGACCGCGACATCCCGCGGCGCGCGCTCCTGCAGGAGCAGCTCGGTGGCCTGGACGATGGGCTCCGCGTGGAACCGCGCGGGCATCGCGCCCTCGCGCAGCACGTTCGACAGCGCGAGGAGGGTCATCCCCTGATGGTGCGCCATGTGGGCGCGCACGATCGCCACCGACGCGCCCTCGGGGACGCGAGATCCCGTATAGTCGAGCGCCTCGTAGAAACCGTATGATCCGCGGGCTCCCACGTCCACGAGACGCCTGAAGTTGCCGGCGGCGGCCGCCGGCTCGATCATCGCGGCGAGGGCGGTCGCATAGGGCGCGATGACGAGGTCCTCGCTGAGACCCCGCTCGAGTCCGAGGCCCGGGACCCCGAAGTTCGAGTACTGGTAGGTCAGATCGAGGTCGCGCACGTTGTAGGCCGACTCGGAGATCCCCCAGGGGACTCCCTGCTCCGCGCCGTAGCTCATCTGGCGGTGGACGACGAGCCGATACGTCTGGTGCAACACGCTGCCCGACGGCGAGCGCATGACGAGCGCCGGCATCAGGTACTCGAACATCGAGCCGGACCAGGAGACGAGCGCGGCTCCGTGCGCAACCGGCGTCATGGGGCGGCCGAGGTGGAACCAGTGCGAGACGGGGACGTGGCCCTTGGCGATCGCGATGAAGCTGGCCAGCCGCGCCTCGGAGGCGAGGAGGTCGTATCCGCTGGGATCGGGGTTGCCGTCGGTGATGCGGTAGCCGATCGAGAAGATCTTGCGCGTGGCATCGAAGAGGAAGCCGAACTGCATCGCGCCGAACATCGCCTGCGTGAGCGTGGTCACCGCGAGGAGGCGATCGACGAGCCTCTGGGAAGCAAGGGAGGACGCCGTGAGCGCCGCGATGGTCTCGTCGATGAGCGCGGTCTCATGCACTTGACCCGCACCGTCGCGCATGCGCGCATCGCGGAGCGCGGCGAGCTCGCCGGCGGCGGCCTTGCCCAGGTCGGCCAGCTCGGCCGGGCCCGGGCATGAGGACAGCAAGACCCCGATGGCCTTGACGGTCTCCGGAGGCGCGGCGGCGAACGCGGACAGCGCGGCCGCGAGGTGGGGCGCCCAGGGCATGATCGTCAGGAGATCGCGCTCGTGGCTGGCGATGGTGGCGCGCGTGGCCTCCGCCCAGGCCAGGAGATCGCCGTGCTCCCCGTCCCCTCGCTCCGCGGTCAGTGTGCGCGCAATGTCCACGAGGGTGTCGGCGAGAGCGGCGAGCTGACGAAGGCGGTCCGCCCAGGTCGCCGGGCTCGTCGGCGGCTCACGAAGCGCGGCGGCCAGCGCCTGGCGGGTCTCATCGAGCTGGCCGAGCGTGACCGTCTGGGTGCGTCGGTCGTCGGCGAGGGCGCTCGCGGCCTCCCCGACGAGGCCGAGCGCGTCCTCGATGCCGGCGAACGCGTCGGGATCGAGCAGCGGACGGTGGATCGCGCTCGCGCAGGCATGGCCGAGGACGAGCAGATGACCGGCCAGGTTCCCGCTGTCCACGGTGGAGACGTACCGGGGCTCGAGCGGGCGCAGGTTGCCCGTGTCATACCAGTTGTAGAAGTGGCCCCGGAACCGCTCGAGGCGTCTCAACGTCTCGAGGGTCGCCTCGAGTCGTCCGAGCATCTCGAGGCTGCCGAGCCAGCAGAAGTCGCGCGCGGCGGCCGTCGACAGCAGATAGAGCCCGATATTCGTGGGCGACGTGCGATGCGCGACGACGGGCTTCGGATCCTCCTGGAAGTTATCCGGTGGCAGGTCATGGTCGGCGGGACCCACGAAGGCCTCGAAGAAGCGCCACGTGCGGCGCGCCGTGGAGCGGAGGGTTCTGGCGTCCGCGGGCGACAGCAGTGGTGTCGGCGACAGGCGAGGTGGCCGGCTCACCCACCGGGCAACCAGAGGCGAGAGGCTCCACAGCATCAGGAACGGCGCGGCGACCACGGCGCTGTCCGGCCGCGCCAGGGCGATCAGCGCCCCACCGACGACGACGAGGATCGGCGCGCCGCGCATGCGCCGATACACGCCGCTGATCTCGCGGGACATGTCCGACTTGGCCTGCGCCGCCGTCGTCCACTCGAGCAGGCGCCGGTGGGTCAGATACAGGCGGCCGAGCGTGCGCCCGATCGCGTCGGTCATCAGCCACGCTTGATGCGCGAGGAACGTGACGCCGAGCCCGATCTGAGCGCAGGCGATGGCGAAGCTCTGCCCGACGGCGCGCACGTGAGCCCGCTTGGAGATCCCCGAGCGCCCGGGGATCAGGTCGGCGAACGTGGACAGCAGGGCGGGCAGGGCGATGGTGACGAGCACGAAGGCCGTCCACACGAGCGGCCGGCCGTGGGGCAGTGTCCAGCCGGCGATGAGGGTCAGCCAGGCGGCCGGAGCCGACAGTGTCCTCCGGAGATTGTCGAGCATCTTCCACCGGCCGATGAGAGGGATCCGGGCCGGGCCCCTCGAGTCGGCAGAGGCTCTCCCGATGATCCAGGGGAGCAGTTGCCAATCTCCGCGCGCCCACCGGTGCTGCCGGGCGACGGCGACCTCGTAGTCCGTCGGGAACTCCTCGAACAGCTCGACGTCCGTGACGAGTCCGGCCCTGGCGAAGATCCCCTCGATGAGATCGTGGCTCAGGAGCGAGTTCTCCGGCACGCGGCCGGCCAGGGCCGCGGTGAACGCGTCCACGTCATAGATCCCTTTGCCGGTATACGAGCCTTCGCCGAAGAGATCCTGGTACACGTCGGAGACCGCGGCGGCATATGGATCGATCCCGGCCGGCCCGGCGAAGATCCGCTGGAAGAGAGACAGGTCGCGATCCGTGGGCATCGTGGGCGTGATCCGCGGTTGAAGCACGCCGTATCCGTCCACGACGCGGCCCACGCGAGGGTCGAGCGCCGGCCGGTTGAGGGGATGGGCCATGGTGCCGACCAGACGGTTGACGGCGCCTCTGGGCAGATGCGTGTCGGCGTCGAGGGTGATCACGTAGCGGACGGCGGCGGGCACGTCGGGCCGCCGGGCGAGGAACGTCGTGTCGTTCCCCCCGCGCAGGAGATGGTTCAGCTCGTCGAGCTTCCCGCGCTTGCGCTCCCAACCCATCCACTTGCCTTCCGCCTGATTCCAGACACGTCGCCGATGCAGTACGAGGAAGCGCTCACCGGCGTCGGGAGCGCGACCGTGGCGGCGGTTGAGGCGCGCCACCCCGTCGACCGCTGCCGCGAGGAGCCGATCATCTTCCGGCATGGTCTCGGTGGGCGCGTCGGTCCAGTCGGACAGGAGGGCGAAGTGAACGTCACCGTCCGGATTGGCGAGGTAGTGGATTTCCAGGCGATCGACATGCTCCTCGATCTCGGTCTCGTCGGACAGAAGGGTGGGCATCACGACGAGCGTTCGCGAGCTCGGCGGGACACCGTCGCGCAGTTCCAGGCGCGGCAGGGGCCTCGGGCCCAGCAGATCCGTGACGGAACGGTTGACGAGCGCGACCGCGAGGTCCGAGGCCGGGGTGAGGGCGACAAGACCTAGCATGGCGAGCGCGAGCGGACTCATGCCCCCGGCATGCGCAAGGAGGAGAGGGAGCGCGAGGAGGAGCGCGGTGACGATGCCGATCGTCCCGAGGTAGCCCGGGGTCGCCCACGACACGTAGGCGCGTAGGATCCGCTGCTTGAGTGGGATGCGGTAGCCGATCGCCCTCTCGAGGAGCGGCAGCCCGCGCGAGATGAGGTAATACGCGGGATCCTCGGCGCGGCCTCCGGGAGGAGCGTCGGGCGGGCGCGCCGCCGCGGCCCTCTTCGCATGGGCGATCACCTCACGGGTCACCTCGAGCTCGGATCGGCCGGAGCCTCGCGCGAGCTCCTCGATCGCGTGACGGTAGCGGTCGCGGGTCGCGAAGTCCATGGCACCGAAGGCACTGTCGGCTCGCAGCGCCTCGTCGACGACGCTGACGCTTTCGAAGAACTCTGCCCAGTCGAAGGCCGCCATCGTCCGCATGCTCGTGATCACGTTGCGGACCGTCACGTTCGTGGCGGCCTGGTTCTGGAGCTCGACTCGCACGAGCTCGTCGGCCGACGTTCCCGACGCCGCGAGCTGCTGGTCGAGCCAGGCGAGCGCGGGCGTTGACTCGGGATCCTGATCACGCAGACGCTGGACGAGCTGGACGGTAAACGCCATCGGCAATGCCGCCGCGTGAAGGGACCGGAACGCGAGCGGCCGCGCGGGGCGCCCGGCGAGGCCGAGGAGCTCGTCCGCCAAGGCGTCGGCCTCGTGGCAGGCGGCACGCCCCTTCACGATCTGCTCGGCGAGCCGCCGCAGGTTCTCCACGAGCACGATCCTGAGGGCGATGGGGACGGCCCACAGCTCCCCGATGGTCAGTGGCTGAACGCGCTGGAATCGGCGCACAAAGCGCTCGAGGGTATCTCGCTCGAACCGGCTGTCGGTGTGTTCGACGAAGGCCCAGGCCAGGTCGAGCACGCGCGGATACCCTTGAAGAGGGCCTTCGGCGAGCTTCGGAAGCTGGCGGTAGAATCCGGACGGGAGATCCTCTCGGATGTGCCGGACCACCTCGTCCACGATGTGGAAGTTGTCGACGAACCATTCGGCCGCCGGCGTGATCGGGCCTTCATCCCGAATCACCTCGGCGAGCGTGCGATAGCACTGGAGCAGGACGCGCCCGCTGTCCCGCACGCGTGGCGACAGGGGGCGGCCGATCCCGCCTTCGAGCAGGGTCCGCTGGCGCGCGATCTGCTCTGCGTGCTCCTCGAGTCGTTCGGCGCTGAGCAGCTCTGCCCGGATGGGGGCCTGGGAGTCGAGGATGGACCCGGTCGTGGAGGCACTCACCCGGAAACCCCGCAAGAGTCGATGGGAGAGGGAGCGACGAACGATCAGGCGCCCCGGTGTGTCACAGCCAAGACGTGTGGGTCCCGCGTACGGGGACGCAGCGCTAAATCGAGATCTGGCGCCTCGCGAGCGTGGCCTTGAGCTGTCATACCTGACCGGGCACCCGCAAGCTCACTGGTACCTGATCGCGTTGGCCGGGATACTGAGTGGTTGGCGCTGGCCATGGGGAAGCCCGGGCTACTTGGCCGCAGATATCTTCCGAAGGGCTGAGGAATCGTGGACCGTCGTGTGTCCTTCGTAGCCGCGTCGGCGGTCCCAGAGCACCCGAATCCGTGTACCGCCGTCACGAACACCCGTTACCCGACCGACGGTGTCCTCCATCGAAGCCAGCAGCTCCACGAGATCGTTGACGTTAAATTTATCCACCGCGACTTCGCCATTGGGCCAAGGGGCCAAGACAGCGGCGGGGAAAATCGCTCCAAGCACCGGGGGGTCCCAGCTTGGGGGATAACCGAGTGTGGCAGTGCGACTGTAGCACGAGCTAAACTCGTGCGGTCGGTCAAACTGAGACACTACCGAGCAGCGGCGTGATCCGACCATAGCCAGAGCACCCGCACTGTTCGGCTGGGCGAACCATCTCGGCCGTCAAGGCCGGCTCCTCCGCGCAGGGGGACTCCCGCTCCTGCGTCGAGCACGGCTGCCGCACCGCTCAGCAGGCCCGTCTCCCGCCGCTCGGGTACGCCCGGCTACGCACGGAGATACGCTACAACCTGATGCCGGCGCTCTTGGCTCATCTTGTTCTAAATTACTAGTTCTATTGGATGTTTTCTTGTTGACGTCGGGGTAATAGCAGACTATAGTGGCACTCTACGTAGGTGAGTGCTAAGACCCCGCTGATCGGGATCGGGCTACGAGGTCCAACATCTTACAATCGGGAGGCGGATTGCCCATGAAGATTCGTCCGTTGCATGACCGGATCCTTGTCAAGCGCGAGGAAGAGAAGGACGCCAAGAAGGGCCGCATCATCATTCCCGACACCGCGAAGGAGAAGCCCCAGGAGGGCAAGGTCATCGCCGTGGGCAACGGGAAGGTGAACGAGGACGGCAAGAAAATCCCGCTGGACGTGAAGGCCCACGACCGCATCCTCTTCGGCAAGTATTCGGGCTCCGAGGTCAAGGTGGACGAGGAGGAGTACCTGATCATGAAGGAAGAGGACGTGCTCGCGATCATCGAGTAGCCGGGCCCGGACAGCCAACCCGACCGGGCCGCGATGGCCGGTCAATTCTCTCGCACGATCGAGGAGGAGCACCAAGATGCCGAAGCAAGTCCTGTTCAGTGACGAGGGGCGGGCCGCCCTGCTCCGCGGAGTCAACATCATGGCGGCGGCCGTCAAGGCCACCTTGGGCCCCAAGGGGCGCAACGTGGTCATCGACAAGAAGTATGGTAGCCCGACCATTACCAAGGATGGGGTCACGGTCGCCAAGGAGATCGAGCTCAAGGATCACTTCGAGAACATGGGGGCCCAGATGCTCAAGGAGGTGGCCTCCAAGACCTCCGACATCGCGGGTGACGGGACCACCACCGCGACCGTACTGGCCCAGGCCATCGTCCGCGAAGGCCTGAAGAACGTCACGGCCGGGGCCAACCCCATGGGGCTCAAGCGCGGCATCGACAAGGCCGTGGACGTGGTCGTGGAAGACCTCAAGAGGATGTCCAAGTCGACCAAGGACAAGAAAGAAATCGCCCAGGTCGCCTCCATCGCCTCCAACAACGACAAGGCGATCGGCAACCTGATCTCGGACGCCATGGAGAAGGTCGGCAAGGACGGGGTCATCACCGTGGAGGAGTCCAAGTCCGCCGAGACGGTGCTCGACCTGGTCGAGGGCATGCAGTTCGACCGCGGCTACCTCTCGCCCTACTTCGTGACCGACGCCGAGCGGATGGAGTGCGTCCTCGAGGACGCGCAGATCCTGATCTACGAGAAGAAGCTGAGCGTGATGAAGGACATGCTGCCGCTGCTGGAGCAGGTGGCCCGCGCGGGCAAGCCGTTCCTGATCGTCGCCGAGGATGTGGAGGGGGAGGCCCTGGCCACGCTCGTGGTCAACAAGCTGCGCGGTACGCTGAACTGCGCGGCCGTGAAGGCGCCCGGCTTCGGCGACCGCCGCAAGGCCATGCTGGAGGACATCGCCATCCTGACCGGGGGCAAGGCCATCACCGAGGACCTGGGGATCAAGCTGGAGAACATCAAGCTGGAGGACCTGGGCAAGGCCAAGAAGGTGGTGGTGGACAAGGACAACACCACGATCGTCGAGGGGGCCGGCAAGACCGGGGCCATCGAGGGCCGCATCAAGCAGCTTCGGGCCCAGATCGAGGAGAC
>WNFZ01014468.1_pt1 | contig 11346 bp, 9 predicted proteins | sample 5400081 | NCBI WGS metagenome assembly WNFZ01 (sample SAMN13153365, study PRJNA577476) | soil metagenome | isolation source: 80 cm soil or saprolite under grassland replicate 1 | place: USA:California | collected 2016-06-15
GGCTACGCGACGCTGGAGCATCGCGACGCGCTGCTGAAGCACGGGCCCTGCCGGCTGCACCGGCGGAGCTTCGCGGGCGTCCTGGTCCAAACCGAGCTCTTCGTGTGGAGCGATGTGGTGATCGAGGAAACATGGGGACAACGCTGACGATCGGTCTCCTGGTGGCGGTCGCGCTCGGGGCTGGCCCCGCGGCCTGGGCACAGCCCAAGTGCGCGGCCACGCCGCGGGACATGGAAGGCCCCTTCTACAAGCCCGGCGCGCCCGCCCGCGAGGCCACTGGAAAGGGTTTGATCGTCAACGGCGCCGTGCGGTCGGCCACGACCTGCGAGGGCATCAAGGGCGCGCGGGTGGAATGGTGGCAGGCCAATCCCAAGGGTGAATACGACGATGCCCACCGGGGCATGCTCATGACGGCGGAGGGCGGCGCCTATCGCCTCGAGACCGACTTCCCGCCCCCGTACGCCGGGCGGCCGTCCCATATCCACTTCAAGGCCTCCGTCCCGGGCTACCGCCCGCTGACGACCCAGCTCTACCCGAAGGCCGGGCAGAGCGCGATCACCTTCGATCTCGTGCTGGTGAAGGAGTAGAGAGCGTGCCTACAGACACCCGTCGACCTCTGGGCATCAAGGGAGAAGAAGAAGCTGCCCGCTTCCTGAGCCGGAGCGGATACGCGATTCTGGAGAAGAACGTGCGTACCCGCGCCGGCGAAATCGACCTCGTCGCGAAGGAGGGCAAGACCCTCGTCTTCGTCGAGGTCAAGACGCGCAAGGACGTGCCGGTCCAGGCCGACGCGCCCCCGCCGCCGCCGCAGGTGGCGGTCAATACGCGGAAGCAGAACCGGCTCGGCAAGCTGGCGCACGGCTATCTCAAGGCCAAGCGCCTGCGGCAGATCCCGTGCCGCTTCGACGTCGTCTCCGTCATCATCAATGACGACGGCGCCGTGAAGGCCATCCGCCACATCCCCAACGCCTTCTCCGTCTCGCCCTGGTAGGGGCGGCGGGCGCTCAACTTCGCGCCCCGCAGCCTTCAGCCATGGACAGGCAGGAGAGCTTCAGGCGGGCGCTTCCCCTCGAGCGCGGGCGCACCGCGCTCCTCGTGGTCGACATGCAGCGGGCGTTCCTCGAGCCCGGCCAGGCCATGGAAGTCCCGCCCGCGCGCGAGATCGTCGGCCGGATCCAGGAGCTGCTCACCATCTTCCGCGAGAAGGCCCTGCCGGTGGCCTTCACCCAATTCACCTACTCGCCGGCCGCGCCGCTGCTGGTGGGCGAGCTGCATCCCGAGCACAGGCCCGCGCCGCCCGGCGCCCCGCGCGGCTTCGGACTGCCATCCTCGTCCTGCCTCGCCGGTGAGGACAATGTGCGCGTGATCCCCGAGCTCGAGCCCCGCGCCGACGAGCTGGTGGTGAGCAAGCCGTACTACGACGGCTTCAACGGCACCGTGCTCGACGGCGCCCTTCGCGCCCGCGGCGTGACGACGCTCGTGATCACCGGGACCATGACCGACATCTGCGTTCTGGCCACGGTGATCGGCGGCTTCAATCGCGAGTACCGCATCGCCGTGGTCGAGGATGGCGTGGCCACGCTCTGGCCCGAGATCCAGCGCGCCACCCTTGACATCATCCGCCGCGCCTATGCCCGCGTGGTCTCCGCCAAGGAGATCGCGGACGAGCTGGCCGCGTGGTAGCCTCGGCTGTATGAAGAACGGCTATCGCTTCCAGGGCTGCATGCCGGCGAACCTCCTTCCCTTCACCGCCGACCTCGCCATCGACGAGCCCGCCTACCGCAAGCACCTTCGCTGGCTGGCGGATGCCAAGGGCGTGACGGGCATCGTGGCCAATGGCCATGCCGCCGAGGTCTCCTCGCTCACGCGCGAGGAGCGGAAGCGGGCGCTCGGCATCGCGCTGGACGAAGTGGCGGGAAAGGTCCCTGTGGTCGCGGGCGTCTATTCCGACGGCACGCTCGAGGCCGTCGAGCTCGCGCGCGATGCCAAGGCGCTGGGCGCCGCCGGGCTCCTGGTGTTCCCGCCGACGATCTTCATGTGGGGCGCCCAGGTCAAGCCGGAGATGGCGCTGCGCCACTTCCAGGTCCTGGCGGATCGGGTGGATCTCCCGCTCGTCGTCTTCGAATACCCGCCCGCGTCAGGAATCGGCTATAGCCCGGAGACGCTCGCCGAGCTCTGCAAGCTCCCCGCGGTGGCGGCCGTGAAGGACTGGTCCAATGACATCGTGGCGTACGAGCGGAATCTCCGCGCGCTGCGGGACAGCGGCCGGCCGGTGGCGATGCTGTCCTCGTTCACGCTGTCGCTGATGGCCAGCTTCCTGCTGGGCGCCGACGGCTGCATCTCGGGCATGGGGAGCGTGGCCGCGGATCTCCAGGCCGCGCTCTTCGCCGCCGTGCAGTCGGGAGATCTCGCGACGGCGCAGCGGATCAACGAGCGCCTGACCCCGCTGGTCAATGTGTTCTATGCGCCGCCCTTCGTGGACATGCACAATCGGATGAAGGAAGCGCTGGTCCTGCTCGGACGCATCCCGGCGGCCCACGTGCGGCCGCCGCTCACGCCGGTCACCGAAGACGAGCGCCATCGCATCCGGCTGGCGCTCCGTGCCGCTGGACTCCTGACCTAACGAACCGCCCACATCCGGAGGAGCCATCATGCACATAGCCCGCAGAATCGTTTTGGCTCTGGCGATCGTCGCCCTGCTCGCCGCCCCGATGCTGGCCTCGGCTCAAATCGTGGACAAAAAAGCGCTGACCCTCGAGGCCGCCAAGCGGATCGCGGCGGCCGCCGAGGCCGAGGCCAAGAAGAACAACTGGAACCAGGTCATCGCCATCGTGGACGACGGCGGCCACCTGATCTACCTCCAGCGCCTCGACGAGACCCAGACCGGAAGCGTCCGCATCGCCATCGAGAAGGCGCGGAGCGCGGCGGCGTTCAAGCGTCCGACCAAGGTATGGGAGGACTCGCTGGCGGGTGGCCGCCAGGCGGTCCTGGGGCTGCCGGGAACGATCCCGAGCGAAGGCGGCATTCCGCTCACAGCGGGGGGCAAGGTCATCGGCGCCATCGGAGTGAGCGGAGGCACGGCGCCTCAGGACGGCCAGGTGGCCAAGGCGGGCGCCGACATTCTGCCCAAATAGGTCGGGCCGGGCGGGACCCCGCCGTCGGCTCCGGGTCGCGAAGTTGCGCTCTCCGGGCGATCGTGGGACGATTCGTCTCCATCTCGCTCAGCTGTTGAAGGAGAGGGGAAACCTTCATGGCTCACAAGCAGTCGAAGCCACCCCAGCCGGCTCCTCCAGAAAAGCCGGACTCGACTCGTCCCGCCGTCGATCCCGTGGTCGAAGAAGAAACGCCGCGTCAAGACATCCCGCGCTTCCCGGTCGTCGGCATCGGCGCCTCGGCGGGCGGGATCGAAGCCGTCAAACAGGTGCTCCAGGCCCTGCCGGCCGATACCGGCATGGCGTTCGTCCTGGTGCAGCACCTCGACCCTACCCACGCCAGCATGCTCACTGAGATCCTGTCGCGCGCGACCAGCATGCCGGTCTCCGAAGTCACGGATCAGATGGCGGTGGAGCCGAACCATGTCTACGTCATCCCGCCAGGGATGAACATGGCCATCTCGCAAGGCACCCTGCGGCTCTCGCCGCGTGAAGAGACACCCGGGCAGCACCGGGTCGTCGACCACTTCCTGCACTCCCTGGCCGAGGATCAGGGCCACAAGGCCATCGGCGTCATTCTCTCCGGCAGCGCGACCGACGGCACCCTGGGACTCGAGGCGATCAAGGCGGAAGGCGGCATCACCTTCGCCCAGGACGACACCGCTCAGCACAAGAGCATGCCGCGCAGCGCGAGCGCCGCCGGCTGTGTCGATTTCGTCCTGCCGCCGGACGAGATCGCGCGGGAGATTGTGCGCATCAGCCGGCACCCTTATGTGGCCCCCGGCGCAGAGGCCGCGGTCGAGGGAGCGCGCGAGCCGAAGCTGAACGAGGTTCTTGACCAGCTCCGCTTCGCCACCGGAGTGGACTTCAGCAATTACAAGCGCAATACGCTCTACCGCCGCGTCACCCGGCGCGTGGTGCTGCACAAGATGGAAGGCCTGGGCGACTACGTGCGCTTCCTCCAGAGCAATCCCGCCGAGGTCGAAGCCCTGTACCAGGACGTCCTGATCAGCGTCACCAGCTTCTTCCGCAATCCGGAAGCCTTCGAGATGCTCAAGGGCAAGGTCTTCCCCCGGCTGACCCAGGAGCGGTCCCGCCACGAGGCCATGCGCATCTGGGTGCTGGGGTGCTCCACGGGTGAAGAGGCGTATTCCATCGCCATCGCCTTCGCCGAGTTCGCGGAGGCGTCGGGGCGGCAGATCCCCCTGCAGCTCTTCGCCACCGACCTGAACGGGGTGGGGATCGAGAAGGCCCGCGCGGGGATCTACTCGAAGACCGTCACGCAGGAGGTCTCGCCCGAGCGGCTGCGGCGCTTCTTCGTCGAGATGGATGGCAACTACCGGATCACCAAGTCGATCCGTGACACGTGCGTGTTCGCGCGGCACAATGTGCTGAGCGAGCCGCCCTTCTCGCGGATCGACCTCATCAGCTGCCGCAACATGCTCATATACCTCGAGCCCTCGCTCCAGCAGCGGGTCCTGTCGATCCTGCACTATGCGCTGCAGCCGAAGGGCTTCCTCTGGCTGGGCGGCTCGGAGACCATCGGGGCCTACCGCGATCTCTTCGAGATGGAGGACGCCAAGCAAAAGATCTATGTGAAGAAGCTCGGGGCGAAGCGCGTGACCGTGGACCTGCTCCCGACTCCACTCCGAGCGGAGCCCCGGGCCGCGGGCCAGCCGGGGCGCGAAGTCGGCGGGCCTGGCACGGATGTGCAGCGAGAAGCTGATCGCCTTCTGCTGGCGAGATACGCCCCGGCCAGCGTCCTGGTCAATGCCGAGCTGGAGATCGTGCAATTCCGCGGGGACACGGGGCGCTATCTCGCGCCCTCGCCCGGCAAGGCGAGTCTCAACCTGCTGAAGATGCTCCGGGAAGGCCTGCTGGTGGGCGTGCGCGGCGCGGTGCACAAGGCCCGGCGCAGCGAGGCGCCCGCCCGGGAGGAAGGCCTGCGCATCAAATCCAATGGCGGATATCGGAGCGTGAACGTGCAGGTGATCCCGGTCAAGAGGAACGGCGGACCAGAAGAGCACTTCCTCGTTCTCTTCGAGGAAGCGGCGCTGGGTCCCCAGCCCCGCGGCAAGCAGGCGCGGCTGAAAATGGCGAAGGCCAAGGTCGCCGGCCGGCGGGAGCGGGAATCGTCCGAGCACGAGATCGCGCGCCTGACGCAGGAGCTGGCGGCGACCCGCGAGTACCTGCAGTCGGTGATCGAGCAGCAGGAGGCCGCCAACGAGGAGCTGCAGTCCTCCAACGAAGAGGTGCAGTCGGCCAACGAGGAGCTGCAGAGCACCAACGAGGAGCTGGAGACCTCGAAGGAAGAGATCCAGTCGAGCAACGAAGAGCTGGCCACGGTTAACGAGGAGCTGCACAACCGCAACCTGGAGCTCAGCCAGAGCATCAACGACTTCGTCAACCTGCTCGCCAGCGTGCAGCTGCCCATCGTGATGCTCGGCTCGGACCTGCGCATCCGCCGGTTCACGCCCATGGCCGAGAAGCTCTTCAAGCTGATCCCGGCCGACGTCGGCCGGCCGATCACCGACATCAAGCTTACCGTGGACATCCCCGATCTCGAGCAGATGCTGGCCGACGTCGTCGAGACGGCGAGCGTCAAGGAGCGCGAGGTCCGGGACAAGCAAGGCCGCTGGTATCTCCTGCGCATCCGCCCCTACCGGACCCTGGAGAGCCGGATCGACGGCGCGGTGCTGCTGCTCGTCGATGTGGACAGTGTCAAGCGCAGCGAGCAAACGCTGCGCCGTCAGGCCGAGCTATTGGACCAGGTGGACGAGGCGATCTTCGTGTGGGAGATCGATGGGGGCATCGTCTACTGGAACCGGGGGGCGGAGGAAGTCTACGGCTACACGCGGGAGAACGCACTGGGCCGAAACGTCGACGAGCTGCTGGCGACTTCCCCTCCCGCGAGCGTCTTCAAGGACGCCATGCTCAAGCGCGGCCACTGGATGGGGGAGCTCAGCCACACGGGGCGTGACGGCCGGCAAATCGTCGTGGACAGCCGAATGGTGCTGGAGCCGGGCTCGGATCCACGACGCCTGGTGCTCGAGACCGACCACGTCATCACGGAGCGCAAGGAAATGGAGCAGACCCTGCGCGACCGCGCCGAGAAGCTGGCCGCGGCCGATCGCAACAAGAACGAGTTCCTGGCCATGCTGGCGCACGAGCTGCGCAATCCCCTGGCCCCGCTCAGCAATGCCCTGCAGATCCTGAAGGAGCCGGCCGCGACCGCGGACATGGTCGCGCGGGCGCAGGGCATCATGAGCCGCCAGATCCAGAACATGGTGCGGATCATCGACGATCTCCTCGATGTCAGCGAGCTGACACGCGGCAGAGTCCAGCTTCGCCTCCGGCCGGTGAAGGTGGCCGCGCTGGTCGCTCATGCCGTCGAGCTGAACGAGCATCAGATCGAGGCTCGAAGTTCACGCGCCAAGGCGGCCATATCTGGCTGACCGCGGAGCGCGTGCCGGGGAAGGATGGCGGGCCCGGCGAGGTTACCATCCGGGTGAGGGACGACGGCACCGGAATGAGCGCGGAGCTGGTGCCGCGCGTGTTCGACCTCTTCATGCAGGCGGACCGCTCTCTGGCCCGCAGCCAGGGGGGATTGGGAATCGGCCTCACCGTGGTCCGGCGCCTCATCGAGGCTCATGGTGGCAGCGTCGAGGCGTCGAGCCCGGGTCTCGGCCAGGGCAGCGAGTTCGTCTTGCGGCTGCCGATCATGTCGGACGGCGCGGTTCGCGTCTCCCAGGAGGCACCGCCGACGGAAGCTGCCCAGGCCAAGGCTGGCGCCCAGCGCGTCCTCGTTGCCGACGACAATGTGGATGCGGCCAAGACCCTGGCGATGGTCTTGAGCCTGGCCGGACACGAGGTGCAGGTCAGCCACGACGGACCGACCACGCTCGACAGCGCGACCGCTTTCGCGCCGCGGGTCATCTTCCTCGACATCGGCATGCCCGGCATGGACGGATACGAAACAGCCCGCCGGCTCCGCCAGCTCCCAGGGCTGGAGAAGGTGCTCCTGGTCGCCGTCACCGGCTACGGCCAGGAGGCCGCCCGCCGTCGGGCGAAGGAGGCCGGATTCGATCACTATCTGACCAAGCCGGTCCGGGAGCACACCGTGCTCCAGCTGGTCGCCCAGCTCCGACCGAAGGGCTAGGCCCGATCCCGCGGGCGATTCCGGTTCCAGGCCGGACGTCGTTCCCCGATTTATCCAGCGCCTCAGCAGTTGCGGTGCGCCACCGGCTTGCGGTATAAAGGCGACCAACCTTTCCGACCGCCAGCGAGGTCTATGGCAACCCCAGCCGGCCGCAGCCCCGAAGAAGACGCGCTGCTCCAGAAGGCCATGCGCCTGCTCCCCGGCGGCGCGCTCGGCGGCTACTATGCCCCGCAGGAGCTCGCCTTCATCGTCAGGGAGGCCAAGGGCCCGCGACTCTACGACTATTCGGGCCGCGAGTACATCGACTATATCCTCGGCTCGGGTCCGCTGGTGCTTGGACATGCTCATCCTGCCGTCCTGGCCGCGGTCGAGGCCCAGCTCAGCAAGGGCACGACCTATTTCCAGCTCTCCGAGCCCACGCTGGCGCTCGCGGAGCTGCTCTGCCAGGCGGTGCCCTGTGCCGAGCAGGTCCGCTTCTGCTCTTCGGGGAGCGAGGCCACGTTCTTCGCGCTGAGGCTGGCGCGCGCCTTCCGCAAGCGAGACAAGATCCTGAAATTCGAGGGTGGCTTCCACGGCACTCACGACTATTCCCTCATGAGCGTTGGCCCCCGCTCCCCCAAGGCCTGGCCGGCGCCCACGCCGGACTCGGCGGGCATCCCCCAGGCCATCCAGGAAGAGGTGCTGATCGCGCCGTTCAACGATTTGGCCGAGACGGAGGCCATCATCGAGGCGCATCACGAGGATCTGGCCGCGGTGATCATGGAGCCCTTCCAGCGCCTCATCGTCCCGGACCCGGCATTCCTCAGCGGCGTGAGGCAGGTCACCGCGCGACACGGCATCCCGCTGGTCTTCGACGAGGTCGTCACCGGCTTCCGCTTCGCCTGGGGCGGCGCCCAGGAGTATTACGGTGTCGTGCCCGATCTGGCGGCGCTCGGCAAGATCATCGGCGGCGGTTTTCCGCTGGCCGCCGTGGTAGGCCGACGCGACATCATGCGCCACCTCTCCCAGGAGCTGGAGGGCACGGGTGAGATGGTCCTCCAGGCCGGCACTCTCAACGGCAATCCGATCGCGGCCGCCGCGGGGCTCGCGACGCTCACCGAGCTGAGGAAGCCGGGCCAGTACGAGCGGCTGTTCGCGACGGGGGCGCGGCTCAAGACAGGACTGGCCGAGGCCGCCCGAAAGGCGGGCCTCACGGCCCAAGTGGCCGGCGAGGCGCCTGTGTTCGAGATCTATTTCACCGACCGGCCCATCACCGACTACCGCGCCACGCTCACGGCCGACCGCGGGCTGCACGCCGCCTTCACCCAGGCGATGCTCCGGCGCGGAGTGGTCAAGGCCGCGGCGAAGTTCTACGTGTCGCTGGCGCATGGGGAGGAGGAAGTTCGGCGAACGATACAGGTCTTCGAGGAATCGCTCGAAGCCGTCGCGCGGCAGAAGCCCTAACCGCCTCACTCCCCTCTCCCCCAGTGGGGGAGAGGATAAAGGTGAGGGGGCAACCCAAGGAGGGACCGACATGGCTGAGGACTGGAAAGACGAGCCGTGGGCGAAGGATGAGAGCTTCTGGTACAGCGGCAAACTGACCCGCCGCCGGTTACTCGGCCTCGGCGCGGCCACCGCCGGCGCGCTGGGCGCCGGCATGCTGGTGCCGGCGCCGTGGTGGAGCGCGTTCGGCCAGGCCAAGACGCTGAAGATCGGCACGCTCCAGCCGCTCAGCTGCGCGGCAGCGGCCGGCGGCAAGACGGCCCTGGTCGGAACCCAGATGGCCGTGGATCGGATCAACAAAGCCGGCGGCATCAACGGCCGCATGATCGAGCTGGTGGTCGCCGATTACGAATCCAAGCCCGACGTCGGCCGGCGCAAGGCCGAGAAGCTGGCCGTCGAGGACAAGATCGACGCCCACGAGGGCGGCTTCCTCTCCAATGTCTGCCTGGCCTGCATGCCGGTCTGGGAGGAGCACAAGATCGTCAACATGGTCGGCGTCTGTCTCGACACCACGATGACGACCAAAAACTGCAGCGCCGGCGGCGAGATCGTGGGCACCACCGGCATCCCGCTGGGCACGGCCGACATGACCCCGTTCCTGTCCAAGATCACGGGCAGCTTCGACGGCTTCTTCGGAATCTTCTTCGGCAAGGATGGCGTGACCATCGGCAACCAGGCCTTCGACCTGGGCATGACCAAGAAATACAGGTGGGCGGGCGACGGGGCCATCGCCGAGGCGACCAACCTGCCGGCCCTCGGCAGCAAGATCGAAGGCTTCGTCGGCATCAATCGCTACGTGCCGGTGCTGGACGCGCCGCTCAACACGGCCCACCACAAGAAGTTCTTCGACGACGCCGTGGCGCGGCTCAAGCAGATCGATCCCTCGGGCCCCCTGCCCGACCGCTACGTGCAGGCCAATTTCGAGGCCATGAACGCCCTCAAGGTGGGGATGCAGAAATCGGGCTTCCGTGGCCGCCAGGACACGATGAAGCTCATCGAGGCGCTGGAAGGCCTCGAGATGAAGGAGAGCGACGACTTCTTCCAGGGCGACAAGACGCTCCGCAAGGCCGACCACCAGGCCTTCCTCCGCGAGTTCATCTTCGATATCAAAGGCGGCAAGCACCACATCCTCGAAGTGGTGCCGAAAGAGAAAACGATGTTCCCGCCGGCCTGTACTTTCGCCTAGTGGCGACTGACCGCTCGCAACAGCCCCCTCACCCTGCCCTCTCCCCCCAAGGGGGAGAGGGTCCCAAACACCCTCTCCTCTCCCCCCAAGGGGGAGAGGGTCCCAAACACCCTCTCCCCTCCGGGGAGAGGGCCGGGGTGAGGGGCGGCGCCGCTCCCATCCTCAGTCTCGAGGCGTTGACGATCCGCTTCGGCGGTCTCACCGCGCTGAACAAGGTCAACCTGGCCGTCGCGGCGGGCGAGATCCGCGCCGTGATCGGCCCCAATGGCGCGGGCAAGAGCACGCTCTTCAACTGCATCACCGGGGTGCTCCGCCCCACGTCTGGGCGCATCCTTTTCGCCGGCGAAGACATCACCGGGCTGCCGCCGGATCGGATCTCACAGAAGGCGATCGCCCGCTCCTACCAGATCACCAATATCCTGCCGAACGCCACTACGCTCGAAAACGTGCGTATCGCCGCCCAGTCACGGCGCCATTCGTGGAGCCTGCTCAGCCACTATCGGGCCTACGGCGACATCCTGGACCGGGCGGAGGCGGTGCTGGAGGCAGTCGGGCTGCGCGGGAAGGAGGACGAGCTGGCCGCCAACCTGTCCCACGGCGAGCAGCGCAATCTCGAGATTGGCATCGCGCTGGCCACGGAGCCCCGCCTGCTCTGCCTCGACGAGCCCACGGCAGGCATGAGCGTGGCTGAGACCCACGCAACGGTAGAGCTGATTCGCCGGATCGCCCGCGAGCTCACGATTCTCATCGTGGAGCACGATATGGAGGTGGTCATGGGGCTGGCGCGCACCATCACCGTGCTGCACTACGGGGAGGTGATCGCCGAAGGCCCGCCCGCCGAAATCCAGGCCAACCCGCGGGTGCAGGAAGTCTATCTCAAGACATGATCCTGACCCTCGAAGACGTCCACACGTATTACGGAAAGTCCCATATCCTGCACGGCGTCTCCCTCGAGGTGGGCGCCGGCGAGGTCGTGGGATTGCTCGGGCGCAACGGCGTGGGCAAGAGCACGACGCTCAAGACCATCATGGGCCTCGTGCGGCCGGCGCAGGGCCGCATGCGCTTCGACGGCCGGGAGATCGCCGGCCTGCCCGCCCACCGCCTCGCTCATCTGGGCATCGCCTATGTGCCCGAAGACCGCCGGATCTTCCGCCTGCTCACCGTCATGGAGAACCTGCGCACCGGCCTCGACCGTCGCGGCATGACCGAGGCGCGCAGACAGGCGCTGCTCGACAAGGTATATGCCCACTTCCCGGTGCTGGCCGAGCGACGGGGCCAGGCGGGCGGCACGCTCTCGGGCGGCGAGCAGCAGATGCTGGCCATCGCGCGCGCCATGATGCTCGAGCCCAAGATCATCCTGCTCGACG
>WNFZ01019770.1_pt1 | contig 11345 bp, 16 predicted proteins | sample 5400081 | NCBI WGS metagenome assembly WNFZ01 (sample SAMN13153365, study PRJNA577476) | soil metagenome | isolation source: 80 cm soil or saprolite under grassland replicate 1 | place: USA:California | collected 2016-06-15
CACCATGTTCGTTCCCGTATCTCCATCCGGGACAGGAAATACATTCAACGCGTTCACCGTTTGCTGATTCGTGCGAAGCCAGATCATGCCCGCTTCCACCAACCGCTTCATGGATTGCCCATTGATCGATTGCCTGCGAAGTTTCTCTATACGTGCGGTATCCGCTGTCATGAGGTTTCTCTGCTCCTAATCCATATTGCTGACACGTAGACCCGCCACATGTACATTGACCGCATTTACTTTTACGCCAAGTGCTTTCTCTACATGATAGCGGACCGTATTCGCCACGCTCTCCGCTACCGAGTTGATGCGCGTTCCATACTCCACGATGATGTGGACCTCGATATCGATATCCTCGCCGTTATAGTTCACGGAAATACCTTTTGCAGGCTCGCGCGTGATCGCATTGACGATTCCATCCGCGATATTCTTTGGCGCCAGGCCTACCACGCCGTACGATTGCAGGGTTGCATGATAGGCAATGGTTGCCACTGCGCCCGGAGAGATGTGTATCCCGCCCAATGATGTAGTTTCTTCGACCATAGGTTCCTCTTGTGTCTATACCCTCACGCCCACAACTTGCGAAAAACGTGCAAGTTGCGAGCTGGGGCATACATATTAACATCCTGCCTTGAATAAGGTTGCGATGTATGGTAAAATGCCGTGCCTTCCAAAAGGCGATTGTACTCGTACTATTCGTTTCACTCGGAATTATAGCAAGAAAGGAAGTTCTTAGAATGGCTAAATGTGCAAATTGCGGAAAGACCACCACCTTCGGGCATAACCGCTCATTTTCCCAGCGCGCCACCAATCGTACCTTCAGACCCAATCTGCAGAAGACGATTGTAATGGAAAAAGGTCACAAGGTTCACAAGGTTTTGTGCACCAAGTGCATCAAGGCGATGGGCAAAGTCGCCGCCTAAAGGTAGGCATTCCCAGAAACAAGGATCACGACTCATGTCGTGATTTTTGTTTTAATAACTTGAGTCTGTCATTGCGAGGAGGCGCCAGCCGACGAAGCAATCTCCGCCTAAATGGGTGAGACTCAACGGTAGGTTTTTCCGTCTAACGGGAGATTGCTTCGCTCTACGAGCTCGCAATGACATTTCTTAACGACTTAATTCCCGCCTTAATCCCCTCAGGATTCTTGAAGATCGCAGTAGCAGCAACAAAGGCGGTAGCACCAGCTTGTTTCATTTTGGGTAACGTTTCGGTGCTGATACCACCATCCACTTCCAGCCAGGCGGAGGAACCCAGCGCGTCCAATTTTTTGCGGACATCCGCCACTTTAGCGATCGCCTCAGGCATGAAGCTTTGTCCTGAATAGCCTGGGTTTACGCTCATGACCAAGACGAGATCTGCTTCCGCTAAAAAAGGCTCCAGTTCCCGAACAGATGTTGGCGGATTCAAAACAATACCTGCTCTACATCCTAATGACTTGATCTGTTTCAACGTGTTGTGCATATCTGGGCAGGTTTCCACATGGACAGTTAATCCACTGGCACCTGCTTTTGCAAACGGCTCAATATAACGTTCCGGTTCTTCGATCATCAAATGCACATCCAGTGGAAGTTTTGTCGCCTTGCGACACCATTCCACAATGAACGGACCCATGGTTATGTTCGGAACGAAATGTCCATCCATCACATCCACATGCAACCAGTCCACGCCAGCTGCTTCAGCCTCCGCGATCTGCTCACCGAGACGTGTAAAATCTGCGGAAAGAATGGAAGAGGAAATTACATATTTAGTCATAAGAAACTCAACAACTCCGAAGGAGTGAAATCTCTATAGCGATAAACGAGAAATAATATCAACCCTGAAAGGGTGGCATAGGGAATTAATTATGTCATCCCTTCGGGATTATTATGTCGATCAATCCCATTACCATAATACTTACATCCTTTCAGGATTATTTTCTTTAACGAGGATTGTATAGGAAGTAGATATAAATCCAGAAGGGAACGAGCCCACCAACCATGATGAGCGCCAACAAGCCAAGTCCCACCGCTGCCCAATCCACTTCAGAGAAGGAAACTTCTGGAATTTCGAACGCAGGTTGCGGGCGCGGCTCCTGTCTTGCAGGGGCAGCGGTTGGAGTGACAGTTATAGGTGGTGGTTCCGGCTGACGATAGGTAGTTACCGCTTCGGGCGTCAAATTCAGCGCGGGAGGGACGGGAATATCTCGTTGCGTGCCAAAGCGTAGAAGGACGCGTCCGAGTTGGTCTGCTGTGCGATAACGCGCCGCGGGCTCTTTGGAGAGAACCTTTAATACGATCTCTTCCAATGCTTTGGGAATATCCGGAACAAATTCACTGGGCGGAATGGGATCTGCTTGAAGATGTAACAACGCTAATTCTTCGCTGGTGGGAGCGGTGAAAGGCAGCGCGCCCGTCAGCACTTCATATAGTACAACGCCCAGCGAATACACATCCGATGCGGGTGACGGAGCTTCACCGACTGCCTGCTCGGGCGAGAAATATTGAGGCGATCCCCAAACCACATCGGCGCGCTCATCCGGCAGGATCGTGGACAGCGCGCGTGCAATTCCAAAATCCGTGACCTTGAGGCGCGAGTCGGGTGTGACGATCATATTGTGCGGCTTGATGTCGCAGTGGACGAGTCCCGCGCGGTGAGCATATCCAATTCCCGCGCATGCTTGCACGATCAATGGGATGGCATCTTCTACAGAAAACCGTCCACGCTGGCGGAGCAGAGTCTTCAAATCTTTGCCGGGGACGTACTCCATAACAATAAAGAGTTGACCCTGATCGAGTCCGAAATCATGAACGGTGACAATATTGGGATGCGACAGATTGGCGGCGGCGCGCGCCTCCTGGCGGAAACGCTGCTGGAACGATTCATCGTTTGAATATTGTTCACTCAATACTTTGATGGCGACATATCGTTCGAGCATGAGGTCACGCGCCCGGAATACATCTGACATGCCACCATGACCCAGACGTTCGAGCAATTGATAACGATTGTTGAGAACTGTCCCTTCATCCATTGCAAAAATTATACCCCCTCCGCCCTTCGGGCACCCCGGCAAATTAAACATGTGCCTAATTAATCGTTGGATTTGCCGGGGCTGGGAGGGGGTTATAATCTTCCCATGCGCAGCGCAGTCATCATCTACAACCCCGCGGCGGGACGTTTTTCCGTCAAGCCGTTTATCAATTCTGCTGTCAGGGAACTGGAGTCCGCTGGTTGGCAGGTGGACGCCGTACCCACTCAAAGCGGCACGCATACCACCGAGTTGGCCAGGCAGGCTGCGGCTGAGAAAAAAGACGCGGTATTCGCCGCCGGCGGCGATGGGACGATCGGCAACGTCGTCAATGGATTGATCGGTTCAGAGACCGCCCTCGCAGTCCTGCCCGCGGGAACGTCGAACGTCTGGAGCATCGAGTTGGGGCTAAGTCCCTTTGCGTGGCATCGTCCGTGGGTATTGCAAAAAAACGCATCCTTACTTGCGAATGCTCCCTGTCATTCCGTGGATGTGGGAATGTGTAACGAATTTTCATTTATGATGTGGGCAGGTATTGGATTGGATGCGTTGACAATTCATGCAATGGAGCCGCGCATTCGTCTTGAAAAATTTTTTACCATGCCAGAATATGCGGCAAGGACAATCTGGCAGGCTGCCCAGTGGAGCGGCATTCATTTGCGTTTGTGGGCAGATAGCGAAGAAGTGGAAGGTCAGTATATCCTTGCCGTTGCGACGAACATCCGTCATTATCTCGGCGGTCTTTCCAAGCTTTCCCCGGACGCGTATATCGACGATGGTTTGCTCGATATGTGGCTGTTTAGCGGCAGTCATCTCGGCGACGCGCTGCGGCATGCCTATGACATGTGGCGTGGCAATCACTTCACCTCCGATATGGCGCGGTGCATTACATTTAAAACATTACGAATCGAAGCCGACTCGCCCTATTGGATTCAAACCGATGGTGAGCCGCGCGGTTCCACCCAAAAGGCGGAAATCAAAGTTCAATCGCGCATGTTGCGCATGTTGATGCCGCCGCTTGGGATGAATTTATTGAAGCACATTTCGTTAAAGGATATCAATGAACGCTCGCCAGCTTTTCAATAAGTGGGTGATTCTTGGAGCGCTTCTGCTCGCCGGATTTTTGCTTCTCATCACCGCTGTTTCCATTGGATTAACGTCAGCGCGTCAAAGTGCAAATGTTGGGTTTGCCCCCGCCGATTTGACTGTGATCCCGGCCCCGACATCGACTTCCAGCGCGCCCGCCACGCCAACCATCGATCCGTTCGCACCAACTGCCACGCCGACAGGAATCGCCGTCGGCAACTACGTGCAGATCACAGGGACAGAAGGTCAAGGCTTGCGAATCCGTTCCGAGCCGGGACTCAATGGCAACGCTGAATTTCTCGGTTATGACTCAGAAGTCTTCGTCATCAAAGATGGTCCACGTCAGGCAGATGGATTCACCTGGTGGTATCTGGTCGCGCCTTACGACGAGACGCGCGTCGGCTGGGCAGCCGCAGATTTTCTGAGTTATGTTCCAGCACCAACACCCTAACCCTTGACCCTTATCCCTTATATTATCAATGGGGCAAGGGATAAGGGAGAAAGATTCGATATGAACGAAAAACCAACTGGCATCACTGCCAACAAAAAAGCAAGAGAGTTTACCGTCACGTGGAGCGACGAGCACACGAGCGTTTATCCGTTTGAATTATTGCGCGCTGCCTGTCCATGCGCATCCTGCCGCGGCGGACATGAAAACATGCGCTCCGAGCCCGATGCGGATGTGTTCGATATTCACCTGGGAGATACGCCGTCCACACGGATCGCAAATGTTGTCGCGGTGGGATCCTATGCAATGACCATCGTCTGGGAGGATGGTCATGATTATGGGATTTACAACTGGCATTATCTGCGGGCGTTATGTCCCTGTGCGGAGGATCGGGCGAAGTATGGGAAGAGGCAATGACGTATAATAAATTCATGGTTTATTAACAGTAAATGGATTTTGCCATGCCAAACACCATTAGAAAAATTTTGCGTGAGTTAAAAAAAGGGCTGGTTGATATTTTCGGTGACCAGTTAAACGCCGTTTATCTTTTCGGCTCCTTTGCACGTGGTGAAGGAAAACTTCCCGATTCGGATATTGATGTTATGGTTGTGTTGAATGGAGAATTTAGCTACAGCGAGGTGGAAAAACGCTCAATAGGTTTTGTCTCTTCGCTTTGCCTGGAATATGATGTGGTTATCATGTGCCATTTTGTTTCCATGGAACAGTATGGGAACAGCAAAATGCCTTTTATGATCAATGTTCGCAAGGATGCCGTCACTGTACGCTGCTTCATTCAAAAGGTTTGCAGTTTTCGAGTCATTCAGCAGTCATTGCAGCCTATGGCAAAGAATTCGCAAAGACTCAAGTTCTCGACCCCAAGTTTCATCGCAATATGATTATTGCAGAAAGGCGTCGCGAGACTGGACATTATGGCGAGGAAAGTGGTGTGACGGCCGAAGAAGCTAGCGAGTCATTTGAATGGGCAGAGGAATTTATGCAGGCGGTAAAAGATTATTTGAAAGCATAAGTTTTAATAATAAAGAATTACGCGAAGTACGCAAGAAATAACAAAAGCGAGATAACAAGAAGGGCGGAAAGTGTCAATAAGCGGTTATGCCGGTCGCCATTTAACTCCTAGCTAGGTTCTTAAGGAAAACAATACAAATGTCTCGTCGGACTAAAGGATACATGATCGCAATCATTGGTATCACTATTTGGTCGACGACAGGCGTTTTTATTGACTATTTAGTAAATAACTACCACATGCCCGCTTTGTTGCTGGCGTTATGGCGCAATCTGTTAGTCTGCATAGCATTGATCCCTGCTCTATTTCTCATTCGCCGTGCTTTACTTCACATCGACAGGTCTCAAATCCGGTTTTATATTTTTTACGGGTTCGTTTTGGCTGTGTTTAATTCTATATGGACTCTTTCCGTAAAAGCCAATGGCGCGGCCGTCGCAACGGTACTGGCATATAGTTCAGCAGGGTTCACAGCCATCCTTGCACTGTGGCTTTTCAAAGAGAAACTTGGACTTCCCAAAATCATTGCGGTGATTCTGAGCCTGGGTGGATGTATTCTGGTTTCCAACGCCTATCGCGCCGAAATGTGGAAGTTGAATCCATTAGCCGTATCGACGGGTCTGCTTTCGGGATTATTCTTTGCAGCTTATACTTCTATAACACGTCCATGAACTACTTGCCTGCCAGCATTACGAATCTACTGGCGACATTAGAGCCTGCCATGACAGCAGTCGAAGCGTACATTTTCCTAGATGAACGCATGACAATCCTTCAGATTGTAGGCGGTTTGACCATTCTCTCAGCGGTGTTAATCGTTCAACTGGAAAAAGAGTAATCAAATCCTCAGCAAACAAAAACGGCTAAGAAATTAGTCGCTTTTTATTTCCCATCCTGCCTTAAGAGAAACTAAAAACGACAAGACCTTCTCCTGCTTCGGTTATAATCCTGTCGCTTTCATCCCTCTTCGGAGTCCAGCTTCGAAAGAGAAAAATCCAAATGAAAATTCTGACAGTTCTTACATACTATCGCCCGCATACTTCTGGGCTCACGATTTACGCCGAGCGGCTTGCGCGCGCCTTTGTCAAACGCGGACATCAAGTCACGGTGATGACCACGCAATATGATCCTTCGCTTCCGCGCGAGGAAACGCTGGACGGCGTGAAGATCATCCGTGTGCCGGTTGTGGCACGCGTCAGCAAGGGTGTGCTTGCTCCTACCTTCGGTCTCGTAGCCACAAAACTCGTTGCAAATCACGATGTTATCCAGATGCACCTGCCTCAATTCGACGCGCCTGGTGTGGCACTGCGCGCCCGTCTCCTCGGCAAGCCCGCCGTGCTCACCTATCATTGTGACCTCTTCCTGCCGCCCGGACTTTTCAATCGCGTTGTCAACATGGTCGTGGATTTTCAAAACAACATGGCGGGGATACTTGCGAATCACATTGTGACCTACACTCAGGATTACGCCGACAACTCTCCTTATCTCTCGCGCTACAAATCCAAACTGACCCCGATCCTGCCGCCGGTAGAATTGCCTGATCCGCGTCCCGGCGCAGTGCAGGCGTTTGCGGAGGAACATCAGGTGAGGGAGCGGCGTCCTGTAATTGGCATGGTGACGCGCTTCGCTTCCGAGAAGGGAGTAGAGATTCTGTTAGGCGCGTTGCCAACAATTTTGAAGAAATATCCAAAGGCGCAAGTTTTATATGCAGGACAGCATTTAAACGTGATGGGCGAACAGGCATATTTCGACAGGTTGGCTCCTCAGATTCGAGAATACGAAGCTGCCGGTCATTGGAAGTTTCTTGGCAACCTTTCGCCCATTGACCTCGCCGCCCTCTATCCGAATCTGAATGTATTGACTGTTCCATCCTTAAACTCCACGGAAGCGTTTGGGCTCGTGCAGATCGAAGCGATGATGAACGGCGTACCCTCCGTCCCATCGGCGCTGCCAGGAGTAAGGCAACCAGTCAAAATGCATGGCATGGGACGGGTAGCTCGAATTGGCGATCCGGCTGATTTAGCGGCATGCATCCTCGAGGTCCTGGATGAGCCGGGTAAATATCAGGGCGATATCCAATCCATTAAGAAATCTTATAATCCAGATTCGATCGCAGCCGAATATGAAAAGTTGTTCGAGTGCTTGATGAAGAAAGGAAGCTGACAATGGATGCTCTTGGAATTAATTGGGGTTTGTTTCTCATTCAATCCACCATTCCGGTCGTATTGTTTGTTTTCCCACTGATTTCACTGATCGACCTGGCAAGGAAAAAACTGACTGGGATACCTTTGGCAATCTGGGTACTTGTGATTTGCGTTGTTCCCGTGATTGGTGCATCTGCCTACTGGATCATCAAACCCACACCTGAAAAAGCATAGGCAGTAGAAGATCTTATGGGATAACCTCGAAACCCTGCTCGCGGAAATGCTCATCGAACGTGAAGACCTTTTCGATCCCTATGCGTCGCATTGATTCGAAACAACTACAATCCACCAGAGAAAGCTGGCGACGATTAGCTGCAAAGACATCATTCACAATGCTAGTATGTTGTTGTTCATCGATCCAATCGATCTGAAGGAGCGGCGCAATCTTTAGCTCAAGGTCGCGTGCGGCTTCAATCCCAAGTCTATACTGCAATAAGGAAAAACATTCAACAATCACGTAATTATTTGTAACCAAAACAGCATTACTTTGAATCATGTCGTCCCACGTTGAGAGTGCTGTCTTATGTTGGAAATCTTCCATACTGATGAGCGCATAAAGAGCCGAAGTGTCTACAAAGATTTTTTCCATGTACCATCAATCTCCGCCAGATATTTATCGTGATTAACCGACACATCCGTTTTACCTTCTATATCATGGTATTGAATTTTTCCCTCCTTCAGCTGGCGGATAAATTCCAATGCGCGTTGACGTTTTTCTTCATACGTCAACTCTTTTGGAGCAGTGACGATATACTGATCTACACCCTCACGCACTAGCTTGGCAACAGAGGTCTTGCGAGCTTTTGCCAGTTCCTTCAAAGCCTTGATTTGTTCTTCGGTCAGTTGAACCATAATCCGAACCATGAAAACCTCGATTCTGCTATCACTTTTATGAAAGTGCTATCATTATAACATGTCTGAAAAAGACTTCCTCTTCCTTCAATTGCGTGACCTGCCATACTTCCGCGCGTTTTTGCGCGCCGTGGAAAGCACGTATTATCAGAATTTGCCGCTGCCCGCCCCGATCTATGATGTGGGCTGCGGCGACGGCCATTTCGCCTCGCTGACATTCGATCAAAAAATTGATGTGGGGCTCGACCCCTGGCATGGACCGATCCACGAGGCGAAGAAGTTCGGCGCATATAAATCGCTGGTGGAAGCGGATGGAGCGAAGTCACCGTTCCCCTCGGGCTATTTCGCCAGCGGATTCAGCAACTCGGTGCTGGAACATATCCCGCATATCGATGCGGTGCTGGCAGAAACCGGGCGCGTATTAAAGAAGGACGCGCCCTTTTACTTCTGCGTGCCTAATACAAGGTATCTAACGGAGCTTTCGATTTCCAATGTTTTAGGGAAAAGTTATACGGAATGGTTCCGAAGAATCTCACGCGTGAGTCATGCCGATGAACCGGATATTTGGAAGGAGCGTTTGGAGCGCGCAGGCTTTAAGCTCGAACGTTACTGGCATTATTTTTCGCCCGCCTCTATGCGCGTGTTAGAATGGGGCCATTATTTTGGCGTTCCATCTGTCTTCGCTCGTATGTTGACCGGCAAATGGATTATCGCCAGAACACCATGGAACCTGTGGCTGACGAAGAAATATGTAAGTCAATATGCTTCGCCTCAACCCGTGGATAATGGGACATTCACGTTTTATATCGCGAGGAGAAGGTGAGCTGGTAAACACGTAGACAGGTACACACGTAGTTTTTTTACATGTGTACCTGTTTCCCTATTTACCTGTGTACTAATAAACCCATGCCGTTCGACGAAAATTATTTCTCCACACACACATACGCCAACATCACATTCGCCAAGTACAGCATGTACTGGTGGTCGAATCGCTTTAACTCTATGCTGGCACGTCGCTATGGGAAGCGCGGCGCACGCCTACTGGAGATTGGCTCTGGCATGGGACATTTGGTCGGGCAGCTCGAAGATACGTTCGAAACCTATGGCATGGATTTAAATCAGTGGGCAGTGAAACAATCCAAATCCGTGATCGAAAAGACAAACCTTCAAACTGCCAGCGCGCAGGAAATCCCTTTCAGCGACAACTCATTTAACGTAGTTATCATCAAGCACATTGTGGAGCATCTACCGAATCCGCAAAAAGCGATTGAGGAAATTGGGCGCGTGACCGAACCTGGTGGAACGTTGATTCTCGCCACGCCGAATTTGGATTCCATGCTCAAACCATGGAAAGGTGACAAGTGGATTGGCTATCAGGACCCAACGCATATTTCGCTCAAGCGTCCCGAGGAGTGGCTCGCTATGATTCGTAGTGCGGGCTTCGACCCGCTTAAGATATTCGCTGATGGTTTTTGGGATGTGCCTTATATCCGATTTGTGCCGAGCCCAATTCAGAAATTATTCTTCGGTTCGCTCGGTGGATTCCAGGCGATTACCGGCTGGATTTTCCTTCCCATGCGTTGGGGAGAAAGTATTTTGGTAATTGCGAGAAAGAAGTAGAAAGCAGGAAGTAAAAAGTGAAGAGTAAGAAGTGAGCAGAGAAGAAGAATGAGTAACGAGAGTCCAAATCCAAACCAGTATCCGTTGGGGGAACCCAGCGTGCTTGATTATGTCAAATCGTTGTTTCGATTCGGCAATGGCGATAGGATTCACATCCCTGAATTTGTGGAGGAAGAACAGCAGTCAGCTATCAGCTATCAGCTTTCAGCTACAGATACGCCACTTGTAGAAGTGCAACCAGAGATTGCCATCACAACTGAACCTGAAACATTTCAACGTTCTAACGTTCCAACTGTTTTCCCCTGGCGTTCCTTATTTGCATTCTTTCTCGCGTTGATCGGGCAACGACTCTTCGAACCGCCTCCCACGGTTGCTCCACTCGGATATGCTTTTTACATCGGCGCGTTGATTCTGCTTGGTTGCGCAATCCGTCGCGGGGAATGGACTTTACCTGCACTCGCAAAATCATCTGAAAACAACGATCCGCTTATATATCGTCTGATCCCCTCGATTGCCAGTGTCATATTAATTTTCTGGTCATTCCTCTTATTTACCAACAACCTTTTTACAGTCACAAATGTTATTCTTTGGGTTGCCGCAATCATTTTCTTCATTTGGGCTTTTTGGCTAAATCGAAAAGATCAGGACGTTGCTCCTTTGGATGTCAGACCATTCTTCCAACGCTATGGATGGATCATTCTTCTCATCGTCGCGACGGCACTTGTGTTTTTCTTCCGCTTTTATCAAATCACAACGGTCCCGCCAGAACCGTTCAGCGATCATGCCGAAAAGATCCTGGATGTCTACGATGTGTCGCAGGGACAGACTCACATCTTCTTCATCCGCAATACCGGGCGCGAGGCTTTCCAGATGTATTGGACACTGCTCATCTCCTGGATCTTTAGGACGGGTCTTTCCTTCCTCAGCCTCAAACTTGGCACCGCCATCCTCGGCTTTTTGACATTGCCCTTTATTTATTTATTAGGAAAAGAGATCGGTGGACGCCGCGTGGGACTCTTCGCGTTCATTTTGGCGGGAATTGGCTACTGGCCCAACGTCATCAGCCGCGTGGGACTGCGCTTCCCGCTCTATCCGCTCTTCGTCGCTCCC
>WNFZ01005734.1_pt1 | contig 11344 bp, 7 predicted proteins | sample 5400081 | NCBI WGS metagenome assembly WNFZ01 (sample SAMN13153365, study PRJNA577476) | soil metagenome | isolation source: 80 cm soil or saprolite under grassland replicate 1 | place: USA:California | collected 2016-06-15
GAACGGGAGTGCAAACACCAGCACGACACCCAACACGACGATCAGGCCAAGCAGTACAAGGGCCTGCTGCTTTGTCGGGCCGTTTCCTGCGCCAGCGGCGAGATAATCGGCGTCGGTGGTGCCGGCGCCCACGGATGCCGCATCAAACTTGATCAGCGCATCCTTGTACCAAACCAGGGCCATGCCTGACGGGTGGATCTTGCCATCCAGCTCGTCCATGATGTGCTGGAGCAGCGCCGCATAGATTTGATCTGCATCCGGTGCTGGCTTTCCTTGCTCGCGGGCGTCGCGCTCGGCTTTCGCTTGCGCCTGCTGCCGACGCGCCTCCAGGACTGCGCCGAACTGCTGGCGGGTCGCAGCGTCGAGCTTGGCTTTCCGCGGAGCCGGCCGGCCGGAGCCGGTCAGATCGGCTTCTGGCGACTCATCGGCCTGCTGCGCGGCCAGTTCGTCGATTTGCTCGGCGATGAATGCTTTCCAGTTGCGCCACGTTTTCTCGATGTCACGCGCCAGCGTAGCCTCGGCGCTATCGACATTGCGGCGATCGTCATCGCGTGCCACCTACACGCCTCCTGCCGGCACACGCACCGGCACCTCAGTGACATTCGACCCTAATGGCGTCTCAAGCCCCAGCGCTGGCATCGCCAGCAGCACCTGGCTGCCGTCGGGCACGCTCACCGAAAGCGTTACCTTGCCGTTGGCATCGGTCACATTGCCGGTAAGCACCTGGCGGGTCGCCGTCAACATCAGATCGACCCGCAGGCCGGCCAGCGGCTCACCACACCCATCCCCTTGCTTGGCAGCGCGGCACACCTCGACTGTCACCGCTCGCGCGGCAGGCTTGGCCGGGGCAACTGTTGGCAGATCCAGCGGCTCCAGGGGCACGAGGGCCACGGTCGGCACCTGCGCTACGGGTGTCGCCGCGCTCGTTCGCAATCCGCTTGGGCCACTCGGACTCGTTGGCGTCGGCTGCGTGCTTGTGGGCCCTGTGCTGTTACTGCTGCCACCCGTCGGCGTCGGCGCGCCTGCCAGCTCCTCCGGCCGCAGATCCGGCCCCCACATCCAGCCAGGGGTCACACTATCGGCCGGCTGCGCTTTGACCCAGCCGCGATAGCACTGGCCCAGGAGTTTCACGAGTGCGCCCTGCGGGTACTGAGCGATCCGGTCGTCGCTTCCGGGAGGTGCTGCGGCATACAGGCCAGTTGCCTCAGTTCCGACAATCGCCAGGCCGGTGGGGCACGCCTCTCGAATCACTTCGCGGTTATCCTGTGTGCTGGCCGGCGCAGTGCCAACGGCAGCTGGAGCCGGCTGGCCGGTCGGCCGTGGCGTCGGCGGCTCCGGCGTGGGCGGAAGGTCTTGACCAGCAGCAGCCAGCGCGGCCTTGACATTTGGCAGCTCCGGGCTGCCGACAATCAGGCGGTAGCGCCCTGGCCGCCCGTCGGTGGGTATCGGCGGCAGATCCTCGCGGTTGCTTGGTGCGACCACGAGCAGCGCCATGCTGTTCCAATCCGGCGTAAAGCTGATCTGACTTCGCAGCGTCCAGCCAGGAGCAATATCGTCGTTGGCTGCGACGGAGACCCAACCGGGGATAACACCAGGACCACTCTGCGTCTGCGTCGGATCGGGCTTGTAGATCGTCAGGACGGTGTCGACGCCAGCGCCAAGATCGTAGGTGAACGCGGTAAATGGCACGTTCCCCTTCACCGGCACAAGAAGGAATGTGTGACGGCCGGCATAGCAGGCATTGGGGCGCGAATCCGGGCAGACCATCGAGAGATCATAGGGTACGTTCCAGGCGAGCCGAACAGCGTGCTCGGCATCGTAGGCGTTGCCTACCAGGTCATCGGGGTTGGTTGCGTCTGGCTTGCTCGTGTCGCCGGCTGCAGCCACGCTGCGAGCGCTCAGGGTGTACGTTTTCCCCTCAGCCTTGCCAGGGGCCTTGTTCGAGACCTGCACGATATACCAGCCATCCGCCTGCACGGTCACGGTAATGGCGGCCGAGGGGTTGCCAATCTTCTCATCATCATTCGAGCCAATTGGCTTATCGGTCGTCCCAGCCACAAACACGTCGATCGCCGGGTCAATGCCGCCAGCCTTGTCCACCGTTGCTGCAATGCGATACTGCCGCCCGCCTTTGAGCAGAAAGCTAAACACGTCGACCGTCGCATCGTTGAAGTTCAGGTTTGCGATATCGGTCTCCGTCGCCAGCGCACATGGCTGCTGGAGGCTGTGATTTGGGTCGCATTGGTCACGGCCATAGCCAGGCGGCAGCGCAGTCGGTAGCGCCGTCGCCGTGGCCCGCTGCGGCGTTGGCGTAGCGACGATTACCACCGGCGGCTGGGTCGGCTGGGTTGTCGGCTCCGGGGTGAACGTTGGCGGGTCCGTCGGCTCCGGCGTCGGCGTAAACGGAAGGGTCTGCGCGCTCGTGCTCGCGGCAACGCCAAACCAGAGCGCGGGGGCTGCAATCACGCCGATGAGCAGGCCCACAACCAGGATCTTGATCATTCCAGGGCGATACATTACTTGTCACCTTGCTTGCGGCGCTTCCACGGCTGTCGGGTTGTGGTCGCTGGCTTCGTTGGGGCAGCCGTTACGACGGGCACGGCTGGAGTTGTTTCGGGGCGGCGGTCCGCTGCATCTGCTCGCCCGCGCACCTCGACCACCTTTGGCAGCACCGGGCCAGCCGTCGCACGAGTTGGCTGTACCGGCCCACGCTCCTCTGCTGACACGGCAGCACCAGCTGGCGCTGCGGGCGTGGCTGCTGACACCGGCGCAGTTGCACTGTTCAAGGGCAAGCCGCTCGACGCCCGCGGCGCTGGCTTCACTGCGGCCGGGATGCCAGGCGCGATCGGCGGTGTGCTCACACTCGATACTGGCGCAGAAGCGGCGGCCGGCACCTCGACCGGAACGACGTTCGGCGCGGCTGGCGCTGGAACTGCAACCGAGGCCACGGCTGGCATTGAGGTTGGTGCAGCCACCGGCGTTGATGCCACAGGAACGGCCTGGGGCACGTTGGCCGGTGTTGCTACTGGCGTTACTGGAGCCGCTGGGGCTGATGGAGCAGCCACATGGGGCACCGGCGCGGCGGCAACTGCGGCCGGCGCGATGGTCGCCTGCTCGGCATCTCCGCTGCGGATCGTCGTTGGCTTAGCTGGTGATGCCGTAGGAGCCGCCGTGTTAGGCATGCCATTTGTTGCTGTACCAGGTTGCGCCGCTTGCGTGGTAGCACTACGCGCGGCCCGCAACACAGCCTGTGCCCGCGCGCTCTGGCTCGGAGCCGCGGTCGTCGGCTGGCCGTTTGTCGCCGTTGGCGCGTTCGTGCTTGCGATCGTGCCTTGTTCGCTGCTCTTGGTAGTCGCCGGCTGGCCGTCTGTCGCCGCCGGCGTGCCATTCGTCTCAGGAACAACCTGGCCGGCTGCCGCGGCTGTGTCTGTGCCGGACGCGGCTGCGGCCGGCGTGTTCGCCAGATCAGTCCGCCACGCGATTCGGCCTTTCTGCTCGCGGCCGTGTGCCTGCGCCAGATCCCCACCCCAGGTATTCGCTACAGTGATCGTGCGGTGCGCGGTACGAAGCACAGCAGTGCGGCCGTCATCGCTGTAGCGCAGATCAAGCACCGGAATGCCATTAACCGACATTCCACGCTCCGGGTCATAGCTCATCCGAATGTCTTGCTCTGCCTCGGATGCTGCCGGCAGATGCTTCGCCTCTACCTCTTTCGACGGCACTGACGCCGGATTGAAGCGGATGAGGTTCGGGTCGTCGCTCGCATCTGGCGCAGCCGGTGTGTCGAGCGCTCCCACGGCAAGCGCATCGCTGCCCGGCTCCAGGACCGGCGGGAGGGTCTTGACCATGCGGGATGGGCCGCGCACAACTCTAGAACGCCGTCGCCGTGACTGTGCTGGCGCTGCGGCGGCCTCCTGCCCTTGCTGATCAGCGGGCAGATCGCGCAGCTCGCCGATCGCTGCTTTCGCATCGTCGAAGCGCTTTTCTTGGAGCGCCTGGTTTCGCATGAGCTTGAGCTGCGCCCGGCGCTGCGCGAGTGCGGCCGTCTCGGCGAGCACGCGCCGCTGCATCTCCGAGTCGTCCTGTGCCTCGTGGAGCTGTTCGAGCGCCCGATCCATCTCGGTCGGGTCCATGTCCGGCTCCAACGTCGTTGCATCGAGATCCGGCCGCTGTGCAGGGCCGCCGCGGAGCTTGGATGCCTCGCGGCGAAGTCGGCCGGCTTTCGCAAAGTTGCGCGCCTGGCGTGCGCGTTCGGCCCGGCGCTCCAAAACACGCGCCTGCTGTTCACGAGCGCGCTGCCGGGCCGCTTCTGCTTGCTGCTTGGCATCGGCGTCGGCTGCCGGTGTGCCAACCTCCGCGTATTCGCCACGCTCATACCAGGCCGCCTCTGCGGCGTTGAGCCGGGCATCCTGCTGGATACGCTGATCTTGGGTGTAGTTATCGAGCCGATCGGCCACACGGTTCGAGAGCACGCGGCCGGCTGCCTCGGAAAGCGGGTTATCACCGACGCTGCGGCCGGCGCGCCGTACCATCGTCGAGCCAACCGAGCCGAGCGCAGCACCGAGACCGCCGCCCGTCGCGGCCACACCGGCAACGAGCGCGGCCGTCATTCCCCAGCTCTTAATCATGCCGCCAACGGCTTGCGGGGCGCTGCCGGTGGCTGTGCTCACCGCAGAAAGCGCGGTGCTCATGGTTTGGAGCGCCTGCTTGCCTTGCCAGATTGCCACAGCAATGAGCACGAGACCGCAAATAAAGACCAGGAAACCATTGCCACTCTTGGCGACGATCTGGAGCACGGCCAGACCGAGTCCGATCAGGAATGATGCGAGCCACGAGGAGCGCAGGACTGACAGCAGCGCCTTAATCTGGCTGCTGAAAAGCTCCTCTGTGGGAACAAAGACGGCGAACACCAGTGAAATCAGGATGCCAAACCACACCAGCGCGAGCGCGACGGCAAACATCAGTTGAACGATCTGCTCGATAATCGCGCCGGCCATCATAAACACGCCGGTGACTTGCCGCATTCCGCCCTGTGCCGCGGCTGCCACTGCCAGTTGGCGCTGGTTACTATTCGGCTCGTTTGAAATATTTTGCCCGTAGGGAAAGTATTTGTTGTAAAACTCGCCAGCGAGGGCCATCACATCAGCACAATGCACGTCCTCGGCGTTCGACCAGAGGTAGCGGGCGCTGTAATCATTCAGGAACATGGCCGATTGTGAACGGGCCGGCGTACCGCATGAGGTCTCACTGTTATAGATGCTCGATGAAGCGTCGGCCATGTCGCCGGTGTTCTCCGTCGGCACGCGCGGTGCTTCGGCAACCTGCACGGCTTCGGATGCGGCTTGCTGGAGGATTGTGCCACCAATAAGGCGGGCCTGTTCCGTCTCTTTGAGCAGTGTTCCGCCAAACGTGAATATAAAAACCGCCAGCAGGATCGGGCGCATAGCTCGGCGAAGGTCAACCCAGCGCAGATCGATGAAGTTCTGCACCATAAAGCTGATAATGAAGATCAGCCAGGCGACAATCAGCGCCAGGTAAAACGCAAACTTGACCGGCTCTTTCAGGGTCGTAAAGGCATCAGCGAGCACCGAATCGGTAAGCCAAACCCGCAGATCCTCCAACCAGCGCGCCAGCACAAGGCCGGCACGGTTGATCTGCCAGATGGAAAGATCGAACTGATAAAGCTGCCTATGGGTAAAGTCATCGATATAGCAGCTAGGATCGGTAATTTGGCATCCAGCAAATGCCGCTTGTGGCACGAGCAGCACAGTCCCGATCGCCGCGAATAGGCCCGCGAACATGGTCATACGAGGCTGCTTCATGCCTGACTCCGACGGGCAATGCCAATGAGCAGCGCCAGTGCAACGAGCACCACGCCGACGCCGGCCACCACGAGCACAATCCACAGCGCAGATCCGCCACTTGTAGGCTCGGCCGCAGTTGCGGCAGCATTCGAGCCAAGGGACATGTTCGGCGGCTGGACGCCGGCGATCGAGGGCACATTCGTCGAGATTGGGGCAACAGTCGCAGCGAGCTGGGCAGGCGCCGGTGGCGCTATTTCGCCTGGATCGCCAGGCGAGAAAATCATATCCGGGTCGAGCACAATCCGATTGCCATCGAGCCGCAGCAGCGCGTCGCGGACCTGGCCGGGAATCAGTACCAGGCGAAATCCCGCGTCAGCGGGGTAGCTGTCGGCAACGAGCTTGGTGCCATCGGCACGCTGGCCGCTCATGAGCCACACGGCCTTCCCAGCCAGCTCACTGCTCACGGCTACGCCGTTCGTGTCGGTGGTCAGATGAAGCGTCTGGCCGTTCTCTGTGCGGAGGTTAAGCGTTGCACCAGCCACGCCCGCATCGCTTTCATCTCGGAGCAACAGCCGAATGCGGGGGGCGCCCGATTGTTGGAGCGACGAGAACAGTATCAGAGTAAGAAGTAAGAGCCGCATAGATACTTTCTATTTCGGGGCTGTTACGCACTCGTGGCCGGCATCGACGAACACTGCATGGCCTACCCCTCGCGTCATCACGAGACACGCCTATAGCATATCAGCGTGATGGGGACGGCGAACATGTGCTAACTGTCAAAACGAGATCAAAAAGTACCAATACCGCGTAGCGAAAGTACCGTTTTAGAGGGGATCAGGGGTTGCGGGCATCAGAAAGCGAGATGTCAAGATTTCGTTGCGTGACGAATTGGCACAGCCGCAGGTGAACCGAGTGCGTGTTTGTTGCTGGTGCAGCAGACGCCTCTACCACCTGAACTGGATGGCATCCTGATGCTAAAAACCGCTGAACGGCTTTGTGGCGTATTTCCTTCGCGTCACTTTCTGCGCGATTGTTGTTAGGTCCTGTAGTACCAAAGTCGGCCCAAGTAGGCCCAAAAATTAGACTGAAGAACTACGCCACTCTACCATCGAGCAAGCCACTATATCGTTCGGAAAGACACCACCGAACGCCAAAGGCTATTGCGCGCTCAAGTTTGTTGAGTAAATAATATACGTGCCCCACTGCGATGGCTGGCATGCGCAACCACACAAAGGAGGATCTATGTACACCGTCAACACATGGTTCAGCAACGAGACAGTCATCCACAAGGCGACGTGCCCGTACGGCCCTGACGAACACTCTCCGAGCGGGGAGGGGAACCCACCGAACCCCTACCGGCTCGGTCCGTTCGGGCTGCAAACGGCGATCGATGAAGCAGAAAAGCTCAGCCGTCATATTCATCTCTGCGAACATTGCTTCGCTGCCGAGATCGCCGAACCAGAACCACGCATCGCGTTCGAAACCTACGAGAATTATCCTAATCCGCATGTGAAGATCCATCGTGCGGGGTGCGGCGAAATCCGCAAAGGCGGCGGCACCGACCCGAAGCGTGGCAAGTACGTTAAGCATGCGACCTACGCGCAGGCCGAGGCATACGCGCGCACAACAGGGCTGCCGATTGAAAATTGCATGAAATGCAACCCGCGCGAATGAGCGACGCACCCGTAAACCATTCTTCTGGCGTGTAAAGAAAACCCGCCGTTCTTGATCCTGTCGGATTTTTGAACGGCGGGTTTATTCAGAGGACCTAACAACAATCGCGCAGAAAGTGACGCGAAGGAAATACGCCACAAAGTCGTTCAGCGGTTTTTAGCATCGGGATGCCGTCCAGCCCAGGTGATATAGGCGTCTGCTGCACCAGCACCAGCAACAAACACGCACCAGATTTACCTGCGGCTGTGCCAATTCGTCACGCGACGAAATCTTACCATCTCGCTTTCTGATGCACTGGATTGCCACGAGACTTTCTGAAAATGCTCATAGCGTTCCTGTCTGCTCGCATGTTGTTGAAAGCCCTACCTACTTTTGCGGTGGCCGTGTGATAACCGCGAGACGCACGCCATAATAGCGATTATGGAACACGTTCGGCGTCTCAATCACGCCGTCGGGGTAATTCGCCGCATGGATCATGAGACCATTGCCCGCATAGATACCGACGTGCGTGATTGAACCGGCTGGCCGACCGTTGGCATTCGCGCCCGTGAATAACAAGAGATCGCCGGGCTGGGCAACGCTTTCGGGATCGCTTGGATCACCCGGCCGCCACACAGCCGGATACTGGCTCTGGTTACCCGTACCGTGCCCAATCGTGACACCAACTGCCTTATATGCTCCCCAGGTCAGGCCAGAGCAATCCCAGCAGGGCGCACCACCTTGCGCCGTGCAACTCGGCGTGACCTGCTTCGGGCCGCCGCCATAACCATCACAGTTATCCCAACCTTTACCGCCCCAGCAGTACGGACGCCCAACCTGTGACGACGCAAACGATATAACATCGCTCGCATTGGCTGCCGGTGGCGCGCCCTGTACTGGCTGAGAAGATCGATCGTAGGAAGCTGCCTCAGTGCCGTCCTGGCCGCAGTTCGGTTCATGGGCGCGCAGCCATTGAACGCGCAGCCCGCCGGTTTCCACGTCGCCGCCGGAGCCTGGGAGATCAAGCCAGAGATCGACGGTTTGCACCTCACCATCCGGGGCGAAAATTGGGGCGACAACCTCAGATGCACCCGTGGGCACTTCGGAGCGCAGCACGACCCCATCGTGCTCGCGCCCTGCACGCCGCGCAGCGTCAAGGCTCCAGCTCCAGCCGTTGCCACCTACGCGCGCACCGTCGGGCCGCTGTATCGCACTGATCACGACCTGCCGGGCGAGCGAGAAGATGAACGGCTGGCCGCGGTTCTTCCATTCTAGCCGGGCCTCATAGAGCCGCAGGCTGCCGCTCAGGATGTCGGTGCGCTGGACATCGGCCCGGACATCGAGCTGCTGCGTCAGGTTGACGAGCTGACCCATATAGAAATTGCTGCCGGTCTTGGTGTAGGGCGTTGGCGCGGGGAATGGCGCGTCGCTGCCGTCAAAGTCCTCTTGTTCCCACTCCTGGTAATACACTGGCTTCTGCTCCGGGATGCCGGTCGTCGGATCGGGTGCTCCATCCTCGTACCCTTTGAGAGGCCCAGCTTCACCGTAGGGCTTTGGTGTCGGCGTTGGGCACGCCCATCGAGGGATCGCCACGGCGGTCATTCCCTGACTTGCCTGCCACGGCAGCGTCACGCAGGCCAGGAGCAGCGATGCCAGCGCGAGGCAGGTACATGCAACCAGGATGCGGCTGGCGCGCTGCTTGATCACGGGTGCTTCCGTTCCGTTGTTTTGGGCCTGATTTCGAGCAGCTTCCATACCTGATCGCGCTGGCGAAGGCTAAATGTCCAATCAGCCTTGCCAATTTCATAGGTAATTTTCACCACAACCCGCGTTGTCTGGCCGGTTGTCTCTGGTGCTTGCATCTCCCGCGACTGGATTGGGCCGAGCGCGATCATTGACAACGGTTCAACCTTGTCTTGCAGGCTACTCCAGTCATCGATCGCTGTATGCGCGAATGGTGCCGCATACGTCGCAACTGAGCTGTCGAACATATCGATCAGGCCAGCCTCGTCTTTGTTTGCCATCGCCTCAATCGCCTGGTTGACCGTATCCTCCGGGCTGGCTCCGGCGCTCGCCGGCGCGGGCGCTGCGGCGGCCGGAGCGGCGTTCGTCGCGGTGTTTGTGCCCTGTTGGCCGCCGCACGCCGCCAACAAAAGCACGAGCAACACAAGGATGGGGGTTCGTCGAAGCATCATGGTGCTCCTTGCGCCAGTACCGCAGTAAGTGATACTGGCTGCGCTAAAATGCGAGCTTGTAAATTACGCTCGTCGATAATCGTTATCCACTGCCAGCGGCCGTCTGAGCTGCCCCATAGTGCGCCCCGCTGGCCCCGCTCGGTAAGCTGCGGCGGCGCGTCAGGCGCTCCGCTAGGGGTCACAGCAAACTCCCAGGACGCGCCAGGAACGAGATTACGGGCCGCGAGCAGAGTGCGGACACTGCGGTTCGAGCTGGAAGCGTCGCGGGCGTCACGACGGCTCAAATCGTCTTCTATCCATGAAGCTGCAAGGCGATCAGTGCCGGCGTCGTAGGCCAGGGCCGGCTCAAAGCCACCGAGATAGGCCGGGTCGGTCTGATCATCGGTAAAACGGGCCAGCGCGTCGTGCTGCGCGATGGTCTCGACGGTGCCCCAGCTCGCGCCGCCGTCGAGGCTCACACGCGCCTGAACAGCACCGGCGACCGGGCCGGGTCCGGGGGTTTGGCTCCAGGCTGCCGCAACCACAATGCTGCCATCCGGCCGCTGGCCGGCCGTGACGCTCGTGGCAACGACCATGCCCGCGCTGACCTGATTTGTATCGTAGAGATCGCGTGCTTGCCAGGTTTCCCCGCCGTTGCGACTAGCCGCGAGTGTCACCGCCGATCGTGGCGTCCCAGGCACGCCGCTGGCATCGGTCAAAATAGCAAACACTTGCGGAGCCTGGCCGACCGGCTCGATGAGCGCGAGGTCGCCGCTGTAATACCTATGTTGAACAATGTGCGACGAAACCTTCCACGCTCCACCGGGCGCGCGTCGCGCCAGCACCGGGTAGCCGGTTTGACCGTCTGAGGAGCCATCCACGAGCGCCAGCAGGTAGAGTGTACCCGTGCTATCGCTCTTGAGGCTTACCACACGCCCACGCAGGCCGGTCGTCTCTGGCGCGCCCCAGCTCGCACCAGCGTCACTGGAGGCGGCCACGTAGATGCGTGTGTCGCCATCGAACTCGCCGCGTCCATAGGCAACGGCGATCGTATCGCTCACCGTCCACGTCGCTCCCAGGCCGCCGAAAAAGCTCTTGACCGGCGCGCGGTTGAGCGTCTGGCTATCCATCCAGCGCCCGCTTTCCCCCTGCACCCGGACCCACACATCACCTGCATACACATCCGGCCCGCCGCCCCAGGACAGCCAGGCCACTGCGGCGCGGCCGTCTTGTGGTCGAATAGCGAGCGACGGCGTGCGCGTCGAGCGCGCCCACGGCGTCGCCGATCCCGGCTGCTGGCCGATCACCTCGCGTCCACCTTTGAGCGCCGGTGGGGGTGGGGTTGGCCGTGGTGCTGGCGTCGGCACGCGCGTCGGGCGGATTGTCGCCGTCGGCGTATTTGGCAGCGGCGTACAAGCAGGGTACGCCGCCACGGTCGGCTGCGGCGAGGGGGTTGGCGTGCCAGCTCGCACCGGCTCGGCCGGCGCTGGTGTGATAGGCTGATCATACCCGTAGGGCCAGCAGCCGCCGGCTACGGCTGTCGCGCGTGCCTGCTCCGCTGTGAGCGGAGGCATACAAGCCGACAGCAGCAGCATGGCCCATAGCAGAACGAATGGCCGGCGGCGCATAGCGTCCTAATCCTCCAGGTCGCCGCGAACGGCATCCCGCAGCGCATCATCGCGGTCGAGCTGCACGAGCGGCGGCAGCGGCGCG
>WNFZ01009165.1_pt1 | contig 11344 bp, 12 predicted proteins | sample 5400081 | NCBI WGS metagenome assembly WNFZ01 (sample SAMN13153365, study PRJNA577476) | soil metagenome | isolation source: 80 cm soil or saprolite under grassland replicate 1 | place: USA:California | collected 2016-06-15
GTGTAGTTTAGAAAAGGGTCTGAGGCTATCAATATCTTTTTGATATTGTGGGGTTAGTTCGAAACTTCCTTCAAATTGAAAATATCCAATCTCACGGAACCCCCGCGCTGAATAGATCGTCAAATAATAATCGCTCGTATAAAGAATTATCCATAAAATTACTCCAGGCCAGGGACTTGTTGAAAGCCAGTATTCCATACTATGCTCCTAAAAGTATTATAACCTTGCGAAAGTTTCAAACCTTTACAAAGTAACAAGCTATGATGAGATTGCCACGTCGGGCTTTCGGTGTTATCGCACCTCAACCCTCCTCGCAATGACACTGGTAAAACCCTTGACATTAACGTTACGTTAGGGTTTAACATAGGGTCATGTTCACAGTAAAACAACTCTCGGAACTGGCTGGTGTCACGCCGCGTACTCTGCATCACCATGATGCGATTGGGCTTCTCAAGCCGTCCCGTGTGGGCGATAACGGCTATCGCTACTACGGGGAGGAGTCGATGCTGCGGCTGCAACAAATTTTGTTCTACCGTGAATTGGGTATTCCACTGGAAGACATCAAGAAGATCATGGGACGCCGTGACTTTGATGTAATGGGCGCGTTGCAGAGTCACAAGGACGCGCTCAAGAAACAGGTAGCACGTTTGAACCGCCTGATCAACACAGTGGATAATACAATTTTATATCTGAAAGGAAACAAGGAAATGAGCAACAAGCAATTATTCGAAGCCTTTAGTGATGAGCAGCAGGCTGAATATGAAAAGGAAATCGCGCAGATGTATGATCCTGCTACAGTAAAGGCTTCCATCAAGAAATGGAAAGGGTATACCGCTGCTGAAAAACAACGCATCGGAGAGGAAGGTAACGCAGTCTATAAAGATATTCTGGCTGCGATGCCGAAAGGAGCCGCCTCGCGCGAAGCTCAGGCTGGTATCGAACGCTGGCGAAAGCATATTGAGTACTTCTGGATTCCAGATGACGAACAACTATTGGGGTTGGCGGATTTGTACAACGAAGACTCGCGCTTTAAAGGTAACTTCGATAAGATCGATCCACGGCTGGCTGAGTTCATGCGCGAAGCGGTGAAAATCCACGTAAAGAATAGAAAGAAATAAGAGTAGTCAAAAAGGCCGCTCTTATCGGAAGAGAGAAAAAATGACAGAAGAAATTTATCCGATGCCGTCATTTCCAGTGTTGATGGTGCGAGATTTGGAAGCATCTTCAAAGTGGTACCAAGACGTGCTTGGCTTCAAACACATCTTTACGATGCCGGGTCCTGGTGGGCAGCCGGCCCTCGTCCATTTGCGCTGGGTGAAATATGCTGATCTGCTCATTGTAAAGCCAAGAGATGGCAAAGATCCAGCTGAGCCAAAGGGTGTAGGTATGTCTTTGAACTTTAATGTGTTCGACCGCTTCAATGGCGACATTGATGCTTTCGCAAAACAAGTCCGAGAGAAAGGCGCAAACATATCAGGTCCTGTTGATCAGCCTTGGAATGTACGCGAGGTCACTGTGTTTGACCCTGACGGTTATAAGTTGATATTTACGATACCGATCAATATTAACCTCGGATTTGACAAAGTGATTGAACGTGCAAGGAATAGAGAAAGATAGAAATTTAGCAAAAGAGCCAGAGACTTGCATTTCTGGCTCTTTCGTTTTATCTTCTGCTTCGTCGTCTAACTGCTTGCACCACTATATTGTTTCAATCCAGCTTTCCATACGCGTGAGGCAATGAGGAAACTGATGATACTAATGACGATGAACATCAAAACGCGTGCTACCGTCAACTCGCCGCGCAAGCCTTGGAGGGGAACCGTCGTCGCGACTGCAATGGGAATGATAAAGGTCACGAGGATACGCAGCCATACTGGATACACGGTTACTGGATAACGACCTGCATCGAGTAGCGCTTGCAGGATAGTTACGTTGTTGTCGAACTTGGTGAACCAGAATGTTAGCGCGATGAGTACGATCCAAAGGCTATAGATGATCATCGCTCCTGAAACAGTCAGCAGAAAAAAAGTCAGGATGTCAGGTGGTGTAGTTGTGCCACCAGACATGTTTATGCCCACCGCAATCAAGACAGTAGCAAGTATCAAATCCCAGGCTCGCCAAACGGTGATGCGCGAAAACGTGACAAGAAACATGCTGTTGACAGGTTGCAGGAGGGTGTAGTCCATTGAGCCGTCACGGATGCTCTGATTAAATTTTTCGGTGTTGGGCCAAATGAGGGCAATCATCAATGTGTGGACGAGGCGAAATACACCCAGCAGGGCGATCAATTCACCGAAGCCCCAGCCGCCAATGGTTTCAGTATTATTAAAGATGATGCTCAAGCTGAGCAATTCCCAACCCAGCCACATGATGTTCAGCAGAATATTGACAACCGTATCTGCGCGATATGCCAGCGACATTTGGATGTTGACTTTTAAGAAAGCGGAAAGTAATTTCAAAGTACGCATACCTATGCTCCCACCGCAGAATAGCGTTTCACACCGTTGCGCCATATCCAACTGAAGGTTACAACGGCAACAGCCAGCCACATGATTCCGGTCACATATCCTTGCATAATTTGCGCGCGGGAAAGTTTTCCTAAAATCAACTGGATAGGAAAGTAAATGAGTAATTGGAATGGCAGATACTGAGCAATATCCTGAATGAGTTTTGGCATGAGTGTAAGCGGCACGAATTGACCTGAGAACAGCAGGAGCAACGCATAATAAAACTCATGAATGGAATAGACACGCGTTGTCCAGAATGCGAGCGCAGTGATAGAGGCAGAAAGAAGATAGCCAACAAAGAATCCCATGATCATGGCGGGGACAGCTAGCAAAATTCCAGCGAATGTCACATTGCTGAAATTGGGCTTGTAGAGGAAAAACAAAATGATCCAAATAGGGATAAACCCCATAATTGTTAAGGCTTTGAATGCGATATTGTTGATCAACGCGTTGGTCAGCATAGGATGGATGGGGCGTATCAATTCTCCGGAGAGAGTTCCATCTTGAACCTTGTATGCAAAGGTGTGAATAACGATATTGCTTGTGATCTGATCAACGATCAAAAGAGTTAGATAGTAAGTCACAAAATCGTTGGCAGTGAATCCATTCACGCTGCCTTTGCTATTAGCGATGCTTGTCCATACGGCGAGATAGATGATGGGGGAGACTAGCCAGTAGAGCAGGTACATGATGAGGTTGGCGCGGTACTGCCACTGTTCCGCCCAATTGACTTGCCAGAGTCTTTGGAAGATTTTGAACATATAAGCTCCTCACGTCATTGCGAGGGCGGTGTTCTTATGCCCGAAGCAATCTGCTCTTAAACGGCACACAATTATCGATGAAATTCTTCTGGTCGACATGAGATTGCTTCGCTCCGCTCGCAATGACAGGTCTTGCTACTGATTAAACGCCTGCTCGATGACATCTTCGATAGGTGGATCGGTGATGGTGATGTCATGGATGGGCAGATCAGCTAAAAGTCCAGAAGTGACGCGGGTGACTTCTTCCGCTTTCACCTGGATATATTGCTTTTCCCAGTCTTCTTCATTTTGAACGGGAGTGCCGTACTTGGTCAGATCATGCGAATTGGTCTCCGCCAGCCTCACGCCGATCAATTTGAATGGCGCGATCTTGCGCGAGAGCTCACTGATGCCCCCATCATATTTGAGTTGTCCATGGTGAATAATAATAATCCGTTCGCACAAAGCAGTGACATCCGCCATGTAGTGACTAGTAAGTAAAATCGTCGCACCGGTGCGTTTGTTGTATTCACGCAGAAACTCGCGGATGCGCGCCTGACCTGTAATGTCGAGCCCGATCGTGGGTTCATCGAGAAATAAAACTTTAGGACGATGGAGCAAGCCTGCGGCGATCTCACATTTCATGCGTTCACCAAGCGAAAGATTCCGAACAGGTTTTTTCATCAATGGTTCGAGTTCCAGCAATTCGTCCAGCTCTTTATAGGTTGCCTTGTATTGGTCATCAGGGAGACGATAAATTGCCTGATTGAGCAAGAATGAATCTGCTGCAGGAATATCCCACGATAAACGATTGCGTTGTCCCATTACCAGAGTCATCGAACAAAGATACTCGGGTTTGAGTTCCCAGGGTGTAAAACCGAGCACATTTGCGTTGCCACCGGTTGGATGAAGCAAGCCAGAAAGCATTTTGAGCGTTGTGGTTTTTCCTGCCCCATTGGGACCCAGAAAGCCGACGATCTCTCCCCGTGCGATCTTGAAGTTGACTTCCTGCACGGCCTTCACATCTTTATATTTGCGTTTGAAAAAACTTCGTACTGACGCGCTGAAGCCAGCTTCGCGCTCAGGCACCTGATAAGTTTTACTTAAATTTTCGACTAGGATGGTTTGTGGGGACATGAAAATCGCTCCTCCGATGAAAAGCGATTTTATCATTGTTAGAACAGAAGTGCTAGAGACTAATTTAGAATGAAGATACGCGATACCAAATATCTATATTGACCTGGATTGTTTTGCTGTGCTGAATGTCCATGCCAAGGCTGGGCTCAGCTGACGCCATCGCGCGTGATTTCATTCCCATCTCCATTGCCTGAAAGGGCATAGGCGGTCTTTCTTCATCAAACGCGTTTTCCATAAAATCGTATATTCCCAAAAGTTTGACTCCAAGCGCCATTGCAATCTTTTCAGCTTTTGCCTTCCCTTTTGCAATGGCAGATTCCAACCCGTGCTCGCGGGCGATCTCTTCTGGATATTTCCACTCAATTCGTTCGAGCGTTGTGTTCTTTTGTGAGCCGACGATATCCATCAATTCGGCAAGTTGATCTAGTTTCTCAACTCTGATTCTCAACTGATAGGTCGCGCTGGAGGATTTGAGCAACGCGCCACTTGACGCTTCGATGTGGACTCCCAATAGCTGTATCGTTTCATTCATAAGCCCAAACCTGGTCAGCGCTTCGACGAGCTGACTCACCTCTTTAGCTTTCTTCATCGCTTCGTTGCCGCTGACCACGGACGAGCCTTTCACAGTCACAAACAGATTGGCGTGAGACGCAAAAATTTCTTCACGATGAAATGCCGAGACTTTAATGGTATCGGGTTTCGTATCCATAGTATTAATGCCTGTAGCTTTCCGCGAGTTTCATCAGACCCTCAAACAGTTTTTGCTTTTCCTCTGACGATAATCTCGCCTCCGGATGCAATATCAAGTAGTTGGCAGGCGGCATAGAATTTTTATCGAACACTTCCTGAGATTCATCCACATGCTGTTCTTCGGACCTGTTCCAGTAAGAAAAATTGATATGGCCTCGACCTTCAATCACATCACGATACACCAACCATGAGGCGGGCGCGATATTGCTATACCACGGCCAACGCGTCTGATTGCTGTGACAGTCAAAGCAGGCGCGTTGAGCAAGTTCAGGCGTTTCAGGGTCAGGCCACGGCGGTTCAGCGTTCACGGGCGGGTTGGGGTGAGCATGACCATAGGGAATGAGTTGAATCAAGAGTCCAAGAATGACCAGCCCAGAAATCACAAAGAGGAGTTTCCTTTTCATCAGTTGTTCCTCTCAAAAGAGATTTTGATCGTGTTGATTTTGTTTCTATGGACACCTCATTTTCTTAAATTCTTCAAGTCTACACGTGTTTAGGAATACGATCTTGACTTATGGAATAGGAGTTGTTACAAGTGGAATTTGAGGGGAGACAATGAGTGGGTTGCCTCCCCTTGCTTTTAGTTCTTTCAAGATTTTTTGCCTAAAGGGCGTATATTGAACATCTAATGTGCTTTCTGCATATTGTAAATATAACATGCCATTTTCATGATCACCTTCATCAAACGCCAGCTTGGCTTTGACATACCAATATACTCCGTTGCTAAACCACGAATAATTATCTCCTGTTGTAAGATCTTGAAGCGCTAATTCTTTTTCGCCTCGCTCATAATAAATGAGAGCACGAATGAAGTAACGCCAGGCACCGTAAGTTGGCTCCGAATCAATCATCTGATTGATTAGATCCAACGCTTTTTGTGATTCGCCAGACTGAAAATAGATTTCCACTAAATACATCGACCGACAACTCGCTAAGGGACCATCACATTGAATGAGTTGCGCCGTTTCCAGAGCTTTATTCAGATCACCGAGACAGATATAGGCTTCCGTCTGATACATATTATAGTAATCTATATTCGGATCGCCTGGTTTCGATTGGTTAAGGAGACCTTCTGTCTCCTGCAGGCCTTGTTTGCAGTGATTTGCTTTAATGAGATTACTCGCATGATGACGATAGATGTACGAGTAATCAGGGCTTACACCTAATTGAATTGCCTTTTCCGCATTGTCATTGGCGAGTTCATAGAGAGCAAATTCAGTTGCTGAGTCTTTCGCCATGCTTGCCAACTCCCTAAAGATAAAGTTCCTGACCACATAATTATTTCCATTTGTAGGCTGTAATTCTATTAATTTATCTAAGTCATGCAATGAACTAACAAAGTAATCTTGTTGTTCGGTAAAAACATTGGAACGGCTAAGCTCATAAGCAGTGGCCCTCAAGGAGTAAGCTTCCGCATCATTCGGGTTGTTAGCGATCACCTTATTCAATTCCAGAATCGCATCGCTGAACTTCCCTTGGTTAATGTATGACTGCGCAGTGGCAAGCCGTTGAGCCGTTTTGATTTCCTTTCGCTCTCTTATATACACAGTTATGAAGCCAATCAAGACCAAAATAAGAAAGATAAGTATAGCGAGAGAGATTTTGTTTGATTTTTTAGGTTGAGCTTCATTAGAAACGGGTTGATCTGCCATGTTGTTTTCCTCTTTGATGTTAGAAATTATTGTTTTTAGGAACTACGTCACCGTTAGTTTTTGCTTTGGATATTTCTCATATAGTTTTTCTTCCATCACGCGCTTGATTCTATCAAATCCTTCCCAGATGTCAGTGAATGAAATATAGAGCGGCGCAAAGCCAAGACGAATATTATCAGGCTCACGGAAATCAGGGATGACATTCATTTCTTCGATCATGGCGCGGTTGATGCGATAGCCTTCCTTGTGGCGGAGGCTGATATGAGAGCCGCGTTTGGCGGAGTCACGTGGGGAGCCGAGGGTAAAGCCTAATGGCGCAAGCAGGATGTCGGTCAGGAAAGAAGCGTAGTCCGTCATCAAAATGGATTTGGCGCGAATTGAATCCATCCCCGCGTCCAGAAGAGGATTTAAAGCTTCTTCCATTGCAAGCATCGATAGCATTGGTGCAGTACCAGCCAAAAATCTTTGGATGCCTGGCGCGGGCTGATAATCGAGGTCGAAGGTGAATGGATTATTTTGTCCCCACCATCCCCAAATGGGAGAGGTAACATCATTTTGCAATAACTTGTTGATGTAGAGGAACGCGGGTGCGCCTGGACCCCCATTAAGATATTTGTATGTGCAGCCGATGGCGAAATCCACGTTGCATTTGTCGAGTTCAATCGGCACCGCGCCGACCGAATGACTCAGATCCCACAAGACAAGGGCACCTTTGTGATGCGCAAGTTCGGTGATATGAGCCATATCGTAAAGATAACCACTTTTAAATGTGACGTGCGAAAGAGTGACAAGTGCTGTATCTTCATCGATGGCTTTTTCAAGTGCGATGAGATCAGGAGTGATGTCATCATCTTCGGCACCGAAGCGAATAATTTTGTGACGATTTCCAAGTAGTTTTACAATCCCTTGCAGAATGTATAAATCGGATGGGAAGTTGAACGTATCTGTGATGATACGTTTCTTTTGCGGTTGGAAAGTCAACGCGGCAGTGGTAAGTTTGAACAAGTTGATGGATGTTTGATCACCCACAATGACTTGCCCCTCTCCTGCACCCAACAATGTCGCGATTTTTTCACCAATGCGTGAAGGCGATTCCCACCAGCCTTTATTCCACCCACGGATGAGGTCTGTGCCCCATTCTTCTTCTACAGCTTTCTTCAGACGTTCAATAACAGATTTGGGTAACCGTCCCAACGAGTTGCCGTCGAGATAGATGAGGTCAGAGTCATTGATAACGAACTGCTCGCGGGAAGAGGCGAGTGAGTCTTGTTGATCGAGTTGTCCTGCAAACTCACGAGAGGGTGAGAAGTTTGTCATAATTTTAGCCACTGATTTCACGAATTATCACTGATGTTCCTTTTGATTTATTTGATCACGCGGCGGTGTTCGAGTGAGCCTGTTCCGAAGTTGAGCAACAGCGCAAGGCGCAGACCTGTTGCGGCAAGATAATGCATGGCTTGCGCTTGATGCTGAGAGTTGAAATTCGAGACGGCTATAATTTCAACAATTAGTTTTCCATCAATTATAAAATCTGCAATGTATTCGCCAACCAACATATCTTTGTAACTTACAGGCAATTTGACTTGTTTTTCAAAAGGTATGCAGCGCAGGGTTAATTCGCGTTCAAGTGCAACTTGGTAAACTGCTTCTAAAAATCCGGGACCAAGAATTCTTTGCACTTCCATCGCCGCGCCAATCACGGCGAAAGTCAACTCTTTGTAAAGTAACTCAACCATAGAGTCTCCCAAGTTAATTAATCCGTGTAAATCAGTGTAATCTGTGGCTAATGCTTTTCTTGTATTTTGCTCATTGCGTATTCTGCCAGTGCAGTAATTGTCAACGAAGGGTTAACGCCAGGACACTTCAAAATTTTCGTTCACAACGCCTTCTTCAGCATTTCCTCCTATTGGCGCGCCGCCAAGGATGTGTGCTGTCATTGGCAGATTGAATACGTTTTCAGCAAGGGAGCCAGACGCAACTCCGTTGATTCGTTTTGCAAATTCACGTGTGACATCATGTCCCGCATCCACCCGGGCGTTCACTTTACGATCAGTCTCTCGTTCGGCAATCAGACCTCGGCGGAAGAAAGTGAGTGGGCTTCGTCCAATGCGAAGCCTCATGTAATTATCTACGTTTTGCATGATGAGCAAAATGGTAGTGTTGTGCGCCCAACCAGGGAAAACCATGACTCTTAAAAAATCGATGGGGTTGCGAAAAATCCATGTCACTGAATGGAAAATGCGCGCTGGCACATGAGTCACATCTGAAATGAGCGGCGCGCTGAGGAAACGCATCAGTGACGACCCATCGGGGTAACGCACAGGCTCGACGCGTGTCACTTCGTCTATATTGAAGATAGATGAAATAGCCACACCCTGCGAATAATTGATGTCGGACCTGCGGGCAATGGAACCAAGCAAAGCTTCTGAATTTGTTCGCACCATGTCACCGAGTCGTGGCGATAGTTGGGGTAATGATTTTTTGGTATCGCGTAAATTCAACAATAGTTTCATCGTTCCCATCACACCGGCAGAGAAGATAACATTTTTTGCGTAAACTTTCTTTTCTGGTTTCATGAGAGATGTTGAAGGGCGATAATAAACTTCATAACGAGAGCCGTCTAATGTCGAAGGCCGAACGTCCGTTACTTTCACTTCAGCTCTTATTTCCGCCCCATTGTTTTCTGCGAAGTACAAATAATTTTTTGGCAATGTGTTCTTTGCATTGTGACGACAGCCCACCATACATCCACCGCAGTGACTGCAGCCTGCGCGCGCGGGACCTTCACCATCGAAATATGGGTCAGAGACTGTAACTCCTGCCTCGCCAAAATACGCACCAACATCTGTGGCACGGAAGGTATGGCTCATATTGTGTTGTTCCGCAATCTCTTTCAAAACCAGGTCAGCTTTCCACAATCTGGGATTGCGCGCCACGCCGAGCATTTTCTTAGCTGTCTCGAAATGCGGACGCAACACTGCGCCCCACTGCACATTTTGATTCCAAGCAGGCGTTGCAAAAGTCTCATCATTCGGCACTTCCAGCACATTGGCATAGCCCAAACTCCCGCCACCGACGCCTGCTCCGTGCAAGACCATTACATCTTTGAGAATGCTGATTTGCAAAATCCCATGAGCACGCAACACAGGCAACCACAGATATTTCCAGAACTGCCAGTTGGACTTGGCAAAATCCTGATCTTCGAAACGTTTGCCTTTTTCAAGGATGAGGACAGAATACCCTTTTTCTGTGAGTCTCAGCGCGGAGACACTTCCCCCAAAGCCGGAACCGATGATCACATAATCATAGATTTGTTGCATTCAGGAAACCCTGTATGATGACTTGGCTTGATTATAACAATCCAGACCCCCCTCCGTCCTTCGGACACCTCCCTCAAATCCGACAATATAGATTTTGAATCTGCAGGGATGGACTGGGGACATGGAAAACACCTGTTCGGAGAGATAGGATCCATATTTTGTAGAATTGGCCTATGGACTGGAGGAGGTCGCGCTGGTGTGGAAAGCGATGACAACTATGTCTCAAGGCCAGGAATTTGTTGAATTAGCCTTGAAAGAAAATGCAACCATAAGGGCCTTCTGTCGAGGATTTGACATTACACTGCGGACCGGTTACAAATGGATCAAACGCTACCCAGAAGAGGGAGAGAAAGGAGTATAGGATGGTAGCCACCGTCCACAGCATAGCCCACTCAAAAGTAGGGCAGTCATTGAAGAAGCAGTGCTTAAAGTGCGGGGTGTTCATCCAGCTTGAGGAGGCAGAAAGATCCAATGCAAGTTAGTTCAGGATGGGATCAAGCCACCCCCGCTGCCAGTACAATCACTGCCATTTTGTCTGGCAATGAAATGTTGGATGCTGAGGAAAGCCCGAAGCATAGTCCTATGCAAAGGTTTGAGATGGCGAATGGATTATTGTACCAGCCCCTCACCGTGATCGATGATCATTCTCGCTTTCGGGTAGGGCTGAAAGCATGCCCAGACCAACACTCCAGAGCGGTGCGAGAACATTTGAGAGATATTTTTGGTGGTTACGACTTACCCGAACGAATGCTGCTGGAGAATGGTAGGATTTGGAAAGGGTTCCATACAAAGCTTACCTTTGGGTGGCTGCGATTGGGTATTCATCATCCCCAGACCCAAGGGAACGATGAACGATTGCATCCAACCCTCAAGCCTGAGTTGCTCATCCGTCAGCCGTTTTATGATTTAGACGATTGCCAGTCCCAGTTTGATGCTTGGAGAAACAGGTATAACGACGAACGCCCTCATCCAGCATTGGATATGCAGCAGGAGATATTCTCAGAAAAATAGATCGTCTGGGAAAGTTACACTATCAGGGTCGAAAATTCCGCATTGGAAAAGCATTTAAGAAATCACTCGTGGCTCTTCGCCCCACAGAACTGGACGGCGGTCTCAATGTGTTTTTCTTCAAACAAAGGATTGCTCAAATCAATCTTTTGACACATAATCCCTAACAAATCAATCTGTATCCCATCTACCCGAACACCCGTATACCTTCTATCCAGTCCATACACTTC
>WNFZ01007713.1_pt1 | contig 11340 bp, 8 predicted proteins | sample 5400081 | NCBI WGS metagenome assembly WNFZ01 (sample SAMN13153365, study PRJNA577476) | soil metagenome | isolation source: 80 cm soil or saprolite under grassland replicate 1 | place: USA:California | collected 2016-06-15
GCACGCGCGCTGATATCCATGATGGCCAGGAGCACAAAGCGCTCCAATCAAAGGCCGGATACATTGATGCAAGACCGCTCACAGCCAGATCGATGAAGACCTCTTGCAACGCACGGCCGGACCATACATCCGGGTCAAACCCGGTCCTCGGGGCGCCATCGCGACACGTCCGCTAAGCCATCGGCAGCGGAATTCGACAGGTCGTCGCGCAATGTCTCAGTAGGTACTTCGTGTTCGCCATGGAAGCGGAGTCAGGCGTCGAAGTGGGTAGTGCTCATTGAACGTGATCTGCTAGGCCGAGCCCGAACCGGCGAGGGCGATTTTGCGGGGAGCGCTAGTTTATTGTTCATTCCGGCGAATCCGTAGACCGGATGGTTTCTGACACCGCTGGGGACAACGATGAGCTCGGCCTCCGGCACTGGGCATGCCGCTATTGATTTGGCTCAAGTGCAGCTGGTTATCCGGTCGACACTGCGAGTATGATAGGCGCGATCCCGGGGCGTATGAGGCAGGGCCGTGAGCGCATCCATCCTCGTTGCCGATGACGAGCCCAACATCGTGCTCTCTCTGGAGTTCTTGCTGAAGCAGGCCGGCTTTCGCGTGCGCACCGTCTCGGATGGCGAGGCGGCGCTGGCCGCCATCGCCCAGGACCCGCCGGACCTCGTGCTGCTCGACGTCATGATCCCCGGCCGCGACGGCTACGCCGTCTGCCAGAGCATCCGCGCCAATCCGGCCTGGCGCGACATGCGCATCATCATGCTCACCGCCAAGGGCGGCGACATTCAACGCGAGAAGGGGCTCTCGCTCGGGGCGGACGAGTACGTGACAAAACCGTTCTCGACACGCGAACTCGTCGAGCGCATCCGCCGCATACTCGGCCCCCGGGGTTGAACGTGGCGGGCGGGCTAGCCGGAACCTTGACCGGAATCATCAGAAGTCTGCTCATCGCCTTTGCCGGATTGCTCGCCGCCGGCTTCGCGGCGCTGGCGCTTGCGCTCGGCGAGCCCGCGGTTTTCCCGATCGCGATTGCGGGCGGCGCACTGCTGGCGATCTTCATCGCCCTCGCCTGGCTGCTGCTCTACCGCCTGACGCGACCGCTCGACCGCCTCGCGCTCGACGTGAGGATCATCGCTCGCGAGAACCCCGGCCACCGGCTCGGGCTCGTCGCGCATTATTGGGTGGGGAGACTGGCCGAGAGCATCGAAGCGATGCGGGGCCGGCTGATGAGCGCCGAGGCTCACGGCGCGCAGGCGCTCGCCGACGCGCAAAATCAGGGCGCGGAGCAAAAACGCTGGCTCGAAGCCATTCTGCTCGATCTCACCGACGGCATCGTGGTGTGCAATCTGCAGCACCAGGTGCTCCTGTACAATCAGGCCGCGGCCGACTTGCTGGGCGGCACCCAGAGCTTCGGGCTGGGCCGGTCGCTCTTCCCATTTCTGGCACGGGAACCGGTGCTGCATGCGCTCGAGCGGCAAATGCAACGCCTCGAGGGCGGCTGGGCGTCGCCGGGACCGCGTTTCATGTGCGGCGCAGCCGGCGGCGAACGTTTGCTGGGTGCCCGGCTCGGCGTCGTGCTGGACGCCAAGGGTGCGCCGAACGGCTACGTGCTGAGCTTCGGCGAGCTCGGCGAGGAGGAAACCGCGCTCGCCAAACGCGACGATCTCCTTGAGCTAGCGACGGAAGGGCTGCGCGCGCCCATCGCTAACCTGCGCGCCGCGGCGGAGACGCTTTCGCAGAATCCCGATCTGCCGGACGCCCAGCGCGCCGCATTCCAGAAAGTAGTGCTGGAAGAGAGCATGGCGCTCAGCAATCAGCTGGAGGCGCTCGTCCGCGGCTACCGCGAACTCGGCGGCGGCCGATGGATGATGGCCGAGATCCATTCGAACGACCTGATTTCCTCGCTGACCCGCCGCCTGGTAGGCGCGCCGCTGCAGCTCACGGCAACCGGACTTCCGGACTGGCTTTACGGCGATAGCCTGTCGCTCCTGGTCCTGCTCGAGTTGCTGCTCCGCCAGCTCCATGCCGCGACCGGAGCCGAGGCCTTCGACATCGCGGTCTCCCGCAGCGAGAACCGCATCTATCTCGACCTGATCTGGCGGGGCGAACCGATCCCCGCGCAACAGCTGGAGTCCTGGCTCAACCGGCCGCTCATCGGCGGTCTCGGGCCACTCACCGGTCAGGCCGTGCTGCACCGCCACGGCAGCGATGCGTGGAGCCAGCCGGCCGGGCCCGGCATGGCCAGGCTGCGGGTCCCGTTGGCTTCGGCGCAAGCCGGAGCGCCGCGCGAACGTCCGCTCCGACCCCAGCGTCCCGAATTCTACGACTTCGATCTGCTGCGCAATCCGGTGCCAACCGGCCGCTTCGCCGAGCGAGCGCTCAAGCAGCTCACCTACGTGGTCTTCGATCTGGAGACCACGGGGCTGAGGCCGGCGGACGGCGACGAAGTGGTGTCGATCGCAGGGGTACGCATCGTGAACGGCCGCATCCTCACCAGGGAGACCTTCGAACGCGTGGTCAATCCGGGCCGGCCGATTCCCGAAGCATCGATTCGTTTCCACGGCATCACCGACGAGATGGTGCGCGACAAGCCGCCGTTCGCCATGGTGCTGCCCGCGTTTCACCGGTTCGCGGCGGACGCGGTGCTGGTCGCCCACAACGCGGCGTTCGATATCACGTTTCTCAACCGCGCCGCCGGCGCCTTGTCCTTCAACCAGCCGGTCGTGGATACCCTGCTCCTTTCGGCCCATCTCTATCCGAGCGAGGCGGACCATTCGCTCGACGCCATCGCCGCGCGGCTGGGATTGGACGTCGTGGATCGGCACAGCGCGGTGCGCGATTCCTTACTTACGGCGGCGATCCTGCTACGCTTGTTGGATCGTTGTGAGGAACTCGGCATCACCCGTCTCGGCCAGCTCATCACGGCAACCGACATGGCGGGGCGACTGCGGGCGCACCAGCACGGGTTTGAACGCCATGCCGCGGGAAGCGCGTCATAGGGATCGGCTTGTCGGGCTGTTCGGGCTCGGCCTCGTCCTGTTCAATCCGCCGGTACTCGGGCTGTTCGCGGGCGCGACCCTCTTCGGCTGGCCGCTCCTGTTCGTATATTTGTTCTGTGCGTGGGCGGCGCTCACCGCCATGGTCGCCCTCACCGTGGAACGCAGCAGAGTGCGATCTCCTTTCGAGGAGGACTGAGGTATGCTGGCCGGCGGCGTGCTCCTGCTCCTGGCCGCGGCCGCCTACATGGCGCTGCTGTTTGCCATCGCCAGTTTCGGCGACCGCCGCGCTGCCGCGGGGCGCAGCCTGATCGACTCGAGCGTGGTCTATGCGCTCTCGCTCGCGGTCTACTGCACCTCCTGGACATTCTATGGCAGCGTCGGCCGCGCCGCGAGCCGTGGTCTCGACTTCCTGCCGATCTATCTCGGACCCACCTTGGTGTTTTGCCTGGGCTGGGTGCTGCTGAGCCGGATCCTGCGGGTCTCGAAAGCGCATCGCATCACTTCGATCGCCGACCTGCTCGCTTCCCGGTTCGGGAAAAGCGGAGCGGTCGCCGGACTCGTCACCATCATAGCGGTGATCGGCAGCGTTCCCTACATCGCGCTGCAGCTCAAGGCCGTGTCGACGAGCCTGAAAGTGCTGCTCGAGTACCAGGGGAGCTTTGGCACAACCGCCGTCGATGGAACGAGCATGCTGCGTAACACCGAGCTGTGGGTGGCGGGCGTGCTCGCGCTGTTCGCCATTCTGTTCGGTACCCGCAAAATCGACGCGAGCGAGCGGCACGAAGGCATCGTGGCTGCCATCGCCTTCGAGTCGATCGTGAAGCTGGTTAGCTTCGTGGCGGTGGGCCTGTTCGCCGGCCTCGTGCTGTTCGACGGCTTCGGCGACATTTTCGCCCGCGCCGCGGCCCGGCCGGAGCTCTCGCAGCTGTTCGATTTCGGGGGGCCGTTCGCCGGCATCGACTGGATCGCCCTGACCTTCCTGGCCATGGCGGCGATCGTCTGCCTGCCGCGGCAATTCCAGGTCATGGTCGTCGAGAACGTCGACCCGCGGCACCTCGACCGGGCGCTGTGGCTGTTCCCGGCCTATCTCATCGCCATCAATCTGTTCGTGGTGCCGATCGCGCTGGCCGGCCTGCTGAGCGTGCCGGCCGGCACCGATCCGGACACGCTCATGCTGGCGCTGCCGCTCGGCTCCGGATACGGCGGACTCGCGCTGCTGGCGTTTCTCGGCGGGCTTTCCGCCGCGGCCAGCATGGTCATCGTCGAGACCGTGGCGCTCAGCACCATGATCTGCAACGACCTCGCCGTTCCCATGCTGCTCCGGCTCGGATGGCTCGGCCCCGACACGCGTCCGGTCCTGCTCGGCATCCGGCGCGCCGCCATCGCGCTCGTCGTCCTGCTCGGCTTCGCCTACGTGCGGATCGTGCGCGAGAGCTACGGCCTGGTGTCGATCGGGCTAGTCTCCTTTGCGGCGGTCGCGCAATTCTTCCCCGCCATCGTGCTGGGGCTGTTCTGGAAGCGCGCGAGCCGGCTCGGGGTCCTCACCGGCATCAGCGCGGGCTTCCTGATCTGGGCCTATACGCTGCTGCTTCCCTCGTTCGCGTCGGCGGGCTGGCTGCCGCGCGAGCTGTTCGAGCAAGGCGCGCTGGGGATTTCCGTGTTGCGTCCTTCGGCCCTGTTCGGGCTCGACGGGCTCGACCCGGTGACACACGGCCTGTTCTGGTCGATGCTGCTGAACATCGCCGGCATCATCGGGGTATCGCTGTTCGTTGACCAGTCGGCGCTCGAACGCAGCCAGGCCGCGCTCTTCGTCGACTATTGGCGCGGCGCGGGACACGAGGAAGGCCGGCTCTGGCGCGGCACCGCGCAAGTCGCCGATCTCGTCCAGCTGGTCGGCCGTTTCCTTGGCGAAGCACTGACACGCGAAGCCTTCGCGGCGGAAGCGCGAGGGCGCGGCCGGGATCCCGCGGCGCTCGCCGCCGATGCGGAGACCGTGAGGCTAGCGGAGCGGCTGCTCGCCGGCGCCATCGGCAGCGCATCGGCGCGCGTCATGGTCGCTTCGGTGGTGCACGAGGAGCCGATCGGCACCGAGGAAGTGATGCGCATTCTCGACGAGACGTCGCAGGCGATCGAATACAGCCGCCGCCTCGAGCAGCAGTCGCGCACGCTCGAGGCCACCACGGCGGAATTGCGGCGCGCGAACGAGCGGCTGCGCGAGCTCGACCGGCTCAAGGACGATTTCGTTTCCACGGTAAGCCACGAGCTGCGCACACCGCTCACCTCGATCCGTTCGTTCTCCGAGATCTTGCTGGACAACCCGGCCCTCGAGCAGCACCAGCGACAGGAGTTCCTGCGGATCATCGTCACCGAGAGCGAGCGGCTTACGCGGTTGATCAACGACATGCTCGACCTCGCCAAGATCGAGGCGGGCAAGCTCGAGTGGCACATGGAACGCGTGAGCGCGAACGAGGTGGTGCGCGAAGCAGCAACTGCGCTCGGCCAATTGTTTCGCGACAAGAGCGTCGAGCTGAAAATCGAGCTGCCGGATAGCGTGCCGACGATCATCGCCGACCGCGATCGGCTGTTCCAGGTCGTGGTCAATCTGCTGTCCAATGCGGTGAAATTCTCGCCGCGAGATGCCGGGCTGGTGACGCTCGGCGTCGAAACCGACACCGACGGCGTCATGCTCTCGGTCACCGACAACGGGCCCGGAATCGCGGCGAAAGACCGCGACGCGATCTTCGAGCGCTTTCGCCAGGTCGGCGACACGCTTACCGCGAAGCCGGAGGGGAGCGGCCTAGGGCTCGCGATCTCGCGCATGATCATCGAGCATTTCGGCGGCCGCGCCTGGGTTGAGGAGGCGCCGGGCAGCGGCGCGATCTTCCGGGTATGGCTGCCGCGCGAACCCGCCACGGCATCCGCGGCCTGATGCTCAGCCCAGCGCGGGGAAATAATCGGCGACCAGGCGCTGACGCCAGCGATCGATATCCCGGAATACCTGCACGAGACGCTCGCGCTCCGGTCGGCCGAGCGATTCCGGCCTGATGCAATTGTCCGGGGCACGGCGCGCCGAGATCCGTTCGATCTGGTGGCGCAACAGCAGTTCCAGCAGAAAGGTCAAATCCTCGCTCAGCCTGCCGGCATCCTCGCCCGCCAGAACGCCCGACTCGGCGAGGGCGGCGAGTCGGGCGGGGGTTCCTGTCGCCTCGACCCCGTTCTTGAGCGCCCGCAGGCGCACGATCTCGACCAGCGGTTTGCTGCCCCGCAGCTTGATATCGATGGCATCCTTCTCGGCGCCGTCCCTGGCGATCAATTGCCCGAACAGGTCGACGCTGCTGGCGTGATCTTTTTGCAGCCAGGAGATCTGCGCAAGGAACGGCAGGTTATCGCGCGCCGCCATCGTGACGTGGCGGCGCAGCGCGGCCGCAAGCTCGGCCGGGCCCGAAATGGCGCGGAAATCGAAGAACATATCTGTAAACATGATTTCCTGGCTGCCCCGCGCGCGCACCCAGCCGGTCACCTGCGACTCCCATTGCGCCAGCGTCTTGCGCCAAAGCGGGTTCGTCGCCATGACGTCCCCCTCGCACAGGGGAAAGCCCGCCTGCTCGAGCCCGCGCGTGAACCTTTGAGCCAGCTCGGCGAAGAACCGATCAACACTTTCGTGCTCGGAATCGGCGTGGTCGGCGAGGATGAAACCGTTGTCCTGGTCGGGGTGAAGCAGGCTCTCGCCGCGGCCAGCCGAGCCCATCACTAGGGCGGCGAAAGATACCGGCGGCTCGCCCCAGCCCGCTTCCGCCATGCTTGCCAGCGCCTGACGCAGGACCGCCGCCGTAACGTGGTCGTTGAGCGCGTTGACGAGCGCGATCACCTCCATCGCAGGCTCGCCCGCCGCCAACAGCGCCGCAGCTAGGCCCACCTGGGCGGCTCTCGCGTCCGGCGAGGGTGGCCGGCTCTCGCTCATCACGGCGGGATCGAGCTCACTCAGCAGCCCGGCGAATCCCGAGCCGAGCACGGCTTCCAAGCTGACGAGGCCGATCGGCTCGCCGCCGGCGTCCACGACGGGTAGGCAATTGCGCCGCTGCCGCCGCATCTCGACGAGCGCCCGGTAGAGGCGATCGTGCTCGTGCAGCGCCGGCACGCGGCGGCGCAATGCCGCACTCACCGGCTGGTCCGGCTCGACGACGAACAAGGCGCGCTCGAGGAGATCCTCCGCGGTGAGTACGCTCGCGGCCCGGCCGTGCGCGTCCGTGATCAGCGCCGTCGTCTCGCCCGCCTCACGCATGCGGGCCACGAGACCAAACAGCGGTTCGGTCTCGGAGCCGGTGACGGCCCGCCGCTCGACCAGATCACCGATTGGACAAGTCAAACGCCGCAGCCATTCGCTCATACAAGCCCGCCCCGAGGGAATGATGCTGCCGGAACTACAGGTCTAAAAGCGTAGCATGGCGAACTCGCGGCGCGGCTGGTGGGAAAACGCGGCTGCCCGGACCGAACGAGGTTGAGCCCGGGCAGCAATGCGAACGCCTCGGTTACTCCGCCAGAGCAGCCTTGGCCGCGGCCGGTCCGAGATCGGGTATCGCTCCCAGAATGGCCCGGCGCTCCACTTCGGCGAAGCCGGCTTCCGCCGCCGGCTCCGGCTTGAGCAGCGACACCACGATGCCCGACAGGAACGACAGCGTCATGGTGATCAGGCAGGGGTTCTTGAGCGGGAAGTACCACCACTGCTTCGAAACCTCGGCTAGGTCGTGCTTGAGGATGTCGACCTGGATGGTCGGACCGCAATAGAGCAGCACCAGCGTCGAGACGGTGCCGAGAACGATCGCGGTGACCGCGCCCCACGTGGTAAAGCGACGCCAGAAGATGGCCATCACCAACGCGGGAAAGTTCGCCGACGCGGCGATCGAGAAGGTGAGGCCGACCATGTAGGCGATGTTCTGACCCTGGAAGATGATCCCCAGCAGAATCGCGCAGATGCCGAGGATGACGGCCGCAATCCGTGCGACCCGCAGCTGCTCGTGTTCCGACGCGTGACCGCCCTTGACCACATTGACCCAGAAGTCATGCGAGAGCGCAGCCGCACCCGACAAGGTGAGCCCGGCCACGACGGCCAGGATGGTGGCAAACGCGACCGCACAGATGAAGCCGAAAAAGGCCGCACCGCCCACCGCGTTGGCGAGCAGCGGGGCTGCCATGTTGCCGCCGCCGCCGACACCGATGATCTGCTTCATCCCGACCAGCACCATGGCGCCGAAGCCGAGAATGAAGGTGATCAGGTAGAACCCGCCGATCCAGATCGTCGCCCACACGACGGAGATTCGCGCCTGCTTGGCATCCGGAACGGTGTAGAAACGCATCAGGATATGCGGCAGGCCGGCGGTCCCGAACATCAGGGCCAAACCAAGAGAAACCGCGTCCCACGCGCCGGTCACCACCTTGGTGCCCGGCTCCAGGACCTGTTTGCCGTTGAGCTCGGCGGCCTTGGCGAACAGCGCAGTCGGGCTGAAGCCGAACTGCGCGAGCACCAGAATTGCCATTACCACGGCCCCGCCCAGCAGCAGGCAGGCTTTGATGATCTGCACCCAGGTGGTGGCCAGCATGCCGCCGAACAGCACGTAGGTCATCATGACAATGCCGACGATGATGACGGCGAGCGTGTAGTCCAGATTGAACAGCAGCTTGATCAGGGTGCCGGCGCCGACCATCTGAGCGATCAGATAGGTGAGCACGACCGCCATGGTGCCGATCACCGCCGCGATCCGGACCGGCCGCTGCTGCAGCCGATAGGCCACCACGTCGCTGAACGTGTACTTGCCGAGATTGCGCAGCGGCTCTGCGATCAGGAACAGGATGATCGGCCAGCCGACCAGCCATCCGGTGGAGTAGATCAGGCCGTCGAAGCCGTTGAGCGCGACAAGTCCGGCGATGCCGAGGAAGCTCGCGGCGCTCATATAGTCGCCGGCCAGCGCCAGGCCATTCTGGAATCCGGTGACCCCGTGCCCGGCGGCATAAAAATGCTCAGTGGTCTTGGTTCGTCGCGCCGCCCAATAGGTGACGACCAGGGTGAGCGCGATGAACACGAAAAAGAACAGGATGGCGAGAGGGTTCGATCCGGCACTCATGATTTCCTCCCCGAACCCGCTGTGGATGCGGCAGCAACAGCCCGGGCGACGGCCTCGTCATAACCCCGGTTGGCCCACACCACGTAGACGATGGAGAGGATCCAGCAGGAGACGATCGTAAGCGCGCCCAACAGGATGCCGAGGCTGAGCCCGGGGCTCAGCAGGGTCGACAGCAAGGGCCTGCCGAACGCCACCAGCAGGATGAAACCCAGGTAGATCGCCAGCATCAGCGCTGAAAGCGTGAGAGCGATCGCCCACCGCCTTGCGGCAATGGCATGAATCGGATCGGTTGTGCTCATGGCTGGGCGCCCCCTAGCGCCAAAGTCTTAACAATCGAGGACCGCGCAAGAGACCAGCTTATTCTCCCACCAATTCTGATCTAGATCAATTCAAGGACGATCGACCCGTTGGGGAGAGAGGATGTATGCGTCGGCACGTTCGCCTCTCCGATAACTGCTTTGAAACGATCGGGGGATGCGTTCTACGACTTTGGGCGTACGACGATTGGCGCAGGCCTAAGGCCTGGATACGAAAGTCGAAGAGGGCACCCGAAAGTCGAATAGGATGTTTCGTCGCAGGACCGCTTTCTGGCCTCAAAAACCGAGCGGTGGAGGATAACCATGGCTGCTCGCATTCCGCCGAACTTCCGACGCGTGATCACCGCCGCGTCGGGTGGGAACGTCATCGAGTGGTATGATTTCTATATTTTCGGGAGCTTGGCCGCGATTTTGTCGGTCAAATTCTTCGAAAAGAGCCACCCCGTTGCGGCGCTGCTCAGCACCATCGCGCTGTTCACCGCCGGCTTCCTCATCCGCCCGTTGGGGGCATTCCTGTTCGGTTGGATGGGCGACCGCGTCGGCCGGAAATATACGTTTCTCGTCACCCTCAGCGGCATGGCTCTGGGCACCGGAGCGATCGGATTGATCCCGACCTTCGAGTCGATCGGGCTGGCCGCCGCCGTCCTTCTCTTCTGTTTGCGAATGATCCAAGGCCTGTGCCTGGGCGGCCAATACGGCGGCGCGATCACCTACGTCGCCGAGCACGTGTCGGACGAGTACCGCGGCTATTATACCGGCTGGCTGCAGACCTCGCCCACGCTCGGCATCGTGCTCTCCCTCCTCGTCATCATCGCCGCGCGCACCTATCTCGGCGAGGCCGCGTTCAACGACTGGGGATGGCGCATCCCGTTCCTGTTCTCTTTCCTGCTGATGATCATCGCCTACTACATCCGAGTCCACTTTCAGGAGTCGCCTATCTTCGAGGAGATCAAGGCGAAGGCGGGGATGACCAAGAACCCCTGGAAGGAGGCCTTCCTCAGCTCCAATATCAAGCTCGTCCTCATCGTCACCATCGTCGTGATCGGCGAGGGCGTTGTCTGGTACAGCGGCCAGTTTTCGGCGTTGTACTTCCTGCAGCAGGTTTCCAAGCTGGACGCGCTGACCACCGCCTATATCGTGGGAGCCGGGCTGATCATTGGGACCCCAACCCTCATCCTCTTCGGCTGGCTGTCCGACCTCATCGGCCGCAAACCGGTGATCTTGGGCGGCTTCCTGCTTGCAGCGCTCACGTATTATCCGCTGTACACCTGGCTGGGGTCGGTTACGCAGCCCGGGAACGTCAACTATCCCGTGGCGATCCTCATCGTCGCCATTCTCGTCAGCTATGTTGGGATGGTGTACGGGCCGATCGGCGCGTTCCTTGCTGAATATTTCCCGGGCCGCATCCGCTACACGTCGGTCTCCGTGCCGTATCACATCGGCAATGGCTGGGGCGGCGGGTTGGTGCCCTTCATTACTGCGGCCGGGTTCCAGACCGGAGTGCTCGGGTATGCGCTGATCTACCCGATCGCGGTTCCGGCGATATGCTTCGTGCTCAGCCTGTTCCTGATGCCGGAGACTCGCAAGATGAGCATCTGGGAGCCGGAGGCGCAAAAGGCGTAATCGACCGGCCTGCACGGGACCCGTGCGGGCCCGAATGGGGCCCGCAGCTTACGTTTTAGTTTCTTTGTCGCCGGCACCCTCTGTCGCTTTCGGGGTCAGCAGAGTCGGCGATCGGCTGCGCGCATAAGTCCGGTATGGGTCTAATTCCGGGTCTTGGTGTCAAGCTCTCCAAAACGTTCCTTGCCGGGCCCACTGTTCTCTCCGCGGTAGGGGCGTGCCCTCGGAAAAACTCCGATGCAGACCTTCCTTGACGCTGCACCTTTTGCTAAGGAGAAGATGATTGCT
>WNFZ01024938.1_pt1 | contig 11339 bp, 11 predicted proteins | sample 5400081 | NCBI WGS metagenome assembly WNFZ01 (sample SAMN13153365, study PRJNA577476) | soil metagenome | isolation source: 80 cm soil or saprolite under grassland replicate 1 | place: USA:California | collected 2016-06-15
TATTTGACCTTTACACTTTGTATTTGGAGATTAAGAAATGGCACCTCGAAAAGCAAAAGCCCCAGTAGCAGAAGAACTTCAACAAAATCGTAACGTGGATGGTGCAAAGCGCGCTGTTCTCGATAAAGCCGTCAGTGATATTCTCAAACGTTTCGGCGAAGGCTCGATCATGCCACTTGGACAAGCGAAACACATGGAAACGGAAGCCTTTCCCACGGGTTCCCTGTCTCTCGACATCGCGCTCGGTGTTGGCGGCATTCCGCGGGGGCGAATCACAGAAATTTATGGACCTGAGTCTTCCGGGAAAACCACACTCTGTCAGCACATCGTAGCGGAAGCCCAAAAAATGGGTGGCATCGCTGCATTCGTCGATATGGAACATGCTCTCGATCCCGTCTATGCCGCTCGTGTCGGTGTGGATATTGATAACTTGCTCGTTTCCCAGCCTGATACTGGCGAACAAGCACTCGAGATTACCGAAACTCTCGTACGCTCTGGTGGCATTGATGTTGTTATCATTGACTCAGTCGCAGCACTCGTCCCGCGTTCTGAGATCGAAGGCGACATGGGCGATGCAACGATGGGTGTGCAGGCCCGGCTGATGTCCCAGGCGCTGCGTAAACTTTCCGGGGCAATCAATCAGACCAAGACCGCAGTTATTTTTACAAATCAATTGCGCCAAAAAATTGGCGTGATGTTTGGAAACCCTGAAACCACCACTGGCGGACAGGCGCTCAAGTTTTATGCCTCTGTGCGTCTCGATGTGCGTCGTATTCAGGCAATCAAGATGGGTGACGAAGTCATTGGTAACCGCACCCGCGTCAAAGTAGTTAAGAACAAGGTCGCACCGCCTTTCCGCACTGCCGAGTTCGATATTATGTTCAATGAAGGCATCTCCAAGGCGGGTGACGTGCTCGATCTTGCAACCAAGTTTGAAGTCATTCAAAAGCGCGGTGCCTTTTTCTCTTATGGCGATATCCGTGTGGGTCAGGGACGTGAGAACGCAAAAGACTATCTCCGTCAGAATCCTGATCTGATGGGTGAGATTGACACCATCATTCGTCAGAAAGCTCTTAGCGGCGAAATCGCTCTTCCACTCGATATCGGTGGAAGCGACGATGGTGGAAGCGCAGCAGTATCCGAAGAAGAATAGAAAGCCCGTTGGGCGACTCGGCAGCGGGTCGCCCTTCTTTTTTTTATGATGACGATCCGATTCTTTCGAAGCCGAATCTTGTTCGCCGTTTTTTTGATTCTTTTCTCTGCTCCGGCGTGTGCCCCCGCTCCTACACCGACACCTTTCCGCCCGCCAACAGTTGAACCACTACTGATCGAACCCACTTTCATTATTCAGCCAACCAAACAAGTTGTCATTATTCAATCTACGCCGCTGCCCACCATTGTTCCCACAGTAAATCCACAGGATTGCTCTAACAATCTCCATTTTGTCGAGGATGTCACCATCCCCGACAACTCGTTCGTCACCTATGGCGCGAGCATAGACAAACAATGGCTCGTCGAAAATAATGGCACCTGCAATTGGAACTCTAATTATCGTCTCAAACATCTCGGCGGCGCTGTTCTCGGCGCACCTGAAGAGATGATGCTCTACCCTGCCCGTGCCGGTACGCAAGCCACGCTTCAAATCATTTTCACCGCTCCGTTTACAGATGGGGTCTATGAAAGCGCGTGGCAAGCATCTGATCGTAGTGGAAATCCGTTTGGTGATCCAATCTATATTCGAGTTACTGTTGCAACTCCATAATCCATGTCGAAAATCGAAACCTATCGGCAGACTTTGCAAACCTTGAATGACTGGGTTCCCTTCCTGATGAAGAACTCTGGCTTGCCAGGTCCACGCGGCAATTTGGAACTGGCCTATGCCGTTGCGGAAGAAGGGAATGAAAAACATTTCAATCATTTCCTAACCTATCATGCGCAGGAAAATACGCCAGAAGTTTTTGTAGTCTTTTGTGGTGTAGTGGGACTAGGCAAATTAGCAGTGAGTAAGCCCGACTTATTTAATCGTTTACGTGAATATGCGTCCGATCCGCGCTGGCGGATTCGTGAAGCGGTTGTCACAGGTCTGCAGTTGACGGGAGATCAAGATATGGATTTGTTGTTGAGTGAAATGAAGAAATGGGTCAAGGGAAATTGGTATGAGAAACGCGCTGCTGCCGCAATCCTGGCTGAACCACGCCTCTTGACGAATCTAAAACATATGAAGCAAGTGCTGCAGATCTTGGACAAGATTACGGCATCCATGGAAACGAACGATCAATCGAAAGATGAATCTTTCAAGGTTCTACGCCAGGGAATGGGCTATTGCTGGAGTGTTGCCGTCGCCGCGCTTCCTGATGTTGGAAAACCAATGATGGAAAAATGGTTAGATAGTCAAGATAAAGATATCCGCCGGATGATGAAAGAAAACTTGAAAAAGAATCGGTTACTAAAAATGGATGCGAATTGGGTCAGGCAGTGTGAAAAAAAATCTAAATTGACTCTAACCGCAGATACGTCCGACGCTTATTCACTGGATGGTCCGTACAGCGAAAAATGGAAGAAAGTGATTTTCTTCGGCGCGGCCCAGATCAAGAAGAATTATGTCTCGTTTTATTTGATGCCTGTGTATATGTATCCTGAACTCTTGAAAGATATTTCCCCCGAACTAAAAAAGCGAATGCAGGGAAAATCATGCTTCAACTTTAAGAAAGTGGAACCTGATCTTTTTAATGAGCTTGCTTCCTTAACGCGTAAAGGTGTCGAAAAATTTAAAAAGGAGAATGGACAATGAGTGGACAAGATGTCACATTCGATACAGATGACAAACCCGCAAACGGATATTTGGCGTTGCCGTCACAAACTAATGCGCCGGGAGTTATTGTGCTACATGCATGGTGGGGATTGAATCCATTTTTCAAGAGTCTGTGTGATCGGCTGGCGGAAGAAGGCTTCGTGGCGTTTGCTCCCGACTTGAATGAAGGCAAAGTTGCGTTAACCATAGATGAAGCAAAGCAAATCATGTCTGAATCGAGTTCTGAACGGAAACAAGCTATTGCAGCCGCGCTCGTCGGTTTCATGCGTGGCAGACCTGAAGTCCAGAAAGGGCCGCTTTCGTTAATTGGATTCTCCATGGGCGCGGCATGGTCCTTGGTACTGGCTAGTGAACATCCCGAAGACATCCGCAAAGTGGTTTTGTTTTATGGGACTGAAGGCGTGGACTTTACACAGGTCAAGGCAGATATCATCGGCCATTATTCCGATGTAGATGAATGGGAACCGATTGATGGGATCCGTACGATGGAAACGGACATGCGTACTGCCGGGCTGAATACAAACTTTTATATTTATCCCAACCTGCAGCATTGGTTCTTTGAAGATGACCGCAGCGAGTTCGATCCGCAAGCTGCGGAGGTGGCATGGAAACGCACCTTGGAATTCCTTCGCAAATAAATTTCGGAGATTCACCTGAAATTCAAAACCGAACTTCTTATCAACAAACCGCCTGGCAACCATCGCTCGTAAGAATTGAACATGTGAGTGGACCGCCAGATCAGCCTGGCGCGGAATCAAAGTGGACCTATGCAGAAAATAAGCGTGAATTTTCTTTGCATGAGAGAATTCTATCTTCTGAAGAACCGAGTCGCTTTGAGAGTCTTTTCGACAATGCGTTTGCAAGTAACACAGTAAACAACTTGTTTATAGAAGAGGGCAAGGATGAAACGCTGTGGAGTGCAGAAACAGAATATAAGTTCAAGACGCTGCTGATGAAAATTCTGGGTCCGCTCTTCAAGAAGAATTATGTAGCGCGTTCGCAGAGAGATATGGAACGATTCAAAGAAATGGTGGAAAAAGGATGATATGCAAACTGGACACAATATTACATCTCACAGCACAGAAATCATTTGCCCGTCGTTAATGGGAAAAGGCGACCGATGCATCCGAAGGTGTTACAAAATAATAACCTTCCATTAATCCAAAAACAATAATTCCTGATAGAATCACACCAGAGAGAGCCCGAACGGGCTTTTTCTATGCAAGCAAGTAAGGATCCCGATCTGCATGTATTACAACTTTCGCCTTTTCTGGCGAACAACCTATCGCTCTTTTTTCGCCTCTAAGAATACCCCCGCCCAACTCACTCGCAAGCGTCTCATTTTTCTTCTGATGTTTTACGCTGTTTGGCCCATTGGGTCACTTATGCATCAGTTCTGTTTCCTTCTGGATGACATTTTCTTCCCCGGACATAAAACACAGTCTGTTGAAAAGCCGCTTTTTATCATCGGTAACTTGAGAAGTGGATCGACATTCCTTCACCGTTTGCTCTCGCGCGATTCTGAGACATTCACCAGTCTCACGATCTGGGATATCTACCTCACCCCTTCTGTTACACAAAAGAAGATCACACAATTCGTCTCACGCCTTGACCGAATTTTGGGTGGTCACTTGCATCGCTTATTGTACGCGTTCGACAAACAAACGCTTGGTAAATTTAAGATCCACCGCATCTCCTTCTTCCAGCCCGAAGAGGATGAGAACATCCTGCTCCATATCTGGGATTCGTTCTGGGTCAGCTTCCTCTTCCCGTTCATGGATGAGCTGCCGAACTATCAGCATTTCGACGAAGCTCTTTCGCCCGAACGCAAACGTCACATTATGAAGTTTTACAAGTCTATGCTTCAGCGGCACATGTACGCTACCGGCAAAAAGTATTTCGTTGCCAAGAATCCCGCTTTTAGCCCCAAAATCGAAACATTGCTTGAATTCTTCCCCGATGCGCGGGTAATTTATTTGGCGCGTAATCCGTTGGACATGTTGCCCTCCACCGTTTCATGGATTAACTATGCTCGTCGCGTCTTCACCGAGCCCAAGGAAAAGTATCTTTATTTAGATGAGATTCTGGACTTTACTCAACATTGGTACCGTTACCCGCTTCAATATTTGGATACGCATCCTTCGCCCCGACACTTGATCCTAAACTATAATGATTTGATCCAGCGCCCAGAACAGGTCATTCGAACGTTCTATGAGCAGTTTGGTTATCCCGACAAACCCGGTCTCGACCAGATTGTGGACAAAGCCGTCAAAGAGACTCTCTCCTTCAATAGTGAGCATGTCTATTCCTATGTAGAGATGGGATTTACACGTCAGCAAATCGTTGAAATCTATGCCGACATCTTCGAGCGCTTCGGCTTTGATAAACGCGACCAGGAGGTCTCAGAGCTGGAGCCGCAAACAGTAACAGTATCTGCAGTGGATTAAGCGAAACTCCCGAAGAAAATCTTCGGGAGTTCTTTATGCTGTTATGAAGATGGTTTCTTTGCTCTCGTCGTCCGGGTAGAGGATTTCTCTTCCGCCGCTTTGCGCGCAGCCATCTTTTCCTTAGCCTTCTTCTTCAAGGTAGATTCTCTGCCAGTCTTCATCGTTTTCTTTACACGCGAAGTTTGTACTTCTTCAATGGGCTGTTCTTCTGCTACTTGGACAGCGGAGTTTCCACTGACGTGATATTCCTCTTCCCAGTTTTCAGCAAATTTCAAATTGACCGCTTTGTAGCGTGCCATGAGCATGATCGCGCCAACAATAGCCATCAAAGCTGCGACAATAGCTGAGTAACTTATTCCTGTTCCGGAAATTTTCGGCTGATCGGGTCGGAAAAAGATTTCGAGCCATGTACGACCCACACCTGCGGCTACAAGCCAGGCAGCAAAAATCGTACCAGGCTTAAGTTGCTTCTCATAGCGACGAGACAACCATAACAGTAAACTGGCAGTCGCTAGATTCCATAACATTTCGTACGCAAACGTCGGGTGGAAACGCGTTGTTTCTACGGGGTAAAGATTGAGGTCCGCAAATTGAGCAAGGCGATGTTCAGCCGTGATCTTTATCCCCCACGGCAGAGTTGTTGGCGGCCCATACAATTCTTGATTAATAAAGTTTGCGATACGTCCAATTGCCTGCCCGATCAACATGGCAGGACCCGCTGAATCCAGAAATACCCAAGCGTCAAGTTTGTTCTGGCGAAGATAATAGAGGAGTGCAGCAGCACCGAATAACAAACCACCAAAGATATGAAGCCCACCTTGTGGGATGTTGATGATTTGAATGGGGTTTTGGAGGTAATAACGGTTACCACCGAGGGTGGCATTTAGGACATACCATAAACGTGCACCGATGATTCCGGCAGGTAACACCCAGATCAGAGCATCCCAAATGCGGTCACCATTTTCGCCGCGTCGCTTGAGTTCACGCTCAACGATCAATGAACCCACGATCACGCCAATCATGACGATTACACCGTACCAACGAAGAGGAAATTGCAAACTTCCTATTCGAATTGTAAATATTACAGGATCAATCATTGAATACCTCAGGTATAGTTTTGAGTGATTATACTGCTTTGCTTATGGAATAAAGCGGGGATTTGAAAAAAATCACTGTGAGTTTTCTCATCAAAATAATGACCATAGAGCGTTTATTACATCTGTCACATGTTGTTTGTGACGTTTTGCACATTACGCTATAATATAAATGCTTACAATAATAGTCAACGTTTACTTATTTTGTAAACGTTTAGGAAAGGCTTGAATGCTTAGAATTAACCGCCAAACTGATTATGCTGTCCGTGTCCTTCTTGCCCTTGCCAAATCTGGTGAGGGCACTCGCCTTTCGAGCGCGGATATTCAGAAGGAAATGTTGATTCCAAAAGCATTTATGTCCCGCATCGTTGCACGGTTATCCCGGGATGGTTTGGTCAATACCTTCCCCGGACGTGAGGGTGGTTTGATGCTCCCTCGCCCGGCTTCCCAGATTACGCTGAAAGATGTTGTGGAAGCCTTCGAAGGACCGATCCTTCTCTCGGCATGTTTGCAGGTCAAGGGTGAAGATGACTGTCCGTTCCAATCCAATTGCCCCGTGCGCCCAAAGTGGGGACGCGTTCAGATGGCAATGATGCGTGAAATGGCATCCATTACATTTGAAGACTTGGCAAAGGAATCGCTTGGCATCCCTATGATGATGTCAAGTTTTGTTTAGTTACCGCTTGTTTCAATTAATAAGCAAACTTTTTATATAGACTTATAGGCAAAATTCAAATATCGAGTTAGAAAATTTTGCGGCATTTTGTAATTCGTACGCCTCGAGGGCGCGTACATAATTTTTCAAGGAGACTCTATGGATCCAATCACACTTTCTCGGTTGCAGTTTGCTCTCACCACCATCTATCATTGGCTGTTCGTTCCATTGACGCTAGGCTTAGGATGGTTCGTGGCATTTATGCAAACTCGCTATTACCAGACCAAGGACGAAACCTGGCGCACAATGTCCAAGTTCTGGGGTAAATTGTTCCTGATCAACTTCGCCATTGGGGTGGTGACAGGTATCGTACAGGAATTCCAGTTCGGCATGAACTGGAGTGAATACAGCCGCTATGTAGGAGACATTTTCGGCGCTCCGCTCGCTATAGAGGCTTTGCTGGCCTTCTTCATGGAATCAACCTTCCTTGGTATATGGGTTTTCGGGGAAGGTAAAGTTTCTGAGAAAGTACACCTCGCTTCGATCTGGCTCGTTGCACTCGGCTCGAATCTTTCCGCCCTGTGGATTTTGCTAGCCAACGGCTGGATGCAGCATCCAGTCGGTTATGTAATCAATGAAGCTAACCACCGCGCGGAGTTGGTGAACTTCTTTGCGCTCGTTGGCAACACCAAAGGTTGGTTATTCTTCTGGCATACGGTTTCGGATGGCTTGTTGATGGCATCCTTCATGATCCTGGCAGTCAGCGGCTATCATATCTTCCGCAAACAAAACGTCGATTTCTTCAAACGCTCCTTCACCATTGCTTCTGTCGTTGGATTGATTGCAAGCGTTTTGGTCTTCCTCGGTGGACACACTATGGGTCAGTACATGTACGAAAACCAGCCCATGAAATTTGCATCCATCGAAGCGCATTGGGAAACATCACAACCTGCTTCGTTCTCTATTCTCACGATTGGTGATCTAACTGGCAAACGTGAGGTATGGTCTATTCGTGTGCCCAGAGTTTTAAGTATTGGGGATTCCGCATCATGATGACCTTTGGCTTGATGATGATCCTTCTGACCGCCTACTTCGTCTGGGCAAACCTGCGCGGCGACATCACCCAAGCCAAGTGGATGAAGTGGCTGCCTGCGATGCTTGTCCTTCCCTATCTCGCGAACGCCAGCGGCTGGATCCTGACCGAGATGGGACGCCAACCCTGGATTGTCTACGGTTTGCTCAAAGTGCAGGATGCTGTTTCCCCAAATCTCACTACGGTTGACCTGCTCATTTCCCTGATCGGCTACACAGCGATCTATAGCACACTCGCCGTTGCGATGGTCAAGCTTATGAAGAAATATGCCATTGCTGGACCTGATGGTGCTAGTCATGAATCGGTTGATGTTGAACCCCAAAGTGGTGCTGTCGGTGACGCGCTGCCTGTTGGTGCTCAAGACTAATTAAGAGGCATAACATGTCTTACGAATTTCTCCAAACCCTTTGGTTTATCCTGATCGCCGTATTATGGATCGGATTCTTCTTCCTCGAAGGCTTCGATTTTGGCGTGGGAATGTTATTACCCTTCCTCGGCAAAAAGGATGAGGAACGCCGTGCCATCATTAATTCCATCGGCTCCGTGTGGGATGGAAACGAAGTATGGCTCCTCACTGCTGGAGGCGCAACCTTTGCAGCATTCCCACACTGGTATGCGACCATGTTCAGCGGCTTTTATCTTGCTCTATTCCTGTTGTTGATCGGCCTGATCCTACGCGGCATTTCCTTCGAATATCGCTCCAAGGATGCCAACCCCGATTGGCGCAACCGCTTTGATTGGATGATCGCCACTGGCTCATTTCTCTCCGCTCTTTTGCTTGGTGCGGCATTTGCCAACCTGGCCCGCGGCGTGCCGATCAATGAGAAAATGATGTTCACAGGCAATCTATTCACCCTGCTTAACCCGTACGGTTTGCTTGGTGGGTTGACCACGGTATCAATCTTCCTCCTCCACGGCGCGAACTTCCTGGGTATCAAACTCGAAGGTGAATTGCGCACACGTGTGAATGGCTTTGCAAAGAAACTCTGGGCTGTGACAACTGTGCTCTATATTGCGCTTGGTGTGTTCACTTATGCCGCTGGCTTCTGGGCACGTGGAATCGTCAACCCTGGTATTGTTCCGATCGCGGCAGTCACCGTTCTGTTGGTTACAGGGTATTTCATCAACCAAAAGATGGAAGGCTGGGCTTTCATCATGGTAGCACTGAACATTGTGTTGACCCAGGTCACATTCTTCTCGATGACCTTCCCCAACGTAATGCTCTCTACGACAAATCCGGCTTATAGCCTCACCATCTACAATGCATCGTCCTCGCAATATACACTGACGGTTATGTCCATTATCGCCTTGATCTTCGTGCCGATCGTGCTGGTCTATCAAGGCTGGACGTATTACATGTTCCGCAAGCGAATCACGACCGACAAGAAAACACTGGTCTACTAACCCTTTATTATTTGTATAATTGGAAGGTTGAGGACATAGTTCATCAACCTTCCAATTTTTTAACATGATACCTGGAACTTGATACCTAACACTTTATTATGCACCGCCGACTTCTTTCCCTCACACGCGACTCTCATACTGCACTCTTCTTAACAGTTCTTTCTGGATTTTTAATTGGTCTGCTGACCATTGGGCAGGCCTACCTTCTTAGCAGTACTATCAATGGAGTATTCCTTGAGGGACAAACTCTCGCTGAAGTTGCTCACTGGCTGCGACTCATCCTGATAATTATCGCGGGACGCGCATTCTTCACATGGCTAAACGAAGTCAGTGCGAATATCGTCGCCGTACGAATCAAATCTGACCTGCGTGAACGACTCTTCAATCACATCCTCAATCTTGGTCCCGCCTACACTCGCGGGCAACGCACCGGCGAATTGACCACTGCCGCAGTCGAAGGCATTGAAGCACTGGATGCGTATTACAGTCAGTATCTTCCGCAACTCGTTGTCACGGCGCTAATCCCAATTAGTATTTTGATTGTCGTCTTCCCTATTGACTTGTTATCGGGCATCGTGATGCTCGTCACTGCGCCGTTGATTCCGTTCTTCATGATTATGATCGGTAAAGGAGCAGAGATTGTCACCAAGCGACAGTATCAAACTCTCTCACGACTCTCTGCCCATTTCCTCGACAGCCTGCAGGGACTGACCACTCTAAAGCTATTCGGACAATCCAAAGCACATACCAAGAACATTGAGAACGTCAGTAACCAGTTCCGTGATACGACACTGAATGTGCTTCGCGTCACTTTCCTCTCCGCACTTGCATTGGAATTACTCGCCACTCTCAGCACAGCCATTATCGCCGTGGAAATTGGCTTCCGCCTACTCTACGCAAGGATGGAATTTCGGGAAGCATTCTTCATCCTCGTTCTTGCTCCAGAGTTTTATTTGCCATTGCGAATGCTCGGCGCGCGCTTTCACGCGGGGATGTCGGGAACAACCGCGGCAAAACGAATCTATGAAATACTGGACACACCACTTCTAGCAACCAGCACTCAGCTTTCAGCAATCAGCGAAAAAGCTGTTGAAAAAGTTTCTTCCATCGCGTTCGAAAATGTTACTTATACATATCCAGATGAAACAACACCTGCTCTTAACAATATCAATTTGCAAATAAATGCAGGTCAACATATTGCGCTTGTTGGCGCGAGCGGCGCGGGAAAATCAACGTTGATAAATCTCTTACTTGGTTTTGTTCCGCCTACAACGGGCACAATCACTATCAATCATGAAACTCCAATCACCATTTCCCAATTACGCAATTCCATTGCCTGGGTTCCACAACGACCACATCTTTTCCACGACACTCTGGATACTAATATTCGTCTTGGTAAGCCTCATGCAACAAAAGAAGAGCTGATTGAAGCCGCAAAAGCCGCACATCTGCATGAATTTATTGAAACGCTTCCCAATAAATATGAAACCGTAATCGGGGAGAGTGGAGCGCGTCTCAGCGGCGGTCAGGCGCAACGTCTCGCGCTTGCCCGCGCGTTTCTGAGAGACGCGCCGATCCTTATTTTGGATGAGCCCACATCAAGCCTAGATCCCGAGACCGAATCTCTGCTCGAAGAATCGACGCACCGCTTGATGCGCGGAAGAACCGTCATCACGATTGCACATCGTCTGAACACTATTTTCAAATCTGATAACATTATTGTTCTCGAAGAAGGTTGTATCGTCGAAAAAGGTACGCATCACGAACTGCTCGCTCACCATGGCACATACGCGGATATGGTAATGACATATCAGGTCGCAAGTCAAAAGTCACA
>WNFZ01009063.1_pt1 | contig 11336 bp, 13 predicted proteins | sample 5400081 | NCBI WGS metagenome assembly WNFZ01 (sample SAMN13153365, study PRJNA577476) | soil metagenome | isolation source: 80 cm soil or saprolite under grassland replicate 1 | place: USA:California | collected 2016-06-15
CGGGCGGCGCCGACGTCCTGCGCGACGATCGAGACCTGCGCGCTGCGCATCCGCCGTCGAGCTACCTCGACGAAGGGCTCACGATCCGCTCGTGGCTCACCACCCGCGATCACAAGCGAATCGCGATTCTCTACGCGCTGTCGATCACCGCGTTCTTCTTCATCGGCGGCGCAGCGGCGACGCTGATTCGGCTCGAGCTCGCGACACCCGCCGGCGAGCTCGTGTCGGCGAACACGTACAACAAGCTCTTCACGATGCACGGCGTGATCATGGTGTGGTTCTTCCTGATTCCGTCGATCCCCGCGACGCTCGGCAACTTTCTCGTTCCACTGATGATCGGCGCACGCGACCTCGCGTTCCCGCGGCTGAATCTCGCGAGCTGGTACCTGTACGTCGGCGGCGCGCTGTTCACGATCGCGACGATGATCGCCGGCGGCGCGGACACCGGCTGGACGTTCTACGCGCCGTTCTCGACGTCGTCCTCGAGCACGCATGTCATCTACATGGTCGCCGGCATCTTCGTCGTCGGCTTCTCGTCGATCCTGACCGGCATCAACTTCATCGTGACCGTACATACGATGCGCGCGCCGGGCCTCACCTGGTTCCGGCTGCCGCTGTTCGTCTGGGCGCAGTACGCGACCGCGGCGATCCTCGTGCTCGCCACCCCGGTGCTAGCGATGACGCTCGTGCTGCTCGCCATCGAGCGGCTCGCCGGCATCGGCATTTTCGATCCTTCGCTCGGCGGCGACCCGCTGCTCTTCCAGCACCTGTTCTGGTTCTATTCGCACCCGGCCGTCTACATCATGGTGCTGCCGGCGATGGGCGTCGCGAGCGAAATCATCGCCTGCTTCGCACGCAATCCCGTGTTCGGGTACCGGACGATGGCGTACGCGATCCTCGCGATCGCCGTGGTCGGCTTCCTGGTCTGGGGTCATCACATGTTCGTGTCGGGACAATCGGTGTACGCCGGCGTCGTGTTCTCGATGCTGAGCTTCCTCGTTGCCGTCCCCTCCGCGGTCAAGGTATTCAACTGGACGGCCACGCTGTGGCACGGTCGCATCACGTTCGAGGCGCCGATGCTCTACGCGCTCGGATTCGTCGGCCTGTTCACGATCGGCGGCATGACGGGACTCTTCCTCGCCTCGCTCGCACTGGACGTCCATCTGACCGATACCTACTTCGTCATCGCGCATTTCCACTACATCATGGTCGGCGGCAGCGTGGCCGCGTATCTGGGCGGCATCCACTTCTGGTGGCCGAAGATCACCGGTCGTCGCTATTCGGACCGCTGGGCGCGCTTCGCCGCCGTCCTGCTTTTCATCGGCTTCAACTTCACGTTCTTCCCGCAGTACCTGCTCGGCATCGCGGGCATGCCGCGCCGCTACCACGAATACCCGCCGGAGTTCCAGACGCTGAACGTGCTGTCGTCGGCCGGCGCGGTCATCCTCGCGCTCGGCTACCTGCTTCCCATCGTGTACCTCGGGTGGTCGCTGCTGCGCGGCGAACGCGCCGCCGCCAACCCCTGGAACGCGACCGGACTCGAATGGCAGACGCCCTCGCCGCCGCCGAAACACAACTTCGGCGCGACCCCGGTCGTCGACGGTCCACCCTACGCGTATCGGCCGGCGACGCTCGCACGCGATGTCGTGTCCGCGCGCGAGGGTACGCAATGACCGCCAGCACCGCATCCGCCGCAGCGCTCGCAAGGGCGCGCACGCTCGAGCCGCAATTCGATGACGACGAGCAGCAGCGCTCGGCGGCGACGCTCGGGATGTGGATCTTCCTCACCACCGAGACGCTGTTCTTCGGTGCGCTGTTCTTCGCTTACGCGATCGCGCGGGTGCAGTTTCCCGATGCGTTCGTGGCCGCGAGCCGGCATACGAATCTCGCGCTCGGCACGGTCAACACCGCCGTACTGCTCACCAGCAGCTTCACCATGGCGCTCGCCGTGCGCGCGGCTGCGCTTCGCGCTCGCAGGCTGACCGTGCGGCTGCTCGTTGCGACGGGAGCGCTCGGAATCGCATTCGCGGCGATCAAGCTCGCCGAATACGGCATCGACTACCGCGAGCATCTCGTACCGGTGCTCGCTTTCGCATTCGATCCGCGCCATGCGCAGGGTGCGCGCGTGTTCTTCGGCCTTTACTTCGCGACCACGGGGCTGCACCTCGTGCATCTCGCCATCGGGATCGCTATCGTGCTCGTCTTCGCGTGGCGCGTCGAGCGGTCAGCGGCGAACGCGCTCGCGGGTCGGATCGAGATCGCAGGGTTGTACTGGCACTTCGTCGATCTGATCTGGATCTTTCTCTATCCATGCCTCTATCTGGTCTCGCGCGCATGAATCCCGACCGCGCACGAACGCTGGTCTGGACGTGGATCGCGCTGCTCGCACTGCTCGCCATCAGCTGCGCGAGCTCGTTCGTGTCCATGGGATGGGCGAACGTCGTGGTGAATCTCGGCGTGGCCGCGCTGAAGGCGCTGCTCGTCGCGCTCGTATTCATGCGACTGCGCAAAGGCGGCCCCATGATCCGCGTCGCTGCTGCCGCCGGCGTGCTGTGGCTGTCGATTCTCGTCGGCCTGAGCGTGCTCGATTTCGCCTTCAGAATCGGCTGACTCGCCCCCGATCGGGCTGCAACGCCACGAGGGCACGCACCCGTAGCGGCCGCGGGCGTGCAAGCACCGCGACCGTGCAATGCGTCGCCCGATTCGATGCATCCGGCGTCGCGCCGATCGAAACTGGTGCGAGTACGCAATCACCGTGCGACACTTCGTTCGGCTGCAACAGTCTCTTACAAAAAGACATCAACCAAATGATCCGCGCCGCGTCAAAGTCGCTTCGCCGCATTCCAGGCGGCATCGATACCGGACCCAGTGGCACGTACCGCGCGAATTACCGTCTGCTTCACGCTTGCCAATCGCGCGCGCGATTGGCCCGACATCGAGCGCCTTCGTGAGCAGGACATCGAGCGCCAGCCGGCTCGCTTCGTCGGCGGCCGCAATTCGTGGATCGCGCAGACGTATCTGCGGCTGCGCGCCCCACTGATCGAGCGCGGGTGGCAGGTGCACGTGTCGACTCGTTTCCAGCCCGATGCGATCTGCATCGCGCACCGCGACGATGCGAACGACTTCACGGGCGGCGCGCACCGCAGCCACCTCGTCGTCGTGCGTGCCGACAGACCGCCCGTTCGCGCCTGCGATCATGCGCTCGTGCAGAACGCGCTCGCGGCCAATGCGGGTGAGCACTTCGTTCCGCTGTGGCCGCAGCCCGGCCTATTGCCGCGCGCGACTTCGCGCGGCAGCCGTGTCGAACGCCTCGCGTACGCAGGCCGAACGCAGTCCTCACCCGACTGGTTCTTCTGCGCCGCTTTCCACCGCGCGTTGCAAAAACGCGGCGTGGTCTTCGACGTGCAACACAGGCGCTGGAACGACTATCGCGACGTCGACCTCGCGATCGCGGCACGCGTGACTGCGCCCGGGATGCTCGACGTCAAGCCCGCGACGAAGCTCTACAATGCGTGGCTTGCCGGCGTGCCGATGCTTGCCGGGCCCGAGCCGGCTTACCGCGAGCTGCGCCGATCGCCGCTCGACTTCATCGAGGTGAACGATGCGCGCGATGCGCTACGGGCGGTCGATCGGTTGCGCGCGGACGCGCGGCTGTATCGCGCGATGGTCGACAACGGGCACCAACGCGCGCGCGACTTTGCCGTCGACGCGATCCGCGCCCGCTGGCTCGCATTGCTCGACGACGTCGTCGTGCCGGCGTTCGTCGCAGGCCGCGATTCGCTCGCGTCGCGGCGACTTTGGTTCCTTGGCGCGATGTCCCGGCAGAAGCTGCATGCGAAGCTCTTCCGGGCAAGGAACGGCTGGCAGATGCTGCGACTCGCATGGTCGGCGCTACAGCTCGACGACGCGCGCGGCGACGCGCTTACGATCGCCTCGATGAGCGCAGCCGATGTCTCGCGAATTCGATGGCCAGCGGCGTAACGGAAACGGCCACGATCACGATCGTCACGACGCCGAAGTTGGCGCGCACCCAAGTGATGTTGCCGAACCAGTAGCCGAGCGACGCAAGCAAGCCGACCCACAGCAACGCGCCGCCGACGCTGAACGCCAGAAAGCGCGCGTACGCCATCCGGCCGAGCCCCGCGACGAACGGCGCGAACGTTCGCACGATCGGCACGAAGCGCGCGATGACGACCGTCTTGCCGCCGTGACGCCGGTAGAACGCCTCGGTGCGCGCGAGCGCCTTCGGGTTGATCCATCGCCGCGACGCGTGTCGCAGCAGCTGCGTACCGACGACGCGGCCGATCCAGTAGTTGCAGTTGTCGCCGCAAAGCGCCGCCGTGACGAGCACCGCAATCAGCACAGCGACGTCCATCCCGGCCGACGCCCATAACGCACCGGACACGAACAGCAGCGAGTCTCCGGGCAGGAACGGCGTGACAACGAGTCCGGTTTCGCAGAACAGCACGGCAAACAGAATCGCGTAGACCCAGGTCCCGTACTCGTGCAGCAATACGCCGAGCTGCTGGTCCGGATGGAGCACGAACTGGAGCAGCGGCGTCAGGAATTCCATTCACGCTCCGTTGCGAAGGTACCGCCGGCGTTCGGAATCGAACTGCGGCCATCCGAGCAGGTCAATAACTCGATGCGATCGCTGTTGCGAATCCTCGCGATCGGCGCCATCGCGCTTTCGGTCCAAGCGGCGCCTGTTCCGGACGATGAAGGCATCGAAGTCAACGTCGACCGGCGCGGGGCGAAGATCATCGTGGATATGCAATTTTCCATCGCCGCGACCCCGCTCGAGGCGTGGCCCGTTCGGACGGACTACGAGCATATAGCGGCATTCGTGTCGAATCTCAAATCCAGCGTGGTCCTGCGCCGCAACGACAATACGCTCGAGGTCGAGCAGAGCGGAGAGGCGAAGCGCGGCCTGCTCGCGTATCCGTTCGAGACCGTGCGGGCGGTCGAGCTCGTTCCATTCGAGGAAATTCGCTCGACACTGGTCAAAGGCAAGTTCAAATCCTATTCGTTCACGGCCGGTATCGTCGATGATGGAACAGCGGTGAGCGTCATCAAGCACGGCGAATACGAGGCCACGACATGGGTGCCGCCGATTGTCGGACCGGCGTTGATCGAAGCGGAGACGCGCAAGCAGTAGCCGAGCTGCGGCAGGAGATCCTGCGCCGCCAACGCGCTACCCGCGCGGCGACGCCGTGACGGCGCTAGGTCATTCCTTGCTTTCCGGCACGATCTGCGCCGCCGCCTGGAAGCCGATCTTCGAATGCGTGCCGTCGCAGAAGGGCTTTTTGCTCGAGGCTCCGCAGCGGCACAGGAAAAGCGTCGATCCGGGCGTCGCGACGGACGTGGTGTCGTAAAACAGCTCGATCGCGCCCTCGACCTTGTACGGACCGTTCTTCGTTGCGGTGATCTTGACATTCGCCATCGCTCGACTCCTTCCGGGCCGGATGAGCCCGCATCAACCGCCCGTGCGCTCCGCGCGTCGCTTGCGCGCCTCGACGAGCGCCTCGCCGGCGCGCGCGGCAAGCGACTCGAACGGCGTGATGTCCTCGGTTTGCGCAGCGCCAACCGACAATGTGATCGGATCGTCGGCGCCGCGCAGCACGATCGCGCGGCCGAGCGCTTCCTCGAACTCCGCCGGCTCGCCGGACGCCACGCCGCGCACGAGCATGAACTCGTCGCCGCTCCATCGCATCGCGATGCCGTGATCGCCGGCCACGCGGGCAATCCGCGCCGCGACCGCCTTCAGCAGCGCATCGCCATGCCCGTAACCATGCGCATCGTTGAACGCGCCGAAGCCATCGACGCGCACCGCGATGACACGCACGATGCGTCCGCGCTTGCACTCGGCGTCGATCACCGCCTGCGCCTTCGGGCGTCCGGCGCGACGGCTGTAGAGCCCGGTGGCTTCGTCGCGCTCGTCGCGCTTGTGGCTCTCCTCATCCTGCGATTTGAGCCGCGCGACAAGCGATTGCACGCCGCGCACAACCTGTGCTGCGGTGTCGGTTCCGGCAACATCGATGCGCGCCATGTCTCGCCGCTCCGCGTATGCGTCGAGTGCGTCGGTTGCCGCGTCGAGAGGAGCGAGCAGCCGGTGAACTGACCATAGGGCGAGCGCGGCACCCGCGACCCCGAGCACGAGCAACACGAGCACGAGCGTGAGCACGCTCATTCGATGCGCGCCCATCATCGTGATCAGGATGGCGAGGAAGCACGGCACCAACGTCGCGGCGAGCACCGCGGCGAACAACTTGCCGCGATACGTCGACAGCGCAGGGAAGCTGTCGAGCAATCGGTGCAGCGCGAGCGGATCTTTCGCCTTCGCGGATGCGCTCGGCGCGGCGGACGGTGCGCGAGCGGCGGTCGCCGTGGCACGGGGCGCTTTGCCTTCGGCAGTAGCGTTTGCTGCGAGCGAGCGTTCGCGAGGCATGGCAGCCGGTCGCTTTCTGTCGCGGAGCGGAGAACGCGTATCCTACCAAGGCTCCGTTAAGATCGACCGACATCGCCGATCCATGGCTCGCAGAGTCACCAAGATAAATCACGACCTTGATAGCCCAGTGCAACGTGAGGGCTACCAATCGAGAGCTCGGACTTCTTGGTGCCCGGGGCCGGGCTCGAACCGGCATGCCGGAATTCACCGGCGAGGCATTTTAAGTGCCTTGTGTCTGCCAATTTCACCACCCGGGCGAGGGTTTCGGGCTCATTCTACAATGTAGCCCCTCGCTTTTGTCTTCTCAGCTTGATGTTCCGGCCTCGGTAGGTGGGTGTCAACGCATGACAGTTTGGACAGACCAACCGGATATTGCCGAGCTGATTGTTTTCGCGATCTCCGTCGATGTGATCAAGCTCGAGCGGAATGTGCCGACCAAGCCATTCGGAACGTCCGCAATTGGCGCACAGCGCTGCAAACACGCCTTCCGGTCGCGAGGCGACTTTACGCAGCGCTCGCCTGCGCACGATCCGCAACCCGAAAGCGCCACTTGAGCGCTTCGTGCGACACGGCGACGGTCAACGCGATCATCGCGCAGATGGCCCAGTCGCGCGCCGAAAGTGGCACGGTTCCGAACGCCGAGTTGAGCGACGGCACGTAGAGCACGGCCGCCTGCAGCGCAAGCGCGGCCGCGATCGCGAGCCACAGCCAAGGATTGGCGAAGGGCCGCACGAACAGGCTTTGCTCCGAACGGACGCAGACCGCGTAGACGAGCTGAAAGACGACCAGCACGTGGAACGCGACCGTTCGCGCATGCACGACGTTTCCGTCGGCATCGATGAGCCCGCCAGGCAGGCCCGCATCCAGGAGCAGCAGCGTAGCTGCCCCCATGACCATCGCCGCGGTCGTGATGCCGATCCACATTCGACGCGTGATGACGCCGCCGTGCGGGTCGCGCGGCGCGCGCTGCATCAACCCTGAATCAGCCGGATCCACGCCGAGCGCGAGGCCGGAAAGCCGTCGGTGACGCGGCGACGATCGTCGCGAAGCTGTCGTCGGCGAGCACGATGTCGGCTGCCTCACGCGCGACGTCGGTGCCGGCGCGCCCCATCGCGATGCCGATGTCGGCCGCCTTCAGCGCGGGCGCGTCGTTGACGCCGTCGCCGGTCATCGCGACGACCTCGCCGTTGCTCTGCAGCGCGCGAACGATCGCGAGCTTCTGCTCGGGTGCGACGCGTGCGTACACGTTGGTGTGCGCCGCAGTCTCGCGCAGCTCGCCCTCGTCCATCGCCGCGAGTTGCACGCCCGTCAGAACGCGCGCTCCGCGCGGCGCAATCCCGATCTCCGCGGCGATCGCGACGGCGGCTACCGGGTGATCGCCGGTGATCATCAGCACGCGAATGCCGGCGCGCTGCGCGGCCGCCACCGAAGCGCGCGCTTGCGGCCGCGGCGGATCGATCATCCCGATCACTCCAAGCCAAACGAGCGCGCATTCCGCGTGCTCGTGCAGCGGATCACCCGCCGCGTCCGGCAGCAGCTGTCTGCGGAACCGTTGCGTCGTCCTTCGCGGCGGCCGTGCTTTCGCCCGTCAGCGCCGATTCGATGGTGCGCAGTCCGTACGCCGCAATCACGCGGGCATCGGCGGAGATCGCTGCGCCTTCCTCGAGCACGATCACATCGCCGGGCACGACATCGACTGCGGCGATCACGCGCTGCGCGCCGTCACGGATCACCACCGCGGTTGCGGCTGTCATGCGGGCGAGGCTTGAAAGCGCACGCTCGACGCGCGCTTCCTGTGCGAATCCGAGCGCGCCATTCAGCACGACCAGCGCGAGGATCGTCAGCGCTTCGTGCGGGACGCCGTGACCTTCGACCGCCCAAACCGCGAATGAGACGCCCGCGGCGGCGATCAGCAGCAGGACGAGCGGGCTCGTGAACTGCGCAGCGATGCGTCGCCACAACGGCACGGGCGGGGCCGCCGGCAAAGCGTTCGCCCCTGCGGCGGCAAGCCGCATGCGCGCGACATCGGAAACGAGCCCGTGCTTGGGCTCGACACTGAACAGCGAGCAGACTTCCGCAGCCGATCGCGCGTGCGCATCGCGTGGAAGCGGAGGAAGAACCGACATCGACGGCTCCGGGTGCCACATCCATTGTCGCGCCGCTCGGCAGCGACGCGCATGACATGCGTCAATACGCCGGTCCCGGCCTCCACGCTGCTCCGATTCCCGTGTTGATGTGTATCCGACCGCTACCATTCGGGTAGGGGGCGGGATCACTCCCGCCGCCCTCCCACACCACCGGACGTGCGGTTCCGCATCCGGCGGTTCATGAAACGCGCTGGAGGCGCTGCACCGTATCGAGCAGCGAGACCAGCCCCAGATGGTCGAACCAGGACTTGGGAAAGGCAGCGTGCATATGGCTCGCGCCCGCGTTCCACCACGGGCCACGCCCGTTGCGAGCCGAGCGCCAGGCCCGTTCCTTCGGCAAGCCGCGCTGCATCAGATTGCGCACGCGAGCAGAGCGCCGCTTCCATTGTCGCCACAGGACACAGCGCAGTTTGTGCCGTATCCATCCGTCGCGCTCCTCCAGCGCCGACTTGGTGTCGGCCAACTTGAAGTAGGCCGCCCAGCCGCGTAGCACCGGGTTAAGCGTCTGGATCGTGGTGGCAAGGCTGCGGCCGCGCGCGCCGCGCAGGAGCGCTCTCACTTTATCCGTCAGTCGCTCGAGGCTCGTGGTGGCGATGCGTAGCTTCGGCTTCTGATGCCACGTCATGCTGTAGCCCAGAAACTTGCGCTGCCACGGCCGCGCCACCGCGCTCTTGGTCGCATTCACCTTGAGCTTGAGCCGCTCGGCCAGAAACCCAGTCAGACTTTGCAGCAGCTCCACGCCCGCCCGTTGGCTCGCGACATAGATGTTGCAGTCGTCCGCATAGCGGCAGAACGTGTGCCCGCGTCGTTCCAGTTCCCGGTCAAGCTCGGTGAGCAAGATGTTGGACAGCAGCGGCGACAGCGGCCCGCCTTGCGGCGTGCCTTCCGTGCGCGGCTGCACCAACCCATCCGCCATCATGCCCGCTTCGAGATACCGCCGAATCAGTGTGAGCACTCGTGCATCGCCGATCTTCACCGCCAGCTTGCTCATCAATCGATCGTGGTTGACCCGGTCGAAGAAGCGCTCCAGGTCCATATCCACCACCCAACGCTTGCCTTGCCCCACATACTGGCGCGCTTGGCGTAGCGCCTGATGCGCGTTCCTTCCCGGCCGAAAGCCGTAGCTCGCCGCCGAGAAGGTCGGCTCAAAGATCGGTTGCAATACTTGATGCAATGCCTGCTGGAGCAAGCGATCCACCACCGTCGGAATGCCCAGCGTACGCACCCCGCCTTGCGGCTTGGGAATGTCCACCCGGCGCACTGCCATCGGCCAGTAATCACCCGTCAGCAGCCTAGCCCGAATCGTCGGCCAGTGTTGCTTCAGATGGTCTTTGAGCTCGGCTACCGCGAGGTCATCTACCCCCGCCGCACCCTTGTTCTCAACCACCCGCTGATACGCGAGCTTCAGGTTGCCGCGTTCCACCACGGCTTCCATCAGGCCCGTTGTCGCCACCTCCGCTTTGGTCCGCGTACGGGTCGCCACGTCGGCCTCGGCGCGAGTCGCAGCGTCAGCCGAATTCCGTTCGGCTTTCTCCGCGCCCGCCTGATCTTCCCGATCAGCTTCCGCCTTCATCGGCTTCCTTGAGAGTCCCGCCGCCTACTCGCGGCACTTCACGTTCGGCCCTTCGGCTCATCCTGACGCTTACTATGGCCTCGGCTGACTTCTGCATGAGCATCCCGACACCTTCCGATGTCAGTAGCACCAAGGCACTCATGCAGATCTCCCCGGGTATTGCGCACGCACCTTCACGCTTATGCCTGTCGGATATACGTCATCGCGTTCCGTGCAAGTATCGGGCTTCGACCTTTCTTGCCGCCTCACCCCGCGACGCCGCCTCTATCCGCTTCCTGTTCGTCAGGCCAGCGCTTTGCCTTGAGCTTCCTCCGGATTCGCAGTCGCCCGCGACACCCTTGCCTTCGGCTAACACTTCTCCTTGCCGAGTGTGTAGAGGACTTTCACCTCCAAGTACGTGCGCCCTGCCGGGCGCACAAGAAAAACGCCGCTCGATCGCTCGAGCGGCGTTTGATGGTGGAGGCGGCGAGAATCGAACTCGCGTCCGAAAACGCTACACATGCAGGACTACATGCTTAGCCTCGTCATTCAGCTCTCGCTCCGGCGCCACTGACGGACAGGCGACGCCGATGCCAGTCACCTAGATTTGACGTGTCGCCCAAGTGACCCGGACGCACGCGATCGCTCTAAATGTCCCCGCTGTGACTACGCTGTTGCCAGTTTCATCACCCGAGCTGAGCGCCGCCCGGTGCGAGGTCCGGCGGGATTAAGCCGCCAGAGCGTATGTTTCGTCGTTCGCAGTTAAGTTTGCGATTGCAGAGGATTCACAAGGTTCTGCACCTTGGCATGCCCCGCGCTGCTTCGCAGTCTCCGTCGAAACCAGGTCGCCCCCGGTAACCGGTTCTGCGGCGAGCCTCTTTCAATGATGCTCGCGCGCTGGAATACTTATGATACCACCGCGGCGCTCAGGTTCCCTGCCGCGATCGATCGTACAAAGCATAAATTGGGGCGGAAGAGGCCCGTTGCAACTTTAGAACCACGGGTGCACGACATGGTCCCAGAGCTCGGGCTTCGGCTCGACGCCCAGCCCAGAACCGTCGGGCAGCTCGAAAAACCCGTTGGCGCAACGCATCCGCGTCTGCATGAAGCGGAGATTGGCATCGAAGACCGCGTGCTGATGCTCATGGTACGGGATCTGGTCGAGGCTCACGGCACCGTGCAGACTCGC
>WNFZ01005742.1_pt1 | contig 11333 bp, 5 predicted proteins | sample 5400081 | NCBI WGS metagenome assembly WNFZ01 (sample SAMN13153365, study PRJNA577476) | soil metagenome | isolation source: 80 cm soil or saprolite under grassland replicate 1 | place: USA:California | collected 2016-06-15
GTATTGGGGCTCACTTCTTCAAAGGAGTTAAACGCTGGCGTTGCAGGTTCTATGGATGAAGATTCGTTCCCAATGGATTTTTTGAGCCGCATATAGAATTTAATACCAGCAAGTACAAACCGTTTGGCGATCATTTTAAGCGTTCTCATTGCATACCTCATTCTCTTCTGGGGTTCCGACCACCTGCTCTGTCGTATCAGCGAGTTGATATGAATTGCTACTAAGTTGCTATTGGGTCGCGATGCACTCTTCCGAAGAGGTGCATCTGCCTAAACTTTACCTGTTTCAAGCTATCCGGAATGGGCTGATCAATCATCGAGTATAGTGCTTGACTGTTTTCCTTTAGCCAAAAATAATCAACGAGACTTATACCTGCTTTGCGTAATCGAATACCGAGCATATGTTCATTCAGAATCGCCAGGGTCTTTCCCTTAAAAGACCTGGTGTCTGGAATTTTACTGTGCCAGGATACACCTTGAATTGTTTTGCCCGTTAGCCATTCAGCGATGTATTGCCTATAGTTCTCGCTCAAACTGCTCTCATTTAGAAATTCCCCGCTAGCATCGAAAAACTGCTCTTCTTCTTGGAAAGAAACGATGTTGGGTATGGAATAGGCCGTTTCCGGCGACATGAAAAAAAAGCAAGTACGAATCCAACTTTGAGATGTTTCACCAGCTATTTGAATGGGTTCATCATACGAATCAATATGCCCCAAGCATATAGGTCGGTGGGCGACCCATTCCAACTGATCTACAAAGAAATAATCCAGATATTCGGTGAACAAGGTGTTGAAGGCGGATGTGACAAAATGGACCACATCGTATGCCTCAATTTCCTCCCGATGTTGGCTTAACACCTTTTGAAAAGCACTGAACTCTCTTTGTTCATTGTTCCCGGAAAGTAAACGAAATCCTGTGACCAAATCAATTCCGCCCCCTTCACCCTCAAGCTTGTTATCAATGATCCATGTGGTCACATTTGTCCCGCTCATTTTTTTGTCATACCAATTCTGTAGATCAGGCAGACCTTGAGGATGATCATTGATCCCATACCTCAGGAATAGACATAATACATTTAATTTTCTTTTGCAAAATGTGTCAAAACAGTCGGCCACCTGCCGGTAAATTACCTTATCGGATAATGTAGACTTTGCAAATTCCTGGGCCGCTTTTTCCAGGTTCTGACGCTTCTCTGGATAATTTAATAAGTCTACGACTGACTGAGTAAGTTCTTCCCAACTGTGAATAATGAGAAAAGGATCTAAAGACCCTGAAGAGATACCCGCTGCTCCTTCTGGCCAGCAGACAAAAGCTTTCCCATGACCCAGCGCTTCAATTGACTTCACCTTGATACCAGTCCCGGCGTAAACAGGATTGACAACTATTGTTGCATCCCTGTATGTTGCATCCAAGTCTCTGACATATGGGATCAACTCGACAGTTGGATCCTTTGTAGTCAGGGAATTGCCTACCTTGCCCACAATACGCAAGCGGCAAGATGGCACCTGTTGATGGATCTTTGGCCAGACCTCATCTAGGAATTCTGTAATGCAGTGGACATTGATTTGGTTTCCTGAGCCGACGATAAGCAATGTTGGCGCCTGTAGATTGGTCTTGGTGTTTTCAAGCATTTGATCGACATCAAAATCAATGCCTGCAGTGATTATTTTGCATGAAGGTGCCAGCTTTCGAAAAGCGTCTGCCTCACTATCCTGAATAGCGATGGTTACATCACTTCGGTTAATAAATGCCAGTTCTTCGGATGGGGTAATTGCCAAAGTGTCTTGGATGCCGAATTTCACAACACTTTCTTTTTTTCTAGAGAACATGTCGATCGTGTCAATGACCTTAAGTGTATTGGGTGATGCCAATGCCAAGATACGCGAGGTCCAAATATATTCTGCAAGAATGACTTTTGGGGAAAATTGTTCAATGAGACTGCTGGCTCTTTGAAGTACTACATCAGGACAGAATCTCTCCTCAGTAAGCTTCCACTTATCTAGGATGGGCTCATTCCCTATCGCAGAATCCAAACTAAGGCTATGGACCTCATCAATGGATACATCCCCCATTTCTTCATAGTAATCAACATATTGATGCATTGCCTTGCGGGATTCGCGATCAAGTTGGGTTGCCTCCAGAAATGGATTGACCAGCATGACGATTTGGTAGCCAAGCTTCTTAAGAAATTTAACGAGTCTAAGCAGGCGTTGTTCATTCCCGGCAGCTGGCGGATAGAATCGTATGTGGGTCACGATCAGAATCGTAGGTGGAGGCGCCTGAAGTTCGCTGAGAATGTTGAGCTTTTCATTGATTCTTTTTATCGGAGGAGTATGGAGCGCCTTATGAATTGCATCCTGATACGATTCAATCGTATGTCTGGCTGTGATTTTCCAACTGAACTTGGCAGCATTCTCATACCCAGCCGTTACTAATCGATTTCTTGCTTCAGGATTCTCCCACATTCGAATCATAGCCTCAGAGATCTGTTGTTCGTCACGACCATCAACCAATAGGGCAGCTTCCTGCCCACTTACTTCTGGAATACTGGTGGCATCGCTGGCTATTACAGGCGTACCGCATAGCATAGCTTCCAGAAGAGGAAGGCCGAAGCCTTCATGGAGAGAGGGATAGACCAAAGCACAAGAATGATGATAAAGGGAGGGAAGAATTTCATCAGGCACATGACCCAAGTGAAGAATATGGCCAGATAGTTGAGCCAGCAAAGCATCAAGTTCGGGTTGAGGATGACTATAGTATTTAGCTCCAACCAGGACCAGTTGGGCGGCTGGGATCTGCTGTATAACGAGGTTGAATGCTCGCAGTAAGGCAACCAGATTTTTATGAGGATAATCCGTGCCTATATACAGAAAATAGTTGGCGGGCACTTTAAGGAGTGCAAGTTGGTCTTTGCTTTCCTGTTTTTCCCGAGAAAAATGTTCAGGATGCACTCCTAAATACACAGGGCTGATGCGGTCGCCTGGGATATTTAGTAATGTCTCTATTTCCAGTTTACCGTGATTGGAAATACTAATAATCTGGTCGGCCAGCCTTACAGCCAACTGCATCGTTTTACGGTAATTATAATAAGTTATCTCGTTCAGGAAATAATCTGGGTTTGTATATAGTATCAGATCAAGGGGAGTAAAAATGACCGTGTGTGCCAAAGCCATTTCTGCCAAGGTTCGGCCCTCGGAGGCTGGAAAGGTTTTGTGAAAAATGTGAGCATTTCGGATGGCTTCCACATGTTGTGCTGGAATGAACTCCACACCAGTGATCTGGTCCTCTAGCTTGGAGGAGGCAATTGCTTTTAGCTCCAGATTATATTCCTGGCGGAGGAGAGACAGTTCTTTTAGGAGTTCCCAAATATAGCGTTCAGTACCTGTGATCTGGCGACCAATCAAACGGGCGTCCACCAATACGCGCAATGGAATTGAGGCTGTTACCAGATCCAATTTTCCGTCCTGAACTGCCAAAGTTATACCTTGACGCCCCGGAATTTCTCTGAATGAGTAACAGGAAACCTCAAGAGTTTTGACTTGCTGCGGCTTGTGAGTTCCCGTAAGTTTGTTACGTATGAAAATTAGATCTTCGATCAGGGATTTAAAATGATCCGGAAAAAGGGTTTCAAGATAAGTCTTCTTCCAAACAATAAACTGAGTAAAGGCAATCTCTTCCTTGAATAGATTTGCTGCCCAACTAGCAAGGCTGTCAAAATCCTGATAAGCGATCGAGGCGGATAAATCGTTTATGCAATAGAGCAAATCACTCTGAGAGGTAGCGGTCGCGTTTGCAGCGTGGTGAAGGGCCTCTGGTTTAAGCTCATCATAGGAATTTAGAAGGATGACATATTCACCAGTTGACTCTTGTACAGATGCTTTTAGTGTTTCAAAGACTCCCGCTTGATCCTTTCTGCCTTGAATATGGATGCGAGGTTCGGCTTCGAATTGAAGCGCCAATGCATCTGCATTCCATAACCCGTCCGCTCCAACATAAATTTCCAATCTCCAATTTTTGTAGGTTTGTTCTTGAACGGACCGTATACAATGATTCAGAAAATGGGCCGGGGGATTATTAACAAATAAGACGATATTAAATAGCTTCTGCGAAGGAGAGATTTCAATAGTTTGTTCCGACCTCTCCTTTGTTCCCAACGGATCTTTTAAATCTTCTACCTGCCAGGGAGGCGGAACCAGTAATGATTTTAGTGTAGATTCGTTCACTCGCAACAGTAGCGACCATAAGGCCAACCCCGATCTACTTTCGCGCAAACGAAAACTTTCCACAGAGGGACCCTGACCGTTGTTTCCGCGGATTTTGGGTTGAGGGTAGCCCTCGTTCATCATCTCATTGACGGTCCGTTTATAGCGATGAAAAAAGGCTGGCAACAGTTTATATACAAATTGTTGTAATTTTTGCCGACTTGACTCGGATAGCGGGAGGCGCTGATTCAAAAAATACACTATGTGCATGGATTTTTCAATAACGGCCCTTTTGAAGGTTCTTGTCTTCTGGGGATTTGTTTTTTTTACTTTATTATTCTGGTTAAAGCGCACGAAGGGCAGAATAAATATGCTCCAAACCTGTCGCAGGATCCGAGCACGGAGGCTGTTCGGTGGCACCACGATGAGCCTTAGCCGACGGAACAACAGCGCAAGTCTCCATGCTCTGCTGTTTGTAATCTCGGTCAGATTGCGATCTTTTTCTGCCAGAGCACGATCTTTTTCTGCAAGATCACGATCCTTTTCTGCCAGATCACGATCCTTTTCTGCCAGATCACGATCCTTTTTCGCAAGCTGTATGGAAAGCGCCTGTAATATCTGTTCTTTTTCAGCAACTTGGGATGTCAATTCACGAGCCGATTGTTCAATCTCCAGCATCCGTTTGTTAAAATAGTTAAATCCTTCCTCTGCTTTTTTGTTCAACATCCTCATCGAAAGGTCTATAGCAAATGAAGCGCCGGTAGGCGGAAGCGATGCATCAGAACATATTGCTATCATATAAGGAGTTTCACGCGGCTCGCTAGTGGGCTGAAAACCAGTTTGGCCAAAATTTAAATGATATTCGGATAGGTTTCTTGTTTTATTATCCAAACTGCTAATATAGGAACCAATCTCTATTTTTTGTCCAAGAAGATCAACATTTTCAAATTGAGTGCTAAGGAGTTCTCGAAACTCCGAAAGATAGAATTCCTTGAGGTGGAATTCGTTTTTGTAGTTATGAATGTCACTATATATTAATTTATTGGGTGTGGAGACCATAAAAATACCACTCGATTTCAGCAATCTCTTTGCTTCAGCCAAAAATGCTGATTGATCATTTTCTGTTATGTGCTCTATGGTCTCAAACGAAACAATAACATCAACCTTGGTTTTCTTCTGAATGGGTATGTTGCTTGCAGACCCCACAACAAACTTAAGGTTATCTTTAACATATTTTTTCGAAGCATAATCAACAGTTTCTCTATTTATATCGATACCAATTACTTCTCGCGCAAAGTTTGATAAATAATAGCTTCCATAACCCTCTCCACAAGCAATATCAATGACTACCTTGTTTTTTACAAACTGACTGGCTAAAAGATACCTATGCCAATGTTCATAGCTGACCTCTGGCCAATCAAGTTCGGGAATATATCGTTCTCCAGTGAACTCCATGAAAATGCCTTTCCTTTTATTAAAAACTATATTTTAGCCTCTTATAAGCTGAATTATTAATTTTCCTTTTTACCAACCAATGCGTGTGCGGCCGGAAATTCCATTGAAAATATGCGACATTCACTAAAGCCTGCTTGTATAACTTGCTTCCATGCATCTGCTCCATATTCTGTGTAAACGAGGTTATCTGGAGGATTATCGGGTGAGCCATGATAACTCAAAGGGAGTCCCTGACGGGATATTGTTAATCGATCTACGATTATAGGAATAGTAAAAGCGCAAAAGCCTCCAGGTTTAAGTACGCGCAAACATTCAGATAATCCGCGGACAGGATGCTTAACATGCTCCAGTGTTTCAGAATGCACCACGAGATCAAATCGTTTTTCTTCAAAAGGTAGACTCATCATATCAACTTTTGGGTATTCTGCAATTATGTGATTTGGCATCTCTTTAAAAAATTGGGTAAGCATAAAGGCTTCATTAATTTCTAAAATATGCAGAGTCTTTGCAAGGTCTGTATGAACAAACTGTTTTAAATATCCTGAAAAACCGTAGGAGGCCATAATGCTTTTTGCCAAAACCATGGAACGCAAGTTGCTACCGCATGAAATACAAAAAAGACCCTGCTGCCGATTAATATATGCCACTTCATATTCTGCCAGACGCCATTCCGTAATCAACTGTGGCCACAAAACAGTCTTTTCGCTCATTTCATGTGAGCCACAACATGGACAATACATAGTCATCACCTCATTTCATTAGCATCTTCCTCCATTCATGTTTTAATGCTGGAAGGCCTCTAGATTTCTTGATTGGACTTGTCCTTTTTAGCTAAGACCAACATCCATATGTTAACTATTTCAATTTAACTTAACCACCCCATTTTCGCATCGAAACAGAGTCGAATGAGATACCCACCAAACCATAACGTAACTTGGGGGATTGGACTGTTAGAATCATGGCATTATGGAGCCAGTGATGTTGTATATTGTTGTATGGATCACCATCTGCAATCGAAACACTCATTGAATATTCACCGTTAGGCAACAAGGGAAGGGAAAATATGAATTCTGCTTCCAATTGGTCACCGGAATTAACAGCGCATGGATGTTGGGTATAAGTATAAGTGTGCTCGCCAAACAGCGATTGTCCTAATCGGTCTTTCACTAGGAACCCTATGATTGGACTGACTAAAGGCTGATGAACAATAGCCTGAACTTTTAGAACAACTTTTTCCCCCCCAAAAAGTGTAGTTACAGCCTTTCCATCGATTTCTGTAATCGTGACCCCCAAAATCTCGGCGCCACCTGTTTTCCAACCATCTGAATTGGCTATGTCCTCAAAAAAATTTACCCGAGTATCGGGATCAACGCTCAATTCTGCAGGCCGGATGCTTAAGGGTTTTAAACCTTCCTCTAGCGAGTTCAATTTAACCGAGTCACCATAAATTTGCTGGTTGCAATACTGAGTATATGCTTTGGTTACTTCGATGGTATCGGAAAACATACGTGTAGAACCATGGTCCAGCCAGAGTGCCGTGCGACAGAGATTGGTTACTGAACTGATATCATGGCTGACGAATAGAATGGTTCCTGTTTTCATAAATCGCCGTAAGAAACGCATACATTTTTGTGTAAAGATAGCGTCACCTACTGCCAGGGCCTCATCGATCACCAAAATATCAGCGTCTACATGTGCGATTACCGCAAAAGCCAGCCGTACTAACATACCGCTGGAGTACGTTTTTATGGGCTGTTCAATAAAGTCGCCAATATCAGCAAAGGCGGCAATATCATTGAAACGCGCATTGATTTCTTCAGTAGAGAGACCCAATACGGTCCCATTCAGATATACGTTCTCACGCCCGGTAAACTCGGGGTTGAAACCGGATCCAAGTTCCAATAATGCAGCGACTCGTCCATTTATTTGCACAGACCCGCCTGTAGGGGTGAGCGTCCCGCAAATAAGTTGCAACAGGGTGGACTTGCCAGACCCATTTCTACCGATGATACCGATTGTTTCTCCCTTTTTGACCTCAAACGAAACGTCTCTTAAAGCCCAAAACTCATGAAAATATGCTTTAGGAGGGGTATCGATCAATCTCTGTAATCTAGGGAAAATGAATTGCTTGAGCCGGTCTGTTGGTCGGTCGTACATCAGGTATGCCTTGCTCAATTGTTCCACTTTGATGGCAATATCGTTAGATGACATCCGCAAACCCTTTACGTACTTTTTGGAACCACCAGAAGCCTGCAAAGGCAATGGCCAGGCTTACAAATAAGGCAATGACTATGGATATCCAATCCGGCGGTTCGCCAAGAATCAAAGACTTGCGGCTTTCGGTAATAATCAACACCAAAGGGTTGAGCCGCAACCAAATTTGATACTTTTCAGGCAACGCCGAGACCGGATAAAAAACGGCGGACATAAACATAAGTATCGTAATAAAAATACTGGTAATTTGTCCGATGTCACGCACAAACACGCCAAGTGCTGATAGGAACCATGCAAATCCCATGCTGGCAAAAATGAGTGGTAATAAAGCTAGAGGAAAAAAAAGGCTTGTCCATGGAAGGGAAAAATGAATGATAATTTGTGCCAACAATAACACAAATAAACTGATCAAACTATGAAAAAGCGCTGAACCTAGAGCTACCCAGGGCAAAATTTCAAGAGGAAACACTACTTTTTTAACGTAATTAACATTCGAAGTAATAAGGCTCGGGGCACGGCTAACAATTTCAGCAAAAAGATTGAACACGATCATGCCTGTAAACAGGATAATGGCAAAATCAGCCTTACTTTCATTGCCGCCTGTATTCCAACGCGCTTTGAAAATAACAGAAAACACAAATGTATACACAAGTAACATCAGTATTGGATTGATAAAAGACCACGCCAGCCCGCCTATGGAACCGCTATATCTACTCTTAATTTCGCGACGTGCCATTTGCCAGATAAGCTGGCGATTACGCCACAGACTCGTGAACATAGCCCGAAGCGTAGCTGGATGCTCCTTATGGGGATTCATGAGATACTCCACTACGATGATTAATCCACTAAAACGGCTGCATTATAACGCATTAACCTAGTTATCCTTCTCGCACCCTAATCTGTCTCATGGACAGTTCGTCATTTGTAAGTTGAAAATCCTTAATGAACAAACATGGCTATGCCAAAAATAGCATAGCCATGTTTCTCCACATTTATAGAAGATGATCAGTTGTATTATGGTTTTCCATCCCAATTGCCAGCGATGGGCAGATCCCCTGGAATCCCCAAGGCAAAGTAGAGATCGGCGATCCCGACTGTGTTGCTGTTGCGGAGATAGAACACGCCATTGCGATAGACCCCGATCGTATCCATTCCATCATTGTCCCAGTCGCCCGTCACCGGCTGATCACCCGGAATCCCATAATTGATTTGGATGTCGGCAGTGCCTGTGCTATTGGTGTTCTTCAGATACAAGAACCCATTGCTCGGGCGGAACACACCGGTCGTATCTTCTCCATTACCATTCCAGTCTCCGGCAATCCCCACATCGCCTGGGATGCCCAAAGAGAAAATCAGATTAGGTGTTCCTGTGGTGTTGCTGTTGCGTAGATAGAAGGTGAAGTTCGAACTGCGATACACGCCGATCGTGTCCGTTCCATTCCCATCCCAATCGCCAGCAATTGGTTGATCGTTGGGCAAGCCGAAGGCGAAGAAAGTGTCTGCAGCACCAACCGTATTGCTGTTGCGCAGGTAGAACACCCCATTGCGATAGACCCCGATCGTATCTGTTCCATCTCCATTCCAATCGCCTGTGATCGGTTTATCTCCCGGTATTCCGTAATTGATCTGAACATCCGCAACCCCGGTTGTGTTGCTATTCTTTAGATACAAATACCCATTGGTCGGACGATAGACACCCACCGTCACGGCACACTCGGGGGCATTGTTGAATATCGGCACATAGTTCTGCCCCGTTTGATTTGTGAGTATGTTGGTGTAAGGGCGATTTGGGGGAGTAAAAGTATAGCAAGGATGAGAGGGGGTCACTGTTCCAGTCCAATTGCTCGAAACTGGGATCGAGTAACTTCCATCAAGCTGGGAGATCGCCGTCTTGGGCGTACCGTCAGTATAACTCAACGTCACATTGCCTATCCCTGTATTCCCTGAAATCGTGAACCCTGATGTTGCGATGTAGTCCTGTCCGGTCTGATTTGCAGCTACATTGGAATAAATTTTGTTAACGGGAGAGAAGACGTAACCAGTCTTGGATGGTGTGACTGTACCGGACCAATCAGCTGGTACCGTGAAGGAGTAATTTCCGCTGCCATCCGCAAGTGCAGAACCACCTGTATAATTCACCGTTGCACCAGCTACTCCGGCATTTCCTGAAATAGTGAAGCAAGTAGGCGTCAGAGAGATATCATCTAGATTAAATATAACCGTTTGCCCAGTTGTACTGCTGGAAAACTCCAATTTGCGAACGGCACCATTGGCAAAAGCACTGACATCCCTGGTCACGAGAGTATAAGATGGATAAGTACTCTTTTGAGTGGCGTCCGCTGCAAACACTGTCGCACCGTCAATCTGTACAACAAACACATCGGATGCATCACTCCCTGCTGGAGCTGCGCCAATCCAAAAATAAAATTGGAGCGTAGCGCCACAACTATTCGGAAAAGTAACATTTTGATAAAGGTCACCAATTTCAGGAGTGAGCGTTTCAGGGTCACTGAAGTCGATACCACCGAACAAAGCCCAGACTGAGCCGGTCCGTGGCGCAGCCGCACTTCCGAAGGGACAATCTGCAACTTTACACAAAGGCGTGTCAGAGTTGGTCGAGCCTTGCTTCCAAATGACAGTGGACGTATAGGCTGCTTCAAGACTGGGATCTTGTATGAAATTAGTTAGTGCACTGGCTCTGCTAACTGGTGTGATCAACAGACTAAATAAGAGAAGCGCAGTGAGCAAAAAATTGAATTTGTGTTGCATGGTATTCTCCTGATATGAATTGCCAAATTTTTATAACTAAATATATGATTGATTTCCTAATTAGAGCTGGCGGGTTGGCATTCCTATCTTTAAACTAATACATCTAAACCATTGTCTCTCCTTTCTTACTATTATATTAATAATCTTCACTAACCATTGCCACTGTTTACACCAGCATAACTACTCTAGGGTAAAGCATCCCAATTGCCCGCGATGGGAAGATCACTCGGAATGCCCAAGGCAAAGTAGAGATCGGCAATCCCAACCGTGTTGCTGTTGCGCAGATAGAACACACCATTGCGATAGATCCCGATGGTATCGATCCCATCATCATTCCAATCGCCCGTCACTGGCTTGTCACCAGGAATCCCATAGTTAATCGAGATGTCGGCAGGTCCGGTGCTGTTGATGTTTTTCAGAAAGATCACCCCATTGCTCGGACGGAAGACCCCGGTCGTGTCCTTCCCATCGCCATCCCAATCCCCAGCAATCCCCACATCCCCTGGAATGCCCAAGGAGAAGCTTAGGTCAGGTGTTCCTGTGGTGTTGCTGTTTCGCAGATAGAAGGTGAAGTTCGAACTGCGGTACACGCCCACCGTATCCACGCCGTCGCCATCCCAATCCCCGGCCACGGGCTGATCGCCAGGCGACCCAAAGGCAAAGTAGATATCTGCAATCCCAATCGAGTTGGAGT
>WNFZ01006316.1_pt1 | contig 11332 bp, 3 predicted proteins | sample 5400081 | NCBI WGS metagenome assembly WNFZ01 (sample SAMN13153365, study PRJNA577476) | soil metagenome | isolation source: 80 cm soil or saprolite under grassland replicate 1 | place: USA:California | collected 2016-06-15
GTCCTCGAAGGCAACTACATCGGCGTCTTGACCAACGGCGTGGTCGGAGCGGGCAACGCGGCCGGAGGCATCGGCGCCGCCGGGGTCTACGTCGAGTCCGCGGGCAACCGCATCGGCGGAACGTCGGCAACGCAGAGGAACGTGATCTCCGGCAACATCGGCGCGGGGGTCTGGTTCGCTACCGGATCGGACAACGTGGTCGCCGGCAACCGGATCGGAACCACGGCAGCAGGCGACGGGCCGGTGCCGAACACCAACGACGGCGTCGTCATCGAAGACGCGGGGCCGCAGACGATCGGCGGCACAGCGGCGGGGGCCGGCAATCTCGTCTCCGGAAACGGGAGCACCGGCGTCGTTGTACTGGGCTCCAATTCGAGCGGCTCCGTCGTGCAGGGGAACACGATCGGTCTGGACGCGACCGGCAGCATCGCGCTCGCAAACGGCGACGTCGGCGTGAACGTGACCGGTGGCGCCGACGGCGTGCAGGTGGGCGGATCGGTCAGCGACGCCGGAAATGTGATCTCCGGGAACGCGAGCACGGGCCTCCTGGTCGAGTCGTCCTCGGGAGGGCGGATCCAGGGCAATCTGATCGGGCTGAGCGTCGCCGGCGACGCCGCCGTGCCGAATGGAGCGGGCCAGCTCGCCGTCTCCGGCTCCGACACGCTGCAGATCGGCGGCACGACCGCAGGCGCGCGCAACGTGATCTCCGGATCGACCTCGAGTAACGGGATCCTCCTCGACAGCGGCACGCAACGTGATCAGCGGCAGCAACGGCCCCGGCATCCGGCTCGATCTGGCCGGCTCGGGAAACCGCATCCTCGGCAACAGCATCGGCACGGACAAGGACGAGACGACGGCGATCCCGAACGACATCGGGATCGAGCTCGACGGCACTGCGGGAACGCTCATCGGCAGCTCGTCCCCCCGTGCGGGCAACGTCATCGGCGGCAACTTCGACGTCGGCATCCTCGTCTTGCTCGGCAGCGACAACAACACCTTCAACAGCAACTTCATCGGCACGAACCGCGGCGACACGGTGTCGATTCCCAACGGCGAAGGCATGCGCTTCACGAACGGCGGCGGCAACAACAACCTGATCGGGCCGGACAACGTCGTCGCGAACAACCTCGGCTTCGGAATCGACATCAACACCGGCACCGGGAACCGCATCTCGGCGAATTCGATCCACGACAACGGCAACAAGGGGATCTCCCTCAGTGGCGGCAACAACGGCCAGCCGGCGCCCGTGCTCTCCTCGGCGGTGAACGACGGCGGGATGACGACCGCGGACGGGTCGCTCAGCGCGGCGCCGCTGACCTCGTACTTCGTCGAGATCTTCGTCACGCCGTCCTGCACCGGCGAGCCGCAGGGCCGGACCTACCTCGGCTTCCAGACCGTCACGACGAACGTTGCCGGGGACGGAACCGTCTCGTTCACGTCCAACATCCCGGCGGCGGGTGACGTGATGACGGTGACCGCGACGAGCCAGACGACGGGCGATACGTCGGAGTTCTCCGCTTGCAGGACGGTCACGAGCGCGACGGATCTGACGACGACGCTGACGCCCGACGCGATCACCGCGCTCGCCGGCGGCCTCGACGGGTACACGATCACGATCGACAACCCGACCGCGAGCGACGTCACGCTCGATTCGGTGTCGGCGACGCTTCCGGCAGGGCTCTACTACGTGCGCAACTCGGCGAAGCTCGGCGCATCGTTCGTCAACCCGTTCGGCGTGCAGCCGGCGATGACGGGCACGCTGACCTGGAACGGGTCGTTCCTCGTCCCGGCGGGCGGGTCGTTCACGGCGCACTTCGACGTCGGCACGACCCAGGTCGCGGGCACGTACACGACGAGCGCCACCGCCGTGGCGTCCGGCGGAGAGCCGGTCGTCGGCGACAGCGCCCCGATCTCCGTTGTCGCGGCCCTCTCGGGGTCGGTCGCGATCTCTCCCGAAGCCGACACGATGATCGACGCAGCGAACCCGACGACGAACTACGGCACGCAGGGGTCCTTCACGACGTTCGGCGGGAACATGTTCTCGAACCCGGGCCCCCAGTACGGGCTTCTGCGCTTCGACCTGAGTAGCCTGCCGCCCGGCGTCGCGATCACCAGCGCCCGGCTCCGCCTGGTCAGCAACGACGGCTTCGCCTTCGACGGCGATCCCAACCACCACGCGATCTTCATCAACGACGACTCGTGGACGGAGGCCGAGGTCACGTGGGACACCCGCCCGAACGACAACCCGCTCGGCTTCCCGAACATCACGACGAGCAAAGCGAACCTCGGCTCGGACGTCGTGTTCTACGGCGGCCTCGGCGGGTTCGGCGATCAGATGCATCTCTTCCAGGGCCCGCAGGCGGGAACGGGATTCGTGCGGCAGCGGGTCGCGGCCGAAGCGCTGAGCGACCACAGGCTCTCGATCGAGCTGTTCAACGGGTGCTGCGGACCGGGCGACACCGCGTACACCGCGACCTATTACTCGCGCGAGACGCCCATCACCGACGTTCGTCCCGAGCTCGTCGTCACCTACGCGACGGATACCGCGCAGCCGGGGCCGACGTTCACCGTCAACACCGACGGCGACTACGACGACGGCACATGCGGCCTGCTCGACTGCACGCTGCGCGAGGCGATCAATGCGGCAAACGGCGCGGCCGGCGCGAACACGATCGCCTTCGGGATTCCCGGCAGCGCGCCGTTCACGATCCAGCCGGACTCTGCGCTGCCTGCGGTGACCGACCCGGTCACGATCGACGGAAGCACGCAGACGGGCTTCACTGCCGATCCGGTCGTCGCGATCGACGGATCCGCTGCGAACGCGGACGTGTTGGTGCTCGGCCCTGGATCCGGCGGCAGCACGATTCGCAGCCTCGTCGTGAACAGGTTCACGAACCACGACGGCATCCTTCTCCAGTCGGGCGGCAACGTCGTCGAGGCGTCCTTCATCGGAACGACGGCCGACGGGCTCGACGCCGCCGTCGGCGGTTTCGGCAACGCCATCGACATCCAATCGAGCAACAACGCCATCGGAGGAGGCTCGGCAGAGCGCAACGTGATCGTCGCCGGCGACTCGTTCGGCAGCGGCGGCAACGGCGTCCTCCTCGACGGCAGCGGCGGCATCGTCAGCGGCAACCTGATCCAGGGCAACTACATCGGCCTCGACAAGAACGGCGTGCACGGCCTCGGCGGGAGCACCGGTGTTCAGACGCTCGGAGCGGCGACGCAGAACATCATCGGCGGCGCGACGGCGGCCTCGGGCAACGTCATCGCGGGTGTCTTCAACGGGATCATCTTCGGCAGCTCTGCGGACCCGCGCGCCGCCGGCTCGGGCGACAACAACGTCCAGTTCAACGTACTCGGGCTTCAGGCGGACGGCAGCAGCGAGCTCACGGAGCTGGCGAACCACGCAGGCATCCTCGACGACGCGATCGACGTCTGGGATCTCGGCTTCAACACGTTCGCCGACAACGTCATCTCGAGCAGCTTCCAGGGCATCTTCCTGATCGATTCCGGCTTCAACGTCGTCAACCGCAACAAGATCGGCACCGACACCACCGGCACGGCCAACCGCGGCAACCGCTCGGTCGGGATCGCGATCGACCAGGGAGTGACCAACATGATCGGCGGAGGACTCGGCGACGGCAACCTCGTCGGCTTCAACGCCGGGGGCGGCATCGCCGTCCGGAGCGCGAACTCGAACACGATCTCGCAGAACGCCGTGGGCACGAACGCGGCCGGAACGGAAGACCTCCACAACGGCACGACGTTCCCGGCGATCGAGCTGAACAGCGGGTCGAGCGGAAACATCGTCGGCGCCGGCAACATCGTCAAGTTCAGCGTCAAGGCGGGGATCGTCGTCAACGGCGCCTCCAGTGTCGGCAACCGCATCACGCAGAACTCCGTCGACGGAAACGCCGACCTGGGAATCGACCTCGGAGCCGACGGAGTCACGCCGAACGATGCGCTGGACGCCGACGACGGTGCCAACCACCTGCAGAACTTCCCGGTGATCACGTCGGCCGTGGCGAGCGCTTCGACCACGCAGATCGACGCAACGCTCGACACCGTCCCGGGGACCTACACGATCGAGTACTTCGAGTCGCCGACCTGCGACCCATCCGGGAACGGAGAAGGTGCGACCTTCCTCGGCTCGGCGAGCATCGCGTTCGCGATCCCCAACCAGCCCTTCACGATCACGCACGGGGCATCGCTCGCGCCGGGGACGGTCGTGACGATGACCGCCATGGGCGAAACTGCAAGCACCTCCGAGTTCTCCGCCTGCGCAACGGTCCAGCCGGGTGTCATCGCGACGAACCTCAGCCTGGTCCCTGAGCCGACGAGCGCGGCCGCGGGCGCGGCTCGGGTCAAGCTCGCCGACGTCCCACCCCTCACGCTGCTCCAGCCGCAGTCGAGCCAGCAGGCCGCGCCCGTCAACCAGACGCCCGTCAACCAGACACCGGTCAACCAGCTGGCGACGACGAACGCTCCCGTCAACCAGACGCCGATCAACCAGACGCCCGTCAACCAGACGCCCGTCAACCAGAGCGGCTTCGCGGAGCTGACCCAGTCGATCTCCCAGCTCGGCAGCATCCAGCTCTCGTCGATTCCGCTCCTGCGCACCGGCGGCTGGGACGCGCTGCTCGCGAACACACCGCTCGCGGGAATCCCGCTGCAGAACGTGACCCTGCGCGACCTCTACGCGCTCAACCCGCTGCCGGGACCGCTGCAGGCGAACGCGACGAACCCGATCACGATCGGCGAGCTCGACCTCTCCCGCAACGCGCTCGGCTCGTTGCCCGCGATGGCGTTCACGCTCGGGAAGCTGCCGCTCGCCGAGATTCCCACGACGAGCGGCACGTACGTCGACTGGTGCACCGCCGCGGCGGTGCAAGGCGTCAACTGCACGAGCTCTACGTCGACCATCCTCTCGGCGGGCATCGAGGGCGCTCCCGTCAACCAGACGCCTGTCAACCAGACGCCCGTCAACCAGACGCTGATCCAGGCGCTCGCAACATTCGGGACGCCGATCAACCAGACGCCGGTGAACCAGACGCCGATCAACCAGACCCAGATCGGCGCGCTGCCGGTGAATCAGACGCCCGTCAACCAGACCCCGGTCAACCAGCTCTCGCTCGAAGCGATCCTCGCAGCGAACGCCCCGGTGAACCAGACCCCGGTCAACCAGACGCCGGTCAATCAGCTGAGCAACCCGAGCGCGATCGTCGATTGCAACCTCGTCGACTGCTCGACGGCGACGCTCGGCAGCGCGTTCGCCGCGAACGCGATCCTGCCCGGCGTGACGCTGGGCGACCTGCGGGCGAACGCGCCGGCGAGCCTGCTCGCGACCTGGACGCTCGCGGACCTGCGCGACTACGGGAACCTGACGATCGGCGACCTGCTCGCCAGCCTGCCGCAGCCGAACAGCTTCACGCTCGCGGACGTGCTGCTGCTCGTCCTCGGCTCGCCGAGCGGCGCCCAGGGGCTCTCGTTCGAAGGCATCAATATCTTCGACACCGGGCTCCCGGGGATCGCCACCGGCGGCAGCACCGTCGATTACCGCGCGCAGTTCACGCTGCAGGCGACCGGCAGTGCCGCGGGCCTCCCGACGACGGTCGACCTCACGTCGACGCTCCCGAGCGGCTTTCTCTACGTGGCGGGGAGCTCCAAGCTCGTGCAGAGCCCCGGCACGTGCGCAACGGCGACCGCGATCGCCAACCCGGCGGCAGTGACGCTGAACGACGGCCGGCTGAAGCTGACCTGGTCGCTGGACGGCACCGTCGGCAACGGCTACTCCGTCTGCTTCACGGCCCGGCCGGGCATCGTGCTCGGGCCGCAGGCGGCTTCGCTCGACGCACAGCCCGCGGGAGCACCGACCGCGAGCGCGACCGGCACGGCGCTCGACGTCGACGACACGCTCGAGCCGAACGGCACCGCCGCCACCGCTCCCGAGCTCTTCAACGACTCCTTCTATCTCTCGTACCTGACGAGCGCGGCGGACGTCGACTACTACCGCTTCGCCGCGCCCCCCGCCGGCACGGTGATGACCTTCCACCTGAGCCACCTGCCGACGGACTACGACCTCGTCGTGTACGGACCGCCGGAGACCCAGCTCCGGCCGAGCCTCACGAGCGCCGTGCCGCTCGACGAGCCTCCGGTGACCGACTCGGGCGTCGACACGACGCACACAACGGACATCCTTGCGTCGCAGACGCTCGACGACCTGCGGCTGCAGACCGACCTGCCGATGGTCGGCGTCTCGGCAAGCCGCAACACCGATCCCGAGGACGTCGTCGTCACGTCCCAGGGCGGGAGCGGCTACTACACCATCCAGATCACGGGCTACAACGGCGCCACGAGCGCGAAGCCGCACATGCTGCGGGTCGCGACGGCCGCGCCGCGCGTCACCTCGACCGTGCCGTCGACGACGACCACGGGCACCGTCGGCCCCGCGCTGCCGGCGCTGCCGAGCGGCCTGAACACGGTCTTCCTCGTCAACCGGCAGCGGCTGGAAAGCATCTACGGATCCACGGCAGCCTCGAGCGTGATCAGCGCGCTCACGAACGACAGCGCCGCGTTCAGGAGTCTCGGCTTCCCGAACGTCATCCTCTCGGTCGAGCGCTTCACCTCGGTGCAGAACGCGTACAGCGCGTGGGACGCGAGCCCTGGCAATCCCGCGGCCGCAAACGGCGTCGTGCAGGCGATCAACGGCGTCATCGATCAGCAGATTCGCGCGCAGCCGAACGGTGCCGGGCTCAAGTACCTCGTCATCGTCGGCGGCGACCAGGTGATCCCGTTCGCGCGGCTCGACGATTTCACGGTGACGGCGAGCAACGAGGCCGGCTACGCGAGCACGTTCGCGACGAACAGCGATCTCTTCGCGACGCTCAACCTTGGCCAGATGCTCTCCGACGACCCGTACGGCGACGTGAATCCGGTGCCGTACCTCACGCGGCAGCTCTACATCCCGGAGCTCTCGGTCGGACGGCTGGTCGAGACGCCGACGGACATCGTCGCGACGCTCAACCGGTTCGTCACCTTCAGCGGCCAGCTCGATCCGACGACGTCGCTCACGACGGGCTACGACTTCCTGTTCGACGGCGCGTCCGCCGTGAACACGGCGCTGAGGACGCGCGTCGGCGCAACCGCCGCCGCGACGCTGTTCGACGATCCGGCGCAAACGGGAGACTCGTGGACGCTGGCCCTGCTGCTCGGCGCGTTCCTGCCCCCGAACGGGGCGCCCTCGATCACGTCGCTCAACGGGCACGCATCCCACTACCAGTTCGAGCCGCCTCGCGACGACCTCACCGGCGCGAGATCCTCGCTGTTCACCACCAGCGCCCTCACCAACTCGACGTCGCCGCTCACGAACCGGCTCGTCTTCAGCATGGGCTGTCACGCCGGCCTCTCCGTCGCGGACTCCATCGTCACCGCCGGCAGCACACTCGACTGGCCGCAGGCGTACGCGCAGAAGGGCGCCGGGGCGTATCTCGGCAATACCGGCTACGGCTACGGCGACAGCCTCGTCGTCGCGTACTCGGAGGAGCTGAACCGGCTGTTCGCCCAGAACATCTCGGCCGGATCCGCAGTCGGCGACGCGCTGGCCTCCGCCAAGCAGGCGTACTTCGGCGAGCTCGGCGTCTTCGGCGTCTACGACGAGAAGTCGATGGCCGAGTTCACGCTGTACGGCCTGCCGATGTGGTCGGTGACCGCGCCGCCGACGGGCGGAGCCGCCGCGCAGACGACCGCCGCCGCGCCGCTGCGGACGACCGCGGCGAAAACGGCGCCCACGATCGCGCAGCCGCTCAGCGTCGTCACGGATCCGACGACCGGGCTCGACGCCGAGACGTTCAGCGTCGATCCGACGAACACGGAGCATTCCGCCGGTGCTGCCGGCACGTTCTGGTCGGGCCCCGACGGCGTGCAGGTCACGCACCTGCGCCCGATCCAGCCCAAGCAGCTGGTCTCGCTGACGGGCGCGACTGCACACGGCGCGCTGATCACGGACCTGACGTCCAACGACATGAACTGTGAGGATCCGGTCTACGCCAGGCCGGTGGTCGACCTGACCGGGAACGAAGGCGAGCTCTCCTTCGCCGACGTCGCCTTCCCGTCGAAGGTGCAGACGGTACGGACGTTCGAGACGCCGAACGGGCGGGTGCAACAGCTCGTGCTCGTGACCGGCCAGTTCTTCACACAGCCGTGCACCACGAATCCGGATCCCCAGTTCGGCGTGCAACGGCTGTTCAGCCACGTCGCCGGCCGTGTCTTCCGCTCGCAGAGCACCGACTACATCTCGCCGGCCTTCCAGCTGATCGATGCGACGCAGGTCAGCAGCAACGCCGCGTTCAGCGTCGACGTCACAGACCGCACGCCCACGGGCACGGGCCAGGTCAAGCAGGTGCTCGTCGGCGTTCGCAGCGGCGCCGCGTCGGCGTGGACGTTCGCGAATCTCGCCCAGTCGGCAAGCAACCCGGCGCGCTGGACTGGCGGCGTTCCCATCAGCGGCACGCAATTCGAGTACTTCGTGCAGGCCGTCGACGCCGCCGGAAACGTCGGGGTCAGCACGAACAAGGGCTTCTACTTCGTCGGCGCACCCGCGCCGCCGCCGCCGACGGGCGACGTGACGGCGACGCTGGTCGGCACGCAGTCGAACAGCTGGTTCACCTCGTCGCCCACGTTGGACATCACTGCGCCTGCGGGCGTCACCGTAGAGGCAAGCGTCGACGGTGGGCCGTTCGGGCCGCCGCCGAGCTCGATCACGGGAGACGGCCTGCACACGATCGACATCCGCGCTTCGAACGGCGACACGGCGACGCTGTTCGCACCGGTCGATACGACGGCGCCGGAGATCGTGATCAACACGCCGGTGAACGGCGCCCAATACGTCCTCGACTCAGAGGTGAAAGCCGACTACTTCTGCCGCGACTCCGGTTCCGGCGTCGCGACGCCGTGCACGGGAACCGTCCCGAACGGCGACAACATCGACACGAGCTCGCTCGGCACCACGACGTTCACGGTGAACGGCGTCAGCGACGCCGCAGGTCACAGCACCGGGCCGAAGACGGTGACGTACACGGTCGTCTTGCGGCGCAAGCTGCTCTTCGCGAGCTCGCGCACCGCCGGCGGAGACATCTATGCGATGAACCCGGACGGCACACAGCTGACGCAGCTGACGTCGACGGCTGGTGCCGACGAGCAGCCGGCTTTGTCGCCCGACGGCTCGAAGATCGCCTTCGCCAGCAAGCGCAACGACGCCAACGGCACGCTCCTCGACATCTACGTCATGAATCCGAACGGAACGAATGTCGTTCGCCTCACGAACGCGACCGGCGACGACACGGCGCCTGCCTGGTCGAACGACGGGACGAAGATCGCCTTCCAGAGCAAGCGCGACGGCAACATCGAGGTCTACGTCATGAACGCAGACGGCACGAACCAGAAACGGCTCACGGACAACCCGAATCAGGACCTCGAGCCCGCCTGGTCGCCGAACGGCCAGAAGATCGCCTTCGCGAGCAACCGCTCGGGCGGACCGAACATCTGGGTGATGAACGCGAACGGCACTAACCCGGTCCGGCTCACGACCTCGACCCAGCCTGAGGGCGGCCCGAGCTGGTCCCCCGACGGCACGAGGATCGCGTTCTCGAGCAAGCGCACGACCGACAAGACGGGAACCGCCTCCGACATCTACACCATGAAGCCCGACGGCACGGACGTTGTGCGCGTCGCTTCGGCGAAGGCGGACGATCTCGAGCCGACCTGGTCACGCGACGGCCAGAAGATCGCGTTCACGGCCATGCGTGACGGCAATCCCGAGATCTACGTCATGAACAAGAACGGCACGGACCAGACCCGCCTGACGACCAACTCCAGCTCCGACCGTCAGCCGGACTGGTAGCCGGCGCCCTCGGCAAGGCGCTCGTCTACGACCGCCTCACCGCCGGCGTGCGCCGCAGAGTGTCCAGGGCCGGCGGGCGGCCGCGACCCTTGAACTGCGGTCGACCCTGTGCTTACATCGTTTGCACTGGGCGGCCAGCGGACCTGCGGCCGAGGAAAAGATGGAGGGCATGATGACGAGTTTGAAGACATGGCGCCGACTCGCCACGGCCACTGCGGTGTTCCTAATTGTCATCGCAGGCGGGCTCGTGGGCGGCGCAGGCACGAGTCAGGCGGCGACGGCATTCGACGTCGCCTTGACGCCCCTGATCGGGGACAACGCGATCCCACAGGTCACCTTCGGTGGGAAGATCGGCTACCACCTTCACGTCAAAAACAGTGGCGAGAGCACGACGCAGTTTGTGCAGATCATCGTCAGGAGTGACACGGCGAAATACCACGACGACGACTCGGCTCTCTGCGACGCCTATCCGGGCGACGCGTACAAGATGCTCTGCACACCGCCGGGCTCGACGATGGGCCCGGGTGACACGCTCGACGTGAACTTCCGCTTCACGGCACCAGACACGGGTTCGGTCTCAACCAATGCGGACGTCATCGTCGCAGCCAAGTCCGTCGGCGGCAGCAAGAACCAGGGGACGATTCTTGCCACCTGTCCCGAGCCCGGCTGTCCGGTGCCAACGACCCTGGTTGCAAACACGACAAAGGACGACACGTTCCTGCGCGCGGGCGAGGACGCGGCGACGGGCAATTTCAGCCTCGACGCTCTGCCCACGCTGCTCGGGGATCCCTTCGGCATCGCCGTCTCCATCCACGACGAGGTGGATACGCCGATCTGCGGCACTTGCCTCACGTCGTTCACGAAGCTGACCATTCCGGCGGCGTCGCTCGTGACGGAGTTGGGGAACCCGTTCTACAACGGGGCGTTGTTCCACCCGTACTCGTGGAACATCAGCGCGCACTATCCCCCGGGCTTCCAGCTCACCGGGATCTACCACCTCGAGGACGGCGCTACGACGCCGGACCTCCTTCCGGCATGCGTGGGCGCCCCCACGGCTGACGATCCGCTCTGCTGGGACTCGCTCACGCAGAACAAGGGGACGAAGACCGTCTCCGCGACCGGGAAGGGACTCGAGAACGGGCTCTTCGGCCTAGGCTAGATCGGGAGCCTGCAGCGATCGCTTGGGGAGCTCGAGCTCGAGCTCGAGCTCCCCAAGCCGTTCCAGCATGACCTGACTGCCCTTCGCCGCCGCAAGCTCGCGCGCTCGAGCCAGGAGCTCGGGAGCCTGCAGTTCGCTTCCACCGAGCGAAACAATCGCGGCGAGGCAGGCGAGCGCACTCACTTGGTTGGCGATGTCATCGGTCGGGGCAAGGAGATCGACCGCCCCGCGTGCAAGCGCCTCGGCTTCCTCCAGTTCACCGCGATGGGCGA
>WNFZ01005935.1_pt1 | contig 11329 bp, 9 predicted proteins | sample 5400081 | NCBI WGS metagenome assembly WNFZ01 (sample SAMN13153365, study PRJNA577476) | soil metagenome | isolation source: 80 cm soil or saprolite under grassland replicate 1 | place: USA:California | collected 2016-06-15
CGCCCGGCAACGCAGGCGCTCGTTGGCTCCGGTGGAGAGTGCAACAACGCCACCCCCCGTCCAGGAGCCGGCCATTCCCGCGAAGGGGCCGGCAACCTCCGCGTAGGTGGGCGATGCAAGGATCAAGAACACGGCGGCGAATGCGGCCTTGGTCAACCGCGGAAGCATCGAATTCACCGCGTCCTCGACGTCGCCGACCAGCTGTGGCGGTTCGCAGACGATGATCCGGCGCATGTTCGACGTTTGCCTCTATCGCCGCCTTTGTAAAGTATCGTGAGTTGGATTACGCCGCGGAACTACGGCTTCAGCGACGCGGCCGATCTCTTCGTGCGGACATAGGTTCCAGACGAGAGAGCGGATGCGCTCTTACGAGACGCATTTCGGATCGAGTATCTGACGATCGCCTGGATGGTGATCGAAGCCACGGTCGCAATCGCGTCTGCGATCGAGGCGAACAGCCTGACCCTCCTCGCCTTCGGCGTCGACAGCGTGATCGAGGCACAGGAAGGCGCCGAGTTCTCGGTGCCCGGGCTCGTCGTCAGCGTGCTGGCAATGCCGATCATGTACTTTCTGTCCCGTCGCAAGCTGCGCCTCGCCGAAGCGCTCGGCAGTGGCGCGCTTCGCGCGGATGCGATCGAGAGCATCACCTGCGCCTGGCTGTCGCTGGTTGTGGTGGCGGGGCTGGTGACGCAGCTTCTCATCGGCGCGTGGTGGGTGGACTCAGTGACCTCGCTCGGCATCGTCTGGTTCTTGGTCCGCGAAGGCAAAGAGGCGTGGGAAGCCGAGGAGTGTTGCGCGCATCACTGACAGAGTGCGGTCCCGACATTGATGCGGGCATGACCGCGAGCGCGTGAATGCCGCAGCTCAGAGCGGCTGGAAAGGCGCTCACGCAACGGAAGCTACGGCCGAGCAAAATGCTGCGTCGACATTCGCCGTTCGGTTTTACCCAGCGGCGAAATCCCAATCGGAATAACCCGTTGTGTTTCGGTTCGCTGCATCACGGAGCTATCGCCCCCCGTCTTACCGAGGTTCGGGAGCGCGCCTGGATTTCGCAACCGCACCCTTCCAAAACGAAACTTCTGCGGTGAAGCCGGGCAGCGCCGACTCATTGGAGATACGGACATAGCCGATCTCGGCCGTCCCGTGAAATCCCGCCATCAGATCACCTTGCGGCGAGGCGATGAAAACCTCTGCCGTTCCGGGACGTCTCAGCAACATCAGAACATAAGGCACCGCGTCTCCAGTGTTCGCAGGTAGATTGATGGCGTGGCCCTCGTCCGGCTTCGCATTGTCCTCAGCGCCGAGTTGCTTGAATCGACAGTCCGGATTCGCTCTAGCCAAGCCGAGGGTTTCGCAATAGCGACCCAAATCCTGCGGCCATCCATTCCTTTGCACGAAACTCACCACATCGGAGAAGGTCACTTCACCCTCGGCAACTGGTGTGGCGAGCGGCGCTCCCAGTCGAGGAAGCAAGCCTAAGCGCTCTGCGAACGAGTCGGGTGGATCACCAGAGAGAATTAACGCGCCAATCAGCACGCCGAGAACCGATCGGCCGAACGGCTTACAGCACATGATCTAGCCCATGGGCTCGTCTACAATACGCTGGTTTGCGACTCAGGCTTCCACTTTAATGCGTTTATAAGCATGTCCATATGCCGGTCTTTGGACCTCCCCGGTAGGTGCAAGACTGTAAGGACTTTTGTCGGTACCCGTCAGCATTAACCTCCCGCGCGGACCTCGTAGGGGCACGCCTTCGTTCCATCGCTCGTGCCCTTATGGGCTGTATTTTTGCTCGGACGCGCTGTACCTTCTCTCGACTCGTGTCCTCGAGCGAAGGGCGGGCCTCGTCGGACCCGTGCGCATAACTCGAAATTGCCCCGCCCGAGACACCAGTCGTGGACACAAACCCTGCTAATAGAATTGCGGTGAAGTATCTCCTTGCAATCACTGTTCTCCTCCATCATCTCACGCCGGTCTTTAAATACTGCGACCACAAGCCATTGGTTTCTCGGTTAGGTCGCTTCCGCCCTCGCTTCGATACGGCTTGTGTGCTTGGATCACTGGTTGTGCTGGGTGCCCTATCTGCTGTTCGGGGCTGCGGTTTCCGCCGTTCACACTCTGTAAGAAGCTCGCGTCCTCCCCAGATAATCTCGCCATCTTGCTCTAAAATGAAGATTAGGACTGGATCAAGGAGCTCAGGGCCATCTCTCAAACGAAGTACCTGGCGGATGGCAGCTTCGTTGCTCGCGTGTGGTTCGCAATGCAGTAGCGAAGGGCAAGTCGGATCTGTCCCGTGATAGCGAGCGGCACCATCAGCGTAGACGAGGAGGACAGGACCGAAATCTGGTCGGCGTTTCCACCGGCGGGTAAGCTCGATACACGCTAACTCGACCGTATAGGGGACTTGCTTGGGGTCGGCTTCCCAGTTCTGGATGGTGGTACGCCCCACCCCGAGCTGCTCTGCCGCTTCGTATTGATTAAAGCCAAAACTTTTTCGCCATTCTTTCAAGTCCCAGGAGTCCATCTCGTCTGCCTCGAACCCGTCTTGGCTGGCACGCCAGCATATAACTGTAGACCTTCGAGGACTAAGCTACAGAACCTTTCAGCGTGATACTGCTCGACCATTATGACGGCTACACCTGCTCAGCGCTGTTGGTCGGGCAGTGCTCATCGGATTATAGGCCATCAGGCGAGGCTTTGCACGACTTTCCCAAAACTGCTCAACGAGTGGCTCGATACCGCCGTACGCCTTTTTATCGGGTTTCTAGGGGGTCGAAGAGAGGCCCAAGGATCTCGAACAGCCGCCCGTGAAACAGCGGGCTTATACTGCCGCACAATAGGGCGCGGTGCATATGATGGCTTTAGGGACCCTCATGCGGGTGGCCCATTCAAGTTGGCTAAAGATACGTGACTCGAAGTCCCTCTGAACAACTCCGTTGTTTTTTTAAAACTTCACGATCGCGTCGCCCCCGAACGTGAATTGGGAACTCTTGGTGCCGCAAACGGCGGTGGTTAAGGGAGGCGGGCACGCAGCCGCGGGATCGAAGGGTTTGGTGTTGTTCAAGGATGTGTCGAAGCGAATCTCGGGTCTGAAGATCACCGCCTTGATCAGGCCGCCCTTCGGCACCTCCGGTGTGATGTTCAGGCCGAGTGTGAGCGCCCCATATGTCGTCTTTCCGCCGCTGATGACCGTCGCCGGCAAGCCGAGCTCGGCATTCACGAAGTCGAGATTGCCCGGGAAGGCGTTGACGAAGAACGCGTTGGAATCCGCCCAAATCTCGGCCCGTCCAACAACTTTGAAAACATCATTGATCTTGTAGCCGAAGTATTGCGCAACACCGCCCCCGGAAGTGTTGAAGCCATCATCGCGAATATAGTTGAGATCTGTGATGAGAGTGAGATTGTCAGTAACCTTCCATGTTATCGTGATATCGTTGAGGTACCGTAGAGCGCTATTTGGATTGCACGCGCATGCTGCAATGACCAATGGTGTGTCGGCATTTTCGGGACCGATGTGCGTGGTCGCCAGCACGGTGACCTTGCCGTCCAAAAGATTGAGTCCAACGCCACCATGGAACGCCGCTGCGTGGTTATTATCCCCCCTGCAGCACCCTATCGTCGTATTTACGCCGGTGTCCGCCCCCAGGTACAGATCGAATAGCGAACTGACGTGAGTGGTCGTCATAAAGCCGGTGTGCTTGAACGGAATGCCAAAATTGAAAATGTATGAATGCGAGTAAAGCAGATTATCGGGCGCATAGATGACTTCGGCGCCCTCAAGCGTGACATACTGGCCGACCTTCACATCGATGCCACCCGTGGTGAGCCATGGTAGATGAAATAACGCGTGAGCCTCGACGATATCGAATTGATTTATGTCGCTGATGGACTTGTCGAATTCCCCGAGGAAATGGGTATAGCGCGCGTCCGACCCGTACATCGCCTGGAACTTGAAGCCGAAATCGTAGCCCGTCGCCTTCGGATCGAGCGGTCGCTGTGCGGTTACCAGTGCCTGATTTAGAAGGACTCTGTCGCCCTTGTCCGTGAACAGATGTCCAAAATTGATATCCGACTCATTGGAATTGAACGTGGCACCTGCTTCGACATGGCCGGAAATCTCGAATGTGCTCCACCAAGAGGCCGGGGCGGCAGGTGCAGCCGGCGGCGCCTTTAGCACCGTCAGATCGGCGGCGAACGATGGCGCTGCACTCGGAATGCCCCAAGCTACCGCCAGCCCGACAAATACCGCTCCAAGAACCCGTCCCGAATGCGACATAGCCCGAAGCCCCCAATGCAGCACGGTTCAAAGAATTCGGTTCGAGTCGCCGATCACTGTCCGTGCATCGGTAAGATGCCGATATCGCAAATATTCCAAGGGAACAGGGCCGGTTCTGCAATGCCATTGTGGCGGCATGTGCCTCAATGCTGTGCAAACGGTCTTTTTTTTCTAAGAATTGTGGCGAACCGTGCCAAAAATGTCACACGGGTTTCCAGAGACCCCGACAACGCATTTTGCGGTAGCACGACCAAAATCAATGCGCCGGGGCGTGGGCTGTCCCGGAGGGTCGGCTGGTGATCCCCCCTCAGGAACCTGTGACTTGACGCAGGCGCCCGATTCCCACATATCCAGCGAAGTCGAAGGCGTAAAATGAGGATCTTTCGAGCCGTTTTAGCCGCTTTTATCGCCTTGTCCGTGGCACTCGGGCCTGCCACGGCAGGCTTTGCTGTTGGCTTGGAGGCTCCGAAAATCGGAGTCCCCTCCAAATTGCCAGACACTCCGAAATCGCCGCAGCTGTCATCGATGGATTGTTGCGATCATGACGGCATGCCCATGGCCCCCATGAATAATAATTGCCAAGCGGCTGCTGGCTGTGCGGCCAAGTGTTTCAGTCTGTACGGCATCATGTTTTCTGACGTCGTGCTCGCTCCGGATTTTGGCCAGCCGGAGCCGCTGATGGCGAGCCAGAGTTTGGACTCGCGCACCGGCACACCTCCCTTCCGACCTCCTCGAGCCTGACTCTCTAGCAAACGTGCTGACTGCGCGAGGAAACTCGTGCGGCATTCACGCTTACTTGCGTGCACTCGTGTGCACGCGCGACGAGCAAATCGAGGAGAAAATCCATGCTGCGCAAATCCATGATCATTGGCGGCATCACCGCCGCGAGCATCCATGCGGCTCTGGCGGGAGCGAATGACTACGCGTTCGAGCCCGTCAAAGCCGAGCTAAAGAAGGGCGATGCCACCGTGGCCGTGCGTCTTGTCCACAGGCCGAGCGGCAAATCGGTGGGCGACGCGGTGATCATCCAGAGTCGGATGGACATGGCTCCGGAAGGCATGGCTCAGATGGCCTCGCCGCTGACTCCGCAGCCGGGCACCGAACCCGGGGTTTACTCGTTCAAAACCGAGCTTCCCATGGCAGGACGCTGGCTGCTCAGCATCGCGGCCAAGGTGCAAGGCGAGCCCGAAACCGTGGTCGGGAAGATCACTTACAAGGTGAACGACTAGAACCCGATCGTCGCTCCTGCAGGTGCTGCAGGGGAGCCCTGAGTCGTGGCCGCGATTCGCGGCCACCATCCCGCTCGAAGCGGTAATGAACCATATCCTGGGATCTCAGCCATGGGCCACATCCGAACCATCCTCGTGCTGGCATTTGCGGTCGGCGCCGGTGCGATCGCCGGTTATTGGTATGCCGGGCGCGATGTTATCGTACCGGTTCCGTCGTTGAATGCCGCGGCGGGCGCGGACAGAAAGATTCTCTATTACCGCGACCCGAGCGGAGCTCCTTATTGGTCGGCGGGTCCAAAGCAGGACGCGGACGGCCGGGACTACCTTCCAGTCTATGAGGACCAGGAGGTGTCGTTTGAACCGACGAAGAAGCCGCCGACTGCGGGCGGCCCGCGACGCGTCCTCTATTATCGCAACCCGATGGGCCTGCCCGATACGTCGCCGGTCCCGAAGAAGGACTGGATGGGGATGGATTACATTCCCGTCTACGAGGGCGAGGAGCAGGATGACGCCAACATCGTCGAGGTGAGCCTCGACAAAATCCAGCGCAGCGGCGTGCGGACCGAGGCCGTCGAGTCCCGTGTCATCGCTCGCCCGGTGCGCGCGGTCGGAACCGTGGAGCACGACGAATCTCGCTTGACGATCGTCACCATGCGTTCCGACGGGTTCATCGAGGACCTGTTCGTCAACAGGACCGGCCAGCACGTCCACGCCGGTGAGCCGCTGTTCCGCGTCTACAGCCCTGACATTCAGCGCGCCCAGATTGATCTGATCGTTGCAATGCGCTCGATCCAGCGAGGCGTGCTGGGGGCGGATGCGGATCGACAGCTGGAAGGGGCCATGCAGCGGCTACGCAATCTCGGCGTGCCCGAGAGCCGCATCCGCGAGGTGCGCGAGAAGGGCGTCAACCCGCGCACGATCGACTGGCTGTCACCTGCCACGGGCGACGTGATCCAAAAGCGCGTCATCAATGGGCAGCGTGTCATGGCCGGCGACGAGCTCTACCGCATCGCCGATCATTCGCATGTCTGGGTTATCGGGGATGTGGCGGAGGCCGATTTGGCTGCAGTCAGGATCGGCACTCGCGCCACGGTGACCTACCGCGCGAACCTCACGCAGCCAGTCGAGGGAGAGGTGACTTTCATTTATCCGGAGCTGAGATCTCAGACGCGTACCGGGCGGGTGCGGATCGAGGTGCCGAATCCCGATGGACGATTGAAGATTGAGATGTACGCGGATGTTGTGTTCCACGCGGGCGCGGACGAGCGGCCTGTCATCGCGCTCCCTACTAGCGCCGTGATCGACAGCGGCTCTCGGCAGGTCGCCCTCATTGCCCGGGGAGAGGGACGCTTCGAGCCTCGGCTGGTGAAGCTCGGCCGGCGCGGCGATGGCTTCGTCGAAGTCCTGGATGGCGTCACCAAAGGCGAGGAGGTCGTCACCTCCGCGACTTTCCTGATCGATGCAGAGAGCAATCTGAAGGCGGCGCTTCAGGCGTTCACGCAATCGGAGCCGCCGAAATGATCGCGGCTCTGATCCGCTGGTCTGCGCGCAATGCGTTCCTGGTCGGACTCGGGACCGTGTTCGTGACCTTGACCGGAATCTATGCCGTGTCGCGTGTGCCGCTCGATGCCATTCCGGACCTCTCCGACGTTCAGGTCATCGTCTACACCGAATACCCCGGCCAGGCCCCGCAAGTGGTCGAGGACCAGGTCACCTATCCGCTGACCACGGCGATGCTGAGCGTGCCGAAATCGCGCGTCGTACGCGGGTTCTCGTTCTTCGGGGTCTCCTTCGTCTACGTCATCTTCGAGGACGGCACCGACCTCTATTGGGCACGCTCGCGCGTGCTCGAATATTTGAGCTCGGCGGCGCGGCGACTGCCGGCAGGCGTGGCGCCGAGCCTGGGTCCCGATGCAACCGGCGTCGGCTGGGTTTACCAGTACGTGGTCCGCGGCGAGCAGCGAAGCCTCGCGGAACTCCGCACCATCCAGGACTGGTACATTCGCTACGGCATCGCCAAGTCGGAGGGCGTGGCGGAAGTCGCGAGCGTCGGCGGCTTCGTCAAGCAGTACAGCGTGGTCATCGATCCGCGGCGGCTCCAGGCATTGGGTATTCCGGTTCCCGCAGTTCGCGATGCATTGCGCACGAGCAACATGGATGTCGGCGGACGCACGATCGAGCTCGCCGAAACTGAGTTCGCGGTCCGTGGCCGCGGTTATATCAAGAGCTTGTCCGACCTGGAACAGGTCGTCCTCAAGAGCAATCGCGGCGTGCCGGTGCTGCTCAAAGACGTGGCCCGGGTCGAGCTCACTCCCGACGAGCGGCGCGGCATCACGGAGATGAACGGGGAAGGCGAGGTCGTTTCCGGCATCGCTCTCCAGCGTTTCGGAGAAAACGCGCTCGCCGTGATCCGCAACGTCAAGGATCGGCTCGCGGAAATCGCGCCGAGTCTACCGCGGTGCGTGACCATCGAATCCGTCTACGACCGCTCTGACCTGATCTACCGCGCGATCGAGACGCTCAAACGCACGCTCCTCGAGGAAAGCCTTATCGTCGCGCTCGTCTGTGTCGTGTTCCTCCTGCACGTGCGCAGCGCCCTCGTAGCTATCATTACGCTGCCGCTTGGTGTCCTGATCGCCTACCTCTGCATGCATTTGTTGGGGCTCAGCTCGAACATCATGAGTCTCGGTGGGATCGCCATTGCGATCGGCGCGATGGTCGATGCCGCGATCGTGATGATCGAGAACGCGCACAAGCGGCTGGAGCGCGCCGCGCCCGGCAGGTCCAGAGCCGAAGTGCTGATCGAAGCGGCGAGCGAGGTGGGACCGGCGCTCTTTTTCAGCCTGCTGGTGATTACCGTCTCGTTCCTGCCGATCTTCACGCTCGAGGCCCAGGAGGGACGGCTGTTCAAGCCGCTCGCCTATACCAAGACGTTTGCCATGGCGGCTGCCGCATTGCTGTCCGTGACCCTTGTCCCGGCCCTCATGATGCTGTTCGTGCGGGGCCGCATCGTGCCCGAACATCGCAACCCGGTGAATCGCTTCCTGATCTGGGTCTATCGGCCCGCGATCAACGTGGCGCTCCGGTTCAAGACGCCGACCATCCTGGTCGCGCTCGCCGTGCTCGCTGCCAGCCTGTGGCCAGCCGTTCGGCTCGGCACCGAGTTCATGCCGAACCTCAACGAGGGGACGCTGTTCTACATGCCGACGACGCTTCCGGGCCTGTCAGTCACCAAGGCGGCAGAGCTGGTTCAAACCCAGGACAAGATCATCAAGTCGTTTCCCGAGGTCGCCTCGGTGTGGGGAAAGGCGGGGCGCGCCTCGACCGCCACCGACCCGGCGCCGACCGAGATGTTTGAGACCGTCATCAATCTCAAGCCCGAGACCGAATGGCGTCCCGGCATGACGGTCGACAAGCTGACCGCCGAAATGGACCGGGCGCTGCAATTTCCCGGCGTCTCCAACGCCTGGACCATGCCGATCAAAGCCCGGATCGACATGCTCTCGACCGGCATCCGCACGCCGGTCGGCGTCAAGGTGTTCGGCACCGATCTTGCCGAAATGGAGCGGCTGGCGCGACAGATCGAGGCGGTGATCCGCACCGTGCCCGGGACGACCAGTGCTTACGCCGAACGGGCGATCGGCGGCTATTATCTCAATATTGATGCCGACCGTGCGCAGCTTGCGCGCTACGGCCTCATGGTCGGCGATTTGCAGGGCTTGGTCGCCATGGCTTTGGGAGCCGAGCCCGTGACGACCACCGTCGAAGGCCGGGAGCGCTATACCGTCAGCATCCGCTATCCGAGGGATTACCGCAGCGATCCGCAGGCGATCGCCACCCAGGTCCTCATTCCGACCGCGGACGGCGGCACGGTGCCGCTCGGTCAGGTCGCCAAGGTGAGCCTCGCCCAAGGGCCGGCCAGCATTCGCACCGAGAATGCGCAGCTCGCGGTCTATATCTTCGTCGATCTGCGCGACCGCGATCTCGGCGGCTATGTTGCGGATGCCCAGAAAGCGGTAGCCGCACAGATCAGGTTCCCGCCCGGCTATTACGTCACCTGGAGCGGCCAATTCGAATACCTCCAGCGGGCAAAGACCCGCCTTCAGGTCGTGGTGCCGGTCACGATCCTGATCATCTTCCTGCTGCTCTATCTCAACTTCCGCCGCGTGACCGAGACCTTGATCGTGATGCTCTCGGTGCCCTTCGCGCTGGTCGGCGGCCTCTGGCTGATGTGGTGGCTTGGCTTCAATCTCTCGGTCGCCGTGGCGGTCGGCTTCATCGCGCTCGCCGGCGTCGCCGCCGAAACCGGCGTGGTGATGCTGATCTACCTCGACAAGGCGCTCACGGAGCTGCGCGCGCAACGCGCCGCCGAGGGCCGGGCATTCACGCGCGACGATCTCCATGCAGCGATCATGATCGGCGCGGTCGAGCGCGTGCGCCCGAAGATGATGACGGTCTTTGCCATCATGGCGGGGCTTCTGCCGATCCTGTGGAGTCGCGGCACCGGGGCCGAGGTGATGCAGCGGATTGCCGTGCCGATGATCGGCGGCATGGTGTCATCGACTTTGCTGACCTTGATCGTGATCCCGGCAATCTACGCGGTGATCAAAGGCGCTGCGATCCGTTCGCCGCGCGCAATCGTGGAGGTAGCGACATGATGAACAACATGACCAACATGATGGGAGGGATGGGCTGGGGTATGGGAGTGATCTCGGCGCTGATCATTCTCTTGCTCGTGCTCGCCATCGCGGCGCTCGTCAAATACGTGTTCTTCAAATGAAGCCGGGGAGGTCGACAATGGATCGTCCGCTGATTTACATGGCTGCGGTTCTAGGTCTGGTTCGGCGGGAATGAGCTTCCGCCTTGCCGCCGGGCGTCGTGGTATCGACGCCTTGCTGATGGAGGTAGAGGTCGATCTTCAGGGCATGCAGCTCGGTCAGGAACGCGATCAAGTCCTGCAGCGAACGGCCAATTCGATCAACCGACCACGCCATGACGATGTCGAACTCGCGCCGGGCCGCGCCCTTGCACAGGGCGTCGAAAGCGGGCCGCCCATTTCGACCCTTGGCGCCGCTGATGCCCTGGTCGCGATAGACGTGGACGATCTCGCAGCCCATCCGGTCGGCGACCTCCCGGAGCGCGCGCTCCTGGTTCTCGGTCGTTTGCCCATTCCGCGTACTGACGCGGACGTACAGGGCGGCGCGGCGCATGGTGTTTCCCCCACGGACGAGGCGAATGCCTCATCCCGAAAACATGGTCGCGCCTGTACGAAAATCAACTGGTTTGCGTGCAGAAAATCGAGTGGCTGCAAGCCATTGATCTTGCGAGACCTCGCTCCTGCAAGCGCGAGTGGGTTTTTCTGTACACCCTGCATTTTCGCCGGAGCAGCCGGGCTGCGACTAGGCCGAAAGCCAAGCGCAAATTCCTGCCGCGCCCGCCCTGAGTATACTTCGCGCCGCCCGGAGATGTTGTGCGGGCGAGGCTCCGAGTTGTCAGTGGTTTGCAATCTTGCATGCTGCGGAAATCGGAGGACTGACGGCTCCCTCCCCGCTTCCGTGCCCCAGAGCCTATGTTTGCAATTGACTGCAAAAAATCAGGGCCGGCATCGTCGTGCATGCCTCCCTGACGTTTTTGGGTCGACGCGGATGATGTGCACTGTTCGCCTGTTGGCTCGCCGGCCGTCTCGCGTTGCTCGCATCGGATTGGATCGGCCCGATTGCCGCGGCGGCAATCGATGCGCTGTTCCTGCTGGCGCTGGTCGCGGTGGTCCTCCGCGAGATCGTTGCCGGCCGGAACTGGCGAAATCTGAAAGTCGCAGCGCTCG
>WNFZ01014254.1_pt1 | contig 11328 bp, 9 predicted proteins | sample 5400081 | NCBI WGS metagenome assembly WNFZ01 (sample SAMN13153365, study PRJNA577476) | soil metagenome | isolation source: 80 cm soil or saprolite under grassland replicate 1 | place: USA:California | collected 2016-06-15
GTAGGCCGGGGCGCCCGGGTAGGGCGGGTAGCCCGGTGGCGCGGCTCCGAAGGGCGCCGCAGCGGCCGGCTGTGCCGTGCGCCGCCAGCGGTGCGGGCTCAGCACCGTCGCGAGCAGCGGTACGGCGAGCAGCGTGGGGATCCCGTACGCGCCCGGGATGACCAGCATGCCGTGCGCGTCGAGCAGGGTCGCGTCGCGGAGGGCGTCGTCGAAGCTCTTGGTGGCGACCGCCGCCCATCCCTGGAACCCGAGGTAGGCCAGCCCCGCCAGCAGCGGGCCCAGCGGGGAGAACCGGGGCAGGACCAGCAGCGCGTATAGCCCGCCGGCGAGAAGCAGCAGGACCAGCCCAACGGCCAGCCCGCCGTACTCGTGCCGGCTGCTGGACCCGACCTGCTTGGACATGGCCTCGAAGGTCCGGATGCCCCCGATGCCGACGAGCACGTAGACAGCAGCGGCCAGGATGAGGGATAAGGCGATCGAGCCGACGTGGCGCATGGTGCCTCCCGGATCGTGCGGTCGCGCAGAAACCTATCCTGTCAGGTCAAGCACGCGGCTCAGGCGGACAACGGCTACCGGGACTGTTCCTCCCGCGTGGTCTCTCCGGGAGGGGTACGCCACGGCGAGCCGAACTGGCCGGGCACGACCCGCTCGGTGGAGTTCTCGTCACCGAAGGGGCTGCCGCCGAGCGGCGTGGTCCCCGGCGTGGTCGGGGTCCAGAAGTCCTTGGTGGGCTCTCCGGTACCCGCCTCGCCGGGTTCGGTCGTCTCGCCCAGCTCCGGCTCGCCGGCCACGACCGGCCAGCGCCGCCACCGGCCCACGCTGGCCACGCCGACGAGCAGCAGCGTGCCCAGGACCAGCGAGGCGCCGCTGGCGATCGGCGCGGACGCCGGTGCCTGGTGGCCGAACAGCGAGATGTTGTCCTTGAACAGCTTGTACAGGTCCTTGCCGTCGACGAGCGCGCCGACGTAGGTGGCCACGTAGACCAGCCCGGTCAGCACCGCGCCCAGCGGGGAGTACCGCAGCGTGCCGAGCAGGCCGAGCAGCAGGCCGGCGCCGGCGAGGAACAGCAGCGGCCAGACGAAGTTGCGGGCGGACCAGGTACCCGTGCCGACCGCCTTCTGGAAGGCGGGCATCGACTGGGTCTGGCCGAACGCGATCAACAACCACGCCGCGGGCGCGATCACCACCGCGGCGACAACAGTCCACAGGTGTCGCATACCGCGCACCGTACCGTGTCCGGATCGTTTGAACACCCCGTCGCAGCCAAAGTGTTGGCATGACGAGGGTCGATACCGCGACTACGGCAGGATAGGGGGCGGAACGGCGTCATGGGAGGTCAGGAGATGAGCGTCGGAGACGTGCTCTGGCGGCCGCGGCAGGGCCAGCGGTCCCGGGTCGGAGACTTCCTGGCGTGGCTCGGGCGGGAGCGCGGGCACACCTTCCCGGGGTACCCCGAGCTGTGGGAGTGGTCGACGACCGACCTCGCCGGGTTCTGGGGGGCCGTCTGGGACTACTTCGGCGTCATCGCCTATGAGTCACCCACCGACGTCCTGCCCGATGCCCGGATGCCGGGGGCCCGCTGGTTCCCCGGCGCCCGGCTCAACTACGCCGAGCACGTCCTGCGCGCCCCCGGGCTGGCCAACGACGACCCGGTGGTGCTCGGGTACGGGCAGACCCGCGTGCCGGTCACGTTGACCGTGGCCCAGCTTCGGGAGCAGGTCCGGCGGGCACGGGCCGGGTTGGTGCGGCTCGGCGTCGGGCCGGGGGACCGGGTGGCCGCGTACGCGCCCAACATCCCCGAGACGTTTGTGCTCATGCTGGCCGCGGCGAGCCTCGGCGCGGTGTTCTCGTCGTGCGCGCCGGAGTTCGGTACCCGCTCGGTCGTCGACCGCTGGCGGCAGATCGCACCGAAGGTACTCGTCGCGGTCGACGGGTACGTCTACGGCACCCGGCGGGTGGACCGCCGGCCCGAGGTCGCGGCCGTCCACAGCGACGACGGGTGGTCGGCGCTGACCGCCGAGACCGACGAGCCGCTCACCTTCACGCCGGTGCCGTTCGACCACCCGCTCTACGTGCTCTACTCCTCGGGTACCACCGGGTTGCCCAAGCCGATCGTGCACGGTCACGGCGGGATCCTCGTCGAGCACCTCAAGATGCTGGCGCTGCACCAGGACCTCGGCCCGGGTGACCGGTTCTTCTGGTACACCACGACCGGCTGGATGATGTGGAACTACCTGGTCTCCGGTCCGCTGGTCGGGGCCGCCGTGGTGCTCTACGACGGCGCGCCCGACCCGACCGGCCTGTGGCGCCTGGCGCAGGAGGCCGGCGTGACCTACTTCGGCACGTCCGCGCCGTTCCTGCTGACCTGCCGCAAGGCGGGCGTGGTGCCGAAGGAGGCCGCCGACCTGTCCGCCCTGCGCGCCGTCGGCTCGACCGGGGCGCCGCTGCCGCCCGAGGGGTTCCGCTGGGTGTACCGGGCGGTCGGCTCCGACCTGATGCTCGCGTCGCTGTCCGGGGGCACCGACATGTGCACCGGCTTCGTCGGCGGCTCGCCGCTGCTGCCGGTGTACGAGGGGGAGATCGCCTGCCGGTGCCTGGGCGCGCGGGTGGAGGCGTTCAACGAGCGGGGCGAGCCGGTCGTCGGGCAGCTCGGCGAGCTGGTCATCACCGCGCCGATGCCGAGCATGCCGGTCGGCTTCTGGGGCGACGAGTCCGGCGAGCGCTACCGCGAGGCCTACTTCGACGTGTACCCGGGGGTCTGGCGCCACGGCGACTGGATCACCATCACCGAGCGGGGTACCTGCGTCATCACCGGCCGCTCCGACGCCACGCTCAACCGGGGCGGGGTCCGGCTGGGCACCGCCGAGTTCTACTCGGTCGTCGAGGGGCTGCCCGAGGTGGTCGACTCGGTGGTGGTGCACCTGGAGGATCACGAGGGTGGGACCGGCGAGCTGCTGCTCTTCGTCGTGCTGGCGGACGGGCTGGAGCTGGACGACGCGCTGCGCGCGCGGATCGCCGGGGAGCTGCGCAGCGCCCTGTCGCCCCGGCACATCCCCGACGAGATCTACCAGGTCCGGGCGGTGCCGCGCACGCTGTCGGCGAAGAAGCTGGAGGTACCGGTGAAGAAGATCCTCACCGGTACCCCGGTCGACGCCGCCGCCGCGACCGGGGCGCTGGCCAACCCGGAGTCGCTGGACGCGTTCGCGAAGCTCGCCGCTAGCCGGCGAGGTTCCGGGTGACCCGCTCGGCGCCCACCCGCTCCCAGATCTCCTCGGGGTTCAAGTGTCCACAGAGGACGATCGAGGCGCCGACGGCGAGCGGGGCGAGCAGCCAGTTCATCGGGTCGGGGTAGCGAGCGGCGTCGATCAGGACCCGGTCGCCGGGCTCGATCACCAGGTCGGCGGCCCGCTCGGTGGCCGTGTCGAGCAGGTCCTGCTGGGACTCCAGCGGCACCACCGGGGTGAACCGGTCGCCGAAGCCGCGCACCTCGACGGTGAAGTCGAGGTAACCCTCCGGCACGTGGCGCAGGGGCAGGCCGAGCCCCTGCAGGCCGACCAGGTACCGCAGCGGTTGGGTCAGCTCCCCGGCCCGGTCCGGCGTGGCGAACCCGACCTGCGCCGGCCCCGGTGTCGTGACCACCTCGATGCCGGCCGACCAGCAGCCGAGCAGGACCGCCGCGCTCTGCCAGTGCGGCGGCAGCAGCACCACCGCGCGGTCGCCCGGGTCCAGCCCGGCACCCTCGACGAGCAGGTTGGCCGTCTTGGCCACCCAGTTGGCGAGGGTGGCACCGGACAGCTCGGTGCGCTCGCCGTTTCCGTCGTCGTACCAGGTCAGCAGGGGTCGGGTCGGATCCGCGGCAACAATGGCGCCCAGCCGCGCCCCAACCGTCGTCATGTCGCACATCTATCACATGCCGGGCCGCGCCGTCTCGACAGGCTTTCATGAAGCCAGGGCGCTCGATGGCTTCGCGGCCCAGAACGACTACCGCGCACCGGATGCGCTGAACCGGGATGCGGGTCCAGGCGACGGATCTCATCCCGGCGCACGACTGGGCACCGTACGCCGCGGCGGCCGCGGCGCGGCTGTTCACGGCGCACCCGTTTGCGACCGGGTTCCGGTGGGTGACGTCGACGTGCCGTTGGATGATCCGGTGTGGGTCCTCGACACTACGCCTGGTGAGCACGCGGTCGACCTCGCCGTCCGTGCCGGTTACGGAGCGCTCCGGACGCGCCGGCTCCGGTACCTGGTGAATGAGAGCTGAACGGCCGGTCAGCGGTCCGTACCTTTTGGTAGGTGTCTTAACTGATCAACCGTGACGGACGGCCTCTCGTTGCCGGACCGGTCGCGTTGCGGTCACTGCATCGGGGCGGGTCCGGCGTAGGCTTGCTGAGGAAATGGCAGTCGTGACGGAAGGCGGTCCCGGTGACCGGCGGTCGAGCACCCCGCGTGCTACTCGACGCAACCAGTGTTCCCGCAGACCGGGGAGGCGTCGGCCGATATGTCGACGGCCTGCTCGGCGGGCTGGACAAGACCGAGGTCGACCTGATCGTCGTGTGCCAGCGCACCGATACCGAGCGTTACTCACGGTTGCTGGAGGGCGCGACGGTGATCCCCGCACCCTCGGCCGTGACCCACCGGCCGGCCCGGCTCGCCTGGGAGCAGACCGGGCTGCCGCTGCTGGCCCAGCAGGTCGGCGCGCAGGTCCTGCACTCGCCGTTCTACACCTGCCCGTTGCGCGCGGCGTGCCCGGTCACGGTCACCGTCCATGACGCCACGTTCTTCACCGAGCCGGAGCACTACGACAAATCCAAGCGCACGTTCTTCCGCAGCGCGATCAAGACCTCGCTGCGCCGGGCCGCCCGGGTGATCGTGCCGAGCAAAGCCACCCGCGACGAGCTGATCCGGCTGCTCGACGCCGACCCGACCCGCATCGACGTGGCCTACCACGGGGTGGACCACGAGGCGTTCCACGTGCCGAGCGAGAGCGAGAAGGCCCGGGTGCGCGCCCGGCTCGGCCTGGGCGACACGCCCTACGTGGCGTTCCTGGGTGCCAAGGAGCCCCGCAAGAACGTGCCCAACCTGATCCGCGGGTGGGTCATCGCCACGATCGACCGGGACCGGGCCCCCGCCCTCGTGATCGCGGGCGGCTCCGGGCACGACGACGAGATCGACCAGGCGGTGACCGACGTACCGGCCCGGCTGCGCCTGCTGCGCCCCGGCTACCTGCGCTACGCCGACCTGCCCGGCTACCTCGGCGGCGCGCTGGTGGCCGCCTACCCGTCGCACGGGGAGGGGTTCGGCCTGCCGGTCCTGGAGGCCATGGCGTGCGGCGCGCCGGTGCTCACCACCCCCCGGCTCTCGCTGCCCGAGGTGGGCGGCGACGCGGTCGCATATACCGGGGAGTACCCCGAGGAGATCGGCCACGACCTGGCTGGCCTGCTCGACGATGAGGCCCGCCGCGCCACACTGGCCAAGGCCGGGGTGGAACGTGCGAAGGAGTTCAGTTGGAGCTCGAGCGCGGAGGTCCACCTCACCGCGTGGACCCGGGCGATCGGCTGAGCGGCCTCCCCGGGCGAGCGCGGCGCGTGACCGATCTGCATGATGGGCGAATGCTTTACGCGGTCATCCCCGCCGGAGGCAGCGGTACCCGCCTCTGGCCGTTGTCCCGGGCGGGCAACCCGAAGTTCCTGCACCCGCTGACCGGCAGCGCGTTGACGCTGTTGCAGGCCACGGTCGAGCGGCTGGCCCCGCTGGCCCCGCCCGAGCAGACCTACGTGGTCACCGGGGTCGCACACGCCGCGTCCGTGGCGCGCCAGCTCCCCGAGCTGCCGGCCGACAACGTGCTGGTCGAGCCGTCACCGCGCGACTCGTGCGCGGCGATCGGGCTGGCCGCGGCGATCATCGCGCGGCGGGACCCGCAGGCCGTGATGGGCTCGTTCGCCGCCGATCACCTGGTCAGCCGCCCGGAGCGGTTCGTCGAGGTGGTCCGCCAGGCGATCGAGGGGGCCCGGCAGGGGCACCTGATGACCGTGGGCATCACGCCCACGCACGCGGAGACGGGGTACGGCTACCTGCAGTGCGGGCCGGAGCTCGACGGCGGCCCGATCCGCCGGGTCGACCAGTTCACCGAGAAGCCGACCTACGAGGTGGCCAGCTCCTACCTGCAGTCCGGCCACTACCTGTGGAACGCGAGCATGTTCGTCTGGCAGGTCGACGTGTTCCTGCGCGAGCTGGCCCGCCAGCAGCCCGAGCTGCATGCCGGCCTCGCCGCCATCGCCGCCGCCTGGGACACCCCGGCCCAGGAGGAGGTACTCGGCCAGCTCTGGCCGACCCTGCCCAAGATCTCGGTGGACTACGCGGTGATGGAGGGCGCGGCCGCCGCCGGGCTGGTCGCCACCGTGCCGGGCGCGTTCGGCTGGAACGACGTCGGCGACTTCCACACCCTCGGCGAGGTCCTGCCCGGCGACGCGGCCAACAACGTGGTCGTGGACCCCGGCGACGGCGCCGACAAGCCCAACGTGCTGCTCGTGGACTCGGCCGGGGTGGTGGTCGTGCCGCACTCCGGGCGGCTGGTCAGCGTGCTGGGCATGCGGGACATCGTCGTGGTGGACACCGACGACGCGGTGCTGGTCTGCCCCCGGGAGCGGGCGCAGGACGTCAAGGCGCTCGTCGAGGAGCTCAAGGGCCGGGGCGACCTGCGGCTGGTCTGAGCCGGGCCGGTTTACCGCCGGGGCCGGGCCGCATGCGGCGCCAGAGCCAGCGGGCGCCGCTGACCGGTACCCGGAAGGCGTAGCCGAGCAGCATCAGGCCGAGGATCGCCAGCACCGTGGCCTCGGCGAGATCGGGCACGTCGCCGGGCCAATAGGCGCCCATCGGCAGGAAGATCAACAGGGTCCCGGCGGCCAGCGACAACGGCCCGGTCAGCCGCGCGAGGACGTGGTTGGGCCGCAGTGGCCCGCGTAGCACGGCCCGGCGGATCCGGCCCAGCGCCGCGCCGTACCCGACGATCAGCCCGCTGCCGACGACCGCGCGGACCAGCCAGCCGACCCCGCCGGTGGAGAGCGTGACCAGCACCGCCGCCGGTACCGTCGCCGCCCGCAGCAGCCCCCACGTCAACAGCGCGGTGGCCTGCTGCAACGGCGCGTCGGGCGGCTCCGGCACGGCATCGGTGCCACCGGTCCGGGGCTGCGCGGCCGCGTCCACGCCGAGCACCGCCGCCATGCTCGCCAGCAGCGTCACGCCGACCACCCCGAGCGAGGGCCACCGGCTCGTGTCCGGCGCGGCGGGGTCGAGGTCCAGGTCGGCGACGCCGATCCCGAGCGCCACCAGCACGCCGATCCCGGCGGCGCCCAGCCGGACGTACAGCCGCGGCGTCGCCAGCCGGGCCCGCAGGAGCAGCCGGGCGGAGTCGGGTACCCGCCGCCAGAACCGCGCCACCGCCAGCAGGTAGCCGCCGGCGGTGGCCAGCGCGAGCAGCCAGGCCGCCGGGTACCAGCTGAACACCAGCGTCACCAGCAGCACCCACGAGGTCAGCACCGCCCATCCGGCGATCCCGAGCAGCGCCCGTTCCATCCCGCCGCCCCCGGCGGTCGGCTCGGCCGCCGCCGCCCCGGTGAAGTGGCCGACCGCGTCGACCAGCCGACCGGCGGCGAGCGCGAGGTGCCCCAGCCCGCGCTGCGCCCCGGCATGTCCGGGGCAGAGCCGCAGCGCGCGACGGTATGCCTGTTTCGCCCCCATCCGGTTGCCCGCGCTGTGCCGCAGCAGCGCCTGGACGTAGTGGGTGTGCGGCTCCTCCGGCGCGAGCGTGACCGCGCGGCCCACCGCGGCCATCCCGGCCCGGCGCCGGCCCAGCGCGCACTGGGCGACGCCGGTCAGCAGGTGGCCGCGCCAGCCGTGCGGGTGCAGCCGGATCGCGCCCGCGGCGACGTCGACCGCCTCCGTGTACCGGTGCAGGTGGATCAGCGCCGAGGCGAGCAGCACGTGGCCCTGGTAGGACTCGGCGTCCACGGCCAGCGCGGCCCGGGCGGCCTCGAGCATCGGGCCGTACTCGTCGGCCGCCTCGTAGCAGCGCGCGATCAACCGCAGGCCGCGGGCGTCCTCGGGGTGGCCGGCGAGGTAGCCGGCCGCGTACTCCCGCGCGAGCGCCGGTCGCCCGATCTCCAGCAAGGCCTCTGCCGTCGCCAGCCCCACATCCTGGCCCATGGGCCGCGACGTTAGTCGATCTGCCGCGACCTGGCGATCCCGGATTCAGCCAGGCAGACCCACCGCCAGCAGGCCGAGAGGGACGGCACCGGTGGGCAACGGAACCAGGGCCGGCAGCCGGTCCGGCTCGGCGTCCCGCCAGGCGGTGACGAGGCCCTCGGCGGCGAGGGCGGCCCGCAGCCGGAGCACGTCGGCCCCGGCCCGGAACGCGGCGTGCGGGATCGGCTCGGCGGCGACCAGGACCAGCTCGCCGCCAGCCGGGCCGGCCAGCTCGTCGCGCACCTTGTCGCGGGTACCGGCGTCGAGGAGGGTCAGGAACGGGGACGCGACCAGGTCGAGGGCCCGGCTGACGGCCGCGGCGTCGACCGGCGCCACCAGTTCGGCGGCGGCGCACAGCTCGTCGGCGACGGCGATCTGGGTGACGCTGAGCTCGTTGCCGTACGCGTCGGTGGAGCCCCGGTAGTCGCGCACCGGATCGAGGCCCGCCACGCCGAGCGCCGCGTCGATCTGGCCTACCCGCCACGGCCGGCCCATGGTGTCCGAGACGAGCACGGCCACATCGCGCCCGAACCGGTCGCGCAATGCCGCCCGCAGCGCCCGGGCCGAGGCGTCCGGGTCCCGGGGGAGCAGGACCAGGTGTCCACGGTCCACATTGGACGCGTCGATCCCCGCGCCGGCCATGACGAAGCCGTGATGGGTCTGGGCGATCTGGACCGGGCCCCGCCGGGCGACGATCCGCACGCTCTCCCGGGCGAGGACCGCCTCCCGCGCGGCCTCCCGCTCGGGACCGGCGACCGGGACGGGCACCAGCCGGCCCTCCGCCTTCGAGACGATCTTGCTGGTCACGATGAGCACATCGCCGTCGGCGAGCCACGGCGCCGCCGTCGTGATCAGCGCGGCGAGGTCGTCGCCCGGCCGCACGTCGCCGATGCCGGTCACCGGCAGGATCTCGAGCCTCACTGTCCCCCCTGGTTCGCTGCCTCCAGAGCTGCCCGTACCATCGCCAGGGTCGCGGTCTCGTCGCGCATCCACAGCGGAACCGCCCGAACCCGTACCCCGTCCAGCCGCACGTCCGCGTCCGCGGTGTCCACCAGCCAGGCGTCCAGGATCCCGCCGGCCGGGCGGGCGCCGTACATCCCGCCGACCCCGGCGGCCGTGCACGGGACGTCCAGCGCGGCGAGGCACTTGTCGGCCATGCCGCGCACCGGTGCCCCACCGATCACCGGCGAGACCCCGACGACCGGCGCGCCGCCCTGGACCAGCGCCTCGCGGATCGGCGTGACGGCCAGAATCGGGGCGATCGACACCACCGGGTTGCTCGGCGCCACCAGGACCACGTCGGCCTCGGCGAGCGCGTCGAGCACCCCGTCGGCCGGCTTGGCCGCCTCGGCGCCGACGAACACGAAGCGCTGTGCGGGCAGCTCGGCCCGGTACCGGATCCACCACTCCTGGAAGTGCATCGCCCGGTCGCCGGTAACCACATGGGTCTCCACGCGGTCGTCGGTGGCGGGCAGCAACCGGACCCCGGGCTGCCACCGGGCGCACAGCGCCTCGGTCACCGCCGACAGCGGGTACCCGGCGTTGAGCATCCGGGTGCGCACGAGGTGGGTGGCCAGATCCCTGTCGCCGAGCCCGAACCAGGTGGGCTCGGCCCCGTATGCGGCCAGCTCCTCCTTCACCGCCCAGGTCTCCCCGACCCGGCCCCAGCCGCGGTCCCGGTCGGCGCCGCCGCCGAGGGTGTACATGACGCTGTCCAGGTCGGGACAGATCCGCAGGCCATGCAGGGTCACGTCGTCGCCGACGTTGACGATGGCGGTGACCTGGGCGCCGGTCGCCCGTACCCCCGCCAGGAAGCGCGCCCCGCCGATCCCGCCGGCCAGCACGACGATTCGCATGGCGCCATCCTGCCCCAGCCCAGGGCGACATCAGGGGTCCGGTCCCACCCACAAGTGGAGCATCGGCGCTAGGCTGCCCGGAGCACCCGGCAGAGGTTCCGGGTAAACCCGTACCTAGGGGGAGTTGTGACCACACAGCCGCCGATCCCTTCGGCGCCCTTGGCCAGCCCGGCCACCGAGCAGAAGGACCCCGTCAGTATCACCGCCCCCCTGCGCGAGTGGGCTGCCCTGCTGGCGGTCGTGGCCGTCCTGGCGTTCCTGTTCGTCAACCTGATCGGGCTGCTGTTCGGCAACATCGTCCTCGCCGGGCTCCTCGGCGGGCAGGCCAGCTTCAGCGAGCGGGCCAACGCGTACTTCGACGGCTTCGTCGGCCCGGCCACCGTCTTCCTGCCCGTGGTGGGCGTGCTGCTCGCCAACCACGTCAAGCCGGCGGTACCCAAGGCCAAGCTGATCACCCTGCTGGCGCTGATCGGCTACGGCGTGGCCGCCCTGCTCGGGCTGATCACCATGTTCACGGCGTTCGTCGACACCGTTGGCAAGGACGTGCCCGGTGCCGTGGTCACCTCGTTTGTGACCCTGCTCACCCGGCTGGTCTGGCTGGCGCTGCTCGGCTTCGCCGGATTCGTGGTGCTGCGGGTCTACCTCGGGGCCTACCTGACCCCGAAGCCGCAGCAGGCGCCGGGCGGGTACCCGGGCTACCCGGGGTACGCCGGCTACCCGCAACAGGGCTACCCGCAGCAGGGCTACCCCCAGCAGGGCGGCTACCAGCAACAGCCCGGTTACCCGCAGGCGCAGCAGGCCGGCTACCCGACCCAGGCCTACCAGCAGCCGGCGACCGGCTACGCGACCGGGTACCAGTCGCCGTCCGGCAGGCAGGCGCCGGCCAGCCAGCCCAGCTCGGGGCCGCCGGTCAGCGCGCCGTACCCGGCCTACTCGGCCAACCCGCCCAGCTCGTCCCCGCCGGCCGACTCGACCTCGCCCGCGTACCCCACCTCGGGGCAGCCGGCGTGGGGTACGCCCGGCGAGGGTGGCAGCCTGCCCTCTCCGCCCGCTCCGACGTCGGGCGCGCCGGAGGCGGGACAGCACGCCGCCGGCGGGCGGTCCGAGGAGGGCAACGACCGGACCCAGGCCCTGCCGCCCCGGCCCTCGGCCGGCCAGCCGGGCGAGGATCCGACCCAGCGCTGGGGCTGACCCCGCGCGGCCGTCGGAGCGGCCCCGCCCCGTGCCGGGC
>WNFZ01008848.1_pt1 | contig 11326 bp, 5 predicted proteins | sample 5400081 | NCBI WGS metagenome assembly WNFZ01 (sample SAMN13153365, study PRJNA577476) | soil metagenome | isolation source: 80 cm soil or saprolite under grassland replicate 1 | place: USA:California | collected 2016-06-15
CAGACTGCCAATCCGCTGTAGGCGGAGGCGAAGTTGCGGTCCAACTCCAGTGCGTGTTTGTAATGCTCCATGGCCTCGAGCCATTTGCCACGGCTGGATTGGTCGGACGCTAGTGAATAGGCTTTGAGCGCTTCTAACGATGAGGTCGTGACTTCAAGCGGCGCATCGAATCTCTGGAGTGAGTTGAGCGATTCACCCAGCTTCTCGCGCAAGTTGATCGCAGCTTGACTGAGGGTCTTGAGGACCTGCTCCTTGCTTTCCGCTTCGGCCTGTTCTCTCGCCAGAACTTCACCGCTCTGGCTGTTCAGAGCTTCCAGCGTGAGCACGTAGTGACTGCCGAGAGAAGCAATCGAGCCGGTGATCAAGGCCTTCAGGCCCTGCCGCTGGCAGATCTCTCGCCCGACCTCCGCGGTCACCCGCTCATCCGGTGAGCGGCCCATCAGGCGCAACGTCTGCCGCGCGCGTGTGTCGGAAAAGAGGTTCAAGAATGGAGACTGCCCAAGCTGCACGGCAAGCCCTTGTTTTAACGTGCCATCAAAGACGCTATCTCCGGTGGTGTTGACCATATCCGCGAGCAGGATCGTGTCCTTGTCGGTTAAGGCAGATGCGCGGCGAGCGAACAGGAAATACCCCACCGTCACTAAAGCCAGCGCAAACACTACTGCCCCCGTGACTGCAAAGCCTTTCTTATGCCGCCTAATTTCGCTGACGATGTATTCCGCGCTTGATACTTCATGGGCAGCGTCACTGCTCGCTATGCCGACGGCAGTTTTTTCTGCGGTAAGAGGTGGGTGAGCGCCGGTGTGTGCGGCACCGCTGCTCGAGGTTCTGAACTCTGGCGGAACGGTGCGCTCGATCTCTGACTCCAGATCGAGTTGACGTTTAAGTCTTTTCAAATCGACCAGAAGGTCTTTCGCTGTTTGATAACGCTCTTCGAGATCTTTGGTCAGTGCCTTAGAGACGATGCGTTCGAGTTCCGGTGGCGCTTCCCGATCGTAACGTGCCAGCGGTGGAGGTTCTTTATTCAGTATGAGGCCGATAACTTCACTCGGTGTCTCAGCTTCGAAAGGAACATGCCCGGCCACCATCTCGTAGATGACTGCACCCAGACCCCATAAATCGGTGCGTACGTCAATGCGTTTCCCCTTCGCTTGTTCCGGCGACATGTAATACGACGTTCCTAAGACTGTGCCTGCACCCGTGTCGACCAGAGCCTTTGTCGGCGCTTCGGTGTCAGTGGTTGAGCCTTCGGGCTGGGTAAGCTTCGCCAGTCCGAAATCCAAGACCTTGATATAGCCATCACGCCTCACCATGATGTTCTCAGGCTTGATATCGCGATGGATGATGCCGGCCGCATGCGCTGCAGCCAGTGCGCCCGCCGCTTGAATGGCGAACTCGAGAAGCTCCTGTATCTTCAAGTGCCCATGCTTCATCCGCTGGCGAAGGGTCTCTCCATCAATGAATTCAATCGCGATGAAGTGACGTGAGTTGGTCTCGCCAATCTCATAGATCGTGATGATGTTGGGATGATTGAGCGCCGATGCAGCCTTGGCTTCCTGTACAAAGCGACGCATGCGTTCTTGATTCGACGCGACTTCAGCGGGTAGAATTTTCAGCGCCACTTTGCGATCCAGTTTTTTGTCTTGCGCGAGATAGACTTCACCCATGCCACCCGCGCCGATCTTGCGGACAATCGAGTAGTGGGCGAGCATCGTGTTGGGGGACATCGTTTCGCTCAATGGCTTATGAGACTCTTTTGGGCCAAAAGAAAATCGTTAGAAGGCAGGCGACGTTCGCAATCCGTTAATTGGTACTAGTTGATGCCGCAACGTTACCCGTACGTCGATAATGCATCGTATATTAGTTCAAGAAGTAATTGGAAGGCTAGCGTCCTGTTGGTTGTGTTTGTAGTGGGCGTAAGTCGTCGTAGACGCTTCGACATCGTGGAAGAACGGTACCCCGGGTAGGTTTGAGGGGTCTTACGGTAAAGGGAAATGGGGCTAAGATGGTGGCGGTACCTGTTGATCCGAAACCAGTCTCGCGAAGGAAAGCATCTCTACTGCGCGGCCGGGTGTATGCCATTGTTAGGCGCGCAGTGGCCCTTACCCGGTTTGGTTTCAAGCGATGCGGGGTCTGAACCCTGCGGATGCTTCTATACCACGCACGGTCATGGGACCTCGCCGCCAGGCGGGCCGTAGAAGACGACCCACACGGCGAGGTCTTCCGTAAAATCCTCGAAACGATGCTCGGTCCCCGCAGCTACGAACAGGAGGTCACCCGCCTCGAATGAGTCCCGCTTCCCGTCATGAAAGAAAACACCTCGGCCGTGCATCACCACGTAAACTTCATCCTGCGCGTGTGGGGTCGTCGGCCGCGGAAGTGGCGCGAAGCGCCCGAGAGAAAGCATGGCGTTGAGGGTTCCGCGCTGCAGGAAGCTGATCGCGTGCTCGCCCGCTGGACCCGGGATACTCGCTTGAGCCTCGGCTAGGTGGATCACACAGCTACCATCTGACTTGCTCATGCTTCACTCCTCGTGCCGCCTAACGCGGGAAAGGATCACGTCAACTCGGAAACCCATCTGTCGATGTCACTCTCTTCGCTTGAAGCAGATGTCTTTTCTCATGGGTGATTAAGATTCTGTAGGCATCCATTAAACTATAAGTGACCAGGTTCGTGACTGGAGATGAGATTATGATCCTCTGTACATAACACTGCTATTTGACGGACGAAAAACCTTTGGGGCTTTCACCTTGCGTTTGGATTCAGGATCGACGGCCTTGATCAGCATCTTTGCCCATAGGGCAGGAAGCCATGGCACGCTTTCCCAGAAGGTGGTCTTTTTCTCTCCGCTTAGAACCTTCTCGAAAATTGGAAAATAGGCCGCGTTTGTTGTCACAAGATGCCCAAAACACTGGGCGACACTCCAATGGTCTGCGCCAGGCTTCCAGATAAGCTGTTGTGCAGTTAAACCATTAAAGCACGCCCGCGCTTGATCAGTGATCGCGTTTGCTGCGGAGATCAATCCGAACAAATCTTCGCTCATCATCGTTCGCCCCCAAATGTCGCATAAAGCGGATTTCCTACCCGTTCACAGGTCGGGCTCGATGAAGAGACTTGCTAAACAGAAAGCGTGGCTTCATCGGGGCGAGAGGATAGCGCCGGCCGCGGAGCGGAGTCATAAACATGCAGTAATTGTCCGGTACCGTTTTGGACGTCGTCGTCCTCGCCAAGGCCATCGTTCTCGCCAAGAATGCGTGAGAAGACAACGGCCTTCGCGAGTCCGAAAGTGCCGACCCAGAGGACGCCGTTTTCGTTCATATCGAACTGGTTACCAAGACCAAATTGCGGGAGGCTCGTCAGCACGTTCCCACCGACGACATCGCCTGTTCGCACCACCAGCTGGAGATCCTCGTCCGACGTGCCAATCCAGATCCCCTTGTTATTGGATGAGTCCACACTGCCCACACCAACGGTTAGCGTGGCAATAAAGGCGACGCGGCCGTCGATTCCAAGCTTGAAGTCGTCGAACGACTCGAAATTTCCGGTAGTTCCTGGCGCGCTCGTCCCGGCAAGCGCGATCGTCGTCGTGCGGTCGCCATTGCCACGAAAGATGCCGCTCGTGCTGGTGCCGCCGGTCAATTGTGCGTCGAAGGTGACCTCACCGCGGTCATTGAACCTGATCGGCCCCCGGAACGTACCCCGGCTGAAAGGGTCTCTATAGTTGCCGCCTTTCGGAGCCGGTTGTCCCTCGAGCGCAATCGCGAGAGCATCCGTCCCATTCCCGACGAACAGACCGTCTGGGCTCGCGCTGTTCGTCGAGGCTAGCGTGGCGACCTGACCGTGAATGTTGATCACAGGATTGCCGAAGTCCTTGAATATAGCGCCCCCAGGTGCGATCTGATTCGCGACGAAAACCGGCGTGAGGTCGCCACCCTCGCCGCGGAAAATTCCAAAGTCGGCCGACCCACCCGTCATCTCTGACGAGAACGCCACCTGCCCCCGATCGTTGATGACAGGGTCACGCAAAGACGTGAACCTGCCGCCCGTCGGTGCGTCGTTATCATCGCGGGCGATGGCGACCGTCTGTGTCCCGTCGCTGCGGAAGATTCCCTGGGTCGCCGTCGCGCCGCTCACAAGTGCACGATAGGCGATCGCGCCGTGGTCGTTCGCGGCTCGCGCGGTTGGCGTCAACGTGCCGCCGCCGGGCGCAGGATCTCCGTCTCGTACGAGGGGAACGATTGTTTTCCCGTCACTTCTGAAAAAGTCGGTGTCGTTGCCAGTAAACACGACGTCGCCGTTGGGCGTGATGAACGGGTTGGACACTTCCCCGAAGCTCGGGGCAGCCGGATCCGGATTGGCTCCGAGAGCAATCGTTGAGGTCGTCTTGCCGTCCCCCACGAACACGCCGGTCGTGAAGGGCGGTCCGCCAATAAACGCATCGAAGGCGACCTCATGTCGTTCGTTCAAGCTGACGTTAAAGAAAGAAAACGGAAGGTACACTCCTATGGCGGGAGCCGCGCCTCCCGACGCCGCAATGATCGTATGGCGCACGGCACTGTTTGCACCGGCAGCCGACGACATCTGCGCGAAGGGCAGGGCCATGAGTTCTGACAAGAGAAGAACAACCGGGTACAGAATGGCTCTCTTCATAATCTTTCCTCCTGGTTTGAAGTTTTCAGATGAAGGGACTCGCCAGACGGGGTCATCGCTTCACCGGGCGAGAGGATAGCGCCGGCGGCTGCGAGAAGTCATAAACATGCAGTAATTGTGCGGTAACGTTTCGGTTATGAGAGCGAAGGCGGATGATGGCGGCGGGCGGGGCGGCTGCGCGCACAAAATCCGACGCTGGGCGAAGGAGATGTAAGCCCTTCCAGCGGGATCATTGCGGGTACTGTGGGCAGACCGGTGCCCGGCTTGCGGCATTCAAAGCAGCCACTGATATTCCCTCCCTCCGCTCATGCACACAGCTGCTCGGTTCTTTGTTGTCGAAAGGCATGTGCAAGTCGGGCGGGTAAAGCTACGTCATCAGAGATTGACGCGAGCAGCTTCCGGCGCGCGCGCGCTAAACGCGACATGACAGTGCCCACCGGGATACCTGCAATGGCAGCAATCTCCTTGTAAGAGATTTCCTCGAACTCGCGCAGAATCAAGACCTCGCGGAGCTTATGCGGAAGTTTTTGCATGGCTTCAAAAATCTTTTGCTTCTGATCCTTCTTTAGCAGGTTTGCCTCGGGATTGTGGGCGTCGGTTTCCTTCAGATAAATGTCTTCATCAAGATCAATCGGCAATTCTTTACCTCGGTTTTGCTTTAGCCATGTATAAGAAGTATTCCGTACAATCTTGAGCAACCAGGCTCGCCCATCGTCGCCGTGAAATCTGTGAAAGAACTTCAGGGCGCGCAAGAGTGCTTCCTGCACCACGTCCTGAGCGTCCATGTCATTGCGCGTCAGCCATCGTGCGACGTTGTACGCCGCATCCATGTGCGGCATGAACGCTTCTTCGAAGGTCACTGCTTTCAACTCGTGTTCGATTTGATTACCCATGAAGTTTCCGACCAAGATAATGATTTCCTAAATAACCCAAGGACCTCGCCTGGTGATTCCTGGCCCCAAAGCTCGAGGTTTCGAAACCGAACGGAGCCCTGCTTACGCCGGATGCGCCGTCAGTGGTGAAACTTGCGGTTTTTAAATCTTCCCCCATCGAGCGAGGAGGATAGAGCTAGCGAGGAACAGGAGTCATAAACTTGCAGTAATTGTTCGGTAACGTTTTTCAGACTTCTAATCGAAGAGTAAAGCGCAGGTTGCGTCGGTCGCGGGGATCGCCGCGATACCACGGCTGAATCAGTCTGGTGTGCAGGGCGCTATTCAAGGACCTGTAAGATCCGTCTGTGGCTGAAACTGGATGACGAAGGCCGACTTGTATTGCCATCCCTCCATCGCGAGAGGACAATAGTCTTCACTTGCGTTGTAAGTCATAAGCCGGGAGTAAAGTTTCGGTAATATTCGGTGACCACAGTGGGAGACGAACAACGGATAATCTTCGATCCTTTTAGCCTGGATCTGGTTAACGAGTGCCTTTGGCAAGGCTCAAAGGCAATAAAGCTCAGACCGAAGGCTTTTGCCGTCCTGAATTATCTCCTCGCGCGTCCAGGCCAACTTGTCACCAAAGAGAAACTGCTCAACTCCGCCTGGCCGGAGGCCTTTGTCAGCGACGCTGTCCTCAAGGTCACGATTCGCCAGCTCCGTGAGGCTCTCGACGACGATCCAAAGTCTCCTCGCTTCATTGAAACCGCGCATCGTCGCGGCTATCGCTTCATCGGTCAGGTTGCAGAGTCCGGGCGAATGAGGGCAGTAGGGCAGTTGGTCGAGAGCACCGGGGCCATTTCGACATCACGATCGTCCAACGCACCTTCCTCAATGAGAGTTGTTGGTCGCGACGAAGCCTTGTCGCGGACGCGAAGCCGGCTTCAGAAGATGCTTGGAGGGGAACGTCAAATCATTTTTGTTACTGGAGAACCCGGTATCGGGAAGACCGCTCTGGTCGATACGTTCGCGCGGACCATCGCTTCGGAGCTAAGGATTCGAGTAGGTAGAGGACAATGTTTGGAACATTACGGGACAAGTGAAGCGTATCTGCCAGTTATTGAAGCTATCGGCCGGCTATGCCGAGATGAACAGGAGATCGCCGATGTGCTGCGCGCTCATGCGCCAATGTGGCTGCTGCAAATGCCTTCTCTGGTGAACGCTTCGGAGCGCGAGTTATTGAATCGAGAAATGTTCGGCGCGACGCGCGAGCGAATGCTACGAGAGATGGGTGAGGCATTGGAGGTGCTGACAGCAAATGTGCCACTGGTCCTTATATTGGAGGACCTCCACTGGAGTGACTACTCCACGCTGGACCTGATCTCATACCTCGCAAGGCAGCGCCAGTTTGCGCGCTTGTTGCTGATTGGCACCTATCGTCCGGCGGAGCTGATTGTGAGCGGGCATCCGCTTAAGACAGTCAAGCAGGAATTGCTGGCCAAGAAACAATGTTGGGAGCTGCCGCTTGAATACCTTACCGATGATGCAGTCGCCAAGTATTTGTCCGTTCGCTTTCCCACCAATCGATTTCCACCAGAACTCGCGGAGTTGATTCACAAACGAACAGAGGGAAGTCCATTGTTTATGGTCAATGCCGTTGACTACCTTGTGGCGGATGGATTGATTCGTGAAGACGAGAACGGTTGGAAATTAGCTGCCGAGATCGAAAACGTTAAGGTCGGCGTGCCCGACAGTATTAAGCAAATTATTGAGAAGCAGCTCGACCATCTCGATGGGAACAAGCAACGAACCCTTGAAGTGGCAAGCGTGGCCGGGACTGAGTTTTCAACGCCGGCCGTCGTCGCCGGGTTGGGCGAAGATCCGGATACAGTCGAAGCGCGATGCGAAGAACTCGCCCGGCAGCGCCAGTTTATTCAGGATTGCGGTGTTCAAGAACTACCAAACGGAGACGTGGTGACGCGGTACGGATTCATACACGCTTTGTATCAGAACGTGCTTTATGAGCGGGTGTCTGCATCCAGGCGTGCCCAACTGCACCGCCAGATAGGCGAGCGGCGCGAAAAGATTTATGGCGAGCGGGTGACAGAAATTGCGGCCGAGCTTGCGATGCACTTCGAGCGGAGCCGCGAATACAAACGAGGGGCGAAGTATCTTAAGCAGGCTGCGAACAACGCCATTCGTCGGTTTGCGTATCGGGAAGCGGTCGGGTTGGCGCGCCGGGGACTGAAGTTGCTCGAGAAATTGCCGGACACTCCGGAGCGCGCGGAGCAGGAACTCTGCCTGCAACTCGCGCTCGGTATACCGTTGATTGCTACTCAGGGCTATGCGGATCCAGATGTCGGCAACGCATACCTGAGAGCGCGAGAGCTATGCCGGCAGTTGGGCGAAACACCGGATGTTTCCGAGGTTCTCTGGGGTCTCTGGACATTTCACACCCTGCGTGCAGATTTAGGCACGGCCCTCGAAATCGCCCAGGAATTCCTGCGACTGGCTCCGCAGTTGCAATATGCCGGGCTCGCCATGTGCGGTCATTGGGTGCTGGAGATTACCTTCATGCATCTCGGAGAGTTGACCAGGAGTATGGAACACTTTGAGAATGGCCTCTCGCTCTATGATTCCGATCCACATCTACCGGATGCGTTTCCCTACGCCCTCGACCCAGGAGTCGCGATGCGGTGCTTTGCTGCCCTGAGCCTGTGGTTACTCGGTCGGCCCGACGAGGGTTTGAAGCGCATCGAGGAAGCCCTCACCCTGGCACGGGACTTATGCGAACCTCACGGTCTGACACACGCGTTGTTTTTTGCGGCGATTTTATATCAGCTTTGCGGGGAGGCAGCAAAAGTGCAACAACATGCGGAGGAGGCCATTGCTGTTTCCCGTGACTATGGGTCGCCGATGTATGAGGCAATGGCCACGATTATCGCGGGTTGGGCGCTCATCGATCAGGAGCGGCATGACGAAGCGATTGAACAAATGCGTGCGGGACTTGATGCTCTTCGAGCAACAGGTACTGAGCTGGTACGTCCTTACTTTTTGGCTCTACTGGTAGAGGCATTGGCAAAGGCACGTCCACCCGAGGAGGGACTCGATGTGGTAGAGGAAGCGCTGGCAGCGACCCAGCGCACCGCCGAGCGATTTTACGAAGCCGAGCTCTATCGGCTAAAAGGCGAATTGTTACTTAAGCAATCCACAGGACGAGCGGTTTCGCAGGCGGAAAAGCGTGGAAAAGTTGTCGTTGAAGTGGCGCCCGTAGTTATCAACGCCAAAGGCTGTTTTAATCAATCCATCAAGATTGCCAGACAACAGAAGGCGAAGTCCCTGGAGCTGCGCGCTGCGACGAGTCTTGCTTACCTCTACCAAGACCAGGACAAACAGGAAAAAGCTCGGCGACTCCTCGCGCAAGTCTACGACAGCTTCGCCGAAGGATTAGATACGGCGGATTTGCGGGAAGCGAAAGCGTTGCTCGATGAGTTATCGAAGTTTCGTGCTAAGACGAGCAGGGCGCCTGGATAATAATTCGCCGGCGCTCGTGAGTCCTTAAGCCTGACGTAAAGTTCTGGTAAGGTTCGTACCGCAGTGGGGAACGAACAACGGATAATTTTCGATCCTTTTAGCCTGGATCTGGTTAACGAGTGCCTTTGGCAAGGCTCAAAGGCAATAAAGCTCAGACCGAAGGCCTTTGCCGTCCTGAATTATCTCCTCGCGCGTCCAGGCCAACTTGTCACCAAAGAGGAACTCCTCAACTCCATCTGGCCGGAAACCTTTGTCAGCGACGCTGTCCTCAAGGTCATGATTCGCCAGCTTAGAGAGGCTCTCGACGACGATCCAAAGTCTCCTCGCTTCATTGAAACCGCGCATCGTCGGGGCTATCGCTTCATCGGTCAGATCGCAGAAAGCGAACAAGTGACGCCGAACCAGGAAGTCGGGAGTGTTAGAACAATCCCGTCTTCACATCTGCCCGCTGAAGATTCTTCCTGGGGATTTGTTGGTCGCGATGAAGCACTGACACGAATGCGAAGCTGGCTTCAGAAGATGCTCGAAGGGGAACGTCAAATCATTTTTGTTACTGGAGAAGCCGGCATCGGGAAGACCGCTCTGGTCGATACGTTTGTGCGAAGCATCGCTTCCGATCGGAGAATCAGGATAGGCCGAGGACAATGCCTTGAACAATACGGAACGGGGGAAGCTTACCTGCCCCTTCTGGAAGCTATCGGGCGGTTGTGTCGAGAGCAGGCACACGTTGTTGATGTGCTGCACGCTCATGCGCCGATGTGGCTGCTGCAAATGCCTTCTCTGGTGAGCGCTTCAGATCGCGAGTTGCTGAATCGAGGAATATCCGGAGCAACACGTGAGCGAATGCTGCGAGAGATAGGCGAGGCTTTGGAGGCCCTCACGTCTGAACAGCCGTTGGTGCTTATCCTGGAAGATCTTCACTGGAGCGATTACTCGACACTGGATCTAATCTCATACCTGGCCACGCAGCGTCAGCCCGCACACCTTATGTTGATTGGGACCTATCGGACGGCCGAGTTGATTGTGAGCGGCCATCCGCTCAAGGCAGTCAAACAGGAGTTGCTGGCCAAGCAGCAATGCGAGGAGTTGCCGCTTCAGTACCTCAACGAAGATGCAGTTGGTAAGTATCTGTCCATAAGATTTCCCGGCAATCGATTTCCTGACGGGCTTGCGAGGTTAATACACGAACGAACGGAAGGAAATCCGCTGTTTATGGTCAACGCGGTCGACTTTCTGGTAGCAGAAGGTTTGATTGTTGAGCATGAAACGCGTTGGGAGCTGGTGGTAGAAATCGAGAAGGTTGAGGTGGGGGTACCCGACAGCATCAAGCAGATGATCGAGAAGCAGCTCGATCATCTCGATGCAGAAAAACAGAGAACTCTTGAGGCAGCCAGCGTTGCGGGAGCTGAGTTTTCAACGCTCGCGGTGGTGGCTGGATTGGGAGAGGATCGAGCGCTTGTAGAAGCGCGATGTGATGAACTGGCCAGGCGTCACCAGTTTATTCAGGATCGCGGGGTGCAAGAACTACCAAATGGAGAAGCGTCGACGCGGTATGGCTTCATACACGCTTTGTATCAGAACATTTTGTATGAGCGCATCTCCGCATCGAGACTCGTGCAACTGCACCGACGAATCGGAGAGCGCGGAGAGGATGTCTACGGCGAAAACGCCGGAGAAATTGCGGCAGAGCTGGCGATGCACTTTGACCGAGGACGGGACTACAAGCGGGCAGCAAAGCATTTTCAGCAAGCAGCAGACAACGCCATTCGTCGATTTGCTTATCGCGAAGCGGTCGGGCTCGCACGCCGTGGGCTGGAATTGCTTCGGAAGTTGCCAGACACTGCCGAGCGCGCCGAACAGGAACTACTTATGCAACTCACTTTAGGCGTGCCATTGATCGCGACCGAGGGCTATGCGGCTCCGGATGTAGGCAGCGTGTACCTGAAGGCCCGAGAATTATGCGAGCAACTAGGTGGGACCGCAGATTTATCTGAAGTTCTCTGGGGACTCAGGACATACCATACATTGAGAGCGGAGTTCGCGACTGCGCGCGAGATCGCCGAGGAGTTTCTTCGGCTGGCTGAGCGTCTTTCTTATCCCGGACTCGCGATGCGAGGTCACTGGGCTATGGAGATCATCTTCTTCCACCTGGGAGAGTTTACTCTGGCATTGGAACATTACGAGAAAGCCCTCTCGTTTTACGATCCTACGCATTATCTCGATGATGCTTTCCTGTATGTGCAGAACCCGGGGGTCGCGATGCGGTGCTT
>WNFZ01014896.1_pt1 | contig 11326 bp, 12 predicted proteins | sample 5400081 | NCBI WGS metagenome assembly WNFZ01 (sample SAMN13153365, study PRJNA577476) | soil metagenome | isolation source: 80 cm soil or saprolite under grassland replicate 1 | place: USA:California | collected 2016-06-15
TCAATGTTACTGTAGACCTATAATCCTCGATCATCCTTGCCTCTTTCCAATCTGCCACAAGATTGTCTATGGCATCACCTTCACTCATCTCTACAAAGCTGAGATGACAGATGCCGCGCTCTGTAGTCGCAATCAGACATTTGCCGAAAGGTGTGGGATGAATTCCATAGTGAATCGTTACGCCTGTGCCACGCGATTTGTATTCGCCCGGTGTCACCGCTTCAGTGGTGACAAAAAGATCGTGTAAGCGGCCCAGGCTCGAAAGTCCGACTTGATGGATAGTATCCAACAGATTCTCAGATTGACTGAGCAAATCCTTCGCGCCTTCCTTTGTCAAAAATTGTAGAAAGCGTTTGGGGCTGACTCCTGCCCAGCGAGTGAACAATCTCTGAAAATGGTACTCGCTCAGCCCAATATTCGCAGCGAGCTCTTCCAGCCCTGGCTGATCCTTATAATGATTTTCAAGGTACAGGATCGCCTGCTCGATGCGTAGGTAATCTTCAGAAAGTTGTTTTAGATTCGTTTGAGTGTCCATAGTCTCTCCTTTTGATTGTATTCTATGAACATCTCTTACTCCTGCCGACCCGATTCTTGCTGAATTTTGTCATTGCGAGGAGGGTTGAGACGCGGTAGCGTCACGCGAAGCGTCCCAACGAAGCAATCCCTGGCTTGTGATGAGATTGCTTCGTCACAACAGGCGCTCCTCGAAATACAGTCTGATTAAACAAAAAAGCATGCCCAAGCATGCGATAAACAATCATCATATGAGTTGATATGGGTGATTGTACACATGTGATTGGGCATGGTCAAGTCCAAAATGGTGATTGAAAATTCAGCCAGTTCTAGATAAGATAAATCACTATCGTATTTATGAGCCATCATGATTGATCGAGGTTCCTATGCAAACCAAACATTCCCTCCAAGATTACGTCAATATTGTAGCTCGCTTCTCCCACATGAACGCATCGAGCAAGCTATCGAGAATGTCGCTGTGATTCACCCACAGATCAGAGAAGAATTCGAAACAGGAGCTTCACACATGTGGCATGATGATCCATATGCAGGTGGTGCGTTTGCGCTTTTTAACCCTGGCCAACAAACGTTGCTTCATGATGAGATTATTAAGCCTGAAGGACGTATCCATTTCGCGGGGGAACATGCCTCGCTTTATCATGCCTGGATACAAGGTGCATTTGAATCAGGATTACGTGCGGCAATTGCTATCCATCAATCACCTTAAACGAAAAGACCCTAAGGATACGCTTTGCGAAAACCCTTAGGGCCAATAATTCGATTCCCCGCCGATGCCGTGCGTTGCAAAGTTTTGAACCTGCTTTCGCAGGTGGGTCCCGACCCAGAAACGCCGCCTTGGCTCAGGCCTATCGCGTTATTTCTATTGGAGTTAGAGACCCTAAAAGTAAGTGTTGGCTCAAAACGGAAGGCGCAACATCACGTGCACAGCAGGGATGAGATTCTTATACCATAAAGGTGGGTGCAATGGTAGAGAAAAATTAATACTTAAGTACTGTTGTTCATTACAGAGTGCCGCTTAATTTACTCAACTTGATCTTTGCATTTCTACTACAAATCCATCCAAAAAGTTAACTTGTTGATGAGACAAGCGGTAGAATGTTATAAAGTTTTTTCAACAAAAAATTTCGATTGCTTTTGTATTCGTTTTATGCTAATCTTGTTCTGGAAAAAAACAAATTCTATACAAGGAGAAATTTATGGCAACGGTTCCGGGTATCGATGTTTCCTATTGGGATTCGGGGATCGATTGGCCCAAAGTACGCGCGACTGGCCAGCGCTATGTTTTTATAAAAGCAACCGAAGGGGATTCGTATGCCGATCCTACCTTCGATGACAACTGGCGCGGCGCAAAATCAGCTGGACTCTTGCGAGGAGCTTATCACTTTTTTCGCAGCAATGTGGATCCCAAAAAGCAGGCGACCAAGTTCATCGATTATGTAAAATCCATGAATGACAATGGCGAACTGCCTCCGGTTCTTGATCTTGAAACACCTGATGGTCAGACCAAGGAAAAAATCATCTCACGCGCCAAAACTTGGCTGGATCTTGTCGAAGCAGCTTTTGGCAAGAAACCAATCATTTATTCTGGTCAGTTTTTTTTACAGGATTCCTTCACTGAACTGGGTGGTGGACCTCCGGCGTGGGCAAAGGATTATCCGCTCTGGCTCGCGCAATATCCGAATAATCATGTGGAAGGTTCGCAGCCTGTGCTACCACGCGGTTGGTTCAAATGGACATTTTGGCAATATAGTGAAAAAGGAATCATCAACGGCATCAATGCCAAAGTAGATTTGAATTTATTTAATGGCACCTTGGAAGAATTATATAAATTCGCGGGCGCGCAGATTGTCACTGAGACACCCCAGATCCCTCAAAAACATACGGTCGTGGCTGGAGATTCGTTCGAATCAGTTGCAAACAAATACGGTGTGACCCTTCGTGAACTTGTCAATGCGAATCCGCAATTGCTCAAGACGGGCGATCAGTTAATGGTACCGGTCGCAGTGGCGATCCCATCTGAAAGCGGAAGTAGTTCCGGGTCTTCGACAAGCGGAGGCGGATCTACATCCAGAACGTATACGGTGAAGGCAGGTGATTCACTTACGGTCATCGCGGTCAAATTTGGAACGACGGTAGCCGCGATCGCCTCAGCCAATAACATTACGAATATCAATAATATCAGTGTAGGACAGGTGTTGGTGATCCCATAGAATGTGGACAGGTAATCAGGCATACAAGTAGACATGTGCTTGAGCAGAAATAAAGACTCCGAGATTTCATCATCTTGGAGTCTTTGTTTACTTGTGTACTTATTTCCTTGTGTACCTTTATGGATACACCCTCTTGATCGTCCTTGGGAAAGGAATCGCTTCGCGGATATGTTCGATGCCGCATAACCACGCCGTGACGCGTTCCACGCCCATGCCGAATCCAGAGTGCGGGACAGAGCCAAATTTACGCAATTCCAAATACCACTTGAAGGCTTCTTCAGGCAAACCTTCCTTATGGATGCGTGCCAGCAACATATCATGATCTGACATACGCTCTGAGCCGCCGCAGATCTCGCCATATCCTTCAGGCGCGAGCAGGTCTACGCTTTTGCAGACTTCAGGGCGACCAGGCCAGGGTTCCATGTAAAAAGCTTTGACCGCGCTGGGATAGCCATAGACGAACAAAGGCTTATCGTTTAATTTCGTGAGTTCAGTTTCATGCGGCGCGCCAAAGTCCATTCCCCATTCGAATTTGAGCAGTTCCTTCTTTTCTGGGTCTGTTTCTTTTTCGTAGAGTTCGAGCAAATATTTCGCGGCATCGTCATAAGACATGCGTGGGAACGGAGCTTGGACATTTTCTAGCTTTGAAATATCACGCCCGAGGAATTTCAATTCGGCGGCGCAATCACGTAACACTGTTTGAACAATGTGGCTGATGAGTCCTTCTTCCACTTCCATCAAGCAGTCCAAATCACAGAACGCGATCTCGGGCTCGAGCATCCAAAACTCGGTGAGATGACGCCGCGTTTTCGATTTCTCCGCGCGAAAGGTAGGACCGAAACAATAAACTTTTCCAAATGAGAAGATATTGGCTTCGTTATAAAGTTGACCTGTCTGGGCGAGATAGGCAAAGCCTTCATCGAAGTAAGGTGTCTCGAAGAGAGTGGTAGTCCCTTCGGCTGCGGCCGGAGTGAGGATCGGAGTATCGAGATTAAAGAAGCCGTGACTATCCAAATACTCGCGTACCGCGGACATGACCTTGACGCGTACTTTCAAAATCGCCCACTGGCTCGGGAAGCGGATCCACAAGTGACGGTGATCAAGCGCAAAGTCCACACCATGATCCTTGAGCGACATCGGGTAATCCAGCGCCGCCTCTTGCAGCACTTCGATCTGCTTCACGCCAATCTCATACCCACCAGGAATGCCCGGCGCACGCTTATCTTCTCGCACAGGTCCTGTGATGATGATTGCAGATTCCTGTGGCAGTCGCATGACTCGATCAAATACCTCTGGTTCAAGATCGCCTTTGAAGGCAACGCACTGTACAAAGCCTGAGCCGTCGCGCACCAGCAAAAAGACAAGCTTGCCTTTGTCCGTACGGTTGTAGACCCAACCCTTGGCGGTTACTTCCTGTCCAACGTATTTGGAGATTTGCGAAACGCTGATTTGTTCAGCCATGAGATGATTCCTCTACTCTATGAAATATTCTGTAAAACATCAACAATTACAGTTTTTCCCACTCCTCGCGTGTGAGATTTGCCTGACGAAGAATACGTGCCAATAAATCTTTGCTAATGTCGCTTTGATGTGGATTTGGAAGGATAAGTCGTAATTCTCCCTTAACCAAAAATTCGTGCCTGCCTCCTGCGTAAGGTCCTTCAAAACCTGCTTCTTTAAGTGCCTTTATTAGATTTTTGCGTTTGATAGGCTTGAATGGAGTCACAATTATGCGTTCTCTGGTACAAGCTGAATACCTGCTACAACAGGCAGTTTATGTCCCATTCGCAAACCAAGCACAAGCCAGTCTTCTAAAGCGCTTTGTAGTTCTTCGCGGCAGGTTTCAAGATTATCCGCCTGCGCCCACACACCCTGAAAACCTTCAATTTCACCATAATATTGACCATCCTCAAGGATTTCGTACTTTGCCAGTCTCATGGCATTTTGAATATAAGAGATTAACATACTACACCTCAATTGGATTATACAACTTTATTTTCTACTCTTCTCCAGCCCTTTATTCGCAATATTCGATGCTTACTTCATCTTCTACGAGTTTTGAGTAATGCGAAATGTTGATTTGTTCAGCCATGAAGAAAATCCTTTTATTTGTTGATTGAATCAATTATAGCAGAAGGCAATTCTATCCTTCGTCATTGCGAGTGGCGCTGGAAGCGCCACGAAGCAATCTCATACTGAGTTATACTGGTAGCAATAACTTAACTATCTATAACGAAGAGGAAAGATCATGTCAACCCGTTACAAAATACGTCAAAAGATGCTCTCCATTGGAGACGATTTCTGGATCGAAAACCAAGAAGGCGAAAGAGCCTTTCACTGGACAGTCAATGTCAGAGGCGGACCAGACCTGGATGTACAAGGCAACATCCTTGACCATGAATATTCGATCATGGAAAGGCGCAGGAAGATCGCGGAAGTATCCAAGAAATGGTTCAGCCTTACAGATACTTATGCCGTGGAGATTGACTCAGAGCAAAATGACATCCTCATTCTGGCAGTGGCGATTGCTATTGACATGATGTCACACGACGAGGATAAAAAGGCAAGAAGATAAACAATTGTGGCGTGGACGACCTATGCTTGAGACCATAGAGCTGTGTTCGTTGTCTTGTTACTTATTTTGTTGAATATGTTGTTCCAACTGTGCGGAGACTGTATCAAAGACAGACTCAGCCAACCTGAGTGTTTCCCTCGCTTCGTATTCTGTAACATCAGGTGTATTGCCAGGATAACGTGATTCAACTGACCAAATCGTTAATTCAGCCAGATCAGGAAATTGTTCCTTTGCGTTCCAGCCCGTAGGGATCAAATCCCTCAAGCGATCAAGATCATGGTTTTTCGGAAAGCTTACCTCTTCATAAACCAAAATAGCTTTGATGGCTTTTTCGGCGCATTGTTGTGCAAAAAAACACACTTGCCGAGGAAAGAATTCCTCGCTATCAAGTAGAGCATGAGCCGCCCGCAAATCGGATTCGGAATAATTCATCCACGCTTTGGCGTCACTTGGGTTCATAGATAACTTTCCCCTCTTCGAGAGCAGGGCGAAGAATATATCCAACAGTTTTTCCGCGTTCTTCAATTTCTTGTGGTGTAGTAACAATCACATCTTTGCTGATAGGCAAGCCATTCAAAGCCCTTAATACTTCAATTGCAGCTTTTCGCTTATGGTCAACCCGCGATAAAACAACCAGCAAATCGAGATCACTATCTTCCCGCGCTTCGCCGCGTGCCCATGAGCCGAAAAGAATAATCTTTTCGGGATGGAATTTTCGTACAATCCGATCCACAACTTCAGAGAGATAAGGAGGTTGTTTAGCGAGTACCGCGGTCATGGTATCTTGATTTTACATCAAAAAATCGGGTCACTTTCTCTGCTTATCTAGGGACTTCAATAGCAATTCTCTTGCTAGCTGTGGGTCCGCCTTGCCTTTTGTGGCGCGGGCGACTTGTCCCATAAACCATTGCAGGAGAGTCTCTTTGCCAGCGAGATATTGTTCCACTTCTTTTGGGTTGTCATTCAGAATTTTTGTAATGGTTTCCTGAATAAACCCTTCATCGGAAACCTGCGCCAGATTCTTTGCTTTGACAATCTCTTCTGGCTTACCACTATTTTTGAACATTTCGCCAAGCACAACTTTCCCAGAATTGCCACTGATAGATTTCTCTGTGACCATGTCGATCAATTTCGCAAGATCTTCAGCGGGCACAGGAATGTTCGCCACGTCGATGTTGAGATCGTTCAGATAACGCATGAACTCACCAGCGATCCACGAACTGATGGTCTTCCCTGGGCTCTTCGATTTTGAAATCACCGCTTCAAAATAATGCGCCAAAGCTTTTTCAGAAGTCAATAGGCGTGCTTCCTGTGGTTTCAGTTCATACTGTTCGATAAAACGACGCGTCTTGGCTTCTGGCAATTCGGGCAGGGATGCGCGAATCAAATCGATCCAGCTTTGATCTAAGACAAGTAGCGGCAAGTCAGGTTCAGGAAAATAACGATAATCGTGGGCACTTTCCTTGCCGCGCTGTGCGTAGGTTTTTCCTGTCGCTTCATTGAAGCCCAGTGTTTCCTGTTCAACTATTCCGCCATTCGAATAAATTTCAGTCTGGCGCCAGATCTCGTATTCCGTGCTCTGTGTCAATGCGCGGAACGAATTGAGATTCTTGATCTCGGTCCGTGTGTTGAATTGGTCGCTGCCCGCCTCACGCACCGAGACATTCGCCTCAAAGCGGATCACGCCTTTTTCCATGTCGCCTGAATTCACTTCGAGATAACGAAGGATGGCATGCAATTTGGTCGCGTACGCTCTCACTTCTTCAGGTGAACGAAGATCGGGCTCTGTAACAATTTCCAATAACGGGACTCCGCTGCGGTTATAGTCAATGAACGAGTGACCGTCCGCGTGGGATAGCTTGCCCGTATCCTCTTCCAAATGGACGCGGCGAATCCGCACTTCCTTGAAGCCTGCTTCTGTTTCAATTTGGATTTTGCCATCTGTGGCAAGCGGTTGGTCGTATTGCGAGATTTGATATCCTTTTGGCAGGTCGGGGTAGAAATAATTTTTGCGTGCAAAGATACTTTCGGTATGGATCGTGCAATTGAGCGCAAGTCCAACGCGGATAGCTAACTCAACAGCTCTTTTATTGAGCACCGGAAGAGCGCCCGGCTGACCTGTACAAACGGGACAAATATACCGATTCGGTTTCGCGGTGATAGAATCGACAACTTCACATCCGCAAAACATCTTTGAATGGGTGAGCAGTTCAGCGTGGACTTCGAGTCCAATGACGGGTTCGTATTTCATGACTAGTCATTCCAACATGGCGGATGTTTGGTGTGCCAATCCGTTTGGCTTTGATACATGTGACCGATGCGCAACAAAGTTTCTTCCGAAAGATGCGGACCCATAATCTGCATTCCGATAGGAAGTCCATCTGAGATGCCACATGGAACTGAGAGCGCAGGGATGCCAGCCAGATTCACAGCGACGACGAACACATCAGATAAATACATGTCGAGCGGATTCGTGATCTTTTCACCGATGCGAAACGCAGTGCTCGGCGCGACGGGCGTGATGAGTGCATCGCAAGTTTCAAATACTTTTTGAAAATCCTGTCGAATCAGTGTGCGGACTTTTTGCGCTTTTAAATAGTAGGCGTCATAATATCCAGCGGAGAGAGCAAACGTTCCGAGCATGATACGGCGTTTTGTCTCTGCGCCGAAGCCGGCTTCGCGTGTCTTCAAATAGACATCTATCAGGCTTTCCACATTTCGCTCAGATAGACCAAATCGTACACCGTCATATTTTGCGAGATTGGAACTGGCTTCCGCGAATAAGATCAAGTAATAAACTGGAATGGCATATTGCGTGTGAGGAAGCGAAACTTCTACAACTTCTGCGCCGAGTGCTTCAATTTGTTTTATCGCGGTTCGTAGGGAAGTGTCGACTTCTGAATCTAGCCCTTCGACAAAATATTCCTTTGGAATTCCAATTCGAAGTCCACGCAGATTTTCTGTCTTCTTCAAAGTTTCAGAATATCGCTGAATAGGTTCGATGCGTGAGGTGCTGTCTTTGGGATCATGCCCCGCGATCGTTTCAAGTACTAGCGCGACATCATATACGCTCCGCGCCATTGGACCAATCGTGTCAAACGATGAAACGAGCGGAATCAAGCCGTAGCGCGAGACGCGTCCATAAGTTGTTTTGAGCCCGGTAACTCCACAAAATGAGGCAGGCATGCGCACTGATCCACCAGTATCTTCGCCGAGAGAGAAGGGGGCCAGCCCGGCCGCGACCGCCGCGGCAGATCCGCCACTTGAGCCACCAGGCACATGCTCAAAATTCCACGGGTTGCGCGTGGTGAAAAAACCTGAGTTTTCGGTTGATGAACCCATGCCGAATTCATCCATGTTATTTTTGCCGAGAAGGACAGCATTTGTTGATTTTAGTTTTTTGATGGCAGTCGAGTCGTAAAACGGTTTGTAATTTGCAAGGATTTTGGATGAACAAGTTGTGTTAATACCGCGCGTCGAAATGGAGTCCTTTGCAGAGTAGGGAATGCCTGTAAGCGGAGTCAAGCGATCACTTGTCTTGATCTGCTGATCCGTTTCTTTGGCTTCTTCTAGGGCTAGTTCTTCAGAAACTGTGATATAGGATTGGATCTGCGGATCGAGTCTCTGAATCCGTTCGAGATAGGCGCGCGTGAGTTCTTCCGATGAGATATTGCGGCTCGAAAGCAGTTCGTGTGCTTGCTGGATACTTAGCTCGTATAGGTCCATTTTTATTATCTGTCAGTCATGTCATGCTGAGCCGCTTTGTGGCGAAGCATCTCCTATTCAGCGAAAGAGACTCTTCGCTCACTCAGAGTGACAAACCTATTGTTCCATGTGAACGCGCGGAATGACTACATAATCATCCTTCGATTGCGGTGCATTAGTAAGGAATTCCTTTGTTGGTACAGAAGCTTCGATTTCGTCTTCTCTCGTTACGCTTTTGTTCGCAGACGATAAATACGCGGGCGGAATGTTTTCCGTATCCACTTCATTCAAGATGCTGACGTAATCCAGAATATCCTTGAACTGGGAGACGAATATCTCCGTCTCTTCTTGGGATAAATCCAGCCGTGCAAGAAAGGCAATCTCCTTTACTAATTTTTCATCAACCTGAATTTCTGTTTTTTGACTCATAAGATTTTCCTTACGGTATCAAGCGATTTGGACCTCTATGGAGGAAGACAACCTCGCGTATGCTTTTCTGATTTAACATCGCAGCCAACAACCGTGCGAGACCAAATCCGAAACCGCCATGCGGCGGGCAGCCATATTTAAAGAAGTCGAGATAGAACTGAATGGATTCGAGGCTGACTCCCTTTTCTGTTGCCTGCCTGACCAAAACCTCATAACGATGTTCACGCTGAGCACCCGTTGTGATTTCCATCCATTTCCAGAGCAGATCAAAACTTTTTGTTTCCTTTGGATTATCTTCCTTTCTCATGTGATAAAAAGGACGAACTTCTATTGGATAGTCAGTAATAAAAATAAACTCATGACCGAATTGTTCTTTAGCATATTCACATAAGAGACGTTCGCCTTGCGGGTCAATGTCTCCTTTTTTCGTTTCTGCAGGTGGAACATATCCTTTATCTCTGAGTATCTTTTGAGCATTCTCCATCGTCACTTTTGGAAAAGGCTGGCTTGGTATCACGACTTCGACGCCAAATGTTTCGGCAATCTCTTTTCCATGTTTTTCTTTGACTGTTTTCAGCACATGACAAAGCCATGTCTCTTCGAATTCCATGATGTCATGATGAGATTCGATCCAGGACATTTCCATATCCACGCTCGTGAATTCGGTGGAATGTCTAGCTGTGAAGGATGGATCTGCTCGAAAGGCTGGACCGATTTCAAAGACTCGATCAAGTCCTGCCGCCATTGCCATTTGTTTATAGAATTGTGGAGATTGTGCCAACGAGGCGGTTTGACCAAAATAATCCAAGGTGAAAAGTTCCGCGCCGCCTTCACTTGGGCTGCCCATGATCTTAGGTGTATGAATCTCGACGAATCCATTCGCGATCCAAAATTCACGCATCGCCATTTCAACCGTCGTTTGAATACGAAAGATCAACTGATTTTCGGGCTGGCGCAAATCGAGAAAGCGCCAGTCCAATCGTTTGTCAACATCGGTTTCGGTCTTACCGAAAAGATCGATCGGCAACATTGCATCGGACATCGCGTCGACGGAAAGTGTCTTCAATTGAACTTCCAATTGACCCAGCTTCACATTCGGATTACTCACCACAACGCCAGTGACTTGGATCGCCGATTCGCGCGTTAGCCCTGCGATCGATTCATTTATGTCGCTATTTGCCTCAGAGCGTTCTGCAACAACCTGAATAAGTCCGGTATGATCTCGCAAAATAATAAATTGAACAGCTTTCTGATTTCTGACGGCTTGAACAAACCCTCGTAAGACGATACATTCGCCAACTTTCTCGCTTGCATCTCGAACGAGAGTTCTTTCCATGATCCCTATTCCTTGATTTGAATATGTAGCTCTTTCAGTTGTTTTGGTTCCACTTCGGATGGTGCATCCGCCATCACATCGCGGCCGGTTTGATTCTTGGGGAACGCGATCACTTCACGGATGTTGGGTTCGTCCGCGAGCAGCATGATCAGACGGTCGATGCCGGGCGCCATACCCCCATGTGGAGGCGCGCCATACTCAAACGCCTCGAGCATGTGACCAAACTTTTGCTCGATCTGGTCACCGCTCAAGCCCAGCAACTGAAAGACCTTCAGTTGGATGTCACTGCGATGGATGCGGATCGAGCCCGATGCCATCTCATATCCATTGCAGACCATGTCGTACGCGTCGGACAGAATATCACCCGGGTTGGATTCGAACTTTGGCAGATCTTCCACCTGTGGCATTGTAAAAGGGTGATGTTCCGCGTCCCATTTCTTTTCCTCCTCGTTCCAGGCGAACATCGGGAAGTCTACGACCCACGCGAATGCGAGCATGTTGGGGTCAGCCAAATTCAACTTATCGCGGAAGATCAAG
>WNFZ01006547.1_pt1 | contig 11325 bp, 12 predicted proteins | sample 5400081 | NCBI WGS metagenome assembly WNFZ01 (sample SAMN13153365, study PRJNA577476) | soil metagenome | isolation source: 80 cm soil or saprolite under grassland replicate 1 | place: USA:California | collected 2016-06-15
TTCAGTGCATTCTAGATTCTAAATCATAGATTCTATATACTTAAAGTATGACTGAGATTGCGAAGGTTAAGGATATTATGACCAAAGAGGTTCTCTCGGTGGGACCGGAAGATAGTTTAGAATTGTTAGCCCAGCTCTTTGAAAAATACGACTATGACGGTATTCCAGTCATCGGGAAAGACCGTAAACTTTTGGGGATTGTCACGGCTTACGACATGATTATTCAGAGTTCAGGTATGCATTTGCCTACGATCATTAATATTATGGACCAAATTGCCATCAGCAAAGCTGATCGGAAAGACTTGGATGAACATTTTAATAAGCTAAGGCGGATTACGGCCAAACAAATCATGAATCCCAAACCGCTGGTAGTGACCCCAGAGACAAGTCTGATAGACGGAGCAAAATTATTTGCCGAACATCACCGGGTTAATCCATTGGCAGTAGTTGATGAGCACGGTTATTTAGTAGGAGTTTTAAGCCGTTATGATGTTATTAAATTTTTTAATGAAGCGTATTTTAAACAAATAGTTAAACAAGCCACTACCTACAAAGATCCGGTTAAAGAATTTACTAAAACAAGATCAGAACGTGATATTGAATCGGCAGTGGGCGAATTATCCCAAGAATTTTTACTCGTTACAAAAAAGCGGCCGCGAATATGGAAATACATTGCTTTAGCCACATTTATAGCTGGCCTCGTAGTAGCCACGGCCCTGATTATAAGGATTGTAAGAAAAGAAGGTAATAGTTATCCCTGGTTACCTCAAAAAATAGCGAAAATAGAGGCTTAGTTTTATCCACATGCTTCCCTATAGTTCTCTAAGTGAACATGCTAGAATTGAACTGTGAATCCAGAAAAAATTTGCAAGAAAGGGGGTGTCTCATGTTCCAGATAACGTCTGCCTCGAATATCGTCCAATCTTCGTTGCTTACGCTATGGTCAGGAGTAGCCGGTTTCGTGCCCCGTTTTGTAGCTTCTATTCTTGTCTTTTTTGTTGGTTGGCTCATAGCCACGCTGCTGGCGAAATTGGTTTATCATATCGTAAATGCCCTTAGAATTGATAGTGCTTTAACTCGGGTTGGATTTCGGCAGGCATGGGAGAGAAGCGGCTTTAGACTAAACAGCGCCCAATTCTTTTATGATATTGTAAAGTGGTTTTTCGTCATCGTATTCTTGATGGCGGCTACCAATATCTTGGGTCTCGATCAGGTAACTGAATTTTTGAGAACAGTAGTATTCTACATTCCTAATGTAATTGTTGCGGCATTTATTTTACTTATCGGTCTTTTAGTAGCGAAATTTCTCGAGAGTACAATCAGGGCCTCGGTTAAGGCGGCAGGATTAGCTTCAGCTAATTTCCTGGGCGCACTTACTAAGTGGTCTATATTTATATTCTCTTTCTTGGTAGCTTTGTCTCAACTAGAAGTCGCAGCAGAAATTATTCGGATTGTCGTCGTGGGCATGGTAGGCGCCGTTTCAGTTGCGGTAGGACTTTCGTTTGGCCTGGGCGGTGTGAAACATGCCGATGAGTTAATCGCGCATCTCCAAAGAAGAATTAGAGATTAATAGTTCCAATAGAAAAACCACGCTTTGCGGAGTGAGAACTCTGTTGCGCGGTTTTTCTATTGGTTAAATAGAGAAATTAGCTTATCTAGTCCTTCGACGAAAGTTTGTTTGAGTAAGTTGTGTTCACTAGAACTAAACTTTGAGAGCACAAAATCTTTTATAAGCTCATCGCGCTTTTTATCGTTATATTGGTGGGCTTTTTCTATGGCATTGGTTTGAGTGCCAATGCGCAGTCTGTAAAATTTTTTAGTTTTTAGGGCTTTCATAATCGATTCTATACCGCGATGTCCGCCGGAATTTTTATCGAAAGACAGCTTAGTATTGCCAAAGGGAATATCAAGATCATCATGAACTATAATTATATCCTCCGATTTAACTTTCAAATTTGATTTAAGTTTTGCGATAATTGATCCGCTCGTATTTACATATGATTCTGGTTTTGCCAGTATAAGTTTCATCTGATTATGCTGCAATGCGATTGACCCTTTCATTATCTGAGCATTGAGTTTTTTATCGAAATTAAAATTTTCATTGCCGGTTTTCTTGGCTAGAAAATCAATAAAAATAAGACCGATGTTATGGCGGGTTTGTTCATATTCTAGACCTGGATTACCTAAGCCAATGATGAGTTTTGCCTTCATATTTGAGTTACAGTATAACGTTTTGATAAAGCTTAGCAATGTGATAGGATGGGGGTGCTATTATTAATTTTGGGTACTAAAATAAGGCAAATGCCTTTTTAGTACTCGTTTCTATGCACGAGGAAAATACTGATGTACATTTAGGAAATGAACTCGGAACTTTTCTTTGGGAGGTAATCAAGATTGTAATTATCTCTCTTGCTATAATCATTCCTGTACGGTATTATCTTGTCCAGCCATTTTTTGTTCGGGGAGACTCGATGCTGCCTAACCTGGAAGATAAGGACTATATTTTAGTTAATAAACTCCAATATCGATTTGCCAAGCCTAAGCGGGGTGATGTCATCGTGTTTCGTTATCCCCTTGATCCAAAAGAATACTTTATCAAGCGGATTATCGGTCTTCCAGGAGAAACAATTGTTATTCAAAATAACCAAGTAACGATTATTAACGACGAAAATTCTAAAGGATTTGTGCTAGATGAAAGCAGTTACCTTCCGTCCACCCAGGAAACATTGGGGTCTATTCGGACAAAGTTAGATGGCAATGAGTATTTTGTAATGGGCGATAATCGATTCCATAGTTCAGATTCTCGGCGTTGGGGCGAACTTAATAGCGCATATCTTGCCGGCCAGGCTTGGGTGCGATTATGGCCTCTTGCAAAGATAGAAAAAATTCCGGCTATAGATTACGTTCCGGCTCAGTAGTCAGAGTTCTTTAGATACTTGCTGAAGAACTCATTTTAGCTAATGAAAAAAGAAAAAATACTTCAGGCGCCCAGGGGCATGCATGATATTTTGCCTGAAGAGCAAAAATATTGGCATTACATTCTCAAAAAAGCCGAATCGCTTTTTGGAGACTATGGTTTTGAGAGAATTTCTACACCGGTTCTGGAATCAACCGAGCTTTTTCTACGCGGAATTGGCGAGGCAACTGATATCGTAGAAAAAGAAATGTACAGTTTTAAAACCAAGGGTGGTGACGATTTTACTATGCGGCCAGAAGGAACCGCCCCAGTAGTTCGGGCATATCTGGAAAATGGATTACATGTTCGACCTCATCCCATTAAACTTTATTACCTAGAACCTATGTTTAGGCACGAACAGCCACAACAAGGGCGTTATCGACAATTTTATCAGATCGGTTTAGAAACTTTAGGCGATAGTTCGGAAGCCATTGATGCAGAGTTGTTGTTTTTAGGTTATAAATTGCTCGATAGTTTGGGAATCAAGAGCTATAACATCCATATTAATTCTATCGGGGACATGAATTGTCGGCCGGCATATATTCGAGCGCTTAAGGATTATTACAAAAATAAGATAAAAAAGATTTGTCCTCAATGTCGAATTCGGATGAAGGAAAATATTTTGCGGGTTTTGGACTGTAAAGAAGAAACTTGCAAGGAAGTAATCAAAGAAGCGCCTCAAATGATGGATTTTCTAGACGAAGAGTGCAAGAATCATTTCAAGCATGTTCTCGAGTTTCTCGATGAGGCCAAGATCCCTTACATACTTAACCCCCATCTGGTGCGAGGATTTGATTATTATACCCGGACGGTGTTTGAGTTTATTCCGGAAGAAAATGCCACGTCGCAATCTACCCTTATAGCTGGCGGGCGTTATGACCGCTTGGTAGAGCTTTTAGGAGGGCCGCGAACCCCAGCGGCCGGCTGGGCAATGGGTATTGAGAGAATTATCCTAGCTTTAAAGGAAAAAAATATTAATGTGCCTGAAATTGGAGCAAGGCCCAAAGTTTTTTTAGCTCAGCTAGGCGAAGTAGCAAAGCGAAAAAGCCTTTTATTGTATGAAGAAATTCGGCGAGCCGGCATCGAAATAAAATCTTCATTAGGTCGTGATAGTATTAAGGCGCAATTGCGGATTGCTAATCGTTTAGGAGTGAAATTCGCGCTTATTTTTGGCCAGAAGGAGGCGATTGATAGCACGGTAATTCTTCGAGAAATGGATGCGGGTGTTCAGGAAATGATACCCCTTGAAAAGATAGTGGATGAATTAAAGAAGAGGTTGAAAAAGTAAATCTTATCGTAATCATACGTGATCCAAGATGTATTTTGTAAAATTATTAAGGGCGAACTTAAGGCCGATGTTGTCCATGAGGACAATGATTTTTTAGTCATTAAAGATATTAAGCCGGCAGCTCCTGTACATTTATTGATAATTCCTAAAAAACATTACGAATCGCTGGCTGATTTCAGTGATAAAGATGCTCAATTATTGGGCCAAGCGCTGTTAATGGTCGAAAAAATTGTGCAAAAAACTGGTCTAGAGCGCGGTTATCGGGTTATTATTAATGAAGGTGAGCATGGCGGTAAGCTCGTGCCTCATTTCCACGTCCATGTCATAGGGGGGAAGCGATTAGGACCAAAAATAGTCAACTGATGTCCGTACGCAGCGTAGCGAATACGGAGACAGCAGTTGATCGAGCACATAATTTTGAGCAGCATAGTACTGCTCAAAATTATGTGCTCGATGCGGAATGTTCTAGTAGCTCGTCTGCTAACGCATTTCCTCACTGAGAACATTCGCAGAAAGGAGGTAAATTTATGGTAGAAGTACGAAGAAAAGCTAATGAAAGTACTGGCAGTTTATTGAGACGGTTTAGCCGCTTTGTTCAGCAAAGCGGAGTTTTGGTTAAAGCTAAGAAAGATCAATTCCGGGCAAAGCGACAAAATGAGCGCAAGGAAAAACTCTCGGCAATTATGGGTGTTCATTTGCGGGAACTTAGAAAGCGTCTGGAAAAACTAGGGAAGTATGATGAAGAAACATTTGAAGAGGAAAAGCGGAAATTAAAGCAAGAACTCGGGTTTTAGAGGACGGGGTCCTACCCCCTCCTAAAATTATCGTTTTAGGAAAATATTAATATGCTGAAAGATAAACTTCAGGATGAGCTTAAAGCTTCTTTAAAGTCGGGCGATAGTGTCCGGCGTCTTACGCTTGGCATGGTATTGGCGGCAGTTAAAAATAAGGAGCTTGAAAAAAGGAATAAATTATCAAAAACCGGAGTAGCTCCAGATCAACTTGAAAGTCAAAGTGTTCTTAATGATGATGAAGTACTTGAAGTTGTTGCTAGCGAAGTGAAAAAGAGAAAAGAATCAATTGAAACTTATACCAAGGGAGGCCGACCGGAATTAGCAGAAAAAGAACAAACCGAACTCCAAATTTTAATGGAATTGATGCCACAGCAGCTTTCAGAAGAAGAAGTCCGCGCCGAAGTAAAGAAAACAATCGCGGCCGTTAAGCCACAAGGAGTCAAAGATATGGGCAAAGTAATTGGGCAGGTTATGCCTCACTTAAAAGGGAGAGCTGATGGGCAGACGGTGAGTAGGATTGTGAAGGAGGAACTTTCCACGGTCTTATAATGCTTGACCTAGCTTTTCATAATCGAAGTGGAATCGAGGACAAACAATTCTCGGAGAAATTCTTTCAGCGCATTATCAGTTGTGCAATTAAAGAAGTAGGAAAGGGAAAAGAAACCTTTGAACTCGCGATTTCTCTGGTTGCTCCAGAGGAAATAAAAAATCTCAATAGAAAATATCGTGGCAATAACTCTGTCACCGATGTTTTATCTTTTCCAGAATTGGGGGACATCATCATTTGCCCGGAAAGAGTAAGGGAAGATGCTGAACGCAGAGGAATTTCATTAGAGCAACGAATGGCCTGGGTAACAATCCATGGTTTTTTGCATATTTTAGGATACGATCACGAACGTTCTTTAAAAGATGAGAAGGAAATGTTTGAATTAGAGCGTAAAATTTTGGAAAGTTGCGGTTTTTAGACTATACTGTTTAATACTAACAGAGTTCCCCTACGATCATCTATCGACCGGGGAATCTCTATTTTGCGAATGGCTAGATCTCATATCATTTCCGGCATAGATATCGGGAATTCCTACATCAAAGTAGTGACGGCTAATATTTCCCGCGATTCAATAAAGCCAGAAATTATCGGTGCCGGTTCTGCTATTTCAAATGGCCTTCGAAAGGGCATGGTAATGGACATGGAAGAGACAATTGGGAATATCAAAGCAGCTGTTCAGCAGGCAGAAGCCATGTCAGGAATCCCCATTAAAAGTGCTTATCTCTCAATTAGCGGTTTGCATATTAAAAGCCAATTATCACGGGGAGTTATCGCAGTTTCCAGAGCCGATAGTGAAATATCCCAGAGTGATGTTGATCGAGTTCTCCAGGCAGCTTCTATTGTCAGTTTGCCTGCCAATCGGGAAATTATCCATATTGTTCCCAGAGGATATATTATTGATGGCACTGAACATGTTAAAAATCCTATTGGCATGAAAGGAGTTCGGCTAGAGGCCGAAGTATTGATTATAGATGGCCTAGCCCCCTATATCAGAAATATTATTAGATGTATTGAGGAGAGCCGGATTGAGGTGGCTGGATTGGTATATGCTCCCTTGGCGGCGGCCCTAGCTTCACTTGATAAAACCCAAAAAGAGTACGGTGTTATGAATTTGGATTTTGGCGGGGCGACTTCAACGGTGGCTGTTTTTGAAGAAAATGACCTCCTTCACAGTGCTGTATTGCCGATTGGCTCACGGCATATTACCAATGATTTAGCTATTGCCTTGAGGACATCGCTTGAAACCGCTGAAAAAATAAAGCTTGAGCATGCCGCTACATCTGAAAGTGAAGATGCTCGACGAAAGGAAAGTATAGATTTAACAAATTATATGGGCAAAGATGGATTTATTGTACCTAAGCGGCAGCTCATGCGAGTGGTTGATGCTAGACTCGAGGAATTGCTTGATATGGTGAATGCAGAATTGAAAAAGATTTCGCGCAATGGCTTATTGCCGGCAGGAGTAGTGTTGAGCGGCGGCGGCGCAAATTTACCGGGATTGCCTTTTTTAGTTAAAGAGACTTTGCGTTTGCCCGTTAAAATAGCCAAACCAATTCATGTTGAGGGTATTGTTGATGTGGTCACCGATCCTTCCTATTCTGTATCAATCGGACTTATCTTATGGGGAGCTGATCAAGAATTTTCAGGCATCCGTTCCCGCAAGACTGGATTCTCTCCGCAATGGAGTTTTTTTCAAAAAGTAATCCATTGGCTTAAAAATTTCCTGCCCTAGCTTGGCTATCGACAACTTTATCCACAATAATGATTATTTTGCTTGCGGGTCTAAATAAATTATGGTAAGACCAATGTAATTCTAAGTATGTAAAGTTATCAAGTGAAGGATTTTTCTGCACTTTTAACTTTTTAGATAATGCCTCAAGTAAAACCCCAATTTGAAACATTTGCTCGAATTAAAGTAGCTGGCGTTGGCGGCGGCGGTGGCAACGCCCTGGCTCGAATGATTGAAACCCGTGTTCACGGAGTAGAATTTATTGCCATCAATACGGATGCCCAGGCTCTTCATCAGTCGCATGCGCCGGTAAAAGTTCACATTGGAAAAAGTCTAACCCGGGGTCTTGGCGCCGGTATGAATCCATTAGTAGGACGCGAAGCGGCTGAACAGACAAAAGAAGATATTTTAAATGCTCTTAAAGGCGCTGATATGATTTTTATTGCTGGCGGTATGGGTGGCGGTACGGCTACCGGAGCAGCGCCAGTTATTGCTGATATTGCCCGAGAGGTGGGCGCGTTAACAGTGGCAGTGGTCACAAAACCGTTTAATTTTGAAGGTGCTCAACGCTTGCGTATTGCTGAGGAAGGACTCCAGATCTTAAAAGATAAGGTTGATGCCTTGATTACTATTCCTAATGATCGGCTTCTTTCGGTTATTGACCGTAAAACGCCTTTGGCAGAATCATTTATGGTTGTAGATGATGTTTTGCGCCAGGGTGTTCAGGGAATTTCTGATTTAATTACTGTTCCGGGAATAATTAATTTGGATTTTGCCGATGTAAAAGCCATTATGACTAATTCTGGTTCGGCCATGATGGGTATTGGTCGGGCTACCGGGGAAGATCGAGCCATGGAAGCCGCGAAGATGGCAATCAATTCGCCTTTGCTCGAACTGTCTATAGATGGTGCTCGGGGCGTACTCTTTAATGTCTCTGGTACTTCCGATATGGCTATGGCCGAAATCAGTGAGGCGGCCCGGGTAATTACCGAACACATCGATCCGGATGCAAAAGTTATCTTTGGCGCAGTTATCGATGATGGTATGAAGAAAGGTGAAATCAAGATTACCGTTGTTGCCACAGGATTTTCAAATAATCAGATGATGGCAACCAGTGCGGCTCGCCCTTCGGTATTCAATGGCGGCTTAAGCTTATTTGGATCAAAGAAAAATACTGAACCAACTAGAGAGGAAACGCCTGCTCGACCAAAAGAAATCGTCGACCCGTCGTTAAATGAAGAAGCTGACTTTGATATTCCGGCGTTTATTAGGCGGAAAATGAATAAATCGTAACTTTTTATGTAATAAGTAAAATCCGGTTTTAGGCCGGATTTTACTTATTAGTTATCAACATTTCCAGACTAGGGTGGTTGTGCTTTAATACATATACTAATAGGCAGAGCTGTCGTCGTTTAATAAGTAGCACTAGAAATTAAGCTCAGTGTAGGAGCCGGAGTTTCTTTGTTTGTAAATGCCATGGAAAAACCTTCTACAGAGTCAGTGCAACCATCACTAGATACTTTTGAATATATAAATGGTAATGGCAATGGCGCTTCGCATGTACACCTTCCGATGGGCCGGGGGTTTACTTGGCAGCGCCTTTTTAGTTCCGGTCACCCATATGACGAGATTACTTGGGAAATTCGGACCGCAAAAATAACAAAAAGCGACGGCACGGTGGTGTTTGAGCAAAAAGATGTTGAGATCCCTTCATTCTGGTCTCAAACCGCAATCGATATTGTTGTTTCAAAATATTTTCGAGGCAAGCTTTCATCTCCAGAGCGAGAAACGAGCGCCAAGCAGATGATTAATCGGGTAGCTAAAACTATTGGCTATTGGGGGTTGAAGGATGGTTATTTTGCCACTTCTGAAGATGCAGAAAATTTTACCCTAGATCTTACTTGGCTCTTGGTAAATCAATATTTTGCTTTCAATAGCCCAGTCTGGTTCAACGTCGGAGTTCATAAGCGGCCCCAGTGTTCGGCCTGTTTTATTCTTGCCGTGGAAGATACGATGGACTCCATTTTAGAATGGTATCGCCAGGAAGGTAAAATTTTTCAAGGTGGATCCGGGGCAGGCGCTAACGTTTCAAAACTCAGAGGTTCTAAAGAAGCGTTGTCAAAAGGCGGATATTCATCTGGTCCGGTTTCTTTTATGAAAGGCGCTGACGGGGTAGCCAATACTATCCGTTCCGGCGGTACGACTCGTCGGGCAGCAAAAATGGTGGTGCTTGATGTAGATCACCCAGATTTAAAAGATTTTATTTACTGCAAGAAATATATTGAAGATATGACCAAGATTTTAGTCCAGTCTGGCATTAAGGATTCTCTTGAGGGCGATCTTTTTACTCCCTATACTCTCTTGCCCTTTGTGAATGCTAATAATTCCGTTCGGGTTACAGATGCTTTCATGAAAGCTGTTGAAAAGGATGAGATGTGGAATTTAACGGCCCGAAAAACTGGTGAAGTGCTGGAACGAGTTCGGGCCAGAGAAATTATGGACTGGATTGCTGATGCCGCTTGGCATAGCGCCGATCCGGGCATGCAGTATGATACCACGATTAATAATTGGCATACTTGTTCCAACACCGGACGCATTAATGCTTCCAATCCCTGCAGTGAATATATGCATCTTGATAATAGTGCCTGTAACTTGGCTTCATTTAACTTGCTTAAGTTTCTGAAAGAAGACGGCACGTTTAATGTTGATCTTTATCGAAGAGCTATCGATACAGCCATTGTGGCTCAAGATATTATTGTTGGTAATTCTTCATATCCAACGGAAAAAATTACTGAAAATGCCAATGCCTATCGTGAATTGGGACTTGGTTATGCTAATTTGGGCGCTCTCCTGATGGCTATGGGACTGCCGTATGATTCCGAAGAGGGAAGAATCTTGGGTGGTCAGGTAACGTCAATTTTATGCGGTGAAGCCTACCGCATGTCGGCATTGTTAGCTGATCGCATGGGTCCCTATGTGGGATTTGCCCTAAATCGCGAGCCTCAATTGAATGTTATTGCTATGCACTTGGCGGAAGCCAAGAAATTGCATGCTAATGCCATCCTCGCTAAGTCAAAAGACACGGTATTAAATGATGCCTCATTGGAAGTTTGGCAAGATGCGCTTGATTTGGGCAAAAAATATGGAGTTAGAAATTCTCAAATGACAGTTTTAGCCCCCACTGGTACAGACGCCCCTCATCTTAAAGACGAACATTTGCCGGTTTTTGATTGTTCATTTAAAGCCGCCAATGGCAAGCGAAGCATAAACTATATGGGGCACTTGCAGATGATGGCGGCAGCCCAGCCATTTATTTCCGGAGCAATTTCGAAAACTATCAATATGCCAGAAAATGCCGCTAAGGAAGATATTGCCGATGCGTTTATGCAGGGCTGGAAACTTGGCTTGAAAGCAATTGCTATTTATCGGGATAATTCTAAAGGAGTACAGCCGCTGAATACTAAAAGAGATGAGAAGGAAAACAAGCTTGTGGAACGCGTTAATGGCTACATGCGAATCAAATTACCGGACGAGCGTCCAGCCATCACTCATAAGTTTTCTATCGGTGGCTATGAGGGTTATCTCACCGTTGGCCTTTATCCCGATACCCAAAAGCCGGGCGAGACATTCCTGGTGGCAGCTAAAGAGGGCAGTACGGTTTCTGGATTGCTAGACACAATTGCCACCTTGATCTCTATGTGCCTTCAATCTGGTATTCCATTGAGCTCATTAGTTAGAAAATTCAAAGATATGAGCTATGCGCCGGCCGGATTTACCAATAATTCGCAAATTCCGACGGCAAAATCACTTACGGATTATATTTTTCGCTATCTGGGCATGAAATTTTTAAGTGAGACGGATAAAGAGGAGATATTTGGGTTGCCTCATGTTGAAAAAGATGGCAATGGCAGTCAAACCAGCAGCAATGGCACTACTAAGAGCGATGCGGTCATTGCCAGCCTAGTATCGCTGCCGCTTTCAACCGCACCAGCTGAAAATTATCCCACTCCG
>WNFZ01018053.1_pt1 | contig 11324 bp, 10 predicted proteins | sample 5400081 | NCBI WGS metagenome assembly WNFZ01 (sample SAMN13153365, study PRJNA577476) | soil metagenome | isolation source: 80 cm soil or saprolite under grassland replicate 1 | place: USA:California | collected 2016-06-15
GCTCGCAGGATTTGGACGCCACAATCTGCATGTCATCGTGACCGATGACAAATACGCGATGGATCCTGCTGCACTGGAGGAAGCGATTCAAGCGGACCTCGGGCGAGGTCTCGTTCCATGTGCCGTTATCGCCACGACGGGCACGACCGGAACCACCGCACTGGACCCAATTCAGGGGATCGCGAATATTGCTCATCAACATAATATCTGGCTGCACGTAGATGCCGCACTTGCAGGTTCAGCGATGATCCTGCCCGAATGCCGCTGGATGTGGGAAGGAATCGAGATGGCTGATTCGCTTGTCCTTAATCCACATAAATGGCTGGGCGTTGCGTTCGATTGTTCACTCTACTACGTGCGCGATCCGGAACATCTGGTGCGGGTGATGAGCACCAATCCCAGCTATTTACAAAGCGCGGTGGATAATCGAGTAAAGAATCTCCGTGATTGGGGTATTCCGCTTGGACGACGCTTCCGCGCACTCAAGTTATGGTGTCTGATCCGCGAACAAGGTATCGAGGGATTGCAAGTCCGCTTGAGGCGTGATCTTGATAATGCTCAATGGTTTGCCGAACAAGTTAAATCGACTCCCAATTGGCGCGTGCTCGCTCCCGTTCCACTGCAAACAGTTTGTATCCGTCACGAACCGCCAGGGCTCGAAGGCGAAGCATTAGATAAACATACATTGGATTGGGTGGAGTGCGTCAACAATTCCGGCGGTGCGTATCTCACTTCTTCAACTCTGGATAGACGCTGGATGGTGCGGGTTTCGATTGGTGCGCTTCTAACAGAACGCGAACATGTAGAAAGTTTATGGGCACTGATACGAAGTCATGCTGAGCGTGAATGATATAACTTCAGTTCAGAATATACTATTTGTAGGACACGGACCTCACGGACGAGACGGAAATAACTCCGTAAAATACGGAAAAATCCGTGAGATCCGCGTAGTCCGTGTCCAGAGATTTAACGAAATCCTACCCCCCACTTTAGACTAATTTAACCAAGTATCGCAATCACCAATATCCCTGCAAAGATGACGATTGCTCCCAGCACGCGCATCCCGCCCATCTTTTCTTTTAGGAACCACCAGCCTGCCAGCGCGCCGAATACCACGCTGACTTCCCTGACCGCGCCCGAATAACTGAGCGGAGCAATGGAATATGCCAGCACTGCCAACAGGTATGCAGCAACACCCAGGATTCCCATAAGCGGCAAACGGAAGGTTTGATTTTTCAATTCCTGCCAGAGATAAGACCATCCATATTGCTTCACGATAAATGGTGTAATGGGGATGGGGACCAGCGTAAACATCATCATGACGTAAGCGGTGGCATAACCGTGTTTGACAGCAGCTCCGTCAATGACAGTGTAGACTGAAATCAGCAGGGCGATAAAAATAGCCACAGCAATCCCTCTAAAATGAAGCCGCGTCACATGATTCCCTGTCAGCGTGCTAATGCCGATGATAAGCAATCCTGTGACGATAAAACCCAAGCCAACCAAGCCGCCGCTCGTGAGATGTTCGTGCAAAAAAAGGAATGACCATAATGCAAGGAACCCCGGCGCCGCGCCGCGCGCAATCGGATAGACCAATGAGAATTCGTTATCCTGATATGCGTACGACAAGGTAATGAAATACATTGCCTCGGCAAGGATGCTGAAGAAGGCAAACTTCCACATCTCGCGTACCGGCAGACCGGTGAATAACAGGGTGAAGAGCGCCATGATCCCACCGATCACTACCATCCACCAACTGGCGATATATTTATCTTTGGATTGCTTGAGAATTAGATTCCATGTGGTATGAAGGATTGCGCCCGAAAGGAGAAGGATGATAGCAAGGATTGGCATAATGGCAGTGAATGTACCATAACACGTTTGTTAGGCTGGAGGTTTTGTTTGGAAAATGTAATTGGACAAATATTGCATTTAAACGATGACATGCTATACTCTCGCCATCATCACACAAAACACAAAGGAGTAGTATGAAAACATTTCGCCCAATGATATTTTTAGTGTTCATTCTGCTGATCGTTGGATTAGCTTGTTCCGCCGTTGGTGGTGGAGGCAATGCTCCTACGCAGCCTCCAGCCACACAGGAACCTGCTCAACCGGTGAACAATCCTCCAACCGCTGTGCCGCCAACGGAAGCTCCTGTCGCCACTGCCACAGAGGCGCCTGTTGCCACAGAAGCACCTCTGCAAGCGCAGGATTTCTTTACGGAAGAATTCGATCAGGATCCCGGTTCCAATTGGACAGTTGATATCCTCGGTCCGGGAGCGGACGCTAATAAGGATACGGTCAAGACCGAATTTACCGATGGAAGAATGCGATTCGAAATTCCCAAGGACGATCTCTACGTGTACTACACGTACACTGGTATTTCCTATGACAACGTACGAATTGACATGCGTGCCGATAACCGCGGTGTGAATTCCAACAATGTCAGCCTGGTTTGCCGGATAAGTGATGATGGCTGGTATGAATGGAGTGTAGGGAGCGATGGTTCCTGGGTTTTGTATGCCGTTACTGATAAATATCACGACCTTACGAATGGCGGTACGACCTTCCTGAAACAAGGCAAAACCGAAAATGAGTATGCCATGGTCTGCAAGGACAAACAGATTTCCATGTTTGTCAATGGACAGGAAATCAAACAAAGTCCGGTAACGGATAATAAATACGGTCTCCGGGATGGCACAGTTGGCTTCAACATTTCCTCGCTGAGCGTGACCCCTGTGATCGTAGAAGTGGAATGGTTTAAGGTAAGCGAGCCGTAGTCAATAACAGAACAAAAAAAGAACTCCGAGTTGTTCAACTCGGAGTTCTTCGCTTAATACACTGGTATTCTCGCCCCGTTCACTTTCGAAGCTTCATCAGAAAATAGATACATCATTGCGGCGACGATTTCCTCCGGTGTTGTGCCTTTGCCAGAATTGTTCACATCGATCGCGCGAACTTGAATGATATTGGCGGTGACGCCCTTGTCCTTAAGTTCAGCAGCTAGAGTGAGGACAAGATTTTCCTGCGCAGCCTTCGCGGCGGCATATGCTCCGGTATTGCCCGGCGGATTGGGAACCGTCGAAGCAGAGACAATCATCACGCGCCCCCATTTGCTTTTGACAAGTTACGGTGTGAAGGATTGGAACAAGTGGAACGTCGTCCATACGTGCTGACCGAGCATGGAGTCCAGATCTTGAATGCTGGCTTCCGGAATCGCCTTGCCGCCAACCCAGCCACCGACTAGATGAATCAAAGCGTGGATTCCGCCAAATCGATCGTAGACTGCTTTCGCCGCCGCGCGAACTGCATCTCCATCACGCAGATCCACAACGGAGGTGAGGAGCCGCTCCGCAGAGAGATCGAGGTCGCGGCGCAGGGAATCCAATTTGCTTTGATCGTTATTCAGCAACACCAAGGAATGACCGCGCGCTGCAAACATGTGTGCAGCGATCGTTCCAAGCGCGCCGGTGGCACCCGTGATCAGGATAACCTTGTCCTGAGCGGACACTGAGCTTGTCGAAGTGGGAGATGAAGGGTTGTTATTCATTCAACGCGCCGATTTGATCTTCGCTCATCCCTTCGACAATCGGCTGATCAGACTGTTCGGGCAAATGTTCCTTTCCATGGAAATCGATCAGGTGTCCCGATTTTGCAGCTTTCGTCTCGAGGTAAAAGAGGTTATGTTCGTTGGGCTCCATGATGTGCGGAATACGCCCGGCGACATGGATTCCATATTGCTCAAGCTGATTGATCTTCTTCGGGTTGTTGGTCATCAATTGGACGGATTGAATCTTAAGCGACATGAGCATGTGCGCAGCGACGGCGTAATCGCGTTCATCGTCGCGGAAACCCAGCGCGAGATTCGCTTCCACGGTATCGAGACCTTCATCCTGCAAACTATAGGCGCGGATCTTATTAATGAGTCCGATGCCGCGTCCTTCCTGCCGCAGATACAGAACCATGCCTCTTTCCATCTTGCCGATTTTCCTTAAAGCGGATTCCAATTGATCGCGGCAATCACAGCGCAACGAACCGAGCGCGTCGCCGGTAAGACATTCTGAATGCAGACGCACCGGGACGTTTTGAGCACCGATCACATCACCTTTGGTGATCGCAACATGTTCCTTGCCATCACGATTATTTTCGAAGGCAATAATATGGAAATCGCCAAAGCGCGTTGGCAATTCAGCCATTGCCACAATCCGGACACAGATCTTGTCCCTCCCCAAGCCTTCACATTCATGATCGCCTTCCGTTTCCAGAAGCACATCGAATTTCTCATGCATCGTTGTTGTCATATTCACCTCTCCAAAATATATTTTAGTAGTACTCCGCCATCCTCCCATGTTTCTGCACCAACGAGTTTCATTGGGATGGCTTCGCCTCTTTCCAAGCCGGAGCCTGCTGCCATTGTCGGAGCGTTCGCGCCCCCGAAGATCATTGGCGCGACATATGCTGTGACCTCATCCACCAGCCCTAGCCGCAGGAGTTCAAAGTTGAGCGTCGCGCCCCCTTCCACCATGAGGCGTTCTACTCCTATTTCTTTTAACGTTTCCAACGCCTGGAACAGATTAACCTTTTCGGAGTCGTCTACATACACATCCACACCGCGAGACTTCAACAGGGAAATGTGATGTTTAGATGTCCAGCGCGTAGTAAATATTACGATATTGGAGGGACCAGTATTAAGGAATTGTGAGTCGGGCTGCAAGCGCGCCTCTGTGACAACCCCCACTTTCATAGGATTCGGCAAAAGTTCGCGCGCCAGGCGTTCCGCGCGCAATGCATCCGATTTAATGGTCAGCTTTGGATCTTCCTCAAGAAGTGTTTTGCCGCCCACCATGATCGCGTCCGCTTCGGCACGCAGGTGATCGACGCGTTCCTTGTCCCGTTCGGAGGAGATTGGCGCGCCCTTGCGCTGAAACGTGTCGATCTTTCCATCAGCGGTCATCGCAACATTGATAAAAACAAAAGGACGTTTCATACCGTTGTCTCATTCATAATCAGTGCTAGATGTTTATGTGGCACTTTGTAATACAATTGTAAATCCGTACGTTAAGAAAAGTAACTGACAGTTTTTATAAGAATATTCTCAAAATACCATGTCACTCTGAGGAAGCGTTCCCTGCGACCGAAGAGTCTCTACTTTCATGGTCAGAGATCCTTCGCTCCGCTCAGGATGACATTAAGATAAGAATGAGGAGATCGTATGCGTCAATCCGTACTCAGCGATGAACAAGCCCAATTCCTGCGCGAGGAAAAAGAAGCCCTGTCAGAGATTCGACTCGCGCTGGCAGATATCGATATGCCGCGCGAAGCGCTATCGACTCTACAGGACGCCATTTTGCAATTGGATGAATTGTTTCTAATGGTCGTTGTCGGAGAATTCAATGCCGGGAAGAGCGCATTGGTCAACGCGTTATTAGGCGAGAAGGTTTTACCTGAAGGCGCAACACCCACCACTTCGCGCGTGACCCTCGTGAAATGGGGTGAGCAGGTCGCAGAACAGGTGGTGGATGAAAACTTCGCCATTTACACATATCCGCTGCCTCTGCTCAAGGAACTCAACATTGTGGATACGCCGGGCACGAATGCTGTCATCCGTTATCATGAACGATTGACCGAGGAATTCGTTCCACGCAGCGACCTGGTACTGTTCACCACTTCTGCAGATCATCCCCTCACAGAAAGTGAGCGACAATTCCTCGAGCGCATTCTTGCCTGGGGCAATGCCACGCTGGTTTTGAAAGATACGCCTGAGTTCTTCGCGGTTTCAGCACGCTCTGCGCAACGTGCGCTTTCCGAACCGGATGCTGACCAACGTAATCGTCTGCGCTCTGCCAGCGGCTTGGATGCGCTCGAGCAATATATCAATTCGACGCTCGATGATAGCAAACGGCTTCAATTAAAGCTCAACAATCCATTGGGTGTGGCAGAACACTTGGTTACACAAGCAACGAACACCACGCAAGCGCAGACAGATGATATTAAAGAGGATCTGCAAACTGCTGATTCATTAGAGTCCACTGTACAAGATTATGAACGCGATCTGCAAAACGAACTCCGACCGCGTCTGGCAGAAGTGGAAAACATCCTGCATCGACTCGAGCAGCGCGGTCTCGATTTCTTTGATACCACCATCCGCCTGACTAAGATTCAGGAGTTGATCCGCGGCGATAAAGTCCGGGCAGAGTTCGAGAAGAAGGTACTGACAGATGTGCCGGGACAAATCGAAGATCAGGTCCAGCGTTTAATTGACTGGCTCGTGCAAAAAGATTTGCAGGAATGGCAGCGCGTGATGACGTATGTGCAACGACGACGTGCATTGCATACCGAGCATATCGTTGGCGAGGGCATTGAACCGCGCGAAATGCGACGCCGTGAACTGATCGATACAATGGGTAAAACTGTCCAACGTATCGTGGATACATATGACCGTGACCGCGAAGCAAGCGAACTCGCGGCACATGTGGAGACCGCGGTCGCGCAAACCGCCTTATTGGAAGTTGGCGCGGTAGGTCTCGGAGCACTGGTCACCGCGGCAATCCTTTCCTCCAGTTTTGATATCACCGGCGTTATTGCCGCAGGCACACTCGCTATCGTCGGCTTTTTCATTATTCCATATAAGCGCAAACAGGCGAAAGACAGTTTCAAGGAGAAAATGAAAAATCTGCGGACAAACCTACTTGAAACTCTGACGACTTCGTTTAATCAAGAGTCTCAAAACGCCGTTGCCCGCCTGAAAGATGGGATCACGCCCTATATTCGATATGTCCACGCCGAGCGCGAACGGATCGATAAGAGCGAAACGACGCTGGCGAAACTTCGCCAACGACTCTCTGCTCTCCGCGCCCGTAGTCAGGCAGTTGTGGGAAAGTAAGAATATTTCGTCATTGCGAGCACTTCGACGGGCTCGGTGTAAACTTCGCGAAGCAATCTTCCGTTAATAAGTGGAGGAATCTATTAGATAAGTTATCGCCGATTAGATGGAGATTGCTTCGTCGGCTAACGCCTCCTCGCAATGACGTTTCTGGTGTCGAACACCGTCTGAACAATGACGGTGTTCCTATTTTTAATAGAGACTTTTTCGAGGGAACATATATGCGTAAATTGCTTTTGGTGCTGATCATTTTCCTGAATACTTTTTTTATTCAAGGATTTTCTTCTACGTCACAATCGAACCAAGCAACCATCACAATCCTTAATCGCGCGAATCAAGTGACAACCCAGATCACCGATGGGGACACGATCCGCATTCAGATCACACTTCCTCAAGCTGTGTCCGCACAGGAAACGATTACATTCATATTGGGGGATATTTCGTTGGCAGGTGGTTCATGCATCATCACAAGTGGAAACAAATCCTGTACAACTGACCCGTTCACATCCCTGGGCTGGCATTGGGATCCTAATGGCGTTGCACAAAACACGCGCACTGTTAGCGCGAAAAATGCTGATGGTGAATTGATCGGGGGATCAAATCCCATCACCGTTTTGCCCCGCCCGGTTGTATTGGTGCATGGCTTCGTCTCCAATTGGCAGGCGTGGAACTCCTATCTTCAACCGAATGGCTTTCTTGATTCGCTTGGGTTAAAAGGATTTGCCGTGGGAGATGGTCAGGTCCCCGGCGTAATGAACACCGGTGTCATTACGAACCCCATGGGTCACACAAATACGATCGCGCAAAATGCGAAGGTCCTTGGGCAATATATTTCGAACGTCAAAAAACAGACCGGTGCGGAAATGGTGGACCTCATTGTTCACAGCATGGGCGGCATGATCTCGCGCTATTACATTGACCGTCTGATGCAGGAGCGCGACGTCGCCCAACTGATTATGCTTGGCTCGCCGATGGGCGGCTCGGATTGTTCAGTACTCCCTGCTGCGCTTGGCTTTTTCCTGCCTGCTTCGATCGAGCTTCGCGAGAGTTACATGCGCGGTGTATTTAATCAGCAGATCACACATCGTAAGGGCATCGAGTTTTATGATCTCGGCGGCGTAGCCATCAAAGACGCGTTCAAATCACCCTGCACGGATATACCCAACGATACGGTTGTTGCCTTTGACAGTGTCAATGCGATTTCGCTCCAATCGTCCCAAATCGATGATATTCACACTGACCTGACATTTTCGGAGAAAGCCTTTACGGATTTCGTTAAACCTCTGCTTGAAAAACCTGCCGACTCGTTCCCGCTTCGCGGCCAGCCGGATCCTGCCGCTGTTGCAGCAACTGATTCTCCCCTTGAATTTACACACGTTTATACGGGTCACGTAGAGGCACGCGGCTCAACAAAGATCACGATCAATATTGAACCCAATATAACTGTCGCATCCTTCGCGCTATATGATGCATCCCGTTCGGTAACGACGGTTGTGCGCGGTGCGAGCGGCAATGTGATTGAACTCAATCCGCAGACCAATGGGTTCGTCCGCGTGGACGATCCATCGTCATTGTTCTATCTGGGTTACGGATTCCAGAATCCACGCCCGGGACAATGGAAAGTGACGGTGCAGGCAACGGACTCCACTCCCGCCACTGGCACCGACTTTGCGATCTTGGTCTATTTTGTCGGCGGCGCAAAACTGCAAGCGGTGAGCAACACACTTGTTCCACAATTGAATGAAAAAGTGAACCTGACTGCAAACGTTTCGTTGAACGGTCAAGCGCTCCAAATTACAAAAGCGCAGGCTGTCATCAAGAAGCTGGATGGGACAATGGAAACGCTTAATTTCCCTGAGGGTCAAAATATTTCCGGAACATGGACTCCACGCGAGCCAGGCACATACGCGGTGGATATCGTAGTCGCTGCCCTCGCCCCCGACGGCTCATCCATTGAACGAACAGATTTCCTGGCGATTGAAGTCCAGCCCAGGTTTAGTAAATTACAAATCTCATTTAACCTGGTGCTTGTGATCGCACTTGTAATACTTGTTTTAGCCGGAATCCTTTTTGGAATCATCAGGCTGGTTCGACGCATAAGCCGGTAATGCAACACGGTTTTATATTTTCGGCACGAAAGAAAATGATCAGCGAATCACTTCCTTGCTAACCTTATCCAACAGGAAATCAATCAGATAATGATTCACTTCCTCTGCCGCATCGCGCTGGACCCAGTGCGTGGCATCAGGAATTAGGATCAAATTGCCTTTATCCACGTGATCCATGCTGGGACGCGCCATGCGATGGGTGAGCGCCACATCCTTCATGCCCCACATCATCAGGGTTGGAACATGTATCTGCATTTCCTTTGGCATATTCATTTGATAGCGCAGAGCACGATACCAATTGATCATGGCGGTTATCGCACCGGGTTGTGACCAGGCTTCCTTGTATTTTTCGATATCTTCTTTCGTGAAGGTGTGGATCAAGCCACTGCCGCGCAAGGCACGGACCGCGCCGCGCCAATCGTCTGCGCGCATTCCCATCTCGGGCAGCCAGGGAAGTTGAAAAAAGAACACGTACCAGGAACGACGGATCTGCTCGATGTCGCGCATCAAAAATCTGCGCATTACGAGTGGATGAGGAACGTTGAGAATTCCAAGATGTTGTAATCGCTCAGGGTGTTGATATGCTAACATCCACGCGACGACCGCGCCCCAATCATGTCCCACCAGATTTACTTTTTCATATCCGAGCGCGTCGATCAATCCAAGAATATCCTTCACTAATTCGTCGATGCGATAGTTCTTGATTTCCTTGGGCTTGTCACTTAAGTTGTATCCCCGTTGGTCAGGAATAATGACTCTACATCCCGCCTCGGCCAGCGCGGGTATTTGATGTTTCCAGCTTTGCCAATCTTCTGGAAAACCATGCAATAACACAACAGGGATTCCGCTTTTCGGCCCGGCTTGAACGACGTGTAAACGGATTCCGTTGGTTTCAAAACAACTATGTTCAAGTTCCATGGAAATGATTCTGTCTCCAATCACACAGTGCCGCATAATTAACTAAATTCGTAATTAGACCAGCGACAAACGGGCAGGATTGTACCAGAGATGGGTTAGCCAAATCTGTCTACTTTATTAAACAACGGCAAATCGTTGATGATTCGTATGCTTTGGATGGAGAAAAAGCATAAGTGATTTTTAATCTTGCACTTGACAACTTAGAATATATGTTCTAAATTAGATAGTGCACTATGGAGTCCACTACATCTTGTTGAAGACTAATTATTTGCATCCATAGTAGAAAGGCTGTTGAAATAAAATGTCCAAGGAGAATTATCTATATCGGGGGAATGTACAGATCCATTTGCAGGGACAGAATGCCCTGCTCCCTATTCACTCCAACCGTGAAGACCATATTATTTGTTTCATTGGTTCGAAGAAATCCAAACTATTGATTCGAGATTTTCGCGAGAAGCCAGTTCTTGCTGCACATAATGCTCCATCGGGAATAGAAGGTTCCGAATTTGCAGATGCATTCAACCAACCCGCTTATGCTGAAGTGTCTCTTGCAGAGAAAGAACCTGAAAAGGTTGAGATCAATTTGCGTGCTGCAAAAAAGAATGAAGATTTTCCTGTGTTATGGCTGGGAGTCAAGAATGATTCGTTGATGCCCATGTTGGATATCGAATGGGAAATCATGCGACCGATCAGCGTGGAACAGGTGGCGTTTACAGCCATGGTGAGGTTCGATAAATAGGCTTTCTTCGGAATGCGACATTCATGTCGCGTTACAAAAAATTAATAACTCCCCGCAAAATAGGCGTTGATCAAATCGGAAATATCGGCGGTAGTATTTTGCCGCGCAACGGCGAAGAAATCATAAGTGGTGGCGCGACCGCGGCTGAAGCGCGAGACATAATCCTGCAAGAATTGGAAAAAGGCATCGTCGCCCATGCGATAGTTCAAGGCTTCCAGAAAGTTTGCGCCGTTTAAATACGCGGCGTTGACGTAGCCGCGGAACGATCCGCTTTGGTAGACGTTCGTATCCACCGCGCCGGTGGGACCGAAATAATTCACGCGGAAATTCCACCACCAGTCATACGAGTTGGGGTAAATAAATTTGTAAAAGATCGCTTCGCTATACACAGCCATTGCTTCATCGAGCCACGGCTCCATCGCCTGATCGTTGCCCACCAGACCAAACCACCATTGATGCGCGATCTCATGCACACCGATCGCCACGAGATTGCTGCGCGCTGAGTTATTATATTCATTGTAAAACTTGGTCGCCAGAAATACGAGACCGTCATATTCCTGTCCATCATTCAAATCTGCCTGCACGATGCTCAGACTTCCATACGGGAACGCGCCGAATTTGACCTCGAACAGACCGATCTCGCGCACGGCTGCATTCAAGATCGCCGCGGCTT
>WNFZ01017117.1_pt1 | contig 11323 bp, 10 predicted proteins | sample 5400081 | NCBI WGS metagenome assembly WNFZ01 (sample SAMN13153365, study PRJNA577476) | soil metagenome | isolation source: 80 cm soil or saprolite under grassland replicate 1 | place: USA:California | collected 2016-06-15
CGCTCGTCCGCTCAAGGTCAAGCCAGAGAGGAAACGTCTCGGCGGCCCAGCGCGTGTAGTGGGACGAGTCCCCGTAGGCGTGGCGGAACAGGCGCACACTGTCAATTGAGGCGCCGCCCTCATGGCCAATCTGAGCGGCCTCGTACAGGTCGACCGCTACGTCGGCGCCGCCGAGGCGCGCAGCGGCGTACGCGGTCGCCATGCCCATCAGTCCACCGCCGACCACAGCGATACGGCGCCGCGTCACACGATCCCGGGGGAGGGGCAGATACGCTCGCGGCGTCTCGTAGGCAGCGGCCATGCGCGGCTCCATGGTATGGATTCCACATGCAGCAGGGCCGATTCACGGGCATGGTTGTGTTGGTGACCGGGGCCGGGCATGGCATCGGTCGGGCGGTGGCTGAACGTTTCGGCCAGGAAGGCGCTCGCGTCGTCGTCAACGACGTGGCGCCAACGGCCGAGTCTGCCGCTGAGGCGATCGCCGCCGCGGGCGGCGAGGCCATTGGGGTCATGGCAGACGTCTCAAATAAGGCTGACGTCGATCGCCTGTTCGACACCGCCGTCGATCGGTTCGGCGACGTGAACGTACTCGTGAACTGCGCCGGGCTCGTGAACGAGTCGCGCCACTTCTTCGAAGGCGACGAGGCCTGGTGGGATCGCGTGCTCGACGTGAACCTCAAAGGCGTCTATCTCTGCTCTGACCGCGCAGCGCGACTGATGGCCCGACGCAAGGGCGGCACCATCATCAGCATGTCCAGCGGCGGGGCGACGAAAGCGCACCGCGGCAACGTCGCGTACGACGCGTCGAAGGGCGGTATCGAGGCGTTCACTCGCGCGGCCGCGCTCGACCTCGCGCCGTACGGGATCCGCGTGAACGCCGTGGCGCCGGGGTCAATCCTGACCACGCCGGTGTCCGAGCAGGATCAGCGCGAGCGTGGCAAAACCATTCCGCTTGGACGCATGGGCACACCTGAGGAGATCGCGGCGGGCGCTGCTTTTCTCGCCTCGGACGACGCGCGGTACATCACGGGCCACACGCTCGTCGTCGACGGTGGATTGCTGGCCCAGCAGCGTTCACCCCAGGTCGACATTTTCCCACTGGACCGCTACCCGACCATCGAAAAGGAACAGCATGGTACGTAGCCGGTGGCGGGCGGGAGTCGACATCGGCGGGACATTCACCGACCTTCTGCTGGTGGACGACGAAAGTGGTCGGTTCCGCGTCGGCAAAGTGCTGACCACTGCGAGCGAGCCTGCTGCCGGTGTGCGCGCTGCACTGACGGACGAGCTTCGGTCAGGTGACCTGTCGGCTGAAGCTCTGGGCACCGTGGTCCATGGGACGACACTGGTGACGAACGCGGTCATCGAGCGCAAAGGCGCCGTAACGGCGCTGCTGATCACGGAGGGTTTCCGCGACACCCTCTTGATCGGGCGCGAGCACCGCTATGACATGTACGACGCTCGGCTCGAGAAACCGGAGCCGCTCGTCCCGCGTCGACTTACGTTCTCGGTCCCCGAGCGGGTCCTGGCGGACGGAACCGTCCACCGGCCGTTGGACGAAGCTGCTGTTGCCGCGCTGGCTGAATCGTTGCGCGCCGCTGGCGTATGCGCGGTCGGCGTCTGCCTGCTGCACGCCTACCGCCATCCCGAGCACGAGCTACGCGTCCGCGAGATCCTGCAGCAGCGTTACCCGGAGCTGCGAGTCGCCCTATCGCACGAGGTAGTCGGAGATTTGCGCGAGTACGAGCGCGCGTCCACGACGGTTGCCAACGCGTACGTCCTGGACGGCGTCGATCGCTATCTCGGGCGGCTTCAATCCGACCTTTCCCAGATCGGGCACCGCGGTGAGTTCCTCGTCATGCTCTCCAGCGGCGCGACCGCCACGCCGGAAACGGCTCGCCGCTTCCCGGTCCGACTGATGGAGTCCGGCCCGGCTGCCGGCGCGCTCGCCGCGGCGCATCTCGGCACGCTCATGGGGCGCGCCAACCTGCTGTCTTTTGACATGGGCGGCACTACGGCAAAAGCGTGCCTGATCGAACATGGCCGCCCGTCGATTGGCACTGAGTTCGAGGTCGCGCGGCTGCAGCGCTTCAAGAAAGGCTCTGGGCTACCAATCAAGATCAGCAGCGTCGACCTGATCGAAATCGGAGCAGGTGGCGGCAGCATCGCTCGCGTCGATCGTTTTGGGCTGCTCAAGGTGGGCCCTGATTCCTCCGGCTCCGAGCCTGGGCCAGCCTGTTACGGCCGGGGCGGCACTGAGCCGACCGTCACCGACGCCGACCTGATTCTCGGCTACCTGGACCCGCGCTACTTCCTCGGTGGGCGTATGGCGCTGGATGTGGCCGCCGCCGAACGCGCCATCGCGGAGAGGCTGGCCGAACCACTGGGACTCGACGTCGCCCGAGCCGCCTGGACCGTGCACCAGGTGGTCAATGAGAACATGGCGAATGCGACGCGCGTCCACGCAGTCGATCGCGGTCGTGACGCGCGCGCATTTCCGCTGTTTGCCTTCGGTGGCGCAGGGCCGGTGCATGCCTACCGCGTAGCGGAAAAGCTCGGCGTCAGGGAGGTCATCGCTCCCTTCGGGGCCGGCGTAGGCAGCACCATCGGACTTCTGGCCGCGCCGCTCGCGTTCGACTTCGTCCGAACCGCTGCTGCGCGCATGCGGGCCCTGGACTGGGGAACCGTCGGCCGGCTTCTCCAGGATATGGAGGAAGAGGGCCGCGACCTGCTGCGCCAGGCGGGAGTCAGTGACACGGAGCTCAAGGTGGAGCGCGCCGCCGACATGCGACTGATCGGACAGGCGCACGAAATCACGGTGGAGTTGCCGGGCGCAGCGCCCGCCAGCGGCGATGAGGAACGTCTTGAGAATGCCTTCGAGCAAACGTGCACCGGGTTGTTCGGACGCACTCCACCGAACGTCCCTATCGAAGTCGTGAGCTGGCGTGTCCGATTGGCGGGTCCGCGGCCTGACCTGAGACTGGGCTTCTTCGCCGCCGGCGGGGAGGTTGCAGAGGCGCTCAAAGGGGAGCGGCAGGCGTACTTCCCAGAATCGGGCGGCTACTACTCCACTCCCGTCTACGATCGCTACAAGCTGGGTCCAGGCGCCGATTTGCGCGGCCCCGCGATCGTGGAGGAGCGCGAATCTACCGTCGTGATCGGTCCACGCGGCTCCGCCCGTGTCGACGACGTGCTGAACCTCATAGTGGAGCTGGTCTGATGGGATTCGACCCGCTGGTCCTCGAGACCTTCTGGAGCCGCCTGATCTCCACCGTCGAGCAGCAGGCGGTCGCCTTAATCCGTACCTCGTTCACGCCGTCTGTGGCGGAATGCGGCGACCTCTCCGCCTGCGTGTTCGACCCGCGCGGCTACATGCTGGCGCAGGCAGTCACCGGTACGCCGGGCCACATCAACTCGATGGCGCGCTGCATCATGCATGTGTTGAAGGAGTACCCGGCCGAAACGCTCGAACCCGGCGACGTGATGATCACAAACGATCCCTGGCTTACGAGTGGTCACCATTACGACGTCACCGTCGTCACTCCGATATTCCGCCAGGGGAAGCTCGTGGCGTTCTTCGGGAACATCTGCCACACCGCGGACATTGGCGGCCGCCCTTACGGCCCGGACGCGAACGATGTCTATGAGGAGGGACTGCACATCCCGATCCTCAAGCTGTTCCAGCGCGGCCAACCCAATGCGGACCTGTTCAAAATCCTACGCACGAATGTCCGTTCACCCGAGGAAGTGATTGGCGATTTCTACAGCCAGGTAGCCGGTGACGCGGTAGGCGGACAACGCCTTCTGGAGTTCATGGACGAGTACGAACTCGACAGCATCATCCCGCTCGCTGACGAGCTGATCGACCGCTCAGAGCGCGCAATGCGCGAGGCAATCTCCGCCCTGCCGGATGGCACGTATCACTACGAGACCGACACCGACGGCTTCGACGCGCCAATCCACCTTGCGCTGACGCTCACCGTCGACGGCGATCATGTGGTGGCTGACTACGCCGGCACCTCGCCGCAGGTGAAGCAAGCGATCAATGTCGTCTACAACTACACCGAGGCGTACACCACGTTCGGCCTCAAGGTGGCGCTGGCGCCAGATGTGCCGAACAACGAGGGCAGCTTCCGAGCGGTGACCGTGCGCGCTCCTGAAGGAAGCGTGCTCAACTGTCTGCACCCTGCTCCCACCGCGGCACGGCATTTGTTGGGCCACTTCCTGGCTGGCATGGTACTCGCAGCGCTGAGCCAGGTCCTGCCTGATCGCGCAATGGCGGAGGGGATGGCCGGACTGTGGAGCACCAATGTCCACGGGAGTGCACCGGATGGCAACCGCTTCACGTTGCTCTCGTTTTTGAGCGGCGGGACCGGGGCACGGCGCGGCCTGGACGGCCTCAGTAGTACCGCATTTCCGTCTGGCGTCGCCGGCATTCCGACCGAAGTGTTCGAGAATCGATCCCCGCTCGTAATGCTCGAGCGCGAGTTCCGCCGTGACAGCGGTGGGCCCGGCCGCAACCGAGGCGGTCTTGGACACCGCATCGTGTACTCGGGGCTGCGGCTGAAAGAGCCGTACCGGCTGTCGCCTTTTGCTGACCGCGTGCGTCACCCAGCGCCCGGACTGGAGGGCGGCCTACCAGGCGCGCCTGGCGAGTTCCAGCTGCTGGACGGCACGCTGCTCAACCCGAAGCGCACGGTCGAGCTCTCGCCCGAGCAGCTGCTGGTCATCAGCTTGCCCGGTGGCGGCGGGCTGGGCGACCCGCACGAGCGCGACCCGGAGCTGGTGCGGCTGGATGTGCTGGACGGGCTTGTGTCCGTGGAGCAGGCGCGCGACGCCTACGGTGTGACGTTCACCGCCGACGGCGCGGTGGACGAAGCCGAGACGGCCAGATTGCGAGTCAGCGGCGAGTCTACCATCGGTGCGTCGGCGTAGCTCGCCCAATTACGGTGGGCATGACGTGTACCATCTTGTTCCCGTGGCTCGGTTTCGACTGGACGGCAAGGTGGCGCTGGTGACGGGCGGGGGGAGTGGCATCGGGGCGGCGATCTGTCGGGCGTACGCGGAGCAGGGCGCGAGAGTGGTTGTGGCCGAGGTCAACCAGGACAACGGCCAGCGGGTGGCCAGCGAGCTCGGCGAGGCAGGCCTGTACTGGGGCACCGACGTTCGCGACGGAAACAGCGTGGAAGCGGCGGTGGCGGCGGCGGTAGAGCGGTTTGGGCGGCTCGATGTGCTGGTCAACTGCGCCGGGATCGGGCTGGTCGGGTCGGTGCAGGAGACGGAGCTGAGCGATTGGGATCGGCTCGTCGCCGTCAACGTGACGGGGGTGTTCCATGGTTCGCGGGCCGGGGTGGACCAGATGCTGCGCCAAGATCCGCGGGGTGGCGTGATCGTCAATATCGCCTCGGTGGCGGGCCTGATTGGTGTGCCGCGGCGGTTTGCATACTGTGCGACCAAAGGGGCGGTCGTCGCCATGACCAAGCAGCTGGCGGTCGACTATGTGAAAGAGGCACGCGTGAACAGACCCTTCGGGACCTCCACGCTCGACAGCCGATCGGGCGGATGGGGCGTCCAGATGAGGTTGCCGACCTGGCGGTGTATCTGGCCGCCGATGAGTCGGGGTTCATGACGGGATCGGCGGTGGTGCTCGACGGCGGCTGGATGGCGACGTAGGGATATGGCTACCAGGATCACGGAAGTAATCGCGCACGATGTTCGGTTCCCAACGTCGCGGACCCTTGCTGGCTCGGACGCGATGAATCCGGAGCCTGACTACTCGGCTGCATACGTGGTGCTGCGGACAGACGACTCACGCGGGCTCGAGGGGCATGGATTCACGTTCACCATCGGTCGAGGCAACGAGCTGTGCGTTGCGGCGATCGAGTCGCTGGCGGCACGGGTACGCGGAATGAGCCTTGATGAGTTCGCGACTGATCCGGGCGCGGGCTGGTACTACTTGGTCGGCGATAGTCAGCTGCGGTGGGTCGGGCCGGAAAAGGGTGTCATCCATCTGGCGACGGCCGCCGTCGTCAACGCGCTGTGGGATCTGTGGGCCAAGGCTGAGGGGAAGCCGCTGTGGAAGTTGCTTACCGACTTGAGTCCGGAGGCGTTTGTTCGGTGCGTGCCGTTCCGGTACCTGACGGACGCCATCACGCAGCACGAAGCGCTTGCGATTGTCGAGCGGAATGAGTCAAGCAAAGCGGAGCGTGAGGCGTATCTGCGCGAGCACGGGTATCCCGCGTACACGACGTCGGCAGGGTGGCTAGGCTACTCCGACGAACAGCTGCGGCAACTGTGTCGTGAGGGCATCGCGCAGGGCTGGACCCACTTTAAGCTGAAAGTAGGTCGCGATCTGGAGGACGACAAGCGTCGCGCGCGGATCATCCGCGAAGAGATTGGCCCCGAGCGGCAGCTGATGATGGACGCCAACCAGGTCTGGGATGTCGATCAGGCCATCGCGTGGATGAAGGAGCTGGCGCGCTTCGAGCCGTGGTGGATCGAGGAGCCGACGAGTCCTGACGACGTGCTGGGGCACGCCGCTATTGCGCGCGCCGTGGCGCCGATCAAGGTGGCGACGGGTGAGCACTGCCAGAACCGCGTCATGTTCAAGCAGCTGCTGCAGGCCGATGCAATCGGCATCTGTCAGGTGGACGCGGCGCGGCTGGGTGGTGTCAACGAAGTACTCGCCGTTTTGTTGCTGGCGCAAAAGTTCGGCGTGCCCGTCTGTCCACATGCCGGCGGTGTGGGTTTGTGCGAGTACGTCCAGCACCTGTCGATGGTCGACTATCTGCGGGTAAGCGGCTCGATGGAGGGTCGCGTGATCGAGTACGTCGATCATCTGCACGAGCACTTCCTTGCGCCGGTGGTCATGCGCGGTGGGCGGTACATGCCGCCGACGGAGCCGGGTTACAGCGCCACGATGCGCGCCGAGTCAATTGAGGAGCACTCATTTCCGAACGGTGCGATGTGGGCCATTCCTGCCGTCGCGGCGGGGTAGGCCAGACACAGAGCATGACGTTCGATCCGAAGAAACTGCGCAGCCAGCGCCTTCGCCAGGTGAACTTCCAGGGCGATGCCTTGCGGATGGGCATGAACTGGACGGAGGAAGACCTGTCCAAGCCCCAGGTGCTGGTCGATAGCGCCTACGGACACGGCCATCCAGGGACGTTTCACTTCCGACCACTGATCGAAGAGGTCAGCAACGGCGTGTTCGAAGCGGGCGGCAAACCGGGCGTCTTTACCGTTAGCGACATCTGCGACGGCGTCGCCCAGGCGCACGCTGGGATGAGCTACTCGCTCGTGTCGCGCGACATCATGGCCGCGATGATCGAGATCCATGCGCTCGGCCATCCGCACGACGGCATGGTGCTCATCTCGGGCAACGACAAGTCGGTGCCTGCGCATCTGCTGGCCATCGCGCGCTGCGATTTGCCGGCCATCCATTTGCCAGGCGGCACACAGCTCAACGCGCCGGAGTTCGTGACCTCGGACCAGATGTGGGCAATGGGCGCGGCCGTCGAGCGTGGTGAATTGCCGCGCGAGGAGTTGGAGCGAGCCCAGGCGATGGCCTGCCCGACCTGCGGCGCCTGTCAGTTCATGGGCAGCGCGAGCACCGGGCAGGTGCTCGCGGAGGCGCTTGGGCTGGCTTTGCCTGGTTCGGCACTGATCCCGACGCCAATGACGCGGCACCTGCGCTACGCCCGCATGGCCGGCAAGCAGGTGCTCCGACTCATCGCGGAGGACATCACGCCGCGGCGCATCCTGACACGCGAGGCATTCGAGAACGCGATCATCCTCCACGCGGCTGTCGGTGGCTCCACCAACTCGCTCTTGCATCTGCCGGTGATTGCGCGTGAGGTCGGGGTCGAGCTGACGCTGGACGACTTCGATCGCATTCACCGGCGTGTGCCGGTGCTGGCCAACGCCAAGACGACCGGGCGGTATCCGGTGGAGTACTTGTGGTACGCGGGCGGAGTGCCGGGCGTAATGCTGGAGCTGCGCGACTTGCTGCACCTGGACTGTCTGACCGTCACTGGCAAGACGGTTGGCGAGAACCTGGAGGATCTCGAGCGCAGCACCTTCTTTCTTGAAACGCGTGGTTATCTGAATAACGTCAAAGTCGACCAGCGCGAGATTCTGCGCTCGCGCGCGCAGCCGTTTGGACCGGAAGGCGGTATTGCCGTACTGCGCGGCAACCTGGCGCCGGACGGTGCTGTGGTGAAGTACTTCTCGGTGCCCGATGAGATGCACGTCCATATTGGACCGGCGCGCGTGTTCGACAACGAGGACAGCGCCACCGAAGCGCTCATCGCGCGGCGCGTGCAGCCTGGTGATGTAGTGGTCATTCGGTACGAGGGGCCGCGCGCCAACGGGATGCCGGAGATGTACTTCGCGACGACCATTATCGCGGCGGATCCGGCGCTCAATACCACCACCGCGGTGGTGACTGACGGGCGCTTTTCGGGGGCGGCCAAGGGGCCGGCGGTTGGACATGTGGCGCCCGAGGCGTTGGACGGCGGGCCCATCAGTCTTGTCGAGGACGGCGATTTGATCGAGATTCACATTCCCGAGCGGCGGTTGGCGGTAGTGGGCGTCGCTGGCAAGTTGTTGTTACCTGGGCAGGTTGAGGCGGTGCTTGCTGAACGGCGTTCGCGGTGGAGCGCGCCGCCGGCTCGGCATACCAGTGGGATCCTGTCGTTGTACGGGCGGGTGGCGCGGGGGTCGGACGTTGGCGCATCGCTTACCTGAGTCGCTGGAGTAGCTGGATGCAAATTGTGCGCGGTGAGACTGATACCGGGGCTGTGCTTGTTGGGCTAGCTGAGGATGGGCGGTGGGTGGGGCAGTTTGGCGGGACGCTCGCGGAACTGCTGCGGTTGACGTCGGTAGAGCTGCGCGCGGCGGTGGAGGACGCACACGCACGAGAACCATCACCAGGATCAACATCACCGTCGATTGGAAGACTTCTGGCGCCAGTCGATGGGCAGACAGAGGTGTGGGCGGCCGGCGTGACCTACAAGCGCTCGGAAGAGGCGCGTATGGAAGAGAGCGCCACCCCCGACATCTACTCGCGCGTCTACCGTGCCGAACGACCCGAGTTCTTTTTCAAGGCCAACCCACGCCGCGTCGCCGCGCCCGAATCGCCCATTGTGGTCCGCGGCGACTCGACTTGGGACGTACCCGAGCCGGAGCTCGCGATCGTGGTCAACGCCCACGCGGAGATCGTCGGCTACACGATTGGTAACGACGTCAGCTCCCGCTCCATCGAGGGCGACAACCCGCTGTACCTGCCGCAGGCCAAAGTGTACGAAGGCAGCTGCGCGCTGGGACCCGGAATCGTGCCCGCCTGGGAGATTGCCGATCCATACGCGCTGGCGATTCGGATGCGGATCCAGCGGAACGGCGCGCTGCACTGGCAGGGCGAGACCAGCATGCGCGAGTTCGCTCGGCGGCTGGAAGACCTGGTGAGCTACCTGTTCCGCGAGGATGAGTTCCCCGAGGGTGTCATTCTCAGCACCGGGACCGCCCTCGTGCCCGACACGCCGTTTACGCTCGAGGGAGGCGACACCGTCGAGATCGAGATCGATGGACTGGGGATGCTGCGCAATCCGGTGGTCCGCGGTAAAGCGGCACGACTTGCGGCGCTGCGCGGCTGAGGCTTCAGGTCGGCGCACCAGCGGAACCGCGAGCTGTCGCTGTTTGGCAATGGCGGCATTCGGCTGAGGCTGAGGGTCCGACTAACACTCGCACCGTCACGGGTGTGCAGAGTGCTAACTGGGGCGGGTTGACAGGTGATCTAGCCTGGCGCTCAGCGCGTACCAGGTGTGTATGCGATTGGATGGAGCAGAACAAGAGCCATGTTCCCACCCCCAAACCCTTGGAAGCAGCTGGCCACAGTGGTTCCGGACCGCGAGTACTTGGCCTTTACCTCGCGCTTCGCGATGCGCTCGGCATGGCGGGTGCCGGCATTCATCGGCGCCGCGTTCGGGATCATGAAGCAGATTGAGGCGGCGCCGGGGGCAGCGGGCTACTCGCTGGGCAGCCACTTGCCGGGGCTGTACTTCTACACGCTGTCGGCGTGGGACGATGACGAGTCGTTGCGGGCGTTCTCGCGGGCGCTGCAGCACGGCCAAGCCTTGCGGACGTTTCACCGCGACCTGCGAGCGCCGAGCCCGTTCATCCGCTGGCGCGTGCGCGGCTCCGAGCTGCCGCTGCGCTGGGATGATGCATTGGCGCGCATGCGGGCGTGGGATGCCGAGCATGGGGTGGCGCCGGCCACCTAATCGATCGGGGCCGGGGCCCGCTACATTACGTTGTCATACATCAATGACGATGAGTACAATGTCCCGCATGAGTACTCCTAGATCCGTTCGACTGGTCGACCGCGTCGATCGAGGAGTGCTGGCGCTCGTGCGCAGGTCAGGTCGCGACCTTTCGGCGGTCGTCAACGAGCTCCTGGATGAAGGGCTGAAGATGCGCCGCATTCCAGGCATCGTCTTCGGCGACACTCGTCGAGGTCGTGTCGCGCGAGTGGCAGGCACCAGCCTGGCCGTCTACGAGATCGTCCGCGCCTTACGCGATATGGACAATGATCCAAGCCGACTCCGTACGGCGTACGACTGGCTGACCGAACCGCAGCTGCGCTCCGCCCTGGCCTACGGCGAGGCGTACCCGGAGGAGATCGAGCAGCGCCTCGAGGAGGAGGTGGACTGGACCGCTGAACGGGTGTGGGAGACCTATCCCTTCATGCGCCCCAGTCCCAGGGCGTGAAGTTCTACCTGGACGAGGACATCTCGCCCAGGGTCGCGGAGATCGCACGAGGTCGTTGCCAGCTCGACGTTGTCAGTGCACACGAGGTGCGGGCGCTGGGGTGGGATGACACTGCACAATTGCGCTACGCGGCCGAGGACGGGCGATGCCTTGCCACACGCAACCGCGATGACTTCATCGCTGAAACTCTCGCCGTTTATGAAGCTCAGACTCCACATGCGGGTGTTCTGATCCTGGCTGGGAGCCTACCGAACGATCAATTCGCGGCTACAGCCGCGGCATTGTGCGCCTACGCCGAAAGGTTCCCCGAAGGCATGCACGCATACACGCTCGACTTTCTGCCGCCAGTTGCTGCGGGTTAGCCACTCAAACTTGTGCATCGCGCTCTTCACGTTCGGGCGGCTGCCTCGTTAGGGGGTACAGAGACGCCCAAGAAGCACGGCGCACCCAACCAGCGTGATTTCGAAGAGTACAGGTCTGCGGCGCCCACGGATGCGGCACATTACGAGGCAATGGCGCGGCTCGCCACGCGCCTAACGGCACCACCAAGCGCAGT
>WNFZ01008831.1_pt1 | contig 11321 bp, 8 predicted proteins | sample 5400081 | NCBI WGS metagenome assembly WNFZ01 (sample SAMN13153365, study PRJNA577476) | soil metagenome | isolation source: 80 cm soil or saprolite under grassland replicate 1 | place: USA:California | collected 2016-06-15
AGATGAATGTCCTTTGCTGCAGCTAGTGGCCTAAGCGTCGACAGCACTTCATCCATCGCAACACTCAAGGGGAAACTTTCGAATTTCAGGTCCAAATGCCCTGCTTCAATTTTCGAAATGTCGAGAATGTCATCGATTAGGGCGAGCAGGTGTCTCGAACTCTCCTTGACGTGTCGCACAAAGCGCTCCTGCTTCTGCGTAAGTGGACCTGCGGTCTGTCTCTCAAGGAGGTCAACAAAGCCCACAATGGCATTCAGCGGTGTTCGCAGTTCATGGCTCATCGTCGTGAGAAAGTTGCTCTTCAGGCGATTGGCCCTCTCAACCTCACGGTTTCGAATCTCGAGTTCTGAATTTATTAAGGCCAGGTCTCGCGTACGCTGTTCAAGGCTTAAGTTCAGAGCTTTGATTTGTTCTTCCGTCAATTTGCGATCAGTTACGTCGCGAATAACACAAACCACAGACCCGCTTGTTTCAACTTCGAAAGGGCTGAGGTTAATATCGACCGCAAATTCCGTTCCATCTGCGCGGACCGCGCGCAAGTCCAGTCCGGATCCCATGGGGCGCATCACAGGCTGAGAGCGATAGCGTTCCCGGTGCGCGGGGTGACGACCGCGAAAGCGGTCTGGCATGAGCATTTCCACTGATTGGCCGAGGAGTTCTTCTCGGCGGTAGCCGAACATTCTCTCGGCTTGGGAATTCACCAGCAGTATGCGGCCTGAGGCGTCGACTTCAACAATTCCATCCGGGGCGGCTTCCAGCAGTTTTCGGTATCGGCTATCTGCAACCGGGCCACTCCGAGCTGAGTTGGATTCAGCCACACTTGCGACCATAAGCTCTCCATTCCGCGGTTACTTGCACAGGAATTCTTTTCGTCTGTAATCTATAAAACGGGCTCTGAATCATTCGCGTCATCGCGCACCAGGACGCCCATTTTTCTAAGCAGGTCGTATTTTTGTACGCGGTAAGCGAGCGTCTTTCGGGTTAAGCGGAGGTAACGCGCAGCCTTCGACTGGTTCCAGTCGAATTGTTGCAGTGTTCGAAGTAGTACGTCTTTCTCGAGGCCGCCGAGGGAAATGCCGTTCGGCGGAAGGTCGAGATTGATTGTTTCGACGGGACTGGGTTCAGGCTGCAGAAATTCCGGCAAGTCGCTAACCCCAACATCAGGGCTATCAGCAAGGACGACAAGACGTTCGACAATATTTTCCAATTCGCGAACATTGCCAGGCCAGCGGTACGCCAAGAAGCGCTCGAGAACTCCTTCACCGAGTCTTAAACGACGACGTGTATGTTTGGAGCAACTACGCTGTAGGAAAAATCTCACGAGCTCTGGAATGTCTTCACGGCGTTCACGCAGACTTGGCAACTTAAGCGGAATAACGTTTAGACGGTAATAAAGATCTTCACGGAAGATACCCTCTTGCGCCATGCTAGCCAGGTCCCGGTGGGTAGCAGCCAAGACCCTGACGTCCACTTTGGTACTGAACCCGCCACCAAGCCTGCGGATCTCAGCATTTTGCATAAACCGCAGCAGCTTGACTTGCAACTCAAATGACATCTCGCCGATCTCATCCAGGAATACTGTTCCTCCTTCGGCGGCTTCGACTTGCCCTTTGCGGTCCATCAAGGCGCCAGTAAATGCACCCTTTACATGGCCGAAAAGTTCGGATTCCAGCAGATCTTTTGGTATCGCACCACAGTTAATAGTGACGAACGGGTTTGCCCGTCGGGCGCTAAGAGAGTGAATTCCTCGTGCAAGCAGTTCCTTCCCCGTTCCGGTCTCGCCTTGGATCAGAACGGTGGAGCTGGTTCGCGCGGCCCTTGTGGCTTGGTCCAAGACAGTAAGTAAGCCTTTCGAACGCCCGAGCATATCTTCAAATCCCGGCCCTCGTTCCATTGCATCTATGGACGAGCCCCGATCAATTCGAACGCCATATCGATCAAGCGCTCGCTGGATGACTAACGGCAGTTCGTCGATCTTGAGAGGCTGCGTCAGAAAATCGTGCGCGCCTAACTTCATTGCTTCGACGGCGCCGGCTACGGTCGCAAATGCGCTCATAAGAATCACAACAATACCCGGGTACTCCTTGTTCAGGCGTTTGAGAAATTCAACACCGGAAAGGCCGGGCATTCGTACGTCAGTTATGACCAAGTCGGTTTTGTGGTGCCGAAGACGTTCCAGAGCTTCCGATGCGGTCACCGCTTCGCTGATCTCGTAGGCGGAGTCGGTTAGCGCCTCGCGAATGAGTTCCCGATTGGGTGCGTGGTCGTCAACAACAAGAATTTTCCCCGGCATTGGCTGCAGTCTTCACTGCAAAGATGCACGAATGTTGCCGCCGCACTCATTACAGTACTTACCTCTGCGGGCCACGTTGATCTGCAGTGCAACGGATAACTGCGAGCTTGATAAGTTGTGTGGGCGGCTTCGACCAAGGATGCTCGCGCCCTTCACGACCGTCTTCCAGTTCATTTCTCGTCGTCGTGCTTAGTGTGCATACCTAGGGCTGGCATATGGCTTGCCCAATCATGAGCGAGTCGGAGGCTTTATGACAGCTGTCGTCCTTGAACAATTTCATGGATGAAGCGGTTCAGCATCATACTCTTCTGCGTGGTTAGGAGAATCCGACACCAGAGCTGTTTCGAGTCGGTGAGTCAGCCGTGGTAACGATTCGAGGCGATTGAAAATGGCTCTATTGCGTAAAGCCTGCCTCACTCATCCAGTCTTCTGACTTGGATCCGCCGCCTCTTCCTGTACCTCCCAGGTCCGGCTCGCCATGTGGCCGAGGCGCTGGCCTTCTTCGCGATAAAGTTCGCTCCGCCACAAGCTTTCTTCAGCGCACTTGCGATCCTGTATGTCGACGCGTGATCCGTACCGCTTGACAATCTCTCCCTGTTGGTTGCGAAGCGCGACTTTGTAGTGCAACATCCAGCGATATTTGCCGTCGGCGTAGGGCGTGCGCTTCATGCAGGAAGGTTCGTCTGTGGCCAGCGACGCGCCGCATTTTTCCACGATTCTTTCGACGTCATCGGGATGAATGAATGCTGGCCACTTCCAGCGCTGCAAATCCTTTAATGACCGCCCTACACTAGTTGAGCCACGGGTGATTGGAGAAATCAAGCTAGCCGACCAGGCCGACTCGTCTGAATCAGGCTGGGTGTCGAGTCGATGAGGACCTGAAGGTCCGGCGCTTGAGCCGATTGCATGACACCATCTCCAGCGGTATCCATCGGCAGGCATTTTCCTTTTGAGGTGCTCTCATCTCGTCGCGTTCAACTGCGGCTTCGTCCCTCGGCCTCTTCGCGAATGAGATCCGTCTCGAAGGATCTCTTGCGAGCCTCCTCACTGTGAGCTATTGGTGGGAACTCAGTGGTGTGTTGGAACGAGGCGGCGCCGAGTCCGCCTCCATACGTCCGCACAGAACGAGACCGTACGGCATGACCACCGACCAACGCGATGCCAGGGCCTGTTCGACGGAATCCATCAACTTCATGACGTACACCCTCACCTTGAGACGGCGTTGCTGCACGGTGTGACGGCTTCCGCCGATTGGATCTTTCAGTCGCGCGAGAGTCTGCGAGACGGAGTGTATTCCGTACCGGGATTTCTGATTATTCCCGCGGGAAGGAGCAATGCGCGGTTCGTCGGGCATCGTCCAGGCACGGAGGTGGGCTGGCAAGCGAATCGTCAAGTGTTAGTCACTTGCTATGGCTTGACCTGACTCCGTCACATGCGGTTTCCATTTTCAAAGGTTTACGAGTGGCCTCCGGCCTGCAGTTGACAAGATGCTTTCGCCACCTTCGAGTAGCAAGAGCCGACCACAGCGTGACGAAATGAAAATCCGTTCCGACTCCACCGCGGTGACACAAGGAGCTTAAGAAATGACCACTGTCTTAGAAGTAGAAGAGCCATCAACCTCCGCAACCTCCCTCAGCGCTTATGGAAAGGCGAGATCCACCATTCAAGGATCGCCGCTGAGTTCAGAGGAATTAAGAAAGACCCACGCCTACTGGCGAGCGTGCAATTACCTGGCGCTTGGCATGATCTATCTTCAGGCCAATCCGCTCCTGAAGGAAGCGCTCAAGCCCGAACACATCAAGAACCGGCTGCTGGGACATTGGGGTTCAAGCCCCGGTCTCGCTTTCATCTACCTTCATTTGAACCGCCTGATCAAAAAGTTTGACCAGGACATGATCTTCATGGCAGGACCGGGGCATGGTGCGCCCGGCGTTCTGGCTCCCGGGTATCTCGAGGGAACGTACTCCGAGATCTATCCCGAAAAGAGCGAAGACGAACGTGGCATGCACGAATTCTTCAAGCAGTTTTCGTTTCCCGGCGGCATCGGCAGTCACTGTACGCCGGAGACTCCCGGCTCGATTCACGAAGGCGGCGAGTTAGGATATGTCCTTTCTCACGCCTGCGGCGCTGCTTTCGACAATCCAGAACTGATCGTCGCCGCAGTGGTCGGAGACGGCGAATCGGAGACCGGGCCGCTGGCGACTTCGTGGCACATCAGCAAGTTCCTGAATCCCATTCGGGACGGGGCGGTGCTGCCCATCCTGCACTTGAACGGCTACAAGATCAATAACCCGACTCTTCTGGCGCGCATCAGCCACGAAGAGTTGGAAGACCTCATGCGGGGCTATGGCTGGACGCCTCATTTCGTGGAAGGATCGGATCCTGAGAGCATGCACCAGGCCATGGCGGCTACGGTGGAGCACTGCATCGCAGAAATTCGAGCGCATCAACAGGAGTGCCGGACCAGCGGCACTGCGAAGCGGCCTCGCTGGCCGATGATCGTGCTGCGTTCTCCGAAAGGATGGGGCGCACCCCAAGAAGTGGGTGGTCACAGGCTCGAAGGTTTTTGGCGTGCCCACCAGGTCCCCTTGACCGACGTCAAGAAGAACCCCGAACAGCTGCGGACGCTCGAGAAATGGATGCGCGATCAAAAACCGGAAGAGTTGTTTGGAAAGGATGGCAAGCTCATTCCAGAACTCAAGGCGCTCGCCCCCACGGGTGATCGCCGCATGAGCGCGAATCCCCACGCCAATGGCGGAAGCATCAAGAAGGCTCTGCGCTTGCCTGAGTTCGCCGACTATGCAGTGAAAGTCGAGCAGCCGGGTACGGTCGAAGTCGAAAACGTTCCGCCTCTGGGCAACTTCCTTCGTGATGTGATGAAGGAAAACATGAACAACTTCCGGGTCTTCGGCCCGGACGAAACCACGTCGAACAAATTACAGGCCGTCTACCAGGTCTCCAAGAAATTCTGGATCGCCGACTACTTTCCCGAAGACCAGGACGGTGGCGAACTGGCGACTGATGGGCGTGTCATTGAAATGCTCAGCGAGCACACCATGGAGGGCATGCTCGAAGGCTATCTGCTTACCGGGAGAAACGGTTTCTTCTCCTCGTATGAGGCTTTTGTCCACGTGATCGACTCCATGTTCAACCAGCACGCGAAATGGCTGTCGATCTGCAATCACCTCTCGTGGCGCCAGAAGGTCGCGTCACTTAACCTCCTTATTACGTCGACAGTCTGGCGCCAGGACCACAACGGATTCACGCACCAGGACCCCGGCTTCCTGGACGTTGTCCTAAACAAGAGCGCCGAGGTTACGCGCATCTACCTTCCCCCCGATGCCAACTGCCTGCTGTCGGTAGCCAACCACTGCCTGAGAAGCGAGAACTACATCAATGTGATCGTTTCCGACAAACAGCTCCACCTTCAGTATCTGAATATGGATGCTGCAATTGAACACTGCACCAAGGGCGTCGGTATTTGGGATTGGGCCAGTAACGACCAGGGTGTCGAACCCGATGTAGTGATGGCCTCCGCTGGCGACATTCCGACTCAAGAGGCGCTGGCGGCGACGGTGCTACTCCGAGAAGAGTTCCCCGATATCAAGATTCGGTTTGTCAATGTGATGGATCTTTTCAAGTTGGAACCGAGCAAAAACCATCCACACGGACTAACGGATCGCGATTTTGATTCTCTGTTCACGACCGACAAGCCGATCATTTTCAACTTCCACGGCTATCCCTACCTGATTCACCGCTTGGCCTACGCTCGCACGAACCGGAATTTGCACGTGCGTGGCTACAAGGAAAAAGGCAACATCAATACCCCGATGGAGCTGGCGATGAACAATGAAACCGATCGCTTCACCCTGGCGATTGACGCAATTGATCGCATCCCGAGGCTGCAAAAGATCGGAGCGCATGCCAAGGAGAAGTTCCGGAACAAGCAAATCGAATGCCGGGCCTACGCATACAAGAACGGCATCGATGCTCCGGAGATTACAGGATGGAAGTGGCCGTACCGGTCGGAATGACTTGACCGGGCCCCGAAGGGTGGCCGGGACGAAAGAACCCCGGCCGTCCATCGGATATTTTCAAGCGGATACCACCGAACAACGACTCGAAAGGATATTGCATGAGTGTAGCAGCGCCTCTCCCCATTTCTCCGGTGAAGCAGAACATGGAGCTGACCAGTATCAACACCATCCGCACGTTGTCCATGGATGGAGTGCAGGCAGCAAATTCGGGACATCCAGGAACTCCCATGGCGATGGCCCCGGTAGCCTACACTCTCTGGCAGGAGTTCCTTCGCTTCGATCCGCAGGATCCAGTGTGGCCGAACCGCGACCGCTTCGTGCTGTCGATTGGGCACGCGTCGATGCTGCTCTATTCCATGCTTCACTTGACCGAAGTCCGAGCCGTCAGCAAGGACTACGAAACTCTCGGCGAAGTATCGGTGCCGCTCGATGCGATCAAGGCGTTCCGGCAACTAGATAGCCGGTGTCCGGGGCATCCGGAGTACCGCTGGACATCAGGCGTCGAAACGACCACGGGGCCACTCGGTCAAGGGGTCGCCACGAGCGTCGGCATGGCCATCGGCCGGGAGTGGCTGGCCGCGCGTTACAACAAAGAAGCCCCGGGTTTCGAAAATCTGTTTGACTTCAATGTCTACGCGCTCTGCGGAGATGGATGCATGATGGAAGGCATCTCGGGCGAGGCTGCTTCGCTCGCCGGCCACTTGCGTCTTTCCAATCTCTGCTGGATTTACGACAACAACCACATCACGATCGAAGGCAACACCTCGCTAGCCTTTACGGAAGACGTTGCCACACGATTTCTTGGGTACGGCTGGAACGTGACGCGGGTCGGCGACGCAAACGATCTCGACATGCTGAGACGCGCTTTCCAACTCTTCCAGAACACCAAGGATCGTCCCACTCTAATCATCGTGGACAGCCACATCGGTTACGGCGCGCCTCACAAGCAAGACACCAGCGGCGCCCACGGCGAACCGCTGGGTGAAGACGAGGTCCGGCTCGCCAAGCGGAACTACGGGTGGCCGGAAGACAAAAAGTTTTACGTGCCGGATGGCGTCTACGATCATTTCCGTCAAGGCATCGGAAGACGCGGCCAACAGTTGCGGGATGCATGGTTCGCGCGGATCGACCAGTATCGCAAGGATTACCCCGACCTCGCCGAAGAGCTCTTCCGCATGCAACACCGCCAGCTTCCGGAAGGTTGGGATCGCGACTTGCCCAATTTCCCAGCAGACGCGAAAGGCCTCGCCACTCGCGAGTCTTCGGCCAAAGTGTTGAACGCTACAGCCAAGAACATTCCGTGGTTAATAGGTGGATCGGCGGACCTCGCGCCCTCAACCAAGACCCGGTTGACATTTGAAAGTGCGGGCGACTTCTCCGCGGAGAATTTTGCCGGTCGCAATTTTCACTTCGGCATCCGCGAACACGCGATGGGCGCCATCCTCAACGGAATGAGCCTGGTAAAAGTCCGGCCTTTCGGCTCCGGATTCTTCATCTTCGTCGATTACATGCGCGGCTCTCTCCGCCTGAGTGCGCTCATGGAAATCCCGGTCATCTACGTCTTTACCCATGACTCGATTGGAGTCGGCGAGGACGGACCCACGCACCAACCCATTGAGCAACTCGCTCATATGCGCTCCATGCCCGGCCTGATTGTGATCCGGCCCGCGGACGCAAATGAGGTGACCGAGGCTTGGAAGGTCATCCTGCAACTGCATCACGCGCCAGCGGTGCTGATACTCTCCCGCCAAGCCGTGCCCACCATCGATCGGACGAAGTACGCTCCGGCATCCAGCTTGTCACGCGGGGCCTATATTCTCGCCGACGCCCCCGGTGCAAACCCCGAGGTCATCCTCATCGGCACGGGCAGCGAAGTTGCGCTGTGTCTGGAGGCATACGAGCAACTAACCAAGGAGGGCGTGCGGGCGCGAGTGGTCAGTATGCCGTCGTGGGAGTTGTTTGACGATCAGGATAAAAGCTATCGGGAATCGGTCCTGCCCTCCGGCGTGAAGGCCCGAGTGTCGGTGGAAGAGGCGTCCGATTTTGGCTGGAGCAAATACACCGGTTCGGAAGGCCACAACATTTGTATCGAGTCCTTTGGCGCCTCGGCGCCCCTCAAACACTTGTTGAAGAAGTTCGGCTTCAACGCAGAACATATTGTAGCCGCGGCCAAGAGCCAGATTGTGCGGCACGGGAGTGCGAAATGAAAGTGGGTATCGGCGCCGATCACGGCGGATTTGAAATGAAACAGCAACTGGCGAAGTTGCTAGCCGCTGAAGGCTACGAGGTCGTTGACTTCGGTAGCAAGGTTTATGACAACAACGACGACTACCCCGACTTTGCCATCCCGCTTGCCCGAGCTGTGGCGAAGGGAGACGTGGAACGCGGGGTCCTTGTGTGCGGCAGCGGAGTGGGAGCGTCTGTGGCCGCGAACAAGGTCGTGGGCGTGCGAGCGGCACTTTGCCACGATGACTTTTCCGCGCGACAGGGAGTAGAGGACGACAACATGAACGTAATCTGCTTCGGAGGCCGAACCACAGGTATCGCGGTCGCCTGGGACTGCACCAAGAGCTTCCTCGGCGCCAGCTTTAGCGGAGCAGACCGCCATCGCCGGCGGCTGGCCAAGGTTACTCAAGTCGAAGGCGACAGGATCCCCTCCGCGGTGGGCGGGAAGTAATTGGCAGGTTATTCAAGCTCGCATCACAGGAGAAAACCATGACGTTGTTTGAGTCTTTGAAGAAATACACGACCGTCGTAGCGGACACGGGTGATATCGAAGCCATTGCTCGCCACCGTCCGCAGGACGCGACCACCAATCCTTCTCTTCTCTATCACGCCGCCCAGATGCCTGTTTACCGGCGCTTGGTGGAAGAGGCCGCGGAACTAGCCCTGGACCGTGGTGGCGGCCACGAGGAAATGGCGGCAGAGTTCATCGATCGGCTTTTCGTCCTGTTTGGATGCGAGATCCTCAAAGTGGTTCCCGGCCGCGTCTCGACTGAGGTCGCCGCCAGCCTGAGTTTCGATACGACGGCCACCATTGCCAAGGGCCGCAAACTCATTTCTCTGTATGAGAAACAGGGCGTAGCGCGTGAACGGATCCTGATCAAGATCGCGAGTACGTGGGAGGGCATCCGGGCGGCCGAAATACTGGAGAAGGAAGGCATTCACTGCAACCTCACACTTCTGTTCAGCTTCGCCCAAGCCGTCGCATGTGCCGAGGCTGGAGTTACGTTGATCTCGCCTTTCGTCGGCCGCATTTACGATTGGTATAAGAAAGAGAAGAACGGTGCGGAGATTCCTGCAGACCAGGACCCCGGCGTAACGTCCGTCACACGCATCTACAACTACTATAAAAAATACGGCTACAAGACCCAGGTGATGGGCGCCAGCTTCCGGAATGTGAACCAGATCGTCCGCTTGGCCGGGTGCGACTTGCTCACTATCAGTCCAGACCTCCTTGACAAGCTCGAGCAGGCCGAGGGAACGCTGGATCGTAAGCTCGACCCGGCACTGACGAAAGCCAGCAAGGAAGAACGCATCCACCTGGATGAGAAGACATTCCGCTGGATGCACAACGAAGACGCGATGGCGACAGAGAAACTGGCTGAGGGCATCCGCAAGTTCAATAGCGACGCCCACCACTTGGAAGAGTTTGCGCTCTCCCAGGTTGCCGAAAAAGTCGGGTGAGTACTGGCCCAGCGAAGGGTGCGGCTCAGCCAAGTCGGGGGCCGCACCGCATCGTGCCAGGCATAGCCTTTCGTTCCTCGACCAATTGCCACGCCGACATTTTCCGAAGGATATCCTCGAGGGAGATTTTATTATGGGTACAGATCGAGCAGTTCTCTGGGACATGGATGGAACCTTAATTGACTCAGAAGAGTTCCACTGGATTTCCTGGCGGAACGCGCTGGCGACTGAGGGCATTGCCATCACTCGCGAGCAGTTTCTTTCCTCTTTCGGCCAGCGTAACGATTCCATTATCCCCCGATGGCTCGGTAACGCGTCGACTCCCGAGCGCATCGAGAGAATCGCAAACGCCAAAGAGGAACTGTACCGTCATCTGGTTCGCCGGGACGGCATCTCACCACTGCCTGGGGTTGCAAACTGGATACATAGGCTTCACAAAGAAGGATGGCTGCAGGCAATCGCCTCGGCGGCGCCGCGTGCGAATATCGATGCAGTTCTTGAGGCCCTGTCGGCTACTCATATTTTTCAGGGCATTGTCTCCGCTGACGACGTTCACCGCGGCAAGCCGGATCCAGAAGTATTTCTCACCGCTGCATCTCGCGTAGGAGTATCGCCCGAGAGGTGCATTGTTGTGGAGGATGCCGTTGCCGGTGTCCAAGGAGCACGCAGCGCTGGGATGAGAAGCATCGGGATCAGTCGCAATGGTAAGCATCTGCCCGCTGATATGGTTGTGCAGTCACTTGATCTCTTGGCTTCGGACGCGTTCGAAACACTACTGCGGCGCGACGCCTGCGCCGCCAAGAACGGTTAGCTGCATGGCATCATACGAGAGGTAAGCGACGAAGGTGGCGGTGCTGGCTATCATGAAGGAATTCACTCCGTTCCGGCTAGACCCCGTCAACGAATGGACGATTTCCAGCGTCGCTCCGGGAGTAATCGAGATCTCGCACCACTGCTCGCGCTGGGGTACGTTGCCATCGAGTTCCACGGCGATCTGCGCGGTTTCGACATGAAGCAGTTGTAGAAGGGCGGCGACCGTCGTCCCGGAAGGAACCTCCATCGCGTCACCGTTTACCGATATCGTCACGTTGTTCGCCATCGCCAGATCCATTGCGCTTCAGCTCCCGACATACCGCGCGTACAGACTGCGGGCGATGCCAGCGTCGGTCGTGCCTTTCACAATGGCCCTGCCATCGTGAAATATTGTCATTTCGTAAGGCGGCACCCGGAAACGTAGGGCGAGTTCATTGGCTCGAACCTCGCCGAGCGGTAGAAGTTGTTTCTTCAGCAGGAGGAGATCGATC
>WNFZ01005757.1_pt1 | contig 11314 bp, 13 predicted proteins | sample 5400081 | NCBI WGS metagenome assembly WNFZ01 (sample SAMN13153365, study PRJNA577476) | soil metagenome | isolation source: 80 cm soil or saprolite under grassland replicate 1 | place: USA:California | collected 2016-06-15
CTCAAGCGGGTGATGTCCTGTCCGTTGAACACGATCCGGCCCGCGGTCGGAACGACGAGCCTGATGATCGTGCGGCCGAGAGTCGTCTTGCCGCACCCGGACTCGCCGACGAGCCCCACGGTCTCGCCGGCCGTGATGCTCAGATCGACGCCGTCGACCGCATGCACCTGCCCGACGGTGCGTTTCATGAGGCCCGCGTGAATCGGGAAGTGCTTGACGAGCGACTCGATCCGAAGGATCTCGTTGCCGGCCGCCGCGCGCTCGTGGAGGACCTCGGTCTCGGTTTCGCCGACCGGCTGACTGGCGCTACTCACGTCATCCTTCGGCTATCGCGGTTTCGAGGAGCTTCGACGTTTGGCCTTCGAGCTCGTCCGTAAAGTGGCACGCGGAAAGATGCCGCCCGGTCCCCGCGCGGACCGGTTTGAGTGGCGGCTCTTCTTCGCGGCAGCGCGCCCGCCCCTGCGAGAGAAAGCAACGGGGATGGAAGGGACAGCCGGGTGGGCGATTGATGAGGCTCGGCGGCTGTCCGGGGATCGGTCGCAGCCAGTCCTCGTCGACGGTTAAGCGCGGGAGGCTCTCCATCAGCCCGACCGTGTAGGGATGCCGCGGCGCCGCGAAGATCGTGTGGACGTCGCCGAGCTCTACGATCTTGCCCGCGTACATGACGATCACGCGGTCCGCCAGCTCGGCGATCAGCCCGAGGTCGTGCGTGATCAGGATCGTGGCTGCATCCGTTTCGTCCTGCGCCTTCTTGAGCACCGTGAGGATCTGAGCCTGGATCGTCACGTCGAGTGCAGTGGTCGGCTCGTCTGCGATCAGGAGCGCGGGATTGTTCGAGATCGCCATCGCGATCATCGCGCGCTGCCGCATACCCCCGGAGAACTCGTGCGGGTACTGGTCGAATCGGCGCTCGGGCTGCGGGATCCCGACCGTGCGCAGAAGGCCGATCGCACGCTCCTTGACCTCCTCAGCCTTCGTCTCGGGATGGTGGGCGTTGATCGCCTCGCCGAGCTGATAGCCGATCTTCAAGACGGGATTGAGCGAGGTCATCGGATCCTGGAAGATGATCGCTATGTCGTTGCCGCGCACCCGGCGGATCGCCCGCTTCGACAGTTTGAGCAGGTCGCGTCCCTTGAAGATCGCCTCGCCGCTGACGATCTTGCCGGGCGGCTGCGGAATCAGCCCGAGAAGCGACATCGTGCTGACGCTCTTGCCCGAGCCCGACTCACCGACGATCCCGAGCGTCTCGCCCGGATAGACGTCGTACGTGACGCCGTCCACGGCCTTGACGATGCCGTCGTCGGTCGTGAACTGAACGGCGAGATCCCGGATCGAAAGCACGGGATCCCCCATCGGCCGGCGTGCGGCGGGCGTTTCCGCAGTGACGCTCACTACGCGCGGATCCTGCGTTGCGTGGGATCGAGTGCGTCGCGCAGGCCGTCCCCGATGAAGTTGATGCAAAGCACGAGGACCATGATCGCGATCCCGGGGAAGACCACCAGCCACCAGGAGGTCTGCATCTCGTTCTGCCCGTCGGAGATGAGCTGGCCCAGCGCCGGCGTCGGCGGCTTGATCCCGAAGCCGAGGAACGAGAGGGCCGCCTCGATCAGAATCGCCCCGGCGACGGTCAGCGTCATGTTGACGATGATCGGCCCCATCGCGTTCGGAAGGATGTGTCTGAACATGATGCGGAGATCACCGGCACCCGCAGCCTTGGCCGCCTCCACGTATTCCTTTTCACGGAGCGAGAGGAAAACGCCGCGGACGACGCGCGCGATACCGGTCCAGAAGAGCAGCGCCAGAATGATGGCCACACGGTACTGATTCCCGCCCCCGAACTTGTTGGCCGCGACCAGCAGGACGGCGAGCAGCGGCAGCGTCAGCACGAGATCGGTGAACCGCATCAGCAGGTTGTCGATCCAGCCCCCGAAGTAGCCTGAGAGCGCTCCGACGGCCGTGCCGAGACAGGTCGAAAGAAGTGCGACGAGCAGGGCGACCCGGATCGACGTCCGAATGCCGTAGAGCACGCGCGTGAAGTAGTCGCGGCCGAGAAAGTCGGTGCCGAAGATGTGGCGATCGTGCGTCGTCGGGCCTTTGAGGATGTTCTTGAAGTCGATCTCGGTGTACTCATAGGAGGTCAGCCGGCTCGCGAGCACGCTCGCGAGGATCACCGCAACCAGCACGACGAGGCTCCCCATGGCCAGGCGATGCCGCAGGAAGCGCCTGCGGACGTACGCCCACTGGCTCCGTGCTTTCAGCTCCAGCCCGGTCTCGTAGGCGAGCGCAGTGGAATTCATCCCGAGCGCGAAGTCAGTCGGGGTGCCCGGATCCGCCCTGGGCTCGGCCTGGGCCGGGTAGATTCCGTCCAGCTCGACGGTCGTCAGCGACTGGTCCGGTACCGGGGGCTTGCTGCTCTGCTCACTCAAGGCGGATCCTCGGGTCCAGGAAGCCAAGCGTAATGTCGGCTAGCAGGTTGAAGGCGACGACCATCGTCGCAGTGATCATGAGCCAGGCCATGATGTTGTAGGTCTCGCCGGTGCTCAGGGAGTTGATGAAGTAGAGGCCCATCCCGTCCAGGCCGAAGACCGTCTCCGTGATGACGGCCCCGCCGAACAGGGTGCCAAAATCGATCGCCGCGAGGGTCATCAACGGAATCAGCGCGTTCCGGAAGGCGTGTTTCAGGATCACGCGCCGCTCGACGAGGCCCTTGGCCCGCGCGGTGCGGACGTAGTCGGCGTTGATCACCTCGAGCATCGAGGCGCGCATGAAACGGCTGTACCCGGCGACGGCGATGGTCGCGAGCGTTATCACCGGGAGCACGAGGTGCTGAACGCGGTCGATGAAGAAGTGAAGACCGTGGCCCGGGTCGATCGAGCTCAGGCCGCCGACATAGAAGATCCGCACGTTCCACTTCAAGTACACGTTCACGAAGACGATCTGCAGGATCAGGCCAAGCCAGAAGGTCGGGATGGCCAGGCCTAAGAAGCTTAAGGCCGTCGCGGAATAATCGAAGGCCGAATACTGGCGGATCGCCGAGAAGACGCCGACGCAGATGGCTAAGAAGAGCGTCAGGAGCTGCGCCGCGATCACGAGTTGCATCGTGTTGGCCAGCACACGCTTGATGTCGGGCAGGATCGGCCGGCCGGTCAGGATGGTCGTGCCGAACTGCCGCGTGAAGACGTCTCGCACCCAGTAGCCGTAACGGATGACAACGGGCTGGTCAAGATGGCTCTTCTTCTCGACGAGCCGAATCGCATTCTGATTCGCACGCGGGTTCCTCTTGATCGACTCGAGCGGATCCGTCGTCGAGGAGACGAACACGAAGATCAGGAAGCTCGAGACCGCAAGAACGGGAATCGCGTAGAGAAGCCGGCGGGCGATATAGACGAGCAGGGACGCCTCCTTTTTACAGGAGCGAAGTCCCGCCCCGAAGGGCGGGACTTCGCGTCCTTGACCTCCTACCTTAAACGCTAGCTAGTGACCCTCGCTAGCTATGGACCCGTCCGATGTTCCAGACGAACGTCTCGCTGGTCGGGTTCTCCACGAAGCCCTTGAACTTGCTCTTGTAGATCAGGTACGAGGGCTTCTGGTACAGCGGAATCACGACCATGTCCTTCGCCATGATCGCCTGAGCCTGGTTGAACAGCTTCGCCTGCAGGTCGCTGTTGAAGGTCAGGTTCACCCTCTTGAGCAGTTTGGTCACCGTCTGGTTGCAGTAACCCTGGTAGTTCTGCTGCGCATAGTTTGTAGCATCGTCACGGCACCCGTAGAGGTTGTCGAGACCGGACAGGTCGGGCGAGCCGATCCAGCCGGCGACGTAGATGTCCGTGTCGCCCCTCGGGAACCGGGACGTGTACAGGTCAGGCGAGTCGTCGGCCTTCAGCTCGATGCCCGCGCCCTTGACCTGGGCCTGCAGCGTCTCGAATTCGAGCACACGGATCTGGTTGCCCGAGCGCCACTGGAACGGGAACGACGCCCGGTGACCGCCGCACGTGAAGACGCCACCCGCTCCGGGCTTGTTGGGACCACCCGTGCAGCCGTGGGCCTTCAGCATGTTGATCGCCTTCTGCTGGTTCTTCTTCACGAACGCCCAGGGCTTCTTGTAGTACGGGCTGCCCACGAAGAGCCAGTTGTTCTGGAGCACCGGCAGTTTGGGTGCGATCCCCGTCGCGTGGAAGAGGGCGTTCACCATCGCCGTGCGGTCGATCGCGTACGCGAACGCCTGGCGGAACCAGGCCTGACCGAGGAGAGGCTGAGCCTTCTTGAACCCGAGGTTGAAGCCGATGTACTCGAACTGCGGGCCAATACCCACCTGCGTCTTCAGCCCGGCCTGCTTGCGGAGCGGCACGAGGAACACCTGCGGCTGGGGATTGAAGACGTCGAGCTCACCGCTCCTGATCTGCTGCGCCTCCGTCTGGCTGTCCGGATAGAAGCGGTAGACGAGCTTCGCCAGCTTCGTCTTGCCGTTCCACCACTTCGGGTTCGCAACGAGCGTGGCCTGCCGGCCGCGAATCCACGAATTCCCGTTCGGCATGATGAACGGACCGTTAGAGAGCGGCTTGCCGCCGTTGTTCGGGTCGTTCACGAAGTTCAGCCACATCTTGTTGAAGTCCTGTCCCTTCAGCGCGAACGATGGCAGAAGGGGCCCGAACAGCAACTTGTAGCCGGCATACGGCGCACTGAACGTGAAGAGAACCGTCTTGCTGTTGATCGCCTTCGCCGACTTGATCTGGTCATAGCCCGCCGTGCTCAGGATCTGGAAGCTCTTGTTCATGATCGTCTTCCAGTGGGCGATGTAGTCCGCCGACGTGACAGGCACTTTCTTGCCACCCGAGTTCCAGTACGCGTTCTTCTTGATGAAGTACGTGAGCCGGAACGGGCCCTGCTGCACCTTCACCTTGGAGATCAGCTCCGGCTGGAAGACCATGTTCGGCTTCAACCGGTACGTCTCCGAGAACATCGGACTGATCACGTAGAACGTGGCGAGCGAGTCGCCGCCGGTGATGTTTGCGTTCAGGATGCCGGGCTCCTGCTCGAGCCCGATGACCAAGGTCCCCTTCGCGGACGACTTGGCCTGCCTAGCCGCGCCGGTGCCCACGAGGACGAGCCCCATAAACACCACCCCGGCCAAAAGCAAGAGTTTCTTCATTCGGATCTGCTCCCTCCGTTCTTTGCGGACTGCAGAGCCGCTCTCCACAGTCCTCCTCCTGTCCGCGCCGCCTCCCAGGAGGGACGCGACAGTGTGCCACAAGGGAAGGCTCCCTCATGCGTCCTAGACGCCTCTGTGTGGGTTTTTGTTAGTAGGTCCGGCCCCTCAGGCGGTCAGAGCATCCGCCCCGGCGACCACCTCGAGGATCTCCTGGGTGATTTCCGCCTGGCGGGCCCGGTTCATCGCCAGGGTGAGGGTGTCGATGAGCTCTTCGGCGTTCTTCGAAGCGTTTCGCATCGCGGTCATTCGGGCGCCGTGCTCCGAGGCGGCGGATTCCAGGAGGGCCCGGTAGAGCTCGGTCTCGACGTACACCGGCAGCAGGCGCTCCAGGATCTGCTCGGGCTCGGGCTCGAAGATGAAGTCGCCTCGCATGGCATCGTCCCGGCGCTCTTCGTCGTCTGCCTCCAGCAGGTCCTCGGAAAGGGGCAGGATGTCCTGCACTGTCACTTTCTGGACGAGCGGCGACTCGAAGTGGTTGTAGACAACGGTCACCCGGTCGACCTCTTCCTCCGTGTAGAGCTCGGCCACCCGGTGCGCGATCGCCTGGGCGTCGGCGTAGCGGGGCTGGTCGGTGAACCCGGTGAACTCTCCGGCGAGCTCGAGCCGCCGGAAGCGGAGGGAGCCGACGCCCCGCCGCCCGACGCCGACCCAGCGCACCTGCTTGCCCTCGCCGCGGAGCTCGCGGTCCAGCGCCAGGGCCCGCCGGAGGATCTGTGAGTTGAACGCACCCGCGAGACCACGGTCGCCGCTAAGCGGAACGATCGCGACGGTCTGTTCCCGCTCGCGCTTCTGCAGCAGCGGCAGCCCGCGGACCGACGAGCTAGCGCGCGCTGTCCCGGCCATGAGCTCGAGCATGCGGTCGGCGTAAGGACGCATGTCCTCGATGCGCGCTTGCGCGCGCTTCAGCTTCGCCGCAGCGACGAGCTCCATCGCGCGGGTGATCTTCCGTGTGTTGCGGACCGAGCGGATCCGCCGCTTGATGTCTTGGACCGAGGCCATGGCCTACCCGACGATCGAGTCTGGCTCCTCGACGTGGAAGGACCGTAGGACCTTCTTGATTTCCTCGTCCAGCCGCGCCGCCACCTCGTCGGAGAGGTCGCCGCTCTCACTGATCTCCTTCAGGATCGTGCCTTCGGCGCGCAGGTGCTCGACGAGCTCCTCGGCGAAGCGCGGCACGTGGCTCAGCGGAATGTCGTCGAGGTAGCCGTTCACGCCCGCGTAGAGCGCGACGACCTGTTCCTCTGTCGGCCACGGCTGGTACTGCGGCTGGTTCAGGAGCGCGACCATTCGCTCGCCACGCGCCAGCGCCTTCCGTGTCGTCTCGTCCAACTCGGAGCCGAACTGAGCAAATGCTTCCAGCTCGCGATACTGCGACAGATCGAGACGCAGCCGGCCGGCGACCTTCCTCATCGCCTTCGTCTGCGCTGAGCTGCCGACCCGTGACACGGAGATGCCGACGTTGATCGCCGGCCGCACGCCCGAGAAGAAGAGGTCCGACTCGAGGTAGATCTGCCCGTCGGTGATCGCGATAACGTTCGTCGGGATGTACGCCGCGACGTCGCCCGCCTGCGTCTCGACGATCGGCAGTGCGGTGAGCGAGCCGCCGCCCTTCGCGTCGGAGAGCTTGCAGGCACGCTCGAGCAGCCGAGAGTGTAGGTAGAAGACGTCGCCCGGGAACGCTTCGCGTCCAGGCGGCCGGCGCAGCAGCAGCGACAACTGACGGTACGCGTCGGCATGCTTCGACAGGTCGTCGTAGATCACGAGCGCGTGGCCGCGGTTGTAGAGGAAGTACTCGCCCATCGCACAGCCGGCGAACGGCGCCATCCACTTGATCGGGGCGGCCTCTTGTGCCGCCGCCGACACGATCGTCGTGTACTCCATCGCGCCACGGTCGCGGAAGAGCTCGTACACCTGCGCGACGGTCGAGGCCTTCTGGCCGATCGCGACGTAGATGCACTTCACATCCGTGCCCTGCTGGTTCAGGATCGTGTCGAGCCCGATCGTCGTCTTGCCGGTCTGCCGATCTCCGATGATCAGCTCCCGCTGGCCGCGCCCGATGTTCGTCATCGCGTCGATCGCCTTGATCCCCGTCAGCAGGGGCTCCTTCACCGGCTGTCGCGCGACGACGCCCGGCGCCTTGAACTCGAGCAGCCGCGTCTCGGACGTCTCGATCGGCCCGCCGCCGTCGAGTGGATTCCCGAGCGGGTCGACGACGCGGCCCAGGAGCGCCTCGCCGACGGGGACGCTGGCGACCTTTCCGGATCGCCTGACGGGCTCGCCCTCCTTGACGTGCTGCCATTCGCCAAAGAGCGCGGTGCCGACGTCGTCCTCCTCGAGGTTGAAGGCGAGGCCGACGACGCCGTGCTCGAGCTCGAGCATCTCCAGCGCGACGCAATTTTCGAGCCCGTACAGCCGCGCGATGCCATCGCCGACCTGGAGGACGGTGCCGACCTCGGCGAGATCGGTCTCGACGTCGTAGTGCTCGATCCGCTCCTTGAGGATCGACGTGATCTCTTCAGGACGTAGCTTCACATGCTCTCCTTCGGACGCCCTTAGGCGGACGGTTTCAGGCCCGCCCGCCGAAACTCCGGCAGGTTCTGGGCGATTCGGATTCCGGCAACGTACTGCGCACCGGCCGAGTTCGCGTCACGAGTCGTCGAACGGAAGAGTGTAAAGCCCCGCGGGATCACGTCGGTCCGGCCGGAGCTCCAGAACACCACGGCCCTCTGCAGGGTCCGCGCGACGGGAACGTACTTCGCGCACGCGGCCTTGAACTTCGCGTTGACCCGCTCGAAGGGACCGCTCTGGGGCGGGGGCGGACCGATCGAGAGCAGCTTGATCTGGCAGTGCTCGAGGTCCTTGAGCGCACGGCGGACGATTCTCAGCGTGGTCGGGTTCTGGTTGCTGATGTAGATGACGATCTGCGGGTCCCGCAGCCCGTTGACCACCCTTAGGTCGGTGTTGAGCGGCCGCAGGAAGCGGTCGACGATGCGCTGAGCCCACTGCTGCTCGGACTCGGCGGGGGGCAGGATCGTCGGCCCTCCGGCGACGGTGTTGGAGCTTCCGCTCGAGCCGCAGGCCGTGAGGAGCGCGACCGCGCAGCAGAGGATCAGAACGTGCTTCATCAGCGAGATGAGACGAGTTCTCTGCGCAAACGTTCGATCCGGCCTCGCACGCTCGCGTCGACGAGGTGCGATCCCGCTTGCAGGACGAGCCCTCCGATGATGGCCGGGTCGACCTTCCGTGTCGAATCGACCTTGCGTCCCGAGGCCTGCTCGATCTTCCCAAGGATGCTGCGCGCCTCCTCGTCGGAGAGCTCGTAGGCCGTCGTCAGCTCGACGGTCAGCCGTCGCTCGAGCTCGGCCATGAGCTTGTCGAACTCCCGCGCGATCTCTTCGATCTCGCCGATGCGTCCCTTCTCCGCCGCGAGCCGCAGGAAATTGCGGAGCAGCTCGTTTGCCTCCCCGAGCAACTCGGCCACGAGCCCTGCCTTCGACTCGGGGTCGAGCTCCGGATTGCGCAGGACGGCGCGCAGCTCGGGAACCGTTCGCACCGCGGCGACGAAGTCCGTCAGCTCTCCGTAGACCTCCTTCAGGCGGCCCTTCTCCTGCGCGGCCTCGAAGAGCGCACGCGCGTACGTGCGGTGGACGACGGCTATCGGACCGTCTCCTGCTCGAGCGCCGAGAAGTCGAGGTCACCGATGGCTTCCTCGATCAGGCGCTTGTGGTCCGCGTCCTCCAGCACCTTGCCGGTGACCTTCGTCGTGGCGATGAGTGTGAGCTCGGCCACCTCAGCACGGATCTGCTGCAGCGCGCGCTGGGTCTCCGCCTCGATCTGGCGCTTCGTCTCCTCGAGCCGGCGCTGACGGTCGGCCTCAGTCTCCTCCCTCACGCGGCGCGCCATCGACTCCGCGACCTTGCGCGCCTCCGACAGGATGTCCTCGGCCTGGCCCCGCGCCTGTCCGATCAGGGCGCGATGCTCTTCAAGTAGACGTCGTGCCTCGTTGCGCGCCTGCTCCGCTTCTTCGATGGAGCGGCGGATTCGGTCGCGCCGCTCGTCGATGGCCTTTTGGATGGGGCCAAAGGCGTATCTCTTCAACACGAGGAAGGTGACGAGGAAGCAGATCAGGGTCCAGATCATCAGACCCGGGGTGACCTTGATCAGTGCGTTCGAGGCGGCGAGCATCGTCCGCTCCTAGATCAGGACGAAGGCGAGCAAGCCGCCCAGCAGGCCGTAGAAGACGACCGCCTCCGTGAGTGCGAAGCCGAGCCACATGATTCCCTGCAGCTCGCCGCGTAGCTCTGGCTGGCGCGCGACCGATTGGATCATCGATCCGAAGATGTTGCCGATCCCGATACCGGCGCCCACCGCGCCGAGACCGACGCCAAGACCGAAGGCGATCGCCTTGCCGGCGTCCGCCCCGTCCGAGACCGCTGCAATGAGCATTGCGAGCATTGGTCCTCCCTTTTTATATGGTCGGCATCGACAGGCGATGCCTCAATGTTCTGGCTCGATAGCCGAGCCGATGTAGATGGCTGACAGGGCGGCGAAGATGAAAGCCTGGATCGAGACGACGATCACGACTTCGAACAGGTAGAAGGCCGTCGCGACGGCGACAGAGACGGGAAACAGCCAGACGGTCTCGAGCACGAACATCAGCCCGATCATCACGAGGATGAGCATGTGGCCGGCGAGCATGTTCGCGAAGAGTCGGACGGACAGTGAGATGAGGCGCATGAAAACCGAGATGCCTTCGATGACGGCGATGAACGGCTTCATCGCTCTCGGAACGTCGGGGACGAGGCTCTTCAGGTACTTGACGACCCCGTTGTAGCGGATGCCTTCGACGTGCGTGAAGACCCACGTCATCAGCGAGAGCGCGAGCGTCACCGAGAGGGACGCGGTCGCGGCGTAGATTCCGAGCGTCGGCAGCTTCAGCCCGAAGAGGTGGAACTTCTCGTCGGAGAGCGGCAACGGGATGAAGCCGAGCAGGTTGACGACCCAGATGAAGATGAGCAGCGACGCGACGTAGGGGAACCAGCGGTTGATCGCTTTGGCCGGTAGCCCCTGCTCCGCGACCTGAACCTGAGCGACCTCGTAGATCTGCTCGCCGATCGTCTCGCGCACACCGGGTCGCGGCGATCGGAAGCGCACGCGCATGAACACGATCCCGAGCAGGATCGAGAGCAGCGTGCCGAGCCAGAGGTAGGCCACCGCCTTGTTGATCGACATGTCGATCGGGCCGAGGTGGATCGAGACCCACGGGTGCAGCACGAACTCGTCTTCGGGGTGGAAGTCGCCCTTGGCAGACGCCGCCGAGGGAAACGCGAGTGCGAAGACCGTCAGTGCAACGAGCAGCCGCCTCATCTCTTCGTCTCCCCGCTGAAGTAATCCACGAACGAGACGCCGAGCTCCAGCGTGTACGCGGCGGTGTAGAGCAGCGCCGCGGACAGCGCGAGCTTGCCATCGTTCACCGCGATGACGAGCAGCACGACCATGACGAGGATCGAGCGAAACATCATTCCGAAAGCCAGCACGCCTGAGGCGGCGAGGTCATGGAGGCCGAGACGCAACCGCGCCAGCAGCAGGCCGAGCGCCTGTCCGCCCATCCAGAGCAAGGCGGCGAGCGCCCAGCCGTCGAGGCGCCAACCCATCAGCAGGTAGATCGGCAGCGCGAAGACGAGCAGACCGGCTCCCGCCACGATCGGAACGAGGCGGTTCGGAACGGGCCTGGGCGTGGTGAGGATCCCTGGGCTCACGTGAAGTATTCCCGGTAGCGGCGGTAGACGGCGAAGACGGCGATTGGGATACCGAGGGCAGCGCCGACGAGCGCACCGATTCCGGTCGATCCGGCCACCCAACCCACGAGCGCACCGATGGCGGCACAGGCCAGGATCGTTCCGATCAGCACGCCTCCCGCAGCGGCGGGTGCGAACGAAGGGCGTGCGGCCGGCTCCATCTGCGCCGGCAGCATAACAAACGCTTGTAACAGCGAAATCCGCCTGGGATGTAAGTTTCTCGGCGACTTTGTTGCGCCTACACCTAGCTACAGCTAGGCGAAAGTCACGAGCGCCTCGCGGTAGCGCTTCGCACCCAGGGTGCAGC
>WNFZ01005762.1_pt1 | contig 11311 bp, 13 predicted proteins | sample 5400081 | NCBI WGS metagenome assembly WNFZ01 (sample SAMN13153365, study PRJNA577476) | soil metagenome | isolation source: 80 cm soil or saprolite under grassland replicate 1 | place: USA:California | collected 2016-06-15
AACAACGACAGACTCCACTCCGCCTGCGGGAATATCCCCCCGGCAGAATACGAGAAAGACTGGCTAATGGGACAGGACCACACTATAATCAATCTGGAAGCCAAAGCATCGTAGCCTCCAATAAACCCGGGGCGGCTCAGCCTCGCAAGGCCGCACCCGGCCACGAAGGTAGATGGCACGCAGGTCGAACCAGTGGACCCCCTCGTCAACCAAGACCACCACCTCCTGGCCGGAGGCCGGCAAACGATCGGCGTCGTCAGGGATGCCGGCCAGGTAGCGGCCGTCATGCCAGCGCAGCACAATCGGCTGCGCTTGCGGCCCCTGGTCGCCGGCAAAGCACAGGCACGCGCGAGGGACCCGTTGCAGTAGATCCCGCGCGCTGCCGGGATCGATGTCCCTGGTGACCCGCTTCATCAACGCTCCCCTCTTCGCCGCGACCTCCCCGTCGGATCCGCCACGCCCACCACCTGGCCTTCTCGTTCCTGGAGCTCGGCCAGCTGCTTGAGGGTCCGAAGCTGCTTGCGCATCATGACCAGGTCACCCCAGGCCAGCAGCGCACGCCGGACCCGCTGCACCGGCGTGGTGGCGCCCACGTCCAGCCGGACCACCAGCCGGCAGGTGCCGTCATGGCGGGGCTGGACGGCGTAGGTGCCGGCCAGCGGCCCGTAGATGCGTTCCAAGCGCGGCTGGACGACCCCGGTCAGGCTTTGTCCCTGCTGGAACTCGACCAGTTCGAACACCAGGAACCGCTGGCCCTTATCGAGCCGCTCTGCCCCTGGGGTCAGCCGCCGGGGACTGCGCCGTCCCCGATTGTCGAGCCAGTCATAGCTATAGGGGGCCACCTTGAGCTGGCACAGCCAACCGAACACCGTCGGCGGCGGCGCCGCGATCGTGACCGCGCGGGTCAGCCGGCGAACGGGGCTGTCCAGGTAGCCGTCACAGGCAAAGCGCGCGGCCCGCTCCTGGGCTGTGGTGTTCCACTCCCAGGGAATCATGCCGCCGCCACCAGGTCGTGGGCGAACGCGGCGAAGCTGCGCGGCGGGCGGCCGGTAAGGCGGGCAACCACGTCGGCGACCCCGGCCACCTCGCCGGCGGCAAACGCCTCCGCGGATCCGCGCATCTGCTCGATCTGCCAGTCGGACAGCCCCTGGGCGCCCAGGGCGGCACGCGCCGCCTGGATCGGCACGTCCAGATAGCGGATCGTGCGGCCAAGCGCCGTCGACAGCTGCGCGGCGACCTGGTCGATGGACAGCGCCTGCGCCCCGGTGACCAGGTAGGTGCGGCCGTTGTGGCCGTCTTGGGTGAGCACGGCTGCCGCGACCGCCGCCACATCGGCGCAGTCGACGAAGGCGCACCGGCCGGTGCCCATCGGCACCGCCAGCAGGCCCTGGGAGACGATCGTGGGCGTGAGCATGAGGAAGTTCTGCATGAACATGCTGGGCCGCAGGATGGTGTGCGCCAGGCCGGAGGCGGCCAGCAGCCGCTCGCCCGCGAAATGCATGCGGGCGACCTCCGAGCGCGCCGCCGGGCTGGCGTCGATGGCGGAGTGCTTGACCACCTGGCGCACGCCGGCGCGGCGTGCGGCCTCGATCAGGTTGGCCTCCATGGCAGCCAGCCGCGGGTGCGGCGGGGCCAGCAGGTAGACCCGCTCGGCACCCTGCAGCGCGGCCTGCAGGGTGGTGGGGCGCTCCAGGTCTGCCTCGACGAGCTCCACGTCTGCTCCGAGCATCCGCCGGGCGGCGGACGGGTCCCGGACCAGTGCGCGCACCGCCGCGCCGCGCTGCAGGAGTTCCGCCACCAGGTGGCGGCCGGTCTGTCCGGTTGCCCCGGTCACAACAATCATGTGGCCTCCTTTATGGAACGAAACGATCCATGCATCGGCGAGCAGCGGGGCCACGGTCCGGGTGGGGTCTGGCTGGATCGCCTGCTCGGGGCGCTGGGGGGAGGGCCGCCTGGTCATGTGCGTGGCTCCCAGCGGAAGAAGCGGATCGCCAGCAACAGTCCGGCGACGCCCCAGGCGGCCACCACGGCCACGTCGCTCCAGTGGAACGGGGTGCCCAGGAACCCGGCCTGCATCCCGGTGGCGAAGTGGCGGACCGGGAAGATGCGCGCCACCCACAGGATCCACGAGGGCGTGTCGTTGCCGAAGGCGATGAAGATGCCGGACAAAAACAGCAGCGGCAGGATGGTGGCGTTCACGACGGGGCCCGCGGCGTCGGCGTTGGGGATCACCGCGGTGATGGCCAGGCCCAGCGCGCTGAAGGTGGCGGCGCCGACCACCAGCATCACTAGGAAGTGCAGCAGCGTGGTCCCGGTCGGGATGTCCGCCCCGTAGGCGGCCCAACCGAAGGCGGCGGTGACCGCCACCAGCAGCACGGCCACCAGCAGCGCGTGCAGGACCCGGCTGGCCAGGAACGCCCCGCTGGGCAGGGGGGTTCCGTTGGTGCGCTTGAGGATCCCCGCGTCACGCCCGGAGGTGATGGCGAGAGCAATGTTGTTGTAGCAGGCGGTGATCACGCCGAACGACGCCATGGCGGCCACGTAATAGGTGGACTGCTTCACCGACATCGGTCCCAGGTGGACGACCCCCTGGCCTAGCAGCGAGGTGAAGATGACCAGGAACAGGAGCGGGAAGGCGACGGTGAAGATGGCGCGGGATGGGTTGCGCCAGAACGCCTTGTTCACGTAGCGAACCTGGGAGAAGGTCAATGCCATCGCGTTCATCGCTGCTCTCCTTCTGTGGCCGGCTCGGTGGGTCGGCCGCCGCCGCCTTCGGGGCCGTTGGTCAACGACAGGTACACGTCCTCCAGCGAGGGCCTGGTCACCGCCAGGCCCTCCAGGCTGACGCGCTGGTCGATGGCCCAGCCCGTAAGCTGGTGCAGCGCCACGACCGCGTCCTCGACGCGCAGCTGCGTGAACCCGTCAGCTCCCCGCAGGCCATCCAGCCCCGCTGGAGGCGTGACCCCGAGGGGGAGGCGGTAGCGGACCCGCGCCTCGGCCCGGTCCCGGAAGCCGAGCGTGGCCGGCGGGCCTTCGGCCACGATCCGGCCGTTGGCGATGACCGCGACCCGGTCGGCGAGGTGCTGCGCCTCGTCCATGTAGTGGGTCGTCAACACGACCGTCTTGCCCAGGGAGGCCAGGTTCTTGATGACCTCCCACGCCTCGTGGCGGGCCGCAGGGTCGAACCCGGTGGTCGGCTCGTCCAAAAACAGCAACTGCGGGTCGCCCGCCAGCGCGATCGCCACGTCCAGCCGTCGCTGCTGGCCCCCGGACAGACGGATCACCCGCTCGGCGTGCTTGGCCGCGAGCCCCACCAGGTCGATGACCTCGTCAACCGGGCGCGGATGAGGGTAGAAGCCGGCGTACATGGCGACCGTTTCGCGCACCGTCAGGTACGGCTCGACGCCGGTGGACTGCAGCACCACGCCGATCCGGGGCTTGAGGCGGACTCGCTCGTGCCCGGGGTCGCAGCCCAATACCGTGACCTGGCCGCCATCTCGGGTCCGGTAGCCCTCCAGGATCTCCACCGTGGTGGTCTTGCCGGCGCCGTTGGGGCCCAGCAGGGCGAAGATCTCTCCCAGCCGGATCTCCAGGTCGATGCCTGCCACTGCAACCACACCCGAGTACGACTTGCGCAGCCCACGGACCCGCACCGCGGGCGCCTCCGGCGCGTCAGGAGAGGGCACTGCCCGGTCTCCAGCCCCGGTTGCCGTCGTGGCCTGCTCAGATGGCGTACCGACGTGCGTACGCGCGATCGGCCTCAAGGTCGTCCGCATTCGTGTTCTCCCTTCCTTTGTGATGCTCAAATCCCACCATGGTGACCACAAACAGCGCGGCGCCGACGATGAACCACGGCGTCCACAGGGCCAGCCGCGGTGCGCCACCGACCAGTGAGGGGATCGCCTGTCGGGCCCGCCGGGGTGTCGCCAGCCCCATGGACCGTTCGAGGGCTGGCCGTCCAGTCGCCACGTCCGCTCTGTTTGCCATCGCACACCTCCAGGTGCGGGAGGTCCGGTCCCGGTCACGCCACCGGGCGGTGACCTGTGCCGCCCGGTCCAGCGTGGCGATCGGTTCTCGGGCCAGGTCTCGTGTCACGGCCACGTCAGCTGGCCTGTTGCGGCTCTGCTGGTCCTCACGCTAGGGGCGGCACCGGCTCGGGGCATCACCCGCAGGTGCCGTTGGGGGTGGAGTCCTGCGGGACCGGCGCGACCGGCCGTCAGCCGAAGGTGGTATCGGGGTGGCAGCGGCACGCCTTCGACCCCACCAGGCACCGACCGGCTGGGGTTGCCGTCGCGAGTGGCTTCTGGAAGCGCTGCTGACCGGACGCGTTCACGGTCACCAGCTTGAGCTCGGGCGGTCGCAGCGCCAGCTTGAGCGCCGCCCGGCCGATGCGGCCGAGCCGGTCGATGGCCACCCTGATGCTGCTTGCCAGCTGCTTCTTCACTCCGGCTTCACTGACGGCGATGGCACGCAGTGCTGGCACACGACGTTGTCGCCCTGACCGAGCGCCTGCCGGCCTCCACCCGGACCACGCCTCCGGCGATGCCGACCCGCCGCCCACGAACGACCCGGCAGCAGGCCGAGCGGCAGGCGGTGGCGGACCTCAGCCGACGTGGCGGCCGAGGAAGCCACGGATCTTCCCGGCGATGAAGTCGCCCTCCCCCTCGCCGCTGTCACCGGAAAGCGTGAGCCCTGTAATCAGCGGGTTCGGGGTTCGAGTCCCTGGCGGCGCACAGGTAGGAATCCGGTAGGAAAGCGGTAGGCCCAGTGGGATGGCGGTAGGAATCCGGTAGGTCGCGGCGGCCGGCGTCGAGCCTCCCGAGCTGCGATCGAGCAGACGCCCATCTCAGCCAGCTCATGGCATCCGTGGTGCATGCGATCTACGTGGTCGTGCGGACTTGACGGGTGAGCTTACGGTAGCTTCCGTTGACTGCCGCTCTGGGACCAGCCTGCGGCGGTTCGGGGGAGCTTGTGGACAGCACGTTCGAGGTATTCATCTCCTGCGGCCACACCGACGCCGCCTGGGTCCACACCCTGGCAGAGAACCTCGAACGCGCCGGTGTCCGCACCTTCTTTGATGAGTGGGAAGTCGGGCCAGGCGACGTGCTGGTCCACCGGCTGGAAGAGGGCCTGCGCCACTCGCGCAACGGCATCGTGGTGGTCAGCCCCGCGTCGGTTGGGCGTCCGTGGGTGCAGGAGGAGTACGCCACCATGGTCCGCCGGGCGGTCGCCGGCGCCCAGCGGCCGATCCCGGTCCTGCTGGGCGAGGTCGAGCTGCCCGAGTTCGCCGCCAACCGGATCTGGGTCGACTTCCGCGGCGCGGACGGGCCGGAGTACCAGCGCCGCTTCAATCAGCTTGTGGCCGCCTTGAAGGGCGAGCGGCCAGCGCGGCCCGCACCGGACGGGCGGCTGGTGCTGCCGCCGGGGACGGGGCGCGGCCGGAGGGCGCGCGCCGGGCGGTGCTGCGGATCAGGGCTGACGAGACCGTGCTGTCGGTGGACGGCGAGTCGGATGTGCGTGGCCGCCCCGCTGGGCCGACCCACGAGCTCAGTCCTCAGTTCACCGCTTTCTTCACGAGCGCGGCGATCCTTGCCTCGTCGGCGGCGGTCAACTCCTTCAGCGCGAAGGCGGTCGGCCACATGGCGCCTTCGTCGAGGTTCGCCTGGTCGTTGAAGCCGAACGTCGCGTACCTCGTGTTGAACTTCTGCGCGCTTTGGAAGAAGCAGACGACCTTGCCGTCCTTGGCATACGCGGGCATCCCGTACCAGGTTTTCGGCGAGAGGGCTGGCGCGCTGGCTTTGATGATCGCATGGAGCCGCTTGGCCATGGCGCGATCCGGTTCCGGCATCTCGGCGATCTTCGCGAGCACGTCGCTTTCCCCGGCCGCCTTGTCCTTGTTCGCGCGCGCTTCCGCCTTCAGCTCTTTGGCGCGCTCCCGCATCGCGGCTCGTTCCTCGTCCGTGAATCCCTTGTACGCCTTGCCGGTCGCGGTGGTGCTCTTGGCGGACTTCTGCGTGCCCTTCTTTGCGGGTTTCTTCTCAGCCATCGCGAAACACCTCCGTGCGTCGAACGAGTCCCAGCCGCTTGACCTCCGATGCGATCGCCGGACGGCTCAGCGCAGCTCCTGGATGCGGACCAGGTTGCCCGCGGGATCGCGGACGGCGCAGTCGCGAACCCCGTACGGCTGCTCGGTCGGCTCCTGGACGACCTCGGCGTCGCTGGCCTGCAGCCGCGCGAAGGTGCCGTCGAGGTCGGCGGTGGCCAGGTTGATGCTGGCGAAGGTTCCCTTGGCCATCATCTCGGTGATGGTGCGGCGCTCGTCGTCGGTGATGCCGGGGGCGGCGGCCGGCGGATACAGGACGATGGACGTGCCGGGCTGATCCGGGGGGCCGACCGTGATCCAGCGCATCCCCTTGTAGCCGACGTCGTTGCGGACCTCGAAGCCGAGGGTGTCGCGGTAGAAGGCCAGGGAGGCGTCCGGGTCGTCATGCGGCAGGAAACTCGCGTGAATGGTGATGTCCATGGCGGTCAGGCTAGCTGCGGCTCCGTGACCCGCGCTTCTCGATTCCTGCTCGGTCTGGTCACCTGTTTCGCCACGCACGACGGCATCCCCGCCGTCGCGCGCGTCGCCTGGCGCCGGTAGGTGCTGGGCGGCACACCGACCAGCTCGGTGAAGCGAGTGCTGAAGGTGCCCAGCGACGCGCAGCCGACCGCGAAACAGACCTCGGTGACGCTGAGGTCGCCACGACGCAGCAGCGCCATCGCGCGCTCGATCCGCCGCGTCATCAGATAGGCGTACGGCGACTCGCCGTAGGCGAGCCGGAACTGGCGGCTGAGGTGCCCGGCCGACATGTGCGCGCCGCGGGCGAGCGCCTCCACGTCCAGCGGCTGCGCGTACTCCCGGTCGATCCGGTCGCGGACGCGGCGCAGCCGCGCGAGGTCGCGCAGGTGTTGCGCCGCGGCGGGTCTGCTGGTCACCTGCGAGATCATGCCACGACGCGCCGGAGTTGCCTAGCGCCGCTGGCGTCCCACCCCACTCCGCGTCCGCTCTTGGCGCGCCCCTGCCGTATCGGCGACTTCGCGCTCAGGCAGCTTGATCCTCGATCACCGCCGAACGCACTGATCTGCCGCGTTGAGGGTCAGTTCGGTGTCTTTCCCCCGAGTTACTCCCGCCTCATCAACTCCCGTCCCTGCCAGTTGAGTGGGACGAGTCGAAACAGATGAGAGAACTCGTCTCACGGTGTCCGCGAGGGCCTGGGTCAGGTGCCGACGTAGGCCGCGAGGTGCTCGCCGGTGAGGGTGGAGCGGGCGGCGAGGAGGTCGGCGGGGGTGCCCTCGAAGACGATCCGGCCGCCGTCGTGGCCGGCGCCGGGGCCCAGGTCGATGATCCAGTCGGCGTGCGCCATGACCGCCTGGTGGTGCTCGATGACGATGACCGACTTGCCGGAGTCGACGAGCCGGTCGAGCAGGCCGAGCAGCTGCTCGACGTCGGCGAGGTGCAGGCCGGTGGTGCGTGGCGACCTCGTTCGACATGCTGCCCCCTGCTGTCCGGAATCGTCCATCGATACATCGGGGAGTCGGGACGGAGGGTTGAGCTTGGGCTTTGGACCAGCACAGGCGGCTGGTCGAGCGGCGTGCCTGCGCACACCATCGCATTGCCATGCTGCTGTAGCCCCGCTAGGCATGGGGCGTTCGGTCGCGTGGTGGGCTGACCGTCCGGAGGTTGGACCGAGAAGGGGTGCAGCGGGGGCCCGGCGTGGAGTTCACGGGGAGGAATCGTGGAGCCTCCTCCCCAACCTTGCTCTGCTATGGCCTCACTTCCGCTTGAGTCTCGTCGGAGTCGAGACCCGCGCGCTGGGCGACTGGGCGGCTCGATCAACAGCCATGCCTGCCCATCAAGCGACGCGACCCCATTTCCGAGCACCGACCCATATCGCCTGACCTGCGGCGTTCGGGTTCTTACAGTGTTCCCTTCGCCTCCGCGTGGAGAGATCGGGGAGGATTCGTGGAGGCGACTAACTCCACGTCCTCCCCCGATCTGAGAACGTCAACGCGAACCAGCAGTCGTGCACCCGTCGGCGCCACTCCGGAACGCCTGGGAGACTTCGAAGCGAGACCCACCCGGCGCGGACAGACGACTACGGATTCCGGGCAGATGACGAAACCCGTTGCTCAGGCATCCCGGTTGATCAACAAGGCGGCCACGATCAACCCAACCGCCGGCCAGGCGAGGAGCACCAACGCGGAGAGGAGCGGCGAGAAGAGGCCGGCCTGGGGGGGTGCAAGGACACCAGCTGATAGGACGCCATGAGCATGGTGAACTTGCCGATCCGCTCGTTCCACGGGACCGGTAGGGACAACGCGACGAGCGGGAGGTAGATCAGCGGCGGGAGCGCCGCAACCGCCCCGGCCGTATGGCGGATGATCGCGCCGAGTGCCACGCCCACCACGGCAATGGCGGCCAGGCCGATGCCCGCCGACAGCACGGCTCTCAGCGCGCCGGGATCGGCCAAGGAGATGCCGCGGCGGTGTGAAGACAGGATGGCCTCACTGAGGAAGAACGCAGCGAAGGAGAGCAGTTCGCCGGAGACGAGAGCGACGGCTCCCACGACGGTGGCCTTGGCGGCCAGCACCGCAAGGCGCCGGGGCACGGCGCTGAACGTCGTTCGGATCTGGCCGGTGCTGAACTCTGAGGTGAAGGCAAGAAACCCCAGGATCCCGATGGCCAGAACCGGGTACTCGAGCCAGGCGACGTAGACGGAGGCGACCGGGTCGAAGGGTGTCTTCTCACTCGCAGCCGAGAAGGCCAGGATCACGCTCCCGCCGACGGCCGTCACCGCTGCGATGAGCAGGGTCCACAATGTCGAGCGCACCGACCGGAGCTTGGTCCATTCCGAGATGAGCACATCGCGGGCACGGCGTGCCGGGGAGGACGGGGCTCCGAGAGCGGCTCCGACGTTCACCGCCCTCATCGATCGATCGCCGAGCCGGCGACGGCGGTCCGATATTCGGCGCTTTCACGCGTGAGGTCGAGGTAGGCGTCCTCCAACGATGCGTGCCGAGGGGTCAGCTCGTGGATGACGATGCGGTTGTTGGCCGCTAAATTTTAGCTCCCCGATGGCCGACGCCTCGATGCCGGTCACCGACAACGCTCCGTCGTCCTCGGTAACGACTTCGCCGCCGGCGCCAACGAGCAATCCGGCGAGGGCGTCGGCATGTGGCGATCGCACCAATACATCCTTGCGGGAGTTGGCCTCGACGAAGGCCTTCGTCGTCGTGTTGGCGAGCAGCCTGCCGCGCCCCGATGATGATCAGGTGGTCTGCCGTCAGCGCCATCTCGCCTCCTCGTCACACTTCCGTGGTCTTACTTGTCATATCGATGACCCGATGCGATGAGGGAATGGACCGATGGATGAGCGCGAGTGGCTGGCCGAACGGTTCGAGGAGAACCGGACACACCTGCGGGCGGTGGCCTACCGGATGCTCGGCTCCCTGGCCGAGGCTGACGACGCCGTTCAGGAGACCTGGCTCCGCCTCAACCGCTCGGATCCAGCCGGGATTGAGAACCTGGCGGGGTGGCTGACGACGGTGGCCGCCCGAGTGTGCCTAAACATGTTGCAGTCTCGGAAGTCCCGTCATGAGGAGCCGCTCGACGCGTACGTGCCCGACCCGGTCCTCAGTCGGGAGGACCGGGCCGACCCTGAGCAGGAGGCGTTGCTCGCCGACTCGGTGGGGCTCGCCCTGCTCGTGGTCCTTGAGAAGCTGCCTCCGCGTGAGCGTCTCGCGTTCGTCCTGCGCGACACGTTCGAGGTGCCCTTTGAGGAAATCGCTCTCATCCTGAGGTGTTCCTCCGTGGCGGCACGGCAGCTTGCGAGCCGCGGCCGTCGCCGGGTCAAAGGAGATGCTCGGATCGCCGAGGCCGATCCGGCCCGGCAGCGCGCGGTCGTCGACGCCTTTCTCGCCGCCGGCCGCGATGGCGACTTCGAAGCCCTCCTTCGGCTGCTCGACCCCGAGGTCGTGCTTCGAGCCGATGTTGGCGTCCCGACCGCGTCAAGGGTGTTCCGCGGTGCGCGTGCCGTGGCCGAGCAGGTTGTCGCCTTCGGCCGGCGGATCGGCCCCGGTTCCAGCGTGCAGCTGGCACTCGTCAACGGAGTCGCGGGCATCGTCGGGATCTCGGACGGACGGTTGGCCTCGGTGCTCAGCTTCGCGATCGCTGACGGGAGGATTGTCGAGATCGACATCCTTGCCGACCCGAAACGGCTTGCCAGCCTTCATGTGACGGACCTCGTGGATTGATGAACCGGCGGGCTATCCGACACTGCGCGGATGGGGACGTCCCTCGTGCGCACGCTTCGTCGGGAAGGAGGCAGATGGTGACCATTTCAACTGCGCAGAACTCCCTCTTGAGCAGAGTCGGAACCGTCAGCTGGCGGTCTACAGGCTACTGGATTGCCACCATTGCGGTCGCGGTCGAGCTCGGACTCGGAGGCATCTGGGACATCGCGCGCATTCCTTCGGTCCTGAATCTCACCGTGCACCTGGGCTACCCGTCCTACTTCTTGGTGCTGCTGGGGACATGGAAGGTGTTGGGGGCGGTCGCCCTGCTCGTACCGGGTCGTCCCCTGATCAAGGAATGGGCCTACGCGGGCGTGTTCTTCACCTATACAGGCGCGATCGCCTCCCATCTGACCACGGGCTACGACGTCGGCGAAGTTGCGGTGCTAGCGCTCCTAACGGCCCTGACCGTCCTTTCCTGGGCACTGCGGCCGCCGAGCCGCCGCGCGTGCGCGTGCCCCTCGAGCGAGCTCCTGCTCGGTCACCGGTCCCCCCCTTCGTCCCGAGGACCCGATCTGTACATGAACTCCGTCAGTCAGAAACGAGAGTGGGATGGATGGCCCGGAGACCGAGGACGGGCCAGGAGGTCAGCTCGTTGGGGGAGGTCTCGAACGAGGAGGATCACGGAGGTCCGGATCTTCGGTCTCTAGAGGTCTTCATTGGCCGGTGGATCAACAAGGGGCACACGATCAAGCACGCGGGCCGTGTGCGGGAGGAGATCGTCACGAGCGACGTCTAAGAGTGGGCCGAGGGTCATATCAGTGACCGAGGAAGCCGGTTCGATGTGACGAGACAACGTGCCGAGGGAGTGTACAGATGCGATCGAATGCCTATTCGTCGAAGGTTGACTTTCGGCAGCGACTTGCCACCCCGGTCTTTCGCGGGATCGGCCCGCTCGTACGCCTTCTCCTGCGCCGCGGCCTGGGCGAACCGAACGTCCTGCTGACCGTCCGTGGACGCCGGAGCGGGAAGCCGC
>WNFZ01007183.1_pt1 | contig 11311 bp, 7 predicted proteins | sample 5400081 | NCBI WGS metagenome assembly WNFZ01 (sample SAMN13153365, study PRJNA577476) | soil metagenome | isolation source: 80 cm soil or saprolite under grassland replicate 1 | place: USA:California | collected 2016-06-15
AGCTGGCTCGTGGCCCGCGCGGCTGGTTGCTCGAACATCACGATGGACTGCGCTCGAGCCTCCTGGTGCTCGACGGCGTCGTGGCCGACTATAACTTCGCCGTCCTCTCCGACCAGGGCGCCATGGTGTCCGCTCAGCTTTTCCGCGCTCCTCCGCCCGCCGAGCATCACTTCAGCCGTCTGGCGGCGACGGTGGAGGATTTTTTCCGCACGGGGAAGTCCCCCTGGCCCGTGCAACGCAATCTCCTGATCGCCGGCCTGCTTGAGATATTCGCCCGACCGGCCACCCGCACCGGCCACCGCTTGGAAACACCCGAGCTGCAGATCGCATACGGGGTCTGAATCGGCTGGAATGGTCATTGGTCATTCCCTCCCCCCGCAGCTCCCGTCTCCAGGAACGCCAGCAGGTCCAGGATTTGTTCCTGCGTCAAGGTGTTGACCAGACCAGCCGGCATCGGGGAGATGTCCGACGCGCGTTGCGATTGGATGTCCGCCTTGCTCACCCGCCGGCGTTGGTCCGGATCGACCGGGTTGATCACGATGCTCAACGTGTTCGCGTCTTCGCCGGCGATGCGCCCGTCGACGATCGCCCCGGACTTCAGAGAGAGACTCACCGTGCGATACGTCTCGGCGATGACTTTCGACGGTTCGAGGATGCTTTCGAGCAGCGCGCGCCGATCGAACCGGCTGCCCACCGCCGATAGGTCCGGTCCCACCAGGCCTCCCTCCCGGCCGACGCGGTGGCATTGGGCGCAGCCGGCCTCGGAGAAGAGTCGCTGGCCACTCGCCAGATTGCGTCCCACGACGGGCCCTGGCAGCGCACCGGCAAAATCAGCCATCGTCCACTCGCGCACGAATGGACGCGCCGGCGCGGGAGGAAGCGGGGCGGCTGGCGGCTGGTCAAACGCATTGCCTCGACTCGCCAGCGCCGCCCGTTCCGACGGCGCGAGCGTGGCCTCGGCGTCAGCCTGGATATAGTTCAAGTAGCTCATCAGCATGTTCGCGCCTTGAAACTCGCGCCGGCCGCGGCTTAACGTGCCGAAGTAAGCCTGGCGATCGTCGAGGGACCAGCCCTCCTTCACCTGACGCAGCAGGAACAAGTATTGGATCTGCTCCTCCTGCGTTCGCGCCAGGGTGAGGAGCGGCATCGTTTTGCGGACCACTCCCGGAGCCTCCAGATACACCAGCAGTTCGGCCAGTTGCTGATTTTCCCGCCAATCCTGCGCGGGATACAGGGCGTTCAACGTCGCCAGCGCGCGGATGGACTGCGCCGTCTCGGGGCGTCCGTGACGGATAAAACTCACCGCCAGGGCGCGCAGCGCGACGAGGCGTGAAGTAGCCGCGCGGCGCGGCGAAAGCAAATCGAGCAACCGCTCGCGCACTCGTTGTTGCGCCACATCATCTCCCACGCGGGCCAAAGCGAGCAGTGCGCTCGTCTGCGCCGCAACCAAACGAGGCTCCTCCCCGCCGCTCCCGCGAAGTTCGTGACCGAAGTCCGCCAAGGCGCGATCCCGCCAGAGATCGACGGGAAGAGATTCAAGGGTCGTGCGCGCGGTGTATTGTGTCCAACGATCGGCGCGCAGAGCGTTCCACACCAGGTCGAGGGTCCCCGGGTCGTGGCTCCCGCCGAGCGCCTCCAATTTCCGACGCAGGAGACGGGCCGGTTCGGACGCGCGCGCGGCTGCCGCGGCCGCCGCGCTGGTGTCATCCTTGGATACATTCATCCGACCCGGCCGTAGTGCCCTCGCGCGATAAAGGCCCGATTGCGTCCGTCGTCCGCCGGTCACGAAATACATCGCCCCGTCCGGGCCGAAGTCGAGTCCGGTGACGTTGAGTGGCCGTCCTTTGAGGAATGTCTCGAAGCGACCGGTGTAGGTTCCGTTGGTGGGCGTGAGGTGGACGGCGAGGATGCGGCCGTAGGCCCAATCGAGGATGAAGAGCGCTGCGCGATACGGCGCCGGGAAAGCGCTGCGCGTGCCGAACAGCACCGCGGTCGGCGATGCCAGGCCGATGTCGACCACGCTGGGCAACGTGTCCGGTGACCAGGCCGGCAACACGCCCGTGCCACGGCGCCAGCCGTAATCGCCTCCCGGCACGAGGTGCAGGACGCGCGTCGGATGGTACCAAGGCAGTCCGACGTCCCACTCCATGTCCGCGTCGAACGTGAACAATTCACCTTCGGCATTGAACGCGACTCCGAAAGGGTTGCGCAACCCGCCGGCCATCAACTCCCACGTCCGGCCATCGCGGTCCGTCCGGATGAGATGACCACACGGCATTTGCACATACGCGCTGAACAGGTGTTTGTCCCAGACCGCCGGCAGCAACCGATCCTCGCCGTAATGCGCGAAAGGCGACTGGGCCGCCACACCCTCCGGCGGCAACTGCACGTCGTCACCGTGGATGCTGTAGATCATCCCGTCGGGCCCCAGGGCAAGCTGGTTGCGGCCGTGGCCCACGCCGCCGGGAGTTGCCTTGAGCAGTTTCACTTCGTCGAACTGATCGTCGCCATCCGTGTCGCGGAGTCGGTAAAGACCCTTGGAATTATTGGCGTTCGCATAGAGGGCATCGTAGGCGAAAAGCAGACCACGGCATTCCAGCAGGTTGGTGTTAATCGTCTCCAGGCGGACCGAAGTGTTGGTCGGCCCGGGCAGGGTCAGGCGCAACAATCCACGGTCTTCCCGCGCAATCACCACCCGCCCGCGCGGGTCGAACGCCATCGCCACCCACGAACCTTCGCCCGGCTGAGCCGAGCGGACCAGGTCAACCGCGAAGCCCGGCAACGGCGTGAGCTGAGTGACGGCCGTCGCCGCGTTGGTGCCGAGCGCTTCCTTCCACTGATTGTAATCCTCCTGCGGACCCGGCGGGGCGGCCGCCAGCAATGTCATCCTCCCGCCGGCCATCACCAGCAGTGCACAGAGACGATAGATGCCAAATGAAGCGGTCACCCCTTAATCATGATGATGGTGAGCGTGCGGATCCGCGGCCGGAAAGTGAAAGCTTTGCAAGGATATCACCTTCGCCCCTGCATCGCCTTCCCGGACCAGGTAAGCAGCGTCCAGTTTAAGATCGACCAGGCTTTGTCGGGTGCCGCTGCCGGGCCAAAGAATCTCCACCGTGCGGATCCGGTCAGCCTTCCCCAGGCCCAGTTCCAGGCGCAAGGGGTTTGCCCCAAAACTGCCTCCCGAACCGATCGTCCGGCGCAGGGAGCGCACACGCCCCTGCTCCTCGATCTCCACCCGGACCCTTGCGCCGATCGCACAGCGATTGGCGCGGACACCCTGCAGGCGCAGCTTGAGCCAATGGTGGCCGAAGCCCGGATTCTCATAGAGCACATTCGGGTAGACGTCGCCGGTCATCGCCCCTCCCATGTCCTCATAAATGTCCTGGTCTCCGTCATTGTCGATGTCGGCGAAACAGACGGCATGGCCTTTTTGCAAATGCCCGAAACCGCCCGCGGTGGTGACATCCTGAAAAAAACGCCCTTCGGCATTTCGAAACATGCGGTTCGGGATGATCGTGAGCAAGTCCGGATCGCCCGTGCCGAGGTAGAAGTCCAGCCAGCCGTCTCCATCAAAGTCCAACCAGGCGGCCGTCTGCGTCGGGTGAAACGAAAGCAATCCCGCCGCTTCGGTCACATCTTCGAACGTTCCGTCCCCCCGGTTACGGAGCAGCGAGTTCGGAAATCTGCCCTCTTCGCGCAGCCAGGCGCCGCGCAGCACCAGCACATCAAGATTCCCGTCGTTGTCATAGTCGGCGGGCGCCAGGCTGAGTCCGCCCACCAGGCCCAACAGTCCCGCTTGACGGGTTCGCTCCGTAAAAGTTCCGTCCCCGTTGTTTCGGAAAAAACGCATTTGGTCGCGCAATCCAATGGAAGTCACCATCACGTCCAGGAGATTGTCCCCGTCAAAATCGTCCACCACGCTGCCGCCGGACAATTCGTTCGGGGCCAGGCCGGCGAGCGGCGCCAACTCTCGAAACTTGGGAAACCCGATGTCCGACGCGAAGACTCGCGGGGGAATCAGCCAGCGCGACGGCACGTGGCCTGGATAATCGCCCACGGTCATGGCGGCCACGTTCAGGAGCCAACGGGCGGCCAGGTTGTCGGGGAACTCCTCGAGCAAGTTGGTCAAGATCCCGATCGCCTGGCGGGACGGGGCCGGCCAACGATGAATCCCGCCCCCGCGCAACGGCAGCAGACAGGAGTCCGCATTGTGATTGCTCAGGCAATTCAGGCGCTCGCCTTCCCGCAGATGGCACAAGGCCTGGTTGAGGCGCAAGTTCACTTTCTTGCCCTCGTCCAGCACACGTCCTTCCCGCGTGGCCAACCGCTCCGCCTCGGCAAACTCGGCCAGGCTCTCAAGATTGCGGCCGGAGTTGAGCAGTGCCTCGGCCAGACGGAAGCGCAGGATAGGATCGCTCGCCAGGTCAGGCCGCTCGGCGATCCGTCGGCGCAACACTGCCACCTGGCCTCCCGCCAGGAACCGTGCATTGAGCGGATCGACGGTCCGGGCGATTTGTTCGAGCCGTTCCGCCATGCGGAGGGTACTGGGGGCACGAGGGTCCACTTCGTCGGCCGCGACGGCGCTTTGGCCTGCGCACGTGATGACCAGGAGCAGGGCAACCGCAAGTCGGCGGGGCACACCAGCAATCGAAGGAGCCAACCATGGCAGAGGGTTGAACCTGCGCGCCAACCGCGAACAAAAGCCATGCACCCATTCTTGATAACCACAGGATTGATCGGGAACAAGGGCAAAGCCAGGAGCGCGAACAGCCATGTCCGCGCTCCTCGCCTAGCGTGGAGCTTTCACGCCGCGACGGGGGAGGCAGCGGTCGCCCGCGTCCTGGCCGTTTCCAGGTCTTCCTTGCGTTGCTTGAGGCTCTTGAAGAATTCGTAGCCTTCGCGACACCGGCGCACGAACACATCCTTGTCCTCCAACATGGTTTTAATGATGCGTAGAATCGGCTTCGGTCGGAGGTAATAAGCGCGGTAGAAACGATCCACCGCCTCGAAGATCTCGTCCTTGCCCAGGCCGGGATACTCCAACGCGCTTTGCTGGAAGCCGTCCTGGTGGACGATGTCGGTCTTGTCCTTCTGACTGAACCAGCCATTGAGTTTGGCCATGTCGTAAAGCTCGGTTCCGGGATAGGGCGCGGCCAGGCTGACCTGGATGCTGAAGACATCCAGTTCCTGGGCAAAGCGGATGGTGCGCTCGATCGATTCCCGGGTCTCAACCGGCAGACCCAGAATGAAAGTGCCATGAATGACCACGCCGGCCCGATGGCAGGCCCGGGTGAAACGGCGCATCTCCTCCATCGTCACCCCCTTCTTGATGCGCGTGAGGATGTCGTCGTTCCCACTCTCGTAGCCGACGAGAAAGAGGCGCAGCCCGGAATCCTTGAACGACTTGATCGTGTCGTAGTCCAGGTTGGCCCGGCTGTTGCAACTCCAGGTCAGGCCGAGCGGCGCGAGCTTCTGCGCGATGTCGCGCGCGCGCGGCAGGTTCGCCGTGAACGTGTCGTCGTCGAAGAAGAACTCTTTGACCTGCGGAAACAGTTTCTTCATGTAGGCCATTTCATCGGCCACATTTTGCGCGGAGCGAACCCGGTATTTATGTCCGCCGATGGTCTGAGGCCAAAGACAGAAAGTGCACTGGGCCGGGCAACCGCGGCCGGTGTACATGCTGACGTAGGGATGGAGCAGGTAACCGATGAAGTAGTTCTCGATCTGGAGATCGCGCTTGTAGACGTCCGCCACCCACGGCAGCGAGTCCATGTTCTGGATCATCTCGCGTTCCTTGTTGTGGACGATCCGGCCCTCCTTGTTGCGGAAAGAGAGACCATCGATCGTTTCGAGCGGGCGGCCTTCGGCCACTTCCTTGCAGGTGAAGTCGAATTCCTTGCGCCCGACCCAGTCGATGGCGGGCGAGGCTTTCAGGGTTTCGGCGGGCAGGACCGCCGCGTGCGCGCCGACGAAGCCAATTTGCGTCTCAGGTCGGTTGGCCTTGATGGCCTCGGCGACCTTCGAGTCGTTCTTCAGCGACGGGGTGCTGGTGTGAATGATGACGTGGTCGAATCGCTTGGCTTCTTCGAGGCATTGCTTGATGTCGAGGTTGTGCGGCGGGCAATCCAGCAGCTTGGCCCCCGGCACGAGCGCGGCGGGTTGCGCCAGCCAGGTCGGATACCAGAACGAAGTGATCTCGCGCCGCGCCTGGTAACGCGAGCCGGCGCCGCCGTCAAAACCATCAAAACTGGGTGGAGAGAGAAAGAGTGTTTTACTCATGGAAATTCAAGACGGAGCCAGTCGGCTCAGGGGGCTTTCTTCGGCGCGATTTTGGCGAGCAGATCGTCGCGCTGGGTGGTGTCGCCGGTTCCACCACTACCGCCGCTGTCCCGGTGGAGGTGACTTGCTTCGTTCCCGAGCCGCACCGCTGGCGTGCGACTCACCGTCGCCCCGGGCGGGTTGATGGCCGCCTTGGCTTCGGCGAGATGCCCCTTGCCGGCGGAGTAGCCGTTGAAGGCGTGCACCCCGGCGCCTGCTCGGTAGGGTTTCGGTTTGGGCCAGAAATTGTATCGGATATTCTTCCAATTGTCGCCCCGCTGGTAATTCGTGCCGAGGGCTCCGCTGGGGTCGTAACCGCAGTGGACCATGCAGTTCTCGCAACGCGGGTCGCGGGCTTTGCCGTTGACCACGCCGTATTTGTCCCAGTCCACTTTGTTGAGCATCTCCTCATAGCCGGCGTAGTGTCCGTCGGTCATGAGATAACAAGGCGCCTTCCAGCCGCGGATGTTGCGGGTGGGAATCGCCCAGGCCGTGCAAGTCAGTTCGCGTTTGCCGGCCAGGAATTCCTGATAGACCGGCGTGCCGAATATGGTGAAGCGTTCGCCCCATTCCTGGATCTTGGCGAACTTCGCGCGAGTCATGGCGCGCGTCAGGAAGAAGTCCTCCGGCTTTTTGCCCAGGCGCTTGACCATGTCCTTCTTGGCCGCGTCATAATCATAGCCCGGAGAAATGGTGTGGCCGTCCACTTCGAGGGAGCTGAAATACTCGAACATCTGCTCGATCTCTTCGACCTCGGTTTCCTTGTAAACGGTGGTGTTGGTGGCCACCTGGTAGCCGAGGATCTTGGCCATGCGGATGGCCTCGACGCATTCCTTGAAAACCCCTTCGCGTTCGACAATCAGGTCGTGGGTGTATTCGAGTCCGTCGATGTGCACGTTCCAATACATCCAGCGGCTGGGACGAATGGTGACCTTGGCGCGGGCCTTTTCGCCGGATTGCCGGACGGCCTCGGCCTCCTTTTCGCTGATCAGCTTTTCAGCCAGCAGTTCGAGGAGCTTGACCTCCATGTTCGGACCGTAATCGGCGGCCATGTAGTCCCTCATCTTTTTCCGCATGAACATGCCATTGGTGCAGACATAGACGATGCGGCCCTGGTCGAGGCACCCGGCGACTAGCTCTTCGATTTTCGGGTAAATCAGCGGCTCGCCTCCACAAATGCTGACCATGGGAGCGTCGCATTCCACAGCGGCCGCCAGGCAATCCTCCAGGCTCATCATGTCCTTGAGGTTCGTGGAATACTCGCGAATACGCCCGCAACCCGTGCAGGTCAGGTTGCAGGTGTGGAGCGGTTCAAGCTGTAACACCATGGCAAACTTCGGCGTTTTGCGCAGCTTGTGCTTAATGATATGTCTGGCGATCTTCGCCGTCAGCGCGAGGGGGAAGCGCATAGGTTTTAGTTTGATTGTGCGACGAAATGGACAGACTCTCGCGTGGGACGCGGAGCGGAAGGCGCCTCGGCATCGGGCAACGCCTGACCAAAGAAGCCTGGCAACAAAAACGTTGCGGGAGACACGCTTTGCGACGTGTTGATCCCGCTGCATCCTGTACCGAGCAAAACTACGGCTGCGATTAAGATTGCCCAAGCTGGCTTCCTGTCCGATTGCACCGGCGCATAATAGGTTGCGACGAAATGATGGCAACACCTAATTCGGGGCACGCGCCACCGCGATCCCGAGAGAGGCCGGCCGTGACGCAGGCCTCCCCGCCGGCAGGTTGGGCTGGGATCCTTTGGGTCGGATGGTTGCCTTTCCGTCCGCGGCTGCTTTGGGGGTTGCTCCTGTGCTGTTTTGCCGGCCTTGGACTTGCCGGAGAGACTCGCCCGCCAACTTCGCCACCACCTGGCCAGGCCGTGTCCAACCGCGTCCATCGTCTTTATCTTGAGTCACGACACCGCTGGCGGGAACAAACCAACAACGCTGAGGCAGCTTGGCGATTTGCCCGCGCCTGTTTCGACCGGGCGGATTTCGCGACCAACGACCTCCAGCGCGCCGCCATCGCCGAGGAAGGCATCGCCGCCAGCCGCCAGACCATCAAACTCCAGCCCAATTCCGCTGCCGGCCATTATTATCTGGGTCTGAACCTCGGCCAACTCGCCCAAACCAAACTGCTCGGCGCCATCAAACTCATCGAACAGATGGAAGCCGCTTGGAAAAGGACCATCGAACTGGATGAGAAATTTGACTACGCCGGCCCGCGCCGTTCCCTCGGCTTGCTCTACCTGGATGCGCCCGGCTGGAGTATCGGCAGCAAAACCAAAGCCCGCCAGCACTTGCGGAAAGCCGTTGAACTCTTCCCGGACTACCCCGACAACCGCCTCTGCCTGCTCGAAGCCGAGCTCAAATGGGGCGAGACGAAAACCGTCAAAGCGCAAATCGACGCGGTGGAACAAGTCCTCAAAGCCGCCCGAACGCGGCTCACCGGCGAAGAGTGGGAACGAGAATGGCAGGATTGGAACGAGCGCTGGCAGAAGATCAAAACCAAGGCCGCCCCGTGACGGCACGGCACGACGTCCGCGTCGGACGGCGTGACGCGTGCGTGACATTGCTCATTGCTCATTGCTCATTGCTCATTGCTCATTTTGGATTGGGGGGGAGGTGACCAATGATCAATGGGTCGTGGTGAGAAGGCCCATGCGGCCAAATGCACAATGTGCAATGAGCAATCTGCAATCCGCAATCCGCAATCCGCAATCCGCAATCAACGGATGCACCAAAGGGCCTGGTGCGTGCGGAGGAAAAGCTCACCGTCGGAAGCGGCCATCGACCCGATGGTCGTCTCACCGATGGAATTGGTCGCCAGCACTTCGAACTTCGGACTGGCTTTGACCACGAACGCGTCGCCGCCCTGGTTGATTGCGTAGAGCTTGCCGTCGGCCAGCACCATCGATGACCAATTATCGGACCTGGGCGCCGGGCCTTTGAGCCGCTCTTCCCAGACCAGCTTGCCCGTTTCCAGCTCAAAACATTCCGCCACCCCCGGGTCATTGAGGATGTAAATGTGACCATCGTGGATGACCCCCGAACCAATGCGCTGCTTCGTCTTGGGATGATGCCAGAGGCGCCGGGACTCGGTCACGTCGCCGCTGCCGCCGGCTTTCACCGCGAGCGCCATCCCATTGAAACCGCCCATGGCCACCACAATTTCTTTTTTGCCGTCAAAGAGCGGGGAGGTGTAGGCGAGCGGGTTGAGACCCGAACAAGTCCAGAGCTCCTTGCCGCTCTTCGGTTCGAAAGCGGCCACGCGCTTGGGCCAGCTCAACACCAGTTCCTCGCGCCCGCCCGCCTGAATGAACACCGGCGTGCTCCAGGAACCGATCCATTGCGGTTTGTCTTGCCCGGATTTTTTCTCGCCCGAGTCGCCCCCCGGCTCGTCCACTTTCCAGATGTCCTGGCCGGTGGTTTTGTCCACGGCGATGAGAAATGTGCGCGCGCCGGGGCCGAAGTTCAGCACGCAAAGGTTGCCGTGCAGGACGGGCGAAGAACCGCTGCCCCAGATGTGCCGTTGCGGACCCAGATCGCGATGCCAAAGTTCACGCCCGCTTTTGTCGTAACAGAACAAACCCGCCGAGCCGAACCAGGCGATGACCCGTTCGCCATCGGTCACGGGCGAGGAAGAAGATTGCGGGTTTCGGCCACCGCCGGATCCGCCAGACAGAACCGGAACAGGAAGATGAAGAAAGACACGCGCCCGAGTCCGAGGAGAATTGTCGTGTGCATGCGCCCACTTAAGCATCAGCGGCGGCGGGAGGGAAGCTTTTGGCGCGCGGGTTGAGGGCAAGTTTTTTTTCGCGCTCCACGGATGCGGTGCGGTTCCTTGACCGTGCGGGCGGATTGCAGTCTTGTTGACCCGTGCCAGGCCATTCACCAGGAAGTTCTCCCCCGGCAGATGGGTGCAAAAAAATGTTCCGTACGGAACACGTTTTTGGTCCTCGCCGATTGGTTCTGGTCGTAGGCGCTGTTGTGGTGGCGGCAATTGTTCTCCTCCTCTATCCACGCAAATCGCTCTTCCCTCCGCTGCCCGAGCCACGGAGTGGCGTCAGAAAGTAGCCCACGGCGTAAGCCGTGGGAGGCGGCGCACTGGAGGCGAAGCCCCGGCAGGGTCGACAGAAACGAGGCGAACAATTCTTTCGCCGCTCCGCGGCTCTTGCCCTTCAACGCCGACCCCCACGGCTGGCGCCGTGGGCTACTTTCTGACGCTGCTCCGCAGCTAACGGCTTGGACTCCGCTCCCCAAAAAGATGCGCCCGGCGCGCTGGAGATGTGATGGGGTTCCTTGACCATGCGGGCGGATTGCGGTCTCGTTGACCTGTGCCAGGCCATTCACCAGGAAGTTCTCCGCCGGCAGATGGGTGCAAAAAAATGTTCCGTACGGAACACTTTTTTGGTCCTCGCCGATTGATTCTGGTCGTAGGCGCTTTTGTGACGGCGGCAATTATTCTCCTCCTCTATCCACGCAAATCGCTCTTCCCTCCGCTGCCCGAGCCGAATGGTTACGACGTGTTGGTCCAAGCTGCTGCCAAGATCACTCGCAGCCAAACCAGCCTAAAGGAGATGGCGCCGAACGAACTCTCCGCTCTTGTGGCGACGAATCAGGCCGCGCTAGTTGAACTGCGGCGCGGCCTGGAAATGCCGTGCGCTGTCCCGGTGGAGATAAACGAGGGCAGGTTTCAAGCGCAACTCACGGACCTTGCGAATCTGAGGGGGGCTGCTTTGGCCATGGACGCCGAGGCCCTATTGCTAGCCCAGCAAGGAGATGTCGCGGGCGCGCTCCGCGAATGTCTGGACTCGCTACGGTTCAGTCATGCCATATCGAGACGCGGCCTCTTGATTGATTACCTGGTTGGAGTCGCGTGCGAGTCCTTGGCGATATCACGAATGAACACTCTCTCCACTGCCCTCAATTCTACCCAGTGCCGGCGCGCCGCGATTGCTTTTCAAGAGCACGAGTCTCGTCGTGAATCGCTCGACGAG
>WNFZ01005763.1_pt1 | contig 11310 bp, 8 predicted proteins | sample 5400081 | NCBI WGS metagenome assembly WNFZ01 (sample SAMN13153365, study PRJNA577476) | soil metagenome | isolation source: 80 cm soil or saprolite under grassland replicate 1 | place: USA:California | collected 2016-06-15
TCTACTGAGAATCTCTCAGCAGAATCACGTCGTCCATCTGGCTCCCGCGCGACAGGGCGATCTGTTTGCCATCGCGCGACATCTCGAATGCGAAAATCAGTCCGGATTTGAAGTTGGTCAACTGTTTGGCTGGACCACTATCGAGCGGTAGACTCCAGATGTTGTCAGCATTGTCGCGCGCATCGGCGTAAATGATCGACCGACTGTCAGATGTCCATCCGAGTCCGACATCTCGGAAGTTGAAAGAAATGTCCAGGGTCTTGACCGGTTCACCGCCGGCGAACGGCAGCACGGCGATCTTGTTTGCTTTGGTCTGCTCGTCAAAGTAACGGAGAGCAATTAGTTTCCCATCGGGTGAAACGGACGCCCATGATGACGACTTATCCGTCAGTTGTTCCGATTTGCCTCCGGCCGTGGGCACTTTCCAGAAGGTTGGCTTTCCTTGCCTCAACGATCTGAACAATACCCATTGCCCGTCAGGCGAACAGGTCGGCTGGGAGTCAATGGCAGTTCCTTCAGTCAATTGTTTTGGGTTATTGCCGTTGAGTTCCATCCTCCAGAGATTGAAGTTGCCCGAGCGATTCGAACTGAAAACGACGTAACGGCCATCCGCCGATACACATCCCAGTTTTTCAGTGTAAGCATCTGCGGTTAATTGTTTGTTTCCGGTCCCATCGGCCTTGACGATCCAGATGTCCGAATTTTCGCCCACCGCGGTATAAATAATCCCTCCATCCGGCGTCCATGTGATACTGTCTCCGTCATATTTACCACCGGTAATCTGCTTCGCTCGACTTTCATCCTCGCCTGGCGCTATCGCCCAGATCTGAGCAGATTTGTCTGCCTGCACTGTCACGAGAGTCTTCGAGTCTGCGGTCAATCCGAGACTACTAGTACCATACGCATTCAGATCGTTTGTAATTCTTCGCGTCTCGCCGCGAGGATACGAGACATACCAGATCTGTGTGCCCGCTGAAATCAGTTCCGGAACGGCTGCGACGATCAGTCCGCTGCCATCCGCCAACCAGAGTGCGCGTGACACCGACACCCAGTTTTGAGAGGTAATCGGTTTTTCCGGTCCACCTGCGGCAGGAACTGCGACGATCGTCCCGGTGAGATTGCCGCTGAAAGTTCCGGCGCCGCACGCTATGGTCTTTCCGTCAGGCGACCATGTAGGGCCGCCTGTCCAGGAGAAGTAATCAGGAAGTTTGCGAGATGCGATTTCTCGCTCGCCTGAGCCGTCCAGGCCAGCGACGAGCAAGTCGGATTCCGCCGCTGAGGCTCGAACAAAAGCCAATTGCTTGCCGTCAGGAGAGATTGTGACTGGACTGGTGACACCGCCAATGACGCGTCGCGCTGAGCCTCCCAGCGCGGGCACCTGATAGAGCATGCCCAGAGGATTGTCCTTATCGAACAAAGAGTAATAGATGAATTCGCCATCGCGCGAGAAGGTTGTGCCGCCAATTTTGCCTTCGACATCCGATACGATCTTCACCAGGCTGCCCGTCAACACCTGACGTCCCACCAGGCTGTCCTTTCCCCTTTCAGTCGTTCTAAACACGACGTATTTGCCGTCGGGTGAAATCGATGTGTAGCCCTTGATTAAAGCGCTTCCGATCTTGCCCCCAGTCGTCAAGCGGGTGATCTTCATTTCGCGAAATGGCTCAGTCCTCGGCTTGGCACTTATGAACTTGTCCCAAATGAAGAAAGTTGCTCCGCCGGCCAGCAGCAATCCGCCCAACGCGAGCGCGAGTCCATTCTGATGCTGTTTGATCCCGCGCACGATAAATTCAGCGCTCGAGATCGAAGCCGTTGGCGAGCTTTCATAGGTGACTGCCGTGCCTACTGTGGAACCACTTGAACGCGGATCGCTCTGGGTGGTGGAAACTTCACTGCCAACCGACGAGGGCGACATGGTGTTATTTAACTCCGCGCCTCGATCCAACTCTCGTCGCAGCTCCTTCAGTTCAATCGCCACGTCCTTGATTGTCTGATATCGCTCGTCCACGTCTTTAGCAAGGCAACGACGAATGATCCGTTGCAGCTCAGGAGAAGCAGACGGCGTGAAATCAGTGATCGGAGGCGCCGGCTCATAGACGATCTTGTACAGCGTTTTGACCTTTGAGTCGCTTGCAAAGGGTTTATGCCTCGTTACGGCCTCAAAGAGCACGCAGCCGAATGAGAAAATGTCTGAGCGCTGGTCTATTTCAGCGGTCTTACCCTGTGCCTGCTCCGGCGACATGTAACCCTTGGTGCCCAACACCGTTCCCGGCAGTGAATGCTGCTCGTACGCTATGGTCGAGTCATCGTGAATAGACTGATCCTTGGTTTGGCTTCCGGCTGCCGGTGACTGTTGCTCGATCAGTTTTGAGAGACCGAAATCAAGAATCTTCGCGTGCCCCTCGCGGGTGATCATGATGTTGTCGGGCTTGAGATCGCGATGCACGATCCCTGCGGCATGAGCTTTGGCCAGTCCTTCGGCGACGTGTTGCAGGTACCGTAACAGCTTTCGCAGTTCGGTTCGGTCGCGATGGATCTTTTCGCGAAGAGTCTGACCGTCGATAAACTCCATCGCGATGAAGTTCGTGCCTTCGCTCTCACCAATCTCGTAGATGTGCGCGATGTTAGGATGATTGAGCGCTGCCGCGGCCTTCGCTTCCTGAACAAAGCGGCGCATGCGGTCCTGTTTGGCGGCCAGCTCACCCGGCAAGATCTTCAGGGCGACTTTGCGTTCGAGCTTTGTGTCCTCAGCCAGATACACTTCACCCATTCCGCCCGCGCCGATCTTGGAGATGATGCGGTAATGCGAAATGGTTGAATTAGGGGTAAACGTTTCGCTCATTGTCTTGATCGTTGATCCTTTTGAAATCCGACTTGCCGCAGCAGGCCCTATGCGAAGAAACACACCAACGCTCTGACAAGTGATCGAACTCAGTCAACACCCGCTGGAATAACCCGCATTACTTGTTCGTGCTGGTTCAACTTTGCGTCATCACTTCATCAGGGATGGAAGGATCGTGTTTCCCCTGATGCCCCTGCTGTGATGACCGAACATGTTTGACGAAGGCCTCAACCTCCAACTCTTTGCGTAAAGTCGCTCGCATAGATGACCCTTGATTTTCAGACTGTCGAGTTCAATCTCAATCATAACCCATTACTCACGCGTTAGAAGACGCGAATCAGGAAGGCAAGATTCAGGTCTTTGCACACTTGAGCGAGTATACCCTTTTACCACGGCAACCCAAGTTTGCAGGACTGACGCTGGAGGTCTGAGGATATGGGTTATACTTTGTCAACATCGCACCGGTTGAATGGCTGGTTTTGAGCTGTGCGGCTTGGCAGTAACCCGGCCTGATCGCTTTTTCTTCCAGCTCGCGAACTAACTCAAGGGCCTCGGCGCGCTTTCCTGCCTTGGCATAACGATAAATCGCCTTTTTAGCGCGTCGCTCTTCATGATGTAGACTGTCCACCACTCAGAACCGTCTATGTTGCTCGAGCATTTATTCGAAGTGTCATCCTACCTGGATGTGGGAATGGGGGGAAGGGAGTAGTTTGACGAAACGCGAACGCTATAAGCGCCGCACAGCGTTGTGCTTGGTGGCATTTGGGATTCTTTTGTGGTCCAGCACAGTTGACGCTGCCTTCGGCTCGCTCCAGGAGCTACCGTCAGTTACAAAACGCAATCAGAAGTCAGGGGCAACGACAGTAAAATCCGGCGTTTTGGTAGAACAATTTTCGTTTTTGATCAAGGACTTCAAGATTGACCATAACGGTGAAAATAACAATTTGAATATCACTATTTGGTATCGCTATAAAGAACATCTTTCCAATGCGGAATATCCAGATTTTATTTTGATCGCCAAGAATATCGAAACGCTTCTTACGAACTATCCTAATGAGGGAGATTATTGGGAGATTCTGAATAAGAAAATTACGTTAATGGTTCTTGAGAAATATCCGGCCATCGCAAAAATCACTAGCCAACTGCAGGTATCGCCGTCGCCTAAAGACCCATATCTCCGTTCAAGTATCGTGACGCGTGACCGAACAACTATGAGAAAGCATTCGCGGTCCATTCCAGCCGTGAAATAGTGACACTTTTCGATACTTAACTAAATGAAAGAGCTGTCGATCATCCTACAATACCGAACAGGTGAGCGCTGACACTTGAGTGGTCCAATTGTTAACCCTTCCTAAGTAATTCTGGTCGGGGCGAGAGGATTCGAACCTCCGACCTCACAGTCCCGAAGTGGGTTCCCGCAAAAATGTAAGTTTTGCCTTTTCAAAAGTTGCAGCCACCAGGGATTTATTAGAGATTCCTTCCCATTCGCTGCCATCGCGTACCCGTTGCGTGCTCAGAATTCTCCTCCCTCAGAAGAGGGGCTCGTTTCTTGGGCAAAGTTTCAATCAGGTTCTCCAGCATCGCACGCCGCCTACGGCTAGCCTGAATGCTCTCCTGACCTTATTGACGGATTTCGGTAAGCGCAAGGTGGACGAAATCGTCCCGGCTGTTGGTCCGAGTTTATGTACATGTGGATTTGTTTCCTGCCAGGCGGTCGCAGAGTTGGACTCACCCGCTGGCATAATCACTTCTGAAAGAGTCGGCCAGATTGTTTAGCTTCTATTCCCTTGAGCATTTGTACTGGCCCGCGGGCGCCATCCGTGAGTTTTACAAGCGTTTGAGCGTAGGGCAGTGCCTGGCTCCATTTTTCCTGCTGGGCGTAAAAGACCGCCAGGGCATTTACCAGTTCGGGGTCCTGCGGATTGAGTGAATAGGCCTTTAACCAGACGGCCTCCGCCTCTTTTATCTTTCCGCTTTGCTGTAACGAGAGCGCGTAATTGTATTGAACCCGAGAGCGATCGGGCATCAACTTCGCAGCTTGGCCAAGTTCGGCGATTGATTCATCGACCCGCTTCTCTTCCGCCAGTAACAGGCCAAGTGAATAACGCAGTTCGCCGTTGTTCGGCGATCGTGCGATGGCTTCGCGAAATTCGCGCTCAGCATCCTGGTTGCGACCCAACTGATTGTAGAGATTTCCCAGGTTAACCCGGGCGGGCACGAAATCAGGATCCAGCCGGATTGCTGTCTTGTAATGCTCGATGGCGCTATCAAACTGCTTTAGGTTCGTTTCGATCAGGGCCAGATTGAGATTGCCGCTGGGAATATCAGAGTTGTAGATCTGAGCCAGTCTGTACTCGGCCAGGGCTGACTCGAATGCCTGGCGGTGGGCCGGCTCAAGCCGATCGGTGGGGGCGCCGGTCAACACTCGGGCCGCCTCGATCCTCACTGCACGAATTGGATCAGTTAATAACAGAGTAACGACTGAGAGTTTTTCATCGGGCGTCAACCGGTCAAGTCCGTCAACGGCAGTCACGCGCACCAGTGGTTCGGGATCCTTGGTGGCGTCGATCATGGCCTGGTTCAATTCCGGCCCATAACTTTGCATCAACTCTACCGCCGTCGCGCGCACTATTGCCGAAATGTTCTTGTCGCGGACCAGCGCAATCAATTTGGGCACTGCTTCCGGTTTTCCGGCCCGCGCCGCCGCGATGATTTCACCGTAATGTGGCTCTTGCCTCCGGTTAGGGCCATACCATTTCGCCACCGCATCGGCCGCCCAGCGTGGCGTCTTATCCTTGTGACACGCGTTACAGGCGTTGGGGGTGCCAATCTTAATCGTCAAATCCGGTCGCGGAATGCGAAAGCTGTGATCGCGGCGTGGATCCACGACCATGTAATTTTTTGCGGGCATGTGACAATCAACGCACTGGGCGCCGGGGGAATCCGGCTTATGAAAATGATGAGCCGGAGTGTCGTAGACTTTTGGTATCAGTTTTGGGAAGCGTCGGTCCGCTCGTTCTGAGTGACACTGCACGCACAAGGCATTGCCTTCCGCCTTCAACTTCAGAGTATGTGCGTGGTGACAATCCACGCAGCGCACACCGTCGTCGTACATTTTGGTTTGCAGGAACGATCCATACTCGTAATCTTCTTCCAGGATCTGACCGTCAGCATAATAGAGTTGCTCGGAGAGTAACGCCGGCAGGAAAGTATCCAGTAAAGGCCGCCCGGACCAGTCGTCGGCAGTCAGCCGAGTACGCCTGGTGTGACAGGGGAGACAGGCGGTTACCTGATCGTGCGGATCGCCCGATTTCAGATTTACGATCAGTCCGATCGCCTCCGACTTATTACTGGTACGGGGTTCATGCCGGCGCGCCCATTCTACGTGCGCTGAGCCCGGTCCATGACACGATTGACAACTGACATTGATGACGTCCCAGGTTGTCTTATAGGTTTCGGTTTGCGGATCGTAGTTCTTTTTCAGATTGGTAGAGTGGCAGTCGGCGCACATCAGGTTCCAGTTCTGATAGAGCCTGGTCCAGTGCAGGGGATCGTCATGCTTGATCTTCTCATTCGGATAGAGGTGGAACCACTGCTGCTTGTTCGTATTCCAGGCTGCGCCGAGAGCCTGCAGTCGTCCACCGGGAAATTCGATCAAGTACTGTTGTAGCGGTCTGGCACCGAAGGTGTATTTGATTTCAAAATCAGCGAGACTGCCATCGCCCGCCTCGGTGTGAACAAAGAATTTGCCGTCTCCCTTAAAGAAGCGGGAGGTCACCCCATAGTTGCTGAACGTTGAGTTATTGAAATCACCCCGCATCAGCTGATCGCTGGGCAGTCCCATCGCTAGTTGGTGATCCGAACCCATCCAGTCCTGAAAATCTTTTTGATGACATTCGGCACAAACCTGGTTATCGACATACGAAGCCTCGACCTTCAATGTGTTTGGTGCGAAGTCAGGAACGTTTGCGACGCGGTGGCGAATTACAAAAAACCAAATCGCCGCAGCAATCGCGGGAATGATTAGGAAGGCGGCCAGAAACCGTATCCTGCCGGCAAATAGTGGCGAACTGCTCTTTCCTCTTTCAGGCACCCCACCGACTCCTTTGCTTCGGAACTGTATCCTGACCATTCAAGGTCGATTCTTAACAGGGCTACCGTGCAAGAAAGACGATTCGCTGCCTCGAATTCCCAGACTGATGATCGTGTAAACCCTACCGCCTTACTACTGTAAGAATTAACAGCTATCAGCCGCGAGGCTCGCCTTCTTACTGAGGTATGAATCGAAGTTGTAATCTCTGCTCCCGGTCGACTCTGACATTTGCTTCAAAAACTGTCAAAAGTGACAGTTACTACCGACCTTAACCTTCAGTTGAAATAGAAAAGATGTCACCGCCGGCGACGAGGGCCTCTTCTGCCATATAGACAGTAAGGCCAACTTTGTTGGTTTACGGTTCAGCCCTAGCCAGCCGGTAAGAACGCTGTATTGACAGCACGGCGCAGGCAGGTCTCGCAGCGTATTTGATTCGTCTGTACGGAAGAAAGATTTATTCCCTTGAGATCGCAACCAACAGAAAGGAATTGGAAGTTCAGGGCGAGGGAGGCATGCTCTCTTTCATTGCTCAATGCCGACTTAAGGATGTGAAGGGGACAATTGATTCTGTCCTTCTGGTTTCCAGCGTTAGTACTCGATTGGCCCGGGATCCCGCGCTATCACAATGGCTGAGAAAGATCGCTCCGGCGATTCATCGATTGGGAGGCGTGTGCGTCAGCGCGTTTCTATTGGCAGAAGCCGGCGTCCTGAATGGTAGGAGAGCAACGGCACATTGGAAGTTCGGAGAGAACTTGCCAAACGGTATCCTCAAGTGCAAGTGGAGTCCGAGCCGATCTGGGTTAGAGATGGGAACATTTATACCTCGGCGGGTATCTCCGCCGGAATTGATCTCGCGCTCGCTTGGGTTGACGAAGATTGCGGCAGCGCCCTCGCGCACGAGATTGCTCGCGAACTTGTCTTGTTTCTTAGACGGCCTGCCGGTCAGCAGCAGTTGAGCGTTTCGCTGGCAAAGCAGGCGTCTGAAATGAAAAGTATTCAGGAGCTTCAGGTTTGGATTGCTGATCACCTGGAAAAGAACCTTTCTGTGCAGGTACTTGCTCAGCGCGTCGCCATGAGTGTCCGAAACTTTGAGCGCGTGTTCACCCGCGAGACAGGATGTACGCCGGCGCGCTACGTAGCGCAGATGCGTGTGGAGGCCGCTCGCCGCCAACTTGAAGATACTGATAAGAGTATTGAGCAGATTGCGCGGAATTGCGGATTCGTGAGTGCGGACCTGATGCGGCGTACTTTCATTCGGTCTGTTGGAACGACTCCCGGGCGTTATCGTGGCCGACTTTCATCCACGAATTCCGGGCGCTGAAGGCGCTGAACGAAGATCGCGGCTCGGAAATTTCTTACCGCAAATTCAACAAGATCTCAGGGCGCAACGGAGGTTAACTCCGTTGTGAGGATTCACACTCGAACGATGACTAATGATTGGTGCCGAGGGCGGGAGTCGAACCCGCACGACCTTACGGTCAACGGCTTTTAAGTCCCGTGAAGGTGGTCCTATCTAATCTCACTTGGCCATACAAGCCAGTAAATACGGGCCTAGCAGTCGTCAAAGTATCGTTTGGCCTGGCTTAGTATCACCCCATCGTGCCACCATCTTAGCCCCATCCTCACGTCAGCTTTCGAATCTAGCTTGGGTATCGAGTTGGTTACCGATGGGCCCGTCATTACAGAGATTCGCCTTTGTAGTATCTGTTGTTTCGGCACTGCCAGATAGTTGTTTCCGGCTCACTTAGCCTCGAGATAGGCGCCTCTAACATGGAGAACGTAGACCTTGCGGCCCTTGATCGTAAACAGTATGCGATAGCGGCCGACTACCATCTGCCGAATTTCCTCGGAGAACTCATCATCTTCGGGCGCGAGCGGGAAAGCTTTCGGCACGACAGCGAGTTGTTGCGTAGCCGCTGACCGCAATTGGCGGACCCATTGTTGTGTCTCGTGCTTGCCCCACGAGCGGCGACCCCAATCATACGATTCGCGCACGTCAGCCTGTGCCGACTCCCCGAAGACAACGGCATAGCGTTTCATTTGTGCTCTGAGATGCCTTTCTCAGCGAAGAGTTCCTTAAAGAACTTTTCTGCCGGTTTGCCGGCGTTTCGCTTCATGCTTTCGAGTCCGCGCTTAATACCCTCAATCGCTTCCATCCTGTCTTTGGCCTCCAAGAGTTTCTGATAGCTCTCGGCGTCCTGAACGACTAGTTCGGCCTTGCCGTTTACCGTTAAGACTACCGGCTGCCCAGTCTTTTTCAATTGACGGACCAGTTTCGCGGTGTCGCGTTTGAATGTGCTAAGACTCTGAATATCACGCGTAAGTTTCATCGACTTGCTCCATTGCTAAATCTGCATCGAATTTCGCAACTAGAGTGTAACATAATCCCTGAGACACAGGTGTGGCGGAGAGGGGACCTCGAACTCTGAACCTTAGACTTATGAAAGCGTCCGTAAGGTTACGCAGACTTTGACCATTTCCAAACTCCAGTGCCACCTTTCTTCTGGTACAGACTATTACCGAGCAACGGGTCAAGCTCCAATCCGGAAGTGTCCGTTGTCTTTCTCTATGCCATCAGCGATCAAGCTGAAGAGCAATCCAAGGCCGACCGGGCGCGCGAGTTGTTGCTGACCCAAGGCTGGGGCTGATCGGTCCAGGTCGCAGGCGAGTTCTTTGTTACCGCTACTTCTCCTAAACGCCCATTTCAACTTTCGCACACTCAAGCCCACCGTGAAAACCTTGCTCAACTTCCGACCGCCTCGCTGGGACCGTCCACAGTCTTACGACCACTGGAAATTCAACAACGCTTTCAAGTGAATTACTGAGATGCGGCAATCATCGCTGCCGCCGCTGAGCTCGGTTGCCAAACGATCTGCACCGAGGATCTAAGCCACGGCCAGGACTACGATGGCGTGACTGTCACAAATCCATTTCTATCCTGAGAGTTGGAAGATCAGATGCTCAAGAACCTGGCGGCTAAATACGGGCCTAGCGATCCTCTAGCAAATGTTTCCATAATGTAGATGAACGGATTAATATGAAGCACAGAGGTAGCGGGCAATAATGGAAATAACAATGAAGTTAGACGAAGACGTGCTTTCTGCACTCCGGCGTTCGCCGAATGAGTTCGCCCGAGATATGCGCCTGGCAGCAGCTATACATTGGTACAAGCGCGGGGAGATCTCGCAGGAAAAGGCTGCGCTGGTTGCTGGATTGGATCGCACAGATTTCCTCCTCGCCTTAGCGCGCGAAGGCGAAGACGCCTTCGTCGTAGACTTCGCCGATCTTGAGCGAGAACTCCAACGTGGCTGAGCGCGCAGTCGTCAATGCCTCTCCGCTGATCTTCCTCACGCGCGCGGGACTCTTGGAGCTGCTGCAACTAATCTCGCCAGAAATAATCGTTCCCGAAATTGTCGCGACGGAAATCGAGGTACGAGGCCTGAGCGATCCCACAGCACAAGCGATCGCAAATACCGCTTGGCTTCTAGTGACTCAAACACCGCCAGTTCCGACGCAAATACAGTCATGGGCATTGGGGCCGGGCGAATCATCCGTAGTCGCATGAGCTTACGGTAATCCGGGTTCAGAAGCGATTATTGACGGTTGCCCAGTCTTCTTCAATTGGCGAACCATTTTCGCGGTATCGCGTTTGAATGTGCTGAGACTTTGAATGTCGCGCGTAAGTTTTCATCGATGTGCTCCGTTGCCAAATCTGCATCGAATTTCGCAACTAGAGTGTAAGATAATTCCTAACACAGATGTGACGGAGAGGGACCTCGAACTCTGAACCTTAGACTTATGAAAGCGTCCGTAAGGTTACGCAGACTCTGAGATTGGGTGAAGAATTCGCGCTTTAGGCCGGAATCAGAAAACCAACATCCGGATGATGATCGAACCAGAGGTGAGCCCGCTTGTGAAATTCGTGGCTGTCAATCGCCAAAGCAACCAGCACGTTTCCATCCAGCAACAACATTTAGCGAGGGGGTTCTGCTTCTAATTCGATTTCAGCAACGTCCGCCGACGTGAAGGTATTGCGCCCCTTGGATACGGGAAATCCCCTTTTGCTTGCGGCGACCGTCAATGGACCATGTCGTCGCTCTCCCACGAAGGCGCTCAGCGAGAAACCGAAGTAACTCTTCTTTCTGCTCGGATGGCAAGGAATCTACCGCAGCCTTGATGTCGGCGAGAGTACTCATGCCTGTAAAATATCAAGACAGCAGAGATCGGGAAACAAGAGGGATCTGCGGCCGGTTAAAATTGGAGGATGATCGAGAGTTCTTTAGGTGGGTTTAGAGATTTACCTGGGCATTGACAAACTGGTTGAAGCCTTCCTAAGCTTCAAACTCGGTCAGCTCTTAACTGTCAGATCAAGCTC
>WNFZ01005771.1_pt1 | contig 11303 bp, 7 predicted proteins | sample 5400081 | NCBI WGS metagenome assembly WNFZ01 (sample SAMN13153365, study PRJNA577476) | soil metagenome | isolation source: 80 cm soil or saprolite under grassland replicate 1 | place: USA:California | collected 2016-06-15
TATAATAATAGTGAAATTATAAAATCAAATGTATGGTGCGAATTTTAACTACAAAAGGATAGTCATATTAATTTTTTAATTGGACGGTGTATTATCGTTATTTTTCTACAATTAACACGTATTAATTTAGATTTGTCATATCAGCGGATTTGTCTCCTTTGCGTTAAATGGCCTTAATAAAAGATTTTCATAATTTTTACTACCCAAAATTATTCTGTAATACAAAAAAATCATCTGATAAATGATCCTGTGACTATATAATAAGTTGAGTAAAAATCTATATTTGCGAAACTTAAATTTCTTGAAAAAAATAGACGTAAAAAAACCCATTTCGCTAATAAAAAACCCATTTCTCACTTATATAGTGATTTTTAACGTATATTATTAGAAAGTGAGTACATTTTATTAAACAAAAAAGTGAAACAAAATATTAATAGTCATAAATATTTATAAAAATATTTTTTCTTATAAATTTTTACACACTTTTATGGATAATATTATAGGATATATCGATATGGTATATATAAAATGGGGTAAATTTTGGATTTTTTTTAAAGGTGAACTGGGTTTTTTTTAAAAAAATGTGAGGTTAGGATGAGGTAATCCTGAATATTTTCTAATCTTAACAAACCGATCTGACATTTTTCCAATCTTAATAAACCGATCTGACATATTTTTCCAATCTTAACAAACCGATCTGACATATATAACTTGTTTAGTATCTCAAAAAGTTATATTTTATTTTTTTTTTTTTTTTTTGCCTCCATTTCATTTTTACTAACTATTTTTTTTCTTTTAGATTTTATCTGGCATTTCAGAAAGATAAATTCTGGGTGGGTATTATAACAAAGGGTAAAGTTATTTACAAAAAATCCAATTTTTTTTAGATTTTGATTCTGGTGGTGTTCAGGTTCGGGTCACCATAAAATGAACTTGTAAGTACGTTTTTATAGAAGGAGGATTGGAATTTTGTTAATTTTTTTCTTATTTCATAGGTTCTAAATATCTGGATATTGCGAAATAGATCTGTAGGTACGTACATTACTGATCGGTTAATAATCTTTTTTTAGAAGAAAAATCTGATCTTTTTTCTTTTTTTTCCCTTAGGGCCGGACTCATGATTTGTGAAGGGTAAGTGGTTTGTGATTTTTTTTTTGCTTTGGGAGCGTCACTAACATTTCTTTTCACTTTCTTTCTTTAGGGCCGGCACTATTAAAATGAACGGGAAAAATTTGACATTAAAATTTTTCGATTATTCCTGCTCAATTGAAATGCTTCCGATGTATCTGGGTGAATGACAGTTTTAATTAATGACACAGCTTTATCAATGAAATAAATAAAATTTTATTTTTTTTGTTGCTTTTCTTTATTTTCTCTTTTAGCTTTTATTTATGTTCTATGTATTATATTATTGCGGCCAAATGGAAAATAATTTTTTTTTATTTTGTTTATAGTGTATTATGGATTTTCTAAAGGGTTTATTTTCATTTCTTTTTTTTATTTATATTCCATTAAGAAAATTCTATAAATTCAATTTTGCATTATATTTTTCTAATTTCTAACCTTTTATTAAATCTATTTTTTACATTATATAGCTTTTCTATAAAATCCTTCTTTTTGTTATCCAAAAATGCGCATATAAAAATCCACCTTCGCATTTATTATCTTCCGCGTCCTTTTCCTGTTTAGATCTCCATTCAAAAACTATTTCTCCTCGTTTATACCGTGATTTTTTTGGAGATTTAACTGCAAGTTTTCGTTTTAACATAAGGGGACTTTCCTCTTCTGAATCTATATCATCTAAATTCGTTACCACCAAAGTTGTTTCATTTTTACAATAGAATTTTGTTCCCCAATTCTCATCACCAAAAATTTGAGTTAATTTTGTTGACGCGTCTATTCCTCCAAAAATACATTTATAATACCGAGTTTTTTTGGAATAATAATGTATATGACCATTAAATGTAGCAAAAAATTGACTTTCAGCACATGCGACAGTAAAGGATTTCATTCCAATTTTTTTGAAATGATTTGGTAGTTGACGATGTATCAGAAAAACTAAAGTTTTTTTAAAATCATCAACAAATTTTTCAGGAAGCGAATAAAAGTCATCATGATAAGTATTATATTTTCGTATAGCCGCTTCATGTAGCATCAAACCTCTTTTAGATTTAAAAACTTTCTTGCATATAAAACATTGTGAAACAGACTGTGTAGGTGAGTTTGGAGTAGAGTTTGGAGTAAGAGGTTGTATCATTATTAAGAACACAAGGAAGCTTTACTCAAATGTATTTTTTTTATTTAAAATACTTTTTGTAACAAAAAAAAAATACTTATTCAATTAACATTCGTTATATAGTAAGTGAAATGGTTTTTTAGATTAAAGTGTTAAACGCTCATTATGCGGAACTAAAAATGTGATTTATATATAAGTATTGATCATATGATTAGTTATCACTTATCAGCTGATTTTTACAGTATTTTTTTTTTATCTGTATGGTACTGATGTACAATATATTATTTTTGCGCCGATCGGTGGAATCGGGAGGCTGACCTACCATACCACCTGTACCTGTACCATGTATGACGATCTCAAATAAATTTTAAAAAAGATTTTTTTTTTATTTCCTCGCTCGGTCACAGTTTAAAAACCATATAATCCAAATTCTTACTTTATCACCCTTTAACCTAAAGTTTTAACTAATATTTCGTCAAAGAGCTATAGAAAGGGGAAAAATGCTTAACAGTAAGGAGATAGAAAAATAACTTCTTGCGTTAGATAATAATAAATAAAAGATAGAAAAACAAGACCGAAACTTACTTCTTTCAACCGTGTTTTTCTTACACTATCTAATTGCAATCCAAATAGAAGAGGTCCTGAAATAGTAGAATTAGTTTCTGGTCTTAAAGCCTTTAAAAATAAACAATCGATTAGATTTTTTATATAAATTATTATAATATAATGATAACATTTACTTACTTTTTCATAATTTAGTGCTGCAGTAGATGGAGATACAGTTGATGAAACAACATGTTGAAAATCGGAACCATACTTGATCTGAAATCGAGGTATTTTATCAACATAATCAATTTCACAATGAACAGTTCGTTTTTTAGTAGCCCGACCCCAAGTTGTCTCTACCACATAGCCATGTGGGATTTTGTATTGTTGAGTAGGTCATCTTTTAGTATTAATTCCGTTATTACTGGTTGATAATTTTCATTTTTTATTTTTTGGCCCAGTAATGCTTTCATTTGAGTAAACACCTTCTTTTATAATAACATAGTTAAAGCTTCGTTTAGTTCGTCCATTTACACGCTCTTTATATAGAATTTCATTATTTAACGGGTATGTAGAACATTCTTCAATTTGAACACTATTTTTATTTTCTTTGTCACTGTCATTTTGGTTTTCTTCCATATTTTTTTATGTTTTTGTGTTAGACTAAATTAAATACGGGTAAAAAATTGTCTTAAAAAAATATAAATAAAAAAATTGGTTTAAAAAAAATAAAATCCTAAATAAAAATTGTTTTTAAAATTCTTTTAAAAAAAAAAATAATAAAAATTGTTTTAAAAATAAATTTTTTTTTTAAAAAATAAATTTTTTTCAGGCGGAATAAATTTTATTGTTATCTGTTATCAATGTATTCATTGTATTACCAAAAGAAGTTGAGATGATGTAATTTTATTTATTGTATTACTAAAAGTGGTTTTGAGACGATGATCTTTGCTATATATTTATTTAATGTATTACCAAATCAGGTTTTTAAAATAACACAAAAACTTTATTTATAGTAATAAATAAATAAACTGATAAATAAATATATACAGTATATTAACTCACTTGCTGATCCTATTGTAAAACAATTGTTAAATATATAGTAGGACCATGATACGGTCAATTTCATCAAATTCGTTGTATTTTTTTTTTTTAAAAAATATTTTGTTTTTACTCGCTCTAATTTCATTACTACTAACTTATTTATTTTTTTTTTGTTTAGGGTTTTCAGTTCTTTTGTTTGGAGAAGTTAAGCGCCCACCTGCAAAGCATTTCAAGCCCTGCAACAAAAAGTTAGAAACCTTTTCAAATAGCAAATAGTAAGTTATTTCACGTTTTCGTGTCTATATTCATCTTTTGTTTTATTATTTCATATTTTCACATTCTAATTAGCATATTTTTATTCATTTTTTCAGGTTATTTGCTTTCCTTAATAAAATTAATTTTTCTTCATATTATAGTTATTTCTTGAGATATGCTTTAAATTACTTCTTTAATGATTAGGGTCTGCTTTTACTGGAGGAGGTAAAGGCTATGTACCTTCCCTATGAAAGGATGTAATTTTATATAGGTGAAGGATGTGGTTTCCTGCCTTCTTTGTTGTTAGTTTCTTACGATGTTGGTCCGAATGCGTGACCTCTAACAAACTATTGCATATCAATGATGGATATTAACTAATAAATAATAGTATAATAATTTTATATAATTTAATTTGATTAAAATGTATTTTTTATGGACTTTCTTTTAAATAATAAAAATTTTTAATAAAAATTTGAGTAAAAAAAAAAATAAATTTCATTTTAATAATACGCGTATCTAATCTACTTTTTGATGATCTAGATAATCTGTTGTATGCGTAACAAATGTATTTAAGATGATCTATTGTCAGTTTGATAAAGGATAAAGCAGCATGTGTAGAATAACATCATGTATCACAAAAAAATAATTTATTTTAGAATCATTTTAACGCTCACGTAAAATTCACCAGATTTTTTAATTTTATAAAATTTTTTAATAATTTAATAAAATCACCACTAGGTAATTATAATCAAATAAACTACTATTTATTAAATATAACAAAAGTATCAATAAAAATTCATATATAAACACTATATCTAAATTTGTTGTTATTAATTACTAATTATAATAATAAAGCAACCCATGAATGACAATAGTGAAAAATGAGGCAAAAGAGGTGGTAATATGATGTGAAAAGATGGTTAGAATGATGGTGAAAATAGAGGCGAAATGATGGTGAAATAGAGGCGCGGATAATGGTGAAAATAGCAAAGATTGAAGCGAAATGATGGTACGAAATGATGGTGAAAAGTGAGGCAGAATTATGTGATAGCGGAATGATGGTGAAATGATGACAAAATGGAGGCAAAAAGATGGTAATAGTGTGAAAAGATGGAACATGATGTAAAGTGTAATAATGATGAGTAAAATGATAAAATGCATTAAAAAACATGTAATAAGAAAAGAAACGTCATTAGATAGGAAATGGTGGTGAAAAGAGATACGAATATTAGAAACAAAAAGGCAAAATAGAAGTTGGTGAATGTTATAATCAAATGGAGAAACAAAAATAAAAGATATTAGAATGAAATAACAAAATGAACCAATTACCGTGTTTGCGACGAAGGGTCTAAGAATATAATGGTGGCTTAGATCTTTTCTTGAATGTGTAACCTTCGATTTAGGAAATTGATCATATAATACTTATTAAAAAATTGATCTTTTTTATTTTTACAAATAATAAAAAACAAAAATATATATCTACCAGCTTCAATGTCTGCAATTCAATCCGACTGTCAAACACCCACTTGATTTGCCAAACACCCCTGTTGAAACGATACCATCATGCTTATATTTTTGTTTTACTATATTGAAACGAAGCTTCAATAATCACATCTCCAATTTCGATATCTACCAGCCCTTTACCATGATTGAAGAAAGTGATGATAAATGATGATGAAGGTGGCAACGAAGGTGGTGATGAAGGTGGTGATGAAGGTGGCAATGAAGGTGGTGATGAAGGTGGTGATGAAGGTGGTGATGAAGGTGGCGATGAAGATGATTAAAGAAGTAATGAAGATGATGACAATGAAGGTATTGATGGTGTGGTAAAGTTTGCAATAACCCTCAAAAAATCCTTCCTAAAAAAAGGATTATAGCGTAATTCTCCATCTTTGTGACGCTATAAACTTGGTAATTTTTCAAAACGATTTCATTAATTGCAGTTAAAAGACAAAAATCATGAACTAATTGAACTATGAATAGGAAAAAATCATCTACACGTCAAAACTTATAATTTTATTCTATATATTGAAAAAATTACAAACTATGAAAATCTTGTGATTGTGTGATATAAAAATTAAAATACAAATATCCCGCTATATTTACAATCCCATTAGCTTCTTTTGATATTTTCCTTTTCTATTCAATTAACACTTCACCTCGCAAAAATCGTGGTCATCTAGCTGTCTTGTGTTTTTCAATTGAAGATTGTAATAATAGTTCAAGAGGATCTATTTCTTCATCTTCTAATTAGTTTTGAGAATTAGGAGAATTCAACGGAACTTGATCCAGACATACAACATAAGTCTGTTGATTCTGCGAGTAAACTTTTTTTTCCCATTGGTCTGAATTTAAAATTTCACCTAGAACTTGATACACGCCATGACCTCGAAATATACATTTATAATTTCCCTTCGCTTTGGAATAATAATGGATGTTACTAGCAAAAATAGAAAAAAAAAGACTTTCAGGACAAAATAAATCTAAAATCCGCAGATCAGCAGATATGGCAATATTTTTTTGCAGAGTACCGAACTACTGATAAACAATTGCATTCTAATTCAAAAAGGCAATATCATACAATAAACAATGCCATCTAAAAATAGTTTTCCAAAAATGGACTATAAAAAAAGTAATGTGTTACTTTTAGAGATATCACATGCTTATTTATGACCATAAATATATAAACTTAAATTACAAGTTGATCACCACTATAATTAACATTTAAACTGATTACCGATGTAAACAGTGTAAACAGCCAGCTTTTTTTTATTTTTTTTTTAAAAGATTTTAAATACCTAATACTGATAAATATTTACCTTATTTACTGCTTGAATTTTGTATATTTTACAAATGCCAAAAGATAAAGCCAGAAAAACATATGAAAATTTTCCAAGAGAAATTACTGAGTACCCAAAAACGAATTATATATTATATACTGATGGTAGGCGAAGTTACCATTATGAAGTTGAACTAGAAGGTTTTTACCCTGAACCTCAAGTCTTAGCCTATACTCAAGGCAAGACTAAGTACAAGATTCCAAACAGTTATCGCGTTAAAACAACTTGGGGGCGTGGAAAGAATAAACGAACAGTAATATGTTCTATTAACTATGTAAATAACAAACCACTTTTCATAATTATGTATGGTATTAATTTCTTAGAAGAAATACATTCAAATGCATCTTCAACAGCAGCGGCCAATGAAGTTCTGAAAGTGAGTGTTGTTATAATTCTTTTATTAAGATTGAATTAATTATTAAAATTTTACCATTCTTTTCAGAAGCTTTTTCCAAATAATGAAAGATCATTAATATCTGGAGTTCATCTCTTTGGAATTCACCTAAAAGTATTAAACCAAGTTAGAGAGAATAGAAAGAAAAGTAACATTAAAATAAAACCAATTGAACATTGTAACAAATCAACAATATACAGAAGTCAACGCAAATTTGGTGACAATTTGAAAGAGCAAGTTCAAATTGAAGCAACTAATATTTATGGCAATGATCAAGTTGTTTTAAATCAAATATCATATAGTGTTAATCGCATGGACTTTATAATTGATTATAATCAAAAGGATAATGAGAAAAATACTAAAAAACTTATGTCATTAGCAAAAGCAATTGATCAAAATCATATCAGTCGTGAAGGTTATCGTGCTATAGCAGCTATAGAGTCTAATTTAGATCGTGAGTGGGTTTTATCAGAACAGCGACTTAAAATTACAAAAGCAATGAACAGAAAAATTGCAATCACTAATATTGATATTCCACTACAAAATGAGTTATATTTTGCTGAAGATTCAAATATTTCTGGTGTAGAAATATTTTATAATGTAAATCAAAATATTGGAAAAGGTGGCTATCGTAGTGCAAAAGATATCTTAATATATGTTATTCCAATTTTAATTCTTGATGGAATATTAGATGTCAGTAGTCCAACAATTCATTTACGGATTTCAGGAGATGGACGCAACGTTGGTAGGAAAATTAAGCATGTAATGGTTACAATTGCGATACTGAATGATAAGCAAAATATTTATGTACCTGATCGACATTACACTACTGTTCTTTTTTCTGGAAGTGAAAAGTATGAAATTTTGGAAACTATGATGGCACCGTTCATTCAAGAATTAGATGATCTCAAAAATAATGGTCTAATAATTGATGGCATATGTTGGAATTTTGAACTTTATTTTAGCTCTGATTGGAAGTTTCTTGTCATTTGTCTAGGATTTAATTCACCTAATTCCAATCATTATTGTCCTTGGTGTCAAGTTTCAAAAAATAGTCAAAGTGAAACTAATTGGGGAATTGAAAAAAAAATGGAACAGATCAACGAATCACTTTCAAATTATCCAGGTCATATTAAAAAGCCACTCTTTCACATGATCTCCTTAGACCATTGGATCCCGGATGAACTTCATGTTATGCTCAGAATCTGGGATCGCCTTTGGAGTTTGGTTCTAGCAGAGTTGAAGGAATCTGATCAATTTGATGATATTTGTCGTTTTGAAATTACTCAAGAAATGGATCGGATTGGTGTAAAATTTCAATTTTGGAATGAGCATAATTCCAATTCATGGAACCACACATCTCTAATGGGAGATGACAAATTGAAGGTCTTAGAAAATTTTAATCTAAAAAAAATTTTACCACCTTCACGTGCTGATAAAATTCGTCAATTATGGGATGGATTTAAATGGCTTTATCATGCTTTTAAATCAAAAAATTATGATCCGCAACAGTTCAAATTTGAGGCTGAAGAATGGTTAGAACTATTTTTAACCCCTGACAAGAAAATACCAAACTCAACGCGCATCGTAAAAGGGTTATATAATCCAAGCGCAATAACTCCGTATATGCATGTTTTAGTTTGCCATATGCATGAATTCATGGAGATGCATCAACAATGGGGAATATCGTCATTTTCATGCTCTCCTGTTGAAAAAAAAAATCATCAACAGGTTTCCTTTTTTTTTAGACAAACGGTTAAAGATGGTGGTAATGCTGAGAGAAAATCTTCAATTATGGACATTCTCGAATATGAAAATAGGTCTCTTTTTTATCTTTTTGATGATGTTGCAACTTCTATGGAAAAACCAAAGAAACTTCATATTTCTTAAAGTTTAGTTTTTTTGTTAATTTAGCAAGGCCAGATTTATTATATGTTTAAATGGCGAAGTTACAACTTTTATTTCTTGAAATAAAAATTATTATAATAATTTTTTATGTTAAACTTTATTTTTATTTTTCGCTTAATATTTTAATTTATTATAACAGCTAAGGAAATATTAGTCTAATAGCTAGGTTTTGCTTAACAGCTTTTTAACTGAAACTGGCATTCCGATATTCATTTATTTTATTTGTATTTTTTTTTTATTTTATTATTTAAGGGAACGTGTTACTACTTACTAACGCTCCTATTTATTTTTTTTTTAGGTTTTTTACTTGGTGGCCTTTTGGAATGGCATTCTGGTAAGTATACTTATTTTTTTTTTTTGTATTTTTTTTTTATTTTATTAATATTTAATTAATGTTCCTATTCTTTTTTTTAGCATTTACCTGGTAGCTTCTTCGAACGGTACTCTGAGTAAGTTTATTATTATGTTTTTTTTAATTTTATTAAGGGAACGCTAGTCTAACCACTCCTATTCTTCCTTTTTTTTGTAGTTTCTAGCAATCAATCGGAACAATTTTTTTTAGGAAATGTATAATGCTAACGATTTCCTTTTTTTCTTTTTTAACTTCTGGGTTTGTTCTTGGGTAACGATATGGTAAGTTTCGAAACAATACTAATTTTTTTATTTAAGGAAATGTTATACTAACATTTTTTTCTTTATTGTAGCTTCCAGCTTCTCTGAATGGAATTTTGGACAGTAAGGTATTTTTTGGGGATAGGTTTCGTCACTAACCTTTAAAAACATTTTGACATTTCTTTTTTTTTAATTTATAGCTTTAAACTCTCTAGAATGGTCTTTCGGATGGTATTTATATATCTTTTGAACCTTATTAAATTAACTTTAGAAACGTATTGATGGTTCTTTTTTTTTATTTTGTAGGTTTAGGATTCTTTAGGGCCACATTTTTGATGCAATACGTTATATCTTTGAATGGGTTCTGGAAGTGACCTTAAGAAACATAATAATGTTTCTTTTTTTTATATTTTGTGAGTTCTGACTTTTCTAGTTGTGAGAGATTTTGAAATTGGCTTAAGAAACGTTTAATTAACATTTCTTTTCTTTCATTTTTGTAGGATTTGGCTCTATCAACTTAATGAAATGTAACTAATATTTCGTTTCATTGTGGGTGGCATTGATTTTTGGTGGAGAATTCTGGTAAGTTTCGATATTTTGAAACTTACTTTTTAAGAAACATTTTACTAACATTTTCATCTTTCGTTTTTCTATAAGGTTCAGGATCGGATTCTTCTTTCTTTTGTATAATAATGCAGCTCCGGATGGTGAGTTTCAAAGGCATACTTTGAATTTTACTTTTTACTAATGTTTTTTTTTTCTTTTTTTTTTTTTTTAGGAATGATCTATCGACTTCTTAATGAGAAATTTTAGAAAGTTGTTTGTTGGAATTGAACCAACTGGAATAATGTACCAAACCATTAACAACACATAATGTAAATAAATAGATTATAGTATAATTAATATATTTAATTTTGATAATAAATTAAAGTTTATTTAGTACAATAATAAAATAAAAATATACATATTTAAATAAATAATAAAATGAATAAATAATAATAGTTAGAATATCAGGTTTCGATACATATAGCTGATATATCATAAACATTCCGGTGTAAATTAAGGGGAATATCGGATTGCTGAAATTCTTCCGATATTCATATTAAACTCGTCAATTTCATAAATATGGAACTCATCCGATAGGCCATTATTCGGCCAGTGTGCATATCGGCAGATTGGTGTTTTAAATCCCGATATGTTGAATTTGGCCAAATTATTAATTCTAGCCAAAATTATGCTAATTCTGGCCAAAATTAAAATCGTGCCAATCGGCATCTTTTAAAATTGTACACCCTTTTTTTGGACCATTATGTTACATATCCTTAGCTTATATAATATTTTGTATATTAAAATTTAACGTATTCGGGTGATGCAACAAATCCGCTGATATGATATATAATATATTGTTTTTTTTTATTTCAATTAATAAATTACATTTGTTTATTTCATATTATATTTTAAATTATTT
>WNFZ01018857.1_pt1 | contig 11303 bp, 8 predicted proteins | sample 5400081 | NCBI WGS metagenome assembly WNFZ01 (sample SAMN13153365, study PRJNA577476) | soil metagenome | isolation source: 80 cm soil or saprolite under grassland replicate 1 | place: USA:California | collected 2016-06-15
CCTGTCCGACCGCGACCCGATCCGCGCGCTGCGGATCGACCTCGTGTGGATCACGGTACAGATCGCGCTGCTGGTGGCCGGCGGGCTCACGCTGGGCATGCGACCGGGCCTGCTGCCGGTGAGCTGGGGGCTCGGGGCGGTCGTCGGGGCGAGCGTGTTCCTGCTGCTCACTCGCATAGCTGCCTGGCGCGGCGACCCTCGGCGGTGGCTGGCCGAGACGCGCAAGCTGTCCGGCTGGTTCACCGCGACCGGGGTGATCGGGCAGTTGCAGGTCCAGGCGGTGGGGTTCGTGGTCACCGGGCAGCTCACCCCGGATCAGCTCACCTACCTGCGGGCCGGGCAGACCACGCTGCTGCAGCCGGTGCAGAACTTCGTGACCGCGATGATGGGGCTGCTGGTTCCCCGCGCGTCCCGGCTGGCCGGCGCGGGGGACCGGGCCGGGCTGCGGCGGCAGACGGTACGGGTGGCGGCGGGGTTCGCGGTGCTGGCGGTGCTGGCGGTGGCCGTGATGGTCCCGCTGGCGCACCTGCTCATCCGGTATGTGCCCCGGCTGGCCTACATCGGGGGGCTGATCCTGCCGATCAGCGTGCAGGCCGGGATCTATCTGGTACAGATCCCGTTCGCGGCGGCGATCCGGGCCATGCACCGCGGACGGCTGCTCTTCACCCAGTACGCGATCTTCACCGCCACCAGCCTGACCGGCCTGGTCACCGGCGCCGCCACGGCGGGTTTGACCGGTGCCGCGTGGGGGCTGACCACCGGAGCGGCCGTGGGGCTGGTGGTCTTCGTCGGCTGCTACGCCTGGGCGGTGGCGAGGCTGCGGTCGGGCTCGCCGGACGGGTCGCCGGACGGGTCGCCGGACGCCGACCCGAGCACCAGGAACGCCTCGCCGGCCAGCAGGTAGACCCACATCGTGCCGCCGGTACCGCCGAGCAGCCAGTCCGCCGTCGGGATGGTGACCACCGAGGCGACCGTCGCGATCGTGAACCAGGGCGGCGCGCGCCGGACGCCGTGCCACAGCAGCAGCGCGAGGCCGAACAGGAACGCGAGCACCCCGAGGATCCCGCCCCGGCGCAGTGCCCCGACGAGCGCGTTGTCGGTGGTGAGCTTCGGCCGGTCCTTCGGGTCGGCGGCGGTGTCGGTGCGCACCACGTAGGCCCGGGCGTACTTGGCGTCCCCGAACGCCTTCTGCACCGGGTCGTCGGCCTTGAACTCCCGCCACACCTGCGCCCAGGTGGCGGTCCGGCCGCTGGTCACGTCGGCCGCCTCGCCGTACCGCTTCGCGGTGAGGAAGTCCCACCCGCCCGAGGCGAGCGTGATGACCCCGACGAGCACCAGCGGGACGACCGCCTCCAGCAGCCGGCGGCGCCAGACGAGCACCGCGTGCACCGCTGCCGCGGCGCCGAGGAACCCGACCCCGGTGCGGGAGTTGGCCAGCGGCAGGATCACCGCCGGTACCGCCAGCGCCGCGTACCGCTGCCAGCGCGCGAAGCCGCCGTCCGCCCCGATGCGCACCGCGATGAGTACCGTCAGGAGCGCGATCGAGTTGGGGTGGTAGAGCAGCCCCGGCCCGCCCCAGAACCGGTACTCCATGTGCTCGCCCCACTTGTTGTGGGGCACCACGTGCACCGCGTCCAGCACGTTGCCAGACCCGACGAGAAAGAGCACCCCGAGCGCGCACAGGAACGCCGCGGTGATCCCGATCGACAGGTCGCGCCCGGACTTCCGGGTGGCCACCACGATCGCCATCGCGGCGAGCGTGAACAGGCCGGCGTAGGTGAGCCGCTGGACCGCCACGGTCGGGTGCCACACCAGCACGGCGCCGAGCGTGCCGAGCAGCCAGTACGCGAGGCCCAGCCAGGCGGCGCCGAGCCGGGGCAGGCCGGCGAGGTTGCGCAGCCACGGGAACGTCCACACCAGGAAGAGCGCGCCCTCGGCCAGCAGCAGCGCCCACACGACCAGCGGTGTGTCGGTATAGGCCCAGCTCAGCACGCCGGCGGTGACGAACAGCGCGCCGATGAGGAGCCCGGGCAGGGTGACCCCGCGCAGGCTCAGCGCGAGCCCGACCAGCCCCACCGCGAAGGCGGCGGCGAGGAACGCGCCCAACCCTTCGACCGCGCTGCTCTGCGGGGTGTGCCGCACCGCCTCGACCAGCCCGGCGACCACTGCCACCCCCACGCCGACCAGCAGCGCGATCCGGTGCCGCGGAGTCCACCGGTCAGGATCGAGCACCGGCCGGACCGGGCCGGCGCCCGGGTCGAGAAGGGCTCTCACGACCCCGCACCCTATCCGGTCAGCGCGCGATAGACCTGTACCACGGCGCGCCCGCCCGGGCGACCGGCAGCGCGGCGGCCACCGCGTCGGCGGTCGGGGGTACCGTCCAGCCGGCGTCGCCGACGAGGGAGGGGATGCCACCGAGGTCGGTACCCAGGACGGGCCGCCCGGCGGCGAGCGCCTCCAGGATCACCGTGGGCAGCACGTCGTGCCACGTCGACGGGACGAGCACGACGGCGCTGTCGCGCATGGCCGCCCGTACCCCGGCCTGGTCTTGCGGGCCGAGATAGACCACGTCGGCGCGTTCGGCGGCGGCGGCCTCGGCCAACCCCCGCAGCGGCCCGTCCCCGGCGATGCGCAGCGTCCCCGCGGGCTGCCGCGCCCAGGCGTCGAGCAGGAGCGGCAGCCCCTTCTCGGCGCTGAGCCGCGCGGCGAAGAGGAAGCCCTCGCCCAGCGGCGCGGGCGGGCCCGGGTCGGCGATCGCGTTGGGCTTGACGGTGATGCGGTCGTCGGGGATGCCGAACTCGCGCAGGTGGGCGGCGATCGCCTCGGTCAGCGCCAGGTACCGGTCGACGCCGCGCCAGGTACCCCGGTGCACGGTCAGCGCGGTCGCCATCACCACGCTCTGCGCCTTCGACCCGCGGTAGCAGGAGTGCACCACCGCTGGCAGCGGGAATGCGCGGCCCTTGCAGTCCTGGCAGACGTGGCCGTCGCGGAAGTACAGGCCGTTGGCGCAGACCTGGCGGTAGTTGTGCACCGTGTGGACCACCGGCAGGCCGTGCGCCTGCGCGGTCCGCACGATCCACGGCGAGATCAGCGGGTACGGGTTGTGCAGGTGGAGCAGGTCGGGCTTTTCCGTGCGGATGAGCTCGCGCAGCGCGGCCTGGGCCGGTGCCGCCCGGATGGGGGAGACCGGGAGCAGGGCCTTCTGCGCGGCCGGGAGCGCGGCGATCTCGTCGGAGCTGCGCAGGAACGGCACCACCTCGACGCCCGCGTCCCGGAGCTGGACGATCTCGGCGTCCACGATCGTGTTCTCCCCGGACGGCTGGGCCGAGGAGTACCGGTTGTGCGCGACGACGACCTTCATGGAATGGCTCTGCCCTCCGGTGCGGGCGGCACGGCGCCGCCGCGGGCGGCACGGCGCCGCCGCTTCGCGGCGGGTGCTCGCCCGCAGACTGAGGTTAACTTGTGGGCATGCCGGAGCTGCCCGAGGTCGAGGCGCTCGCCGCCTACCTGCGCGAGCGCGCCGTCGGCCAGACCGTCGACCGGATCGAGGTCGCCGCGATCAGCGCGCTGAAGACGTACGACCCGCCGGTGTCCGCAGTCGCCGGACTGCCGGTCACCGGCGCGACCCGGCACGGCAAGTTCCTGGATATCACCCTCGGCTCGGCTTCACCCGGTGACCCGGCGGCGCTCAGCGCCGCCAAGCTGCACCTGGTGGTGCACCTGGCCCGGGCCGGGTGGCTGCACTACCGGGACTCGCTGTCCCCGGCGCCGCTCAAGCCGTCGGGCAAGGGGCCGATCGCGCTGCGGGTACGGCTGTCCGACGGGTCGGGGTTCGACCTGACCGAGGCCGGTACCCAGAAGAAGCTCGCCGCCTACCTGGTCCGGCAGCCGTCCGAGGTACCCGGGGTGGCCCGGCTCGGGCCGGACGCACTGGCGGTGACCCGGGAGGAGTTCGAGCAGCGGCTCAAGCTGCGCCGGGGCCAGGTCAAGGGGGTGCTCACCGAGCAGGAGGTGCTGGCCGGCGTCGGCAACGCCTACTCCGACGAGATCCTGCATGCGGCCAAGCTGTCCCCGTTCGCGATCACCGACCGGCTCTCCGCCGAGGCGCTGGACCGCCTCTACGCGGCGACCCGGGCGGTGCTGACCGACGCGGTGCAGCGGTCGGTCGGGCAGAAGGCGGCCACCCTGAAGGGGGAGAAGCGCTCGGGCCTCGCGGTCCATGCCCGGACCGGGCTGCCCTGCCCGGTCTGTGGCGACACCATCCGGGAGGTGTCTTTTCACGACTCAAGCCTGCAGTACTGCCCCGGCTGCCAGACCGGCGGCAAACCGCTCGCGGATCGGCGGCTGTCGCGGCTGGTACGGTGAGCCACCGCCTGCGTTGACCACGTGGTGCCGATCAACTGACTACGGTTCGTGTTCCACACCGGTCTCGACACGAACCGGTCATCAGCACTAATGTCGGCCGGTCGACGCTGCCCGGTTGGGCGGCCATGGCAGACTGTGGAAACCGTGAACTGCTGGGTATTGCAGCTAAGCAGTGCTGCCGACCTCGCGGGGGGCACGGATGCGGCATGGAGATCGGCAGGCTGTGTGACGAGCGTACGATCGCGGCGCGGGAGGACACACCGACGGTGACGACGAGCCTCCAACCACCGGCTACCGAGTCGACCCGGAGAAGAATGACCGAGTCGGGTTTCGGGGACTCCTTCGAGATCGTCCCCCCCGCCAACGGCGTACCGCGCTCGGCCTGGTTCCGTACCCGCCGCCTGTCCACCTGGCACCGGCCGTACGCGGCGATCCTGCTGGTCCTGGACTTCGTCGGGGTCGCGCTGGCGCACTTCTCCACGGTGTCCCTGCTCGGCGACGCCAACTCCCGCTTCCGCACCCTGCACCCGCAGTTCAACCTGATCGTCTACGTGGTGATCCCGCTGGCCTGGCTGGGCGTGCTCTGGGGCAACGGCGCCTACGACCGCCGCTACCTGGGTATCGGCACCGACGAGTTCAAGCGGGTCATGCGGACCGCCGTGACGCTGACCGCGACCATCTCGCTGCTCGCCTTCCTCACCAAGACCGCGGGCGAACTGTCCCGGTTGACCGTGGCGCTGGCCATGTTCGGCAGCCTCGTCTACGTCTCGGTCCTGCGGTACCTCGCCCGGCGGGTGCTGTCCATCGCCCGGCGCAAGGGCAAGGCATCGCACCGGGTGCTGCTGATCGGATCGCTGCACGAGGCGCTGGAGGTCTACACCGCGGTCACCCGTAACCCGGCGGCCGGCATGTCGCCGATCGCGATCCACCTCACCGACGGGTACCCGACGGCGCGGCATGCCGAGGCGCCGGTACCGGTCCATGCCGGGCGCGACGTGGTGTCGCTGGTGCGCGAGGTCGGCGCGGACACCGTGGCGGTGTGCGGGGCGGCCAGCACCGAGCCCGGTGAGCTGCGCCGGCTGGCCTGGCAGCTGGAGGGTACCGGCGTCGACCTGGTGGTCGCGCCGCAGCTCACCGACATCGCCGGGCCCCGGGTGCACATCCGGCCGGTCGAGGGCCTGCCGCTGCTCTACGTGGAAGAGCCGACGCTGTCCGGCGTGGGTTGGCTGTTCAAGAACCTGCTCGACCGCTTCGTCGCGGCGGTCGGGCTGCTGGTGCTCGCCCCGGTCATGGTGGCCGTCGCGATCGGCATCAGGCTCACGGACAAGGGGCCGGTGTTCTTCCAGCAGAGCCGGGTCGGCCGGGAGGGCAAGGTCTTCCGGGTCTGGAAGTTCCGCACGATGTACGTCGACGCCGAGGAGCGGCGGGCGACCCTGATCGAGCAGAACGAGGGTGACGGGCTGCTCTTCAAGATCAAGAACGATCCCCGGATCACCCCGTTCGGCCGGTTCCTGCGGGTCAGCTCGCTGGACGAGATACCCCAGCTGATCAACGTGCTGCTCGGCGAGATGTCGCTGGTCGGTCCCCGCCCGCTGCCCGCCGAGGACGGCGACTACCTCGGCGACGTGCGGCGCCGGCTGCTGGTCCGGCCGGGCATCACCGGGCTCTGGCAGGTCTCCGGCCGGTCCAACCTGTCCTGGGACGACGCGGTCCGGCTGGACCTGTACTACGTCGACAACTGGTCGCTGACCTTCGACCTCACGATCATGTGGAAGACGATCGGCGTCGTGCTGCGGAGCAAGGGCGCATACTGACCCCTTCCCGCCGATCTTGGAGTTGTGTCGAGCGCGAAACGGGCGCAACAACCGCGTTCCGGGCGCCCACAAGTCCCAAGATCGGCGCAGGGGTTCAGACTGTGCAGCGTGGGAGCCAATCTCGCCGCCGCCGTGGCCGTGTTCGCGTTGCTCGGCGCGCTCGGTGCGGCGATCTACGGGGTGGCCCGGCTGCGCGTCCGGCGCGGGATCGCCACCGCCACCCAGCGGGCCACGTACGAGGTGCTGCACACCGCCGGCCAGGCCGCCGAGCCGCTCAGCGCCGGACTGTCCCCGGCGAGCGCCGGGAAGGCGGTCCGGCACCTGCGCGCCCTGATCGGCGCGGCCGGCCTGGCGCTGACCGACACCGGGTCGGTACTTGCCTTCGACGGGTACGGCGACCATCACAAGGACCAGATCCTCGCCGCCGCCGCACGGGCGATGTCGACCGGCCGGGCCACCGTGCTCGCGTCCGGAGAGCTGCCGTGCGACACGCTCGACTGCGAGATCGGCGGCGCGGTGGTGGTACCGCTGCGGCGGGACGGCGCGCTGGCCGCCCTCTCCGACGGACCACCCGCGCCGGGGCTGGTCCAGGCCGCCCGGGAAACCGGCCAGTGGGTCGCCGCCCAGCTCGGCCTGGCGGAGCTGGAGGGCTCGCGGGGCCGCCTGGCCCGGGCCGAGGTACGGGCGCTGCGCGCGCAGATCAGCCCGCACTTCATCTACAACGCGCTGACCGCGATCGCCTCGTTCGTCCGCACCGATCCGGAACGGGCCCGCGAGCTGATCCTGGAGTTCGCGGAGTTCACCCGGTACAGCTTCCGGGCGCACGGGGAGTTCACCACGCTGGCCGAGGAGCTGCGCTCGATCGACCGGTACCTGACCATCGAACGGGCCCGCTTCGGCGAGCGGCTGCAGGTGCGGCTGGAGATCGCGCCCGAGGTGTTGCCGGTGGGGCTGCCGTTCCTGTGCCTGCAGCCGCTGGTCGAGAACGCGGTCCGGCATGGGCTGTCCCGCAAGCCCGGAGTGGGTACGGTGACCATCATCGCCCACGACGCCGGGGCCGAATGCCACCTGACCATCGAAGACGACGGAGTCGGCATGGACCCGGCCGTCCTCGGCTCCGGCACGGAGGACGCCGGTGACGCCGGGCAGCACGTCGGACTGTCCAACGTGGACGAACGGCTCCGGGCCGCCTTCGGTGACCAGTTCGGGCTGGTGGTGGAGACGGCACCCGGTGCGGGTACGAAGGTGAGCATGCGGATCCCCAAGTTCCACCCAGGGGTACGGGCGGGGCGGGCCGCCTGATGAGTGAATTACGCGTCCTCGCCGTCGACGACGAGCCGCCCGCGCTGGACGAGCTGGCCTACCTGCTGCGCGCCGATCCCCGCGTGGCGAGCGTGCACACCGCCGGCGACGCCACCGGCGCGCTGCGGCTGCTGCGCGACCTCGACATCGACGCGGTGTTCCTGGACATCCGCATGCCCGGCCTGGACGGGATGGAGCTGGCCCGGGTACTGACCCGGTTCGCCAAGCCACCGGCGGTCGTGTTCGTCACCGCGTACGAGGAACGGGCCGTGGAGGCGTTCGAGCTGGGGGTCGTGGACTACGTGCGCAAGCCCGTGCAGGCGGAGCGGCTGGCCGAGTCGTTACGCCGGGTGGCGGCGGCCCGGCCAGTACCTCCACCGCTCGTACCTCGTCCAACTGCGCCTGATCACCGAGCTGCGCCTGGCCGGCGGGGCCTACGTCGTCGTCATCGACGGCCAGGAGCTGCCCGTCTCCCGCCGCCACACCCGGGAGCTCAAGGACCGCCTGGTCCGCGCGGCCAAGAACTGGAACCGCTAGAAGACCTCGCCAAGGTCGAACGTCAGCGGGAACGGCTGGTCCGTCCGCCAGCGCTGCCCCGGCCGGACCACCGCCGACTCGACGTACTCCCGGTCACCGCCGTCGAGCGTGAGCACGGTGTGCCCTCCATTCTGGTGGACCTACCGACAGCCTAGAGAGTTATCCACAGGCCGGCTTTCGGCCGGCCGACCGCGCCTGGGCACCGCTGCTCCTCCACAGCTCTTTCACATCGCACCCTCGGCTTGTCCATGCCGGGTGAATACAGTGCCGGTCATGAGTGACCTGCGGCGGATCCTCGTGGTCGAGGACGAGCGGGCCATCGCCGAGGCGGTGGCGGCCCGACTGCGGGCCGAGGGGTTCGCCGTGGAGCTCGCGGCGGACGGGCCCGGGGCCGTGGCGGCAGCCCGGCGGATCCGCCCGGATCTGGTGGTACTGGACATCATGCTGCCCGGGTTCGACGGCCTGGAGGTGTGCCGGCGGATCCAGGCGGAGCGGCCGGTGCCGGTGATCATGCTGACCGCGCGGGACGAGGAGACCGACCTGCTCGTCGGGCTCGCCGTCGGGGCGGACGACTACCTCACCAAGCCGTTCTCGGTACGGGAGCTGGCCGCGCGGGTCCACGCGCTGCTGCGGCGGATGGAGAGGGCGCTGGTGGTGAGCCGTACCGAACCGGCGCCGCCGATCATCGTCGGCGACCTGGAGATCAACCCGGCCGAGCGGCGGGTCCGGTTGGCGGGTACCGAGATCCACCTGACCCCGACGGAGTTCGACCTGCTCGCGCACCTGGCCGGCCGGCCACGTACCGTCCTGCCCCGGGAACGGTTGCTCGCCGAGGTCTGGGGCTGGGCCGACGCATCGGGGACGCGCACGGTCGACAGTCACATCAAGGCGTTGCGTCGCAAGCTGGGCGCCGATGTGATCCGCACCGTGCACGGCGTCGGCTACTCCCTGGAGGTGTCCCGATGATCAAGGCACCCCGGCCGCTGGACTTCGTTCCGTTCATCAAGCTCAAGCTCGGCCTGGTCATCCTGGCCAGCGGCATGGCCGGGCTCGCGGTGTTCTGGAGCGTCCTGGGCTGGAAGCCGCCCGCCACGTCGCTGACCGCCGTCGGCGTCGCGCTGCTGATCTCGCAGATCCTCGCGCACGGGATGACCCGGCCCCTGCGGGAGATGACCGTGGCCGCCAAGGCGATGGCGCGCGGGGACTACAGCCTGCGGGTCCGGGCCACCTCGCGGGACGAGGTGGGCCAGCTCGCGGTCGCGTTCAACCAGATGGCGGGGGACCTCGCGACGGCGGACCGGCAACGGCGGGAACTGATCGCGAACGTGTCGCACGAGCTGCGTACCCCCATCTTCGCGGTACAGGCGGTGCTGGAGAACGTCGTCGACGGCGTCTCCGACCCGGACACCCTGCGGACCGCGCTGGCCCAGACCGAGCGCCTCGGCCGGCTGGTCACCGAGCTGCTCGACCTGTCCCGGATCGAGGCCGGGGTGGTACCGCTGGACCTGGAGCCCTTCGACGTGGCCGGGTTCCTGGCGGTGGCGGTACGGGAGGCCGAGGTCGCCGCCGGTGCGGCCGGTCGCGACGTGCGCTTCAGCGTCCACGCCGAACCGGGCAAGGCCGTCGCCGACCCGGGCCGGCTGCACCAGGTGGTCGCGAACCTGCTCGACAACGCCGCCCGGCACAGCCCCGCCGGCGGCACCGTCACCGTCACCGCCCGCCGGGAGGCCGAGCACCTGGTCCTCGACGTCACCGACGAGGGTCCCGGGATCCCGCCCGACCAGCGCGCCCGGGTGTTCGAGCGGTTCACCCGGGGCGAGCGCGCCGCCGGGCACAGCGGCGGCACCGGCCTGGGCCTGGCCATCGCGCACTGGGTGGTGGAGCTGCACGGCGGCGGCATCTCCGTCGTCGACGGGCCCGCCGCCGGCTGCCGGATCCGGGTCACTCTCCCGGTCTCCGCCTGATCTTTCCCGGTACCCCTTTGGAGTGGTCATGACGGTGGTCCCTGCCCAGATCCAGCCCGCACCCGGTCCTTTCGAGGAAGCCTGGCCCGGCCCGGAGGGCCGGCCGTCCGTGGCCACCCTCGCCGGCGCGGCCGGCACCGGCCTGGTCGCCGCGCTGGCCCTCGTCCTGAACCTGCCCGGGCTCGGCTGGCTGCTCACCGGCCTCACGGTGGCCGCGACCGCGGTCGTCACGGCATGGGCCGCGGGGCAGCGCCGCGCGCGGCCCGCGCAGCTCGGCTGGGGTGCCGCCGCGCTCGCGCTGCTCGCCGCCGGCGTGCTGCGGGCCGAGGGCTGGGTCTTCGCGTACTGCGTGCTGGGCGCGCTGCTCGCCGGTTCGCTGGCGGTCGCCGGCGGCCGCACGGTACCCGGCCTGGCCCGCGGCATGGCGGCCGGCCCGGTCGCGGCGATCCGGGCGCTGCCCTGGGTCCGCCGCGGGCTCGCCGCGCTGCGCGGCCGCCGGGGGCCGGCACCGTCGCGCATCGGGCGCTCGGTGCTCGTGGCGGCCGCGCTGGTAGTGGTCTTCGGCGGGCTGCTGGCCAGCGCGGACCCCGCCTTCCGCACACTGCTGACCAGCCTGTCGCCGGACCTGCACGGCACCGGACCGGCCCGGGCCGGGTTCTGCTTCATCGTCGGTACCGTCATCGCGCTGGGCACCGCCTACCTCGCCGCGCGCCGCCCGGCGTTCGACGCGCTGGCACCGCTCCCGCCCGCCCGGCCGGTCCGGCGGATCGAGTGGGCCGTCCCGCTCGTCGCGCTCGACCTGCTCTTCCTGGTCTTCGCGATCGTGCAGTTCACGGTGTACTTCGACGGCCAGTGGGCCGGGACGGACTATGCCCGGTACACCCGGTCGGGGTTCTTCCAGCTCGTCGCGGTCACCGCGCTGACCCTCGTCGTGCTCGCCGTGGCCGTCCGGGTGGCGCCCCGCCAGGATGCCGCCGACCGGACCCTGCTGCGCCTGCTGCTCGGCGCGCTCGCCGTGCTGGCGCTGGTGATCGTGGCGTCGGCGCTGCTGCGGCTCGGCCGGTACGAGCAGGCGTACGGCTGGACCCGGCTGCGGGTGCTCGTCGGGGCGGTCGAGGTGTGGCTCGGGCTGCTGTTCGTGCTCATCCTCGGCGCGGGGGTGCGGCTGCGGGCCGGCTGGCTGCCGCGCGCGGTCGCCGGTACCGCGGTCGCCGGGCTGCTCCTCGTCGCCCTGGTGAGCCCGGACCGATTCATCGCCGACCGCAACGTCGACCGGTACTTCCGCACCGGCGACATCGACGTGCACTACCTGTCGACGCTG
>WNFZ01007797.1_pt1 | contig 11298 bp, 8 predicted proteins | sample 5400081 | NCBI WGS metagenome assembly WNFZ01 (sample SAMN13153365, study PRJNA577476) | soil metagenome | isolation source: 80 cm soil or saprolite under grassland replicate 1 | place: USA:California | collected 2016-06-15
CGACCGAAGCCGGCGTGGAAGAGGCGTTGACCGCCCTCTACTATTACGGCACGACCAACCTGGTGACGGGCGGATGGGTCAACAATGTCGATGGATTTTGGCACAAGACCGGCGATCTGGGCAGCGGTTATTCCTATGACGTGGGCATCAAGCCGCCGGTGGTGGGAGGGCCCGATCGGGCGACGATCGAGTCGTTTGGCTACGCGCCTGCGCCGGCCAATCTCGCCACCTCCTACCTGAGCCCCTACGGAATGATTCTGGGCGGGTTGGTTCCCAGCTATAGCCCCACGGTGGTCTCAGCCAAACGCAAAGTGCGGGTCATGGCCCAACGGCAGTCCCCCCTCAATTACGCCATGCTGGCCAAGGGGATGATCGACCTCAACGGCAACAATATTGCCACCGACAGCTTCGATTCAACCGATCCGAAAAAGAGCGGCACCGGCGGCAAATACGACGCCAGCAAATCCGCCGACAAGGGCGACGTGGCCACCAACCTGGGCATCGTGGACTCGATCAATGTCGGCAACGCGGACATCCGCGGTCATGTCTCCACCGGACCGGGAGGCAGCGTCGCCGTCGGCTCCAACGGCGCAGTCGGCGACGAGAACTGGGTCGCCAACAAAAATGGTATTGAGCCGGGCTGGGTGTCGGACGACGCCAACGTGGACATCCCCGACGCGACCCTTCCAAAGGATTTTAGCGCGAATCCCCGGACACCATCCGCCAACCCGGTTGAGTACCCTCCGGGCAGCGGCAAGCTTTACGACTACGTTCTTTCTTCCGGTGACTATCGGATCAAGGACTTCAAAGGCGCGGTGCTGGTGGTCGGCGCCGCGCGGGTGCTGGTGGAATCCTCATTCAACTTCAGCGGCGCCGACGGGATTAGCATAAATAGCGGAGCCAATCTGCAGGTGTACGTGGCACCGGCTTCGGCCAGCCTGGGAGGCAACGGTGTCCAGAATCAAGGTGACGCGATGTCGTTTATCTATTGGGGATTGAACAGCAACACCACTCTGAGTTTCGGCGGCAATTCCACCTTCACGGGTGTCATCTATGCCCCTTACGCCGATTTCAAACTGGGCGGCAGCGGCGGCGACAACTACGATTTTGTCGGCGCCAGCGTCAGCAAGACGGTAACCATGACCGGCCATTTCCACTTCCACTACGATGAAAGTCTGGCTCGCCTTTTCCCGGTCAAGCAATTTGTCGTTTATTCCTGGAGCGATATCAACCCGAACAACTAAACGCTACCCCAGCGTAGAATGCCGCGGCGGTCTTTGACCGCCGCCTTTTGCTTTCGCAGCCACTGTCGGGGGCCAAAAGTCAATGCCGGTATCAAGCGTCAGATAGCGCGCTCAAAGTTTTCCCGGAAGATTGCTCGACGGTGGCACCTCAAGCGTGCAAGCTGTGATTACAATCAGGAGTCCGCAAACCGATGATTCCCCGATTGTCAATCGGCGGAGACAGAAAATCTTTGGCTCGTCGCGATTGACAAGGCGGAAAGGTGACGGAAATTTCCAGGGGTTGTTCCGGCGATTCGGCCGGTCCGACGAATCGAAGCATAGAGTTCCAGGATGCGAAAAAGACGGGCATTTACGTTGATCGAACTGCTGGTGGTGATTGCCATCATCGTCATTCTGGCGGGCCTGCTTTTGCCGGCCATCGGAAAGGCCAAGTCCAAGGGACAGGGCATTCAGTGCCTGAGTAATCATCGCCAGTTGATGCTCGCCTGGCGAATGTACAACGACGACAACAACGACCGGCTGTTATTCGCGAGCGAAGGTTATCCTGACAGTTATCCCTATACCTGGGTGCGCGGCTTTATGAATTTTAATCCGGCCAATCCATCCAACTGGGACGTTAACCAGGACCTTGTGAGAAGCCCGCTCTGGCCCTACTGCGGTCAGTCGGCTGGCATCTGGAAATGTCCGGCCGGCGGACAAGTCCACCGTCACACCGTCGAGCGGACCGTTTAAAGGACAAGTGACGCCGCGTGTGCGCAGCATGTCGATGAATCTCTGGATTGGTGGATTCGGCGGATACGACTTCGGCCTTTCTGGCGGTGATGGGATCACCCTTGGGGGCAACTTGTGGAGAATCTATCTGAAGGCCAACGAAATGATCGATCCCGGGCCGACACGAACCTTTGTCCTGCTGGACATGCGCGAGGACAGCATCGACATCGGCAATTTTCTCACTGACATGCGCGGCTGGCCGGACCGCCCGGACATGACAGGGTTCTACGATTTTCCCGCCAGTTATCACAATCGCGCCGGCGGACTTTCGTTTGCCGACGGCCATTCCGAAATCAAACGTTGGTTTGATAACCGCACCATGCCGGCGCTGGTCAGGGGTGGCCTGGTTCCCGACATACTTCCCTCGCCGAACAACAAAGACACCATCTGGCTGCAGGAACGGTGCACGCGGAAGATCAACGACAATGAATGAAGGGCGGCAGGCGCGAAAAAATCCCGCAGATCTGGAACTCAGCCTGCGGGATGTGTTCCAACGCAACTTTCGGAAGACTTAGCCCGAGACAGCTATTTTCCGCGGTTTGACCCTCTCTGCTTTCGGCAAAATGACGGTCAACACGCCTTGTTCGATCGTCGCGCTGATCCGGGAGGTGTCGATGGCGGGATCGAGCACGAACTCGCGCCGGAAATCCCGCGGGCTGGTTTCGCGATACACCGGCTCCGCCTCGGGCACTTGGGCCTGCCGCCGTCCCACCAGCGTCAGTTCGTTTCCTTCCAGCAGCACTTCGAGCCCTTCTTTGCCGACACCCGGCATTTCGGCCTCGAGAATGAAGCTGTCTTTGGTCTCCACAATGTTCACCTGCGGGACGATGTAACCGCGTCCGTCGGGACCCGTTTCCTTCGTCTGCGCCGTGCGATTATCCGCTTTGTTGGTAACCGTCGTCATAATCGTTCCTATCCCCTGGCCAGCAGGCGAGCGCCCGCTGGAGTTCGGTTTGCTTCAGCTTACGTTGACCTGAATCTGTTTTGGTTTCGCTTCCTCTGTCTTCGGCAGGGTGACAGTAAGAATGCCGTCCCGATAAGTTGCCTTCGCCTTCTCGGCCTCCACCGGTTTGGGCAGAGCAACGGTGCGATGAAACTTGCCGAAGAACCGCTCGGAACGGTACGTCTCGCCTTCTTTATTCTGCTCCTCGTATTTCCGCTCGCCGGAGAGGGTGAGCGTGCCGTCATGAAAGGAGATGTCGATTTCCTCCTGTTTCAACCCGGGCAGTTCGGCTTTGATAATGAGGTTGTCCTTGTCTTCGTAGAGGTCCAGCGCCGGGGCCCAGCCGTTGAACAACTCCATGCGGCGCGTCAATTCCCCGAACGGAGAATCGAACAAGCGATTGATTTCCTCGCGCAACGTGGAGAGCTGTTCCCCCGGCGACCAGTTCCACAAATCGGGTCTTTGTCGGATTAGTTTCATATCATTTATCCTTTCTGGTTTCGAATCTATTCGCTGAAGAAAACCCAGCTTTGGCTGTGCCAGTGAGTACGGGTCGGCGGCGAAGCTCCGTTACTTGCGAGTACTCAGTGACTTGAACAGCCAAAGCCCAATTGGCGGCCAAAATCGGGGTGAAATGATGACACACCTGCGTCTCTGCGTGTCACACCGACGCGGCCAGCGTGTCCCGCGCCGTTATCCATGAACCAAAGTGCCCCCTCACCCCATCCCTCTCCCCCACTGGGGAGAGGGTGTCCGAAGGACGGGCGAGGCTATGTCGATAGGCTCACGGCCCAAATGCGCTCCCGATTGTTTTTCGATCAGAGGCTACCCATGAACCACGAATGAAGATAAATGCGGACTCCCCGGTGCGGTGTTCGTTGGGGGTCGGGTCACCACCTCAGGCGAACCGATCTTCCGTCCACGGGTCCGCCGTGTTCGAGTAACCGCGCACTTCCCAGAAACCGAGGATGTCGCGGTCGAGGAAAACGATTTCGCGGATGAACTTTGCTCCTTTCCACGCGTAACGCTTGGGAATGATGACACGCGCGGGGCCGCCGTGCTCTTTTGGCAGCGGTTTGCCGTTCCATTTGTGCGCGATGAGCACGTCGTCGTCCATGCAGACCTTCAGGGGATTGTTCGTCGAGTAACCGTCGTAGCTCTTGAAGAAGACATGAGTGGCCTCGAGCTTTGGTCTGACCAGGTCGGCGACGGTGAAGAACGCCACGCCTTCCCATTGCATGTCGAACTGGCTCCAGGTCGTGACGCAATGAAAATCGCTCGTGTCACTGAACTGCGGCAACGCGAGGAACTGCTCCCAGATGAACGTTACCGGGTTTTCGACCAGGCCGTGGATTTTCAATTCCCATTTGTCGAGCGGGATGTCCGGCCGAAGGCCGAGGTCGAGCACGGGGAAATTGTGCACCTGCCGCTGGCCGGGTGGCAGGCGGTCCGTCGAGGAGAGGGCGGGCCTGGCCTTTCCGGCCATCTTCTGCGCCCAGCGTTCTTTGGCGGCGATGTATTGGTCTTTCATGAAGGCAATGTGCCACTTGTGGGATAAGACGCCGAGGGTGAGTTCAAGAAGGGTAGCCGCCGACGCAAGGAGGCGGATATTGGCACGAAAAACACTTCCGCCTCGTAACGTCGGCGGCTACGGCTCTTGTGACGATTCTTGAACTCACCCTGGATAAGACGCGCGCGTTGCTTTACAATAATTGACACGGCAAAGATGGCCACAAAGAGGCGCCAAAGGCACAAAAGCTGAATTATTTGTGCCTTTGGCGCCTCTTTGTGGCTCGGAATCTTCTGTTCTATCTTGCGGCCTGACTGGCATGTGTGCAGGTCAGGTCGGCGTCCGGATCGATGCCCCAGCGCTCGGCAGCCAGTTCGTGGTCGTGCGCAAGCCCCCAGCGGTCGGGCTGCGGCTCGCCTGTGTGGGCGCGGTTCGCGCCCTTCAGTTCCATGCAGCCTTTGTTGTCGCCAATCTTCGCCATGAACTCGCACTCTTCGGCAGACAGCCTGATTTCCGGAACCGACGCCAGTTCGTCCACTTTCGTCTCAATCGGTTTGGCTTTCGCCCCGCTCTCCTGAATCAATGTCGGGATAACGCTTTTCACGCCGGGTTGCGACAGGTTCCACAGGCAGGCAAGCTGCAGCATCGTGACCTGGTGCTTCGCGGCGAGATCGCGCATGCGGTCCATCTTTTCGCAGCCGGCCTCGACCCAGCCCGGCGGACGGAAGGCGCGATGGTCCTGCTGGCCGAATGGGTGGCCCGGCTTCACGTCGTCGTGGAACAAGCCGCCGTAATCCACGACGCGCGTGATGAGGTTCACGCCGTGTTTCACCGCGGCGGGCAACACGAGACGTCCGGGCCACGGCTCGAGCGGGTTGAGAATGATCATCGCCCAGTCGAGCAACGGACCGAAGCGTTCGAAGCAAAGGATGAGATCGAGCGTGAAACCGTTTGCCGGTCCGGGCGCGACGCCGAGGCGGTCCGCGAGCTTCGCCTCCCTGAGCTTGTCCATCGCGCTCCAGACTCTGTCGCTGGTGTAGCCGACCGAGTCGGGATTGTGCAACAAGAGCAGATCGAACTTGTCCGAGCGGCAGCGGGCCAGTGATTTCTCGGTGGCCATGCGGAGGTAATCGGCGAATTGATTCGGCGGGCGCAGTTGTCCATTGGTGAAGCGCGGATAGCCTTTTGAACCGTCGCGTTTGCCGGAATAAAAGTCGTGTCCCACCGCGCCGACCAGGCAGTACGATTCGCGCGGCAGCCCGGCCAGCGCGCGTCCGAGCATTTCGTCGGCGGCGCCGCTGCCGTAAACATCGGCGGTCATGAAGGTCCGGATGCCGCCGTGGCAGGCGTGTTGAATGACTTTGAGGAAACGTTCTTCGCTCAGCGGCTCGCCAAAATGCATGTAACGACCGCCGCTCCAGGTTCCGTAAGCAGTGCGTGTAAGGTCCATGATCCAGGTAAATGATCTACTGTGACTAATAAAACGCGAGAACATGGCTCGATGCAACGACGTTATTTAAGCGCGAAGTTCAAAGGGCCCGAAATTGAGGTCGGCCAGGGCTGCCGGAGGATCGGGCCGGGGGAGCGGCCTTTGGGATTTGGAGTTTAAGACTTTTCTTGAGCTTTGAGCTGTGTGCTGTGTGCTGGGGCTTGACCCTGGCATTTGGCTTTTCCCACGCGATGCTTTCCCCTAATCTTCGCCCCATGTTCAAAGCTTCGGACCTGTTCGACCTGGGCCAGACGGAGCACGCCGCGTTGTTCGATGGCTGCGAATACGCCTGGGACGCGCTCAAGAAGATCAAAGACTATCTGAAAGCGAACGTGCGGCCGGCATTGAAAAATCGCTGCCAAGGGACGGCTTACATTGGCGAACAGGTCTATATTGGCGAAGGCACCGTGGTCGAGGACGGCGCGATGTTCAAAGGCCCGGCCATCATCGGGCGCAACTGTCAGATTCGCCACAACGCCTACTTCCGCGAGGACGTGATCGTCGGTGACCATTGCGTGGTGGGCAATTCGTGCGAACTGAAGAACGTGTTTATGTTCAACCACTGTCAGGTGCCGCATTTCAACTATGTGGGCGACTCGATTCTCGGCCACAAAGTGCACCTGGGCGCCGGCGTGAAAATCTCGAACGTCAAGATCGACCGCAGCAACGTAACCGTGGAAATCGACGGGAAACCGCTCGACACCGGCATGAGGAAGTTTGGCGCGTTGCTCGGTGACGGCTCTGAAATCGGCTGCAACGCCGTGCTGAATCCGGGAAGCATACTCGGCCGCGGCGCGATCATTTATCCGAACGTCAACTGGCGGGGTATCCTGCCGGCGAACATGATAGCAAAGAACAAAGCGCCGGTGGAAGTGGTGGTGAAGCGGCCGAGGTGAATTTAATTCAATGCGGAAAAGAATGAAGTTGAAACAAGAGGTTTATCAAACTTACATTGGGACATCGTATGACCGGCAGAACCGAAAATCTTCTGAACACGGGCATATACACCCTCCCTGATGCGGCGCGACTAACTCGCGTCTCAACCGGGCGCATACGGCGCTGGCTCCGTGGTTACAAATTTCGCACTAAGAAAAAAGAGCATCAATCCCGAGCGCTGTGGCGTGGGCAGCTAGAACCTATCGACTACAGTCTCGCTCTCGGATTTCTGGATTTGATTGAAATCCGTTCAAGTTCCGACCTGAAACAAAAGATGAAGAATGGATTCGTCAATTGGGTGTGGAAGGCGACTGGATCGTGATTTCAGGTGACTATCGGATCGGGAAAAGCGCACACGAACGCGCAGCGTGGCACCAGAGTGTTATCGAACATGCAAATCAGGCGAGGCCAGGATCGGGCTTTTCTATCTCCGTGAACGGAAAAATCACACAGGTCTATCCGTAGCTGCTCTCAGTATTATCGCGCCTCTTCAGTTGATTTGAACTAAAGTGATTTCCGTCGTTGACAGTCAGCCGGGCGGTTCCGCCATCGACCTCGTCAAACAGGTCGAGGACATCTTTTGTCCGACCGGCCTCCTGTCGGGCGCGAAAAATTTCGAGTATCGCCCGGAACAACAGCAGATGGCGGTGGCTGTCGCCCGCGCATTGGAAAACAGGGAACACCTGGTTGTCGAGGCCGGCACGGGCGTCGGCAAAAGCCTGGCCTATCTCATTCCGGCGATCTTGTTCGCCACGGCCAACCGCAAGAAGGCGATCGTCTCGACGCACACCATCAATTTGCAGGAGCAACTGGTCGAAAAGGACCTGCCGATGCTGGCGAAGATTCTGCCGCAGAAGTTCAGTTTCACCATGCTCAAAGGCCGGCAGAATTATCTCTGCACCCGCCGTCTGCACAAAGCGATGCACCAGGCGGACAGTCTCTTTACCTCGCCGGAAGTGCAGGAACTCCAGCGCATCTACGAGTGGTCGAAGAAAACCAACGACGGCAGCCTGTCGGACTTCGACCTCGAGCCGGACGGGAAGGTCTGGTCGCAGGTTTGCTCCGAGCGCGGGATATGTTCGCCGAAGATTTGCGGTTACGCCTCCGAGTTCGGCAAACAGAACGGCATCTGTTTTTTCCAGCGCGCGCGCCATCGCATTCTCTCCGCCGACGTGCTGGTGTTGAACCACACGTTGTTCTTCACGCTGCTGGGCGGCATGGAGGAGGCGGTGGAGGGCGGCATCCTGTTCAAAAATGATTTCGTCATCTTCGACGAGGCGCACAACGTTGAGAACGTCGCCTCGCGCCACATGGGTGTCAGCGTTTCCAGCGGGCAGATGCGCTACGCATTGCAGCGGCTCTGGAACCCGCGCACCGAGAAAGGATTGTTCGCCAGCCTGCGACGAGGCCCGGCCATCAAGCTTGTGGCCGAACTGTTGGACCAGACCGACAAGTTCTTCGCCGGACTGGAAGAAGCGTGCGAGAAGTTGAGCCGGCAGCGAGGCGCCGAACGCAATCAGGGCTCGCGGGGTCGCCCGTTCCCGGAGGCCGGGCAACGTCACTGGACCGAATTGCGCATCCGCCGCCCCGACCTCGTCCGCGACGATGTCACGCTGCCGATTCAGCGCTTGCGCGAGGCGGTGACGGAGTTGATCCAGGGGAGCGACGACAAGGACACGGGCCAGGAACTGATGGAATGCAACCGGAGGCTTGCGGATTTGCGCGAGGCGGTTGCGGTATTTCTGAGCCAAAGCGCGGATCACCACGTTTATTGGGTCGAACGCGCGGGGAGGACGCAAAAGAATCTGACGTTGAACGCCGCGCCGATCGACGTTGCCGAACACCTTCGCCGGCGGCTCTTCGGCAGCGGGACGTCGGTGATCATGACCAGCGCGACGCTGGGAACCAAAGTTGGGCAGGCGTCCCGCCTGCCCGGCGAGCGCGTCAGCGCGAGCCGTGATCCTTCAGTCGCAAAGCAGACGTCGCCCGTCGGAGAAGGGGCAGAGGGGCCGCCTGCCCTGCTTTACTTCGCGCACCGCGTCGGCGCCGAGCAGGCGGTCCACCGGCAGGTCGGCTCGCCCTTCGATTACCAGCGGCAGATGAAGCTGTTTGTGGTGAACCAGATGCCCGACCCGCGCGAAACCGGTTATCGGGAAGCGCTGGTCCACTGGATCGAGCACTTCGTGAAGGCGACGCACGGCAAGGCGTTCGTGCTTTTCACCAACTTCAAACTCATGTTGGAGGTGGGCGAATTGATGGAGCCGTTTTTCGAGCGGCTCGGTGTCGATTGTTTCGTGCAGGGCACCGGCACGCCGCGCTCGACGATGCTGGATAAATTCAAGGCCGACGTGGATTCGGTGCTGTTCGGCACCGACAGCTTCTGGCAGGGTGTGGATGTGCCGGGTGAAGCCTTGTCGAATGTCATTATCACCCGACTGCCCTTTGCCGTGCCGGACCATCCGCTCATCGAGGCGCGCATCGAGGCCATCGAAGCTGCCGGCGGCAATTCGTTCAACGAATTTTCGTTGCCGGAAGCCATTTTGAAATTCCGCCAGGGAGTCGGTCGGTTGATCCGGACCAAAACCGACAACGGCATCGTGGTCGTGCTGGACAATCGCATCCTGATCAAACGTTACGGGCAGGCTTTCCTCGAAGCGTTGCCAAAGTGCCCGGTGGAAGTGGTGTGAAGGAATGGAGGGCTGGAGTGGTGGAGTGACAGGGATGGAACGCGGGTGTCATTTCTCGTCCGCACCAAACGGCTTGTGTTGCCGGGGCGATTGGGGCAGAATCGGCCCATGTCTGAGATTGTCCAATTCGTTCATCATGGCGCGGCGCAGATCACGCCGAAGATTTTGCGCGGCGTGCACAAGAAGCTCCCTTTCCTGAAAATGGAATTCACGCAGATCAATGCGCCGAAATATCCGCACCTGGTCGAGCAATTGGAGTTTCTCGCCGACGTGGTGGAGGATTTTGCCGACGGCGCGGAAGAGGACCTGCCTTATATCGCCGTCGCCAGCGCGGTCTTTGCGCTGATCTACGCGCACCGTCAGAAGGACCTGATCCCCGACTTCGTTCCCGAATTCGGCCACGCCGATGAATCGGCCGTGGTGCGGGCGGTTCTGATTGAGCATGAGAAGGTTTTTGGCGATTACGCCGCCAGCCATCATCTCAACTGGACGAAGATCACGGTCAAACCGTAGCGGTGGGCGTCGCGCCTGCCGTGATGCCGGGCGTCGTGCCCGGCGGAGGCGTCGTGGGCATTTGCGCGGGGCGCCCCGGCTTCGCAATCCGAATCCGGGCGGCAAGATGCCGCCCTCCACGGCAGCCAGGATGGCTGCCGCTACAACAGCAGGCAGGGGCTAAACAGGCGCGTCCGGTAGGCAAGCCGACGTTATTTGTGATAAGTCGTTCGCTCAGAGACCCACTGGATGTCTGCTTGATTGGCTCCGACGGAAACCGGGAAATCGGCAGTGTTACGTTTGACCTGCCTTCGGGTGGTTTCCACAAGCCACTTCTTGATTTCCGAATGCCCGTCGCCGAAAGAGAAACCGGCCGCGCCATTGTGATAGGAGGCGGGCAGATCGCTCCAGGCAGTTCGCTCAGCCGGGTCGGCAGCGGTGCAGAAGACGTACCAACCGTCGTTGATGCTGTCCGGATGCTCGTCAAGAAAGACGAATATTTCCGTCGGATTGCGAAAGTCGGTTGTCTTGAGAAACTGCCACCATTGCGAGCTCAGCACTCCACCGTTTCCTGTGGTATCACCTACAAAGGCATTCATCGAGACGCTCCTCACCCTCGGGCCGGCCGCCGAGGGCAATTGGTCCGCAGGACACTTATAGATGCCGGTATTTCTGGCCACGTAGGAACCCAATTTGGCTTCCGTGATCAAAGCCAGATTGGTGTTTTGCGGGTCGTTTCCCCAACTCATGATGTTCCCCACCCAACTGTTGCTGGGATTTGCCGTGGTAAGCGCCGTGGGAAAGTTGTTGACCGTGCGGTCATTGTTATCGGTGGCATACATGAGCCAGGCCAGAGTGAGTTGTCTGGTATTACTAAGGCACATGATGCCCTGGGCCTTCTGTTTGGCTTTGGCCAGGGCCGGCAACAAAAGGCCGGCGAGAATGGCGATGATGGCGATGACCACCAACAATTCGATCAAAGTGAAACCGCGGATGCGGGTAATCCTGACAGGACGGTCGATGTTTTGCATAGCTTCGAGCATGAGACAGCCAAACTTGGAAAGAGCAGGATGCGGGCCAAACGCGTCATCGCTGCCGCGTCGTTCAGGCGCTTATGAACGCTGACACCCGCGACTTCACGTAGTGGGCGGAGCGCCGGTCTCCAGACCGGATTTGTTTAGCGTAGCGGCGGGCGTCCCGCCTGCCGTAGAGCCGGGCATCCTGCC
>WNFZ01005780.1_pt1 | contig 11295 bp, 9 predicted proteins | sample 5400081 | NCBI WGS metagenome assembly WNFZ01 (sample SAMN13153365, study PRJNA577476) | soil metagenome | isolation source: 80 cm soil or saprolite under grassland replicate 1 | place: USA:California | collected 2016-06-15
GAATAGACTGCCACCGTAGACGATCATGTAGTATTCCATGTGACCAGTTATTTGGGCGCGCTGGAATGTCCATACGATGGTCCCCGCGCCGATGGCAACCAGCGCTACGCTGCTGAGTCCCATGGGACCAGGGCTAACACGTGCAACCCCGTCTGCCAAAGTGAGCAAGCCGATCAGGATTACGGACAGGGCGATTAATATCCTGAAGACTGACCACCACGTCGCGGATACTTGAAAATCCACGCTCGAGATGAGGAAAGTGATCAGCAAGCCTGCCAGCAATGAATTGATCAACGCAAGGAAAATGGAAATTGTTTTCATCACAGCGCCTCCTTTGGGATTTCCTCCAGCATAGGTATTTGACGCTATCAGAGTCTCCTGAGAGACTCTCAATTTCTATAAAAAGAGAGCGACCTTACGAGTCGCTCTCTTATCATTCAGCACTTACCCTCACCGCTGCCTGTTTCATATGTGCCAGCACTCCCATAAAACCATGGATTCTTTGCTGGCTCACCGCTTCATCTAATTTCATCGGCAGAAAAAAATCTGCAGGCACCGATAAGATCTCTTCCAATTTCATACCATTGAGTCCGTTGGCTAGGATAGAAGTTAGTCCGCGTACAGTAGGCGATTGCGGTGGAATATCGAAATGAAAAGCGATTCCACCATCGTCTTCTTTTTCTGCAAAGAGAAAAACTGGAGTCATGCACTCGGGCACGGGTTCCATTTTGTCGCGTTCGGCTTTGAGTCGTTCAGGCAACGGCGGCATAGTCTCTGCGTAGCCGATCAACGTTTCCAGTTTTTCTTCACGTGTCATGCTGGCGAAGTCATCTACAATTTCTTGAAGTTTTGGAGGTAAAGGCATAATTCCTCATGTAGGGGCGGGACGCTCCGCAGCCCGCCCCTACAAAAATCAGACAGATTTTTCAATTGGTGCATCTACTAGGTTGCCCCATTCTGTCCATGAACCATCGTAGTTCTTGACATCCGGATAGCCGAGCAGATATTTCAACACGAACCATGTTAATGAAGAACGCTCACCAATGCGGCAATAGGCGATGACCTCTCCACTCGGTTTGATCCCCTTTCCTTCATATAACGCGCGCAGCTCCTCGGGAGTCTTGAATGTGGCATCCGCTTCGTTAACTGCCTGCGCCCACGGGATACTCACAGCTCCGGGGATATGTCCGCCGCGCGTTGCTCCCTCCTGAGGATAGTTTGGCATCGAGATCAATTCGCCAGAATACTCCTTCGGGGAGCGTACATCTACAAGCGGTTTCTTCTCATTCGACTGCTTTAGCACTTCATCGCGGAAGGCACGGATCGATTTATCCGCTTCTTTCGCATGATAAGTGGTTGGTTGATAAGAGGGAACTTCTTTAACGAGCGGGCGATTCTCCTTTTCCCATTTGAGGCGTCCACCGTTCATGATCCTTACATTCTTGTGTCCGTAATACTGGAACAGCCATAGCGCATAGCAGGCAAACCAGTTGGACTTATCGCCATAGAAAACGACAGTGGTGTCGTTGGTGATTCCAAGTTTGGACGCCACCTCTTCGAATTTTTCCTTCGTCAGAAAGTCGCGGCGCACTGGATGTTGCAATGTGCTGAACCAATCCACTTGAACCGCACCGGGGACATGACCGATTGAGTAAAGCAACGGATCTTCATCTGATTCAATAATGCGGACGTCTGGGTCATTAGAATGGGCGGCGACCCATTCCGTATCTACAAGATATTCGGGATGTACGTATGACATGATTAATCTTCCTTTTCAATGTTATTTGTAAATCTTCTTTTCTTGGACAATCGAGAAATAAAAAGCAGTCAACGGACAAAATCAAAGGACAACGAACAATCCTGTGCACATGGAAATCTGTGTGCGGGGACCGTTCCACTGCCCTGAGTCGTTGACTGCTACAAGAGTGTGTCTCAGAGAATGGTTACGAACCCCGCCTTAGACACAAGCAATAGTTAAGTGAATTCATAGAATGAATGATGGCGGCTATTTTACAATTCTTACTGTTTCTGTCAAGTTAAAAATTGAAGTAGTAGGGGCGACCCGCCCAGCTAGATCAAATCACCTTGCCTATATTGAAGGGTCGCCCCTACTTATAATTTATGGAGCAACCGTGACCCTGTTCTTTCCTTTTGATTTCGATTCTTTCAAAGCCAGTTCTGCAGCTTCGAGCAGTTCGTTCGCGCTATTTCCATGCTTCGGATAGTACGCAATTCCAATGGAAACTGAAGTTGGATACAACCATTCGCTGGAGGCAAGTTCCACGGCGGAGCGCAGTCGTTCCGCGATGGTGATTGCCTGTCCCAGCATTGTAGCGGGCAGGATCACAATGAACTCGTCTCCCATACGCCAACGACCGAGAAAATCATCCGGTCGCAGAACACTGCCCAGAGTTATGCTCAACTTGCGTATGACATCATCACCCGCTTGATAACCATGATTGTTATATTTCTTAAGTTCATCGCCATCAATTAAACAGAGGCAAAGAGGCGTCTGCGCGAGCATGGCTTCCGTGAGTGCAAATTCTAGTTTGCGCTGGATGGCGATCATGTTCGGGGATTGACTGACCGGATCGGTATACGCCAGTCTGAATGTATATTGAAGTGTGCCGCCCAGGGTTTCGATGCGATCTGCCATCAAACGGATGGCGTTCAATGTGGCGGTATCTTCTTCGGATGTATCCGCGTGGAAGGTTTGCAAGGGTTTTTCGGCGCTGGTCAATTCAAGTTTTTCATTGAGATTTTTCCACACGACAGAGGGATTCAGCCGCGCGCCCGCGGGAAAATGGATCACTGCCATACGGACAACAGGCGTGGTCAAATCCAGTTGGCGGGCTTCGCCATTTAAACGGTCAAACAGCTTGTGGGCTGAGTCCTGATGCGCTTCATGAGATTCCCCGATCAGCGTGGCGACGAAGTTATCCCCAGCGATGCGATAGACCGTGGAACTAGTCTCATCCTTGATCGCGATGCCCATCCAGCGCAGGATACTATCTCCGGCCTCGAAGCCTTTGGTGCGGTTAATGTCGCGCAGTTGATAAACATCAATGACGATGAGCGACAACGGGGCAAGCTGCTTGTTCTCGAAGTTATCTTCCAGCGATCTCGAAAAACTGACAAGGTTGTTGCAACCCGTTAACAGATCAACGCGGAAGAACAGGCTTGGCGTGTCAAAATCTTTCATTTCACCCTCTATGTTTCTTTCAATTCTATAGATTTATTATAGGACAAAAAGTAGCTGGGAAAGATTGCGATATCAACCACATTTCATTGCATTCTCCGATGTTTGATTCTCGACATCCTATCCCATAAGCCAAACTTTTCCAATGGGTCAATAGGTGGAATGGATAAATAAAATCCCCGCCGTGAAGCGGGGAGTAAATTCAAGTTGCAGTAGCAGACAACATTTATTTATGCGATATTGCTTCTTTCCTTGCTTTGAGCCAGCCATTCAAACTGAATTTCACCACCCGTTCCTTTCCGGCAAATAATTTTTTTATGTTGGGACGCAATGCCCAGATCAAAAGCGATGCGGCGATGATGCCATACCAAATATCCAGAGGATTTTGGTATCCGAGTAAAATCCGTATCGCAAACACAACAGTTACGACCAAGCCGATCGCTATCGTTGTCACCGATGCAATCCCAAGCGTAAACCAGACGAGCGCACCAGCTCCGAACACGATGGGAAACATCCAAATCCACAAACCGACCGCACCACCAAGTGTCGGCGCTCCGCCTGCACCGCCGTGAAAGCGCAATTTTCCATCTGCATCGCGGCTGATCATGAACAGGGAATAGTTGTGCCCAAGAATGGCGGCGATCGGTGCCAGAATTTGGAACAAGTGAACTTCTGGGACGAGTGCTCGTGCCATCCACACAGAACCTGCACCTTTCAAAATATCGAGGATGGCGGTTAGCAAACCGGCACCAAAGCCCGCAGCGCGCACCGCATTCGTCCCGCCTGTTCGTCCGCTTTCCACCTGGCGAATATCCTTGCCAGTCTTCAGCTTGACGATCAACAAACCAAACGGGATGGAACCGATAATATAACCAATAATCACAGTTCCAATCCCAACCAGGATCTGCATAACTTTTCTCCTCGTGAGTGATGTATTATTGCGTTCGTCGCATCAATTACGGTACGTTTCAGAACAAATTTGAGTAAGAAGACTGATTTTAGTTTAGCATGTATGCGGCATTATGTAAAAACACAATTGGACCCATAAGGTTTCACTTGTCGGTTATTAATAAAGTAATTTCTGTTGCTCCTCCGTTTTCCAGCCAGAAGCCACGCGCTTCCCACTGTCCGCTTGGGCGAGACCAAATGATATGAACCACCTCATAAGCCGCCTCTGCAATATCGGTAGCGGAGACAGTCTCAGGTCCCGCCGGATGCGAGTGGAAGATGCCAACCAATTCCAGCGCGTGCGACTCGATCCACTCAAATGCCCCGAGTTGTTGATAGGGATCCATAACGAAGCGCACGGGACTTTGCGCCTGATTCCGCACAAAGATCACTTTCTCGACCCGATTATTTTTTCCCGCGAGAAGACCACACGCCTCGAGCGGCTTCTGCGCTTCCACGTGACGAATCATTTCGTTGCAATGTGTCTGGAGGAGCAATAACTGGGAAATCATCTTAACGGAGGAAGATTGCCAAACCCCAGCAAAGTGCCGTGGCAACTGCTGGCTCGATGGCGGCGCGCGGCGCAGGCTGATCTTCGCCCAGGTTGGCTGCAAGGTTGGTCAGTCCATACAGCGGACCCACCAGCATCAAACCGAACTGAGTGGGGGAAAGGGGCCAATAGTGGAGCCCCGATGCAATCTGGACGCAGACAAAAGCAATCCCCGCCGCCCAGGCATATTCCCAGCGACCGCTGAAACGTAAATGAAGAATTCGCAGACTCGCAAGCGCCGCGGCGAGGAATAAGCCAGGAATTAATACATAAAGACGCACACCACTATAACGAAGGGCAACCGCGAGGATAAAAAAGAGGGTATAGGAGATGGCGGTCAGCCCAGCCATCGCAGAGGCATAATAGGGAGCATCCGCGTCCACTACAATGTATTCGGCAAGAAAGACAAAGAAGATGAGTACGCTTCCTATGCCAAAACCGGTCCACCAGGCGGCTCCATCTGGCAAAATGGAGAGTGGCACGCCGATGACGAACGTAGTGAGGGTAGGCAAAATCCACCACTGGAATGTCCGACGTTCATGCAGGGATGGGTGACCACGCAAAAGCCAATCCATTCCTGTGGCGGTGAGCCCCGCGGTAAGCAGGGTCATGGCAGTTGACATATTTAATGGAAGTAGGAGGAAAAAACCAGGCAACTGCACTTGCAGGTTGAAATCTGGCGCCTTGATCAGGCGCGAGAGGGCAAAAGCCAGCAAAACAGTAGAGGTTAATACACCTACTCGATTGGAATTGGGCAGGTATTTCTGCTCATTCATGCCTGCATTGTACCTGTCTCAAGCAGGTATGCCAAGTCGACCAATATGGTAGAATCAAAGGGTTATGTACGCACAGAAACTTGAAACCCTTCCCCCGCCTCCGGGTGTCATTGGCTCGCTTAAGGCGGGGTTCGATGTTGTGTCCAGGCATGTCTTACTCATTTTGCTGCCATTTGGATTGGATCTGTTTTTATGGCTGGGTCCACGTTTGAGCGTGAATAAAGTGCTGGGGCCGCTTTACACGATCGTATTTGAGCAGGCCCGGCTCAGTTTGACATCACCAGATGATATCCAACGATTGGTTACAGTTCAGGGTTTGTTCAATGAAATGCTTCAGCGTTTCAATTTGGTCAGCCTGGTCTCGAAGTTGCAGACATTTCCAATTGGCATCTCGAGTCTTCTGGCGAGGAGCATGCCCGCGGATAGTCCCATGGGCACGCAGAATGTTGTCCAGCTATCATCGTTCGGTTTGCTTGGCTACATGCTTTTGCTGATTGTGGCTGGCTGGGTCATCGGAGGTTTGTACTTCCGCTGGGTATCGGGAGCGGTCCTCGGTGAGAAGGACGCGGCGATCAGTCCCATGCGTGCCGTGATTGAGACATGCATTCTGTCAACGATCTGGTTCCTCTTCCTGATTATATTATCCATTCCGATCGTACTCGTGCTGACGGCTCTGATGTTGATCAGTCCCATACTGGCGAGCGGAGCATTGTTTCTGATGGTGCTGGTGTCCTTCTGGCTGCTCGTGCCTATGTTTTTCATCCCGCACGGGATCTTTGTGCGCGGACAGAATGCATTTCACTCGATATTTACCAGCTTCAAGATGGCACGCTTCACACTCCCGACGAGTGGCATGTTCGTCTTTAGCACATTCATCCTTTCCACTGGGTTGAACTATTTATGGACTGTTCCCAAAAGCAATTCCTGGATGACATTGGTTGGAATTGGTGGTCACGCGTTCATAACGACCGCCCTGCTGGCAGCAAGTTTTGTGTATTACCATGATATGAATGTATGGTTGCAGAAGGTATTCGAAGAGTTGCAACAAAAAAGAAACGTTCCTGCACGATAGGTCTAATTTATTTTTTCACTTTACTACCTCTCCTGAGCCCCCACGGGGATGCTGCGCGAGGAGAGGGAACATCTCGGAGGTTTTTGTGGCGAAAGACAATCTACTAAATTATGATGTAAGTTCCATTCAAGCGCTTGAAGGTATCGAGCATGTGCGTAAGCGCCCAGGCATGTACGTGGGCGGCACGGACATCAAAGCTTTGCATCACCTTGTTTATGAAGTAGTTGATAACGCAATCGATGAAGCGCTGGCTGGTGTTTGTACCAATATCAATATCACGATCCATGCCGATAGCAGCGTGAGCGTGGAAGATAACGGACGTGGTATCCCGGTCGGTTCGCATCCCACAAAAAAGGATGCGAACGGCAAGCCGATGGAAACTCTGGATGTCGTCATGACCGTGATTGGCGCGGGTGGTAAGTTTGGTGGTGGTGGTTATAAGGTTTCCGGTGGTTTGCACGGTGTGGGTGTCAGTGCTGTGAATGCCCTCTCGGAGTGGATGACAACCGAGATCAAACGCGACGGTAAGCTCTGGCAGCAAAACTATAAACGCGGTGTGCCTCAGGGCGCGATCAAACAGATCGGAAAAGTAAAGGATGAAACCGGCACCAAGCAAACATTCAAATTCGATAAACAAATCTTCACAGAAGATATTGATTACCGGTTCGACACTCTCGTTCAGCGTTTCCGTGAAATGGCATTTGTTACGCGCGGAGTCATGATCCGTTTTGCGGATGAACGTGACGATCGCGAGATGACCTTCTATTTTGAAGGCGGACTCACTTCATTTGTTCGATATCTGAATCGTAACCGTGAGAACTTGCACTCGGTGGTCCACGTGGAAAAAGACATCGATGCGATTGGCATCGAAGCCGCCATCCAATACACAGACGCCTATACAGAGTCCGTATATTCATTTGCAAATACGATCAACACGATCGATGGTGGTACGCATCTGACTGGTTTGCGATCTGCCATCACCCGCGTGATCAATGATTATGCCCGCAAGAACGGCTTGCTCAAAGAAGCGGATAATAACTTCTCTGGTGATGACACACGCGAAGGGTTGACGGCAATTGTCTCCATCAAGCATCCGGAGCCGCAATTTGAATCACAGACCAAAGTCAAGCTGATGAATCCCGAAGCGCAAACCTTTGTGACTCAGGTAGTGGGCGAAGCGTTCAGCACGTTCCTCGATGAAAATCCACAGGCGGCAAAGACGATTATTGCCAAATGTCTCACCTCTGCCCGGGCGCGCGATGCAGCGAAAAAGGCGCGCGAACTTGTCATTCGTAAATCTGCGCTTGAGTCGTTGACGTTGCCTGGCAAGCTGGCAGATTGTTCTGAACGTGATTCCTCGAAGACAGAGTTATATATCGTGGAAGGTGACTCGGCAGGCGGTTCTGCCAAGCAGGGACGTGACCGCCACTTCCAGGCGATCCTGCCTCTGCGCGGCAAGATCATGAACACAGAACGTGCCCGTCTCGATAAGATTCTGTCGAGCAATGAAATCTAGGCGTTGATTTCCGCGCTTGGTACCGGTATCGGTGACAACTTCGATCTCGAAGGCCTGCGCTACGGACGCGTGATCATCATGACCGACGCGGACGTGGATGGCAGTCACATCCGCACTTTGTTATTGACGTTCTTCTTCCGCTATATGCCAACCTTGATCGAAGACGGTCATCTCTACATTGCGCAGCCGCCACTTTATCGGGTTGCCTATAAGAATCAAGTCAAATACGTATACTCCGATAAAGAAAAAGATAAGGTTATTAAAGAAGTGGGTGAAAAGGCGACTCTGCAACGTTACAAGGGTTTGGGCGAAATGAACCCAATCCAGCTGTGGGAAACGACAATGAACCCTGAGAATAGGACTCTGCTACTCGTCACGGTGGATGACGCGGCTGAGTCTGACCGCACCTTCGATATGCTCATGGGTGACGCGGTGGATCCACGTCGTAAGTTCATCCAGACCCACGCCAAGGCTGTCCGAAATCTGGATATTTAGTTGGGCACAAGCAACTTTCCGAAGGTTCAAAACCTTCGGGAAGTTTTTAATTTAAGTGCGCCTTACTGCTTTGTTATGAAAGTACCATAGTTGCGCAGGGTGGATGTAGAGTAAAATTCCTTAAGCTTCATTTCGTCTGGAAATTTACTCGGATTATGGATCAAAGCAATCGCTTCAACTCAGCCCTCAATGCGGTTACGCAATCCGCCGTTCTGATTTATCAGGGCGTTGCTATACTCGTTTTTATTGCGTCGCTATTCTCGGCATATGCCTGGTTGAAGAATCCGTTCATTGGCGGGTTCTTCGAGCAGACGATGGTGGTGAACGAATCGGTGACGCGCGAAGCGGGTAAACAGTGGGCGCTTCAGGCGAATGGGTTTCGTCTTGGCGACCAGTTGGTTTCGGTTGCAGGTCATCCAATTTCCAATGCAATGGATTTACGAACCACATTGGAGACTCTGCAGGTGGGACAGACGGTGCCCGTTGTGATGCGCACTTTGGATGGGGGAACCAAGCAAGCGAATATTACTTTACAGTCGCTTGCATTCATCGATCAGATTTCTTATTTTGCGATCCCTGCGTTTTTGAGCCTTGTTTTCCTAGTCATTGGTCTGTGGATCTTTGGTCTACGTCGCACAGAAGCTGCGGGGCGCACCTTCGCCGTGCTGACGACTTCCCTGGCAATCGCAATTGGCGGGTTGTTCGATCTATATACTTCTCATTATTTTACTTCCGTATGGACAATGGCTGTTGCGCTGGCTGGCGGTGCCCTGGTTGGATTAGGGATTGTATTTCCTCAGGAAATGCGCGTTTTGTTCAGGCGTCCTTACCTGCGTTGGATAGGTTTTGCAGGCGGGGTACTATTGGCGCTCAATGCCTATCGAGTGTTGTACGATTTTCAAAATCCGATTGCCTATATTGGCGCCTGGCGTGACATTTATATCTTTGTCGGTCTTTCAGGCTTGTTTTATTTTGGCACGTTGACCTATCGAGCCTTTTTCTCTCTTTCGCCGGTTGTCAAGAATCAGGCTCGTACGATCCTGATCGGTGCTGTGTTGGCGTTTGGTCCGATGGTTTTTTGGCTTCTCTATTCATCAATAAGAGCCAAGATCTCACCAGGACAATCGTTGCCGTTTAACCCGCTATTTTTCGTTCCCTTGATTATTTTTCCCTTTGTCAATGGATATGTGATCCTGCGCTTCCGCCTTTTACGGACCGATTACTGGTTGCGCCAAGGAATCGTGTATTCTCTGCTGACGATTTTTGTCATCGCCGCATACGGCTTACTCGTAAGCGGATTGGGTCTGATTTTTTCGATTGCCATGCCATCGAACAATCCATATTTGATCGGCGGTTTGGTGTTTGTGATCGCGGTCTTCCTCGACCCCGTGCGGACCTGGTTCCAGGCGCTGATCGACAGCATTTTCTTTCGCGGGCAGCGCGCCTATGAGGAGCGCCTGCGCAGCTTTAGCCATGCACTCACCAACGCGCCCGATCTGACGACCATCGGACGTGTGCTACGTGAGCAAATTTCCAGCAGCCTCGTCCCCGACCGGCTTCACATCTACACCTATGATTCATTGAACGATCAATATGTCGCACTGCCTGGCGCGGATAACCGTCCAACGAGCGACATCCGCTTTGCTTCGGGCAGTTCGCTTGTTCAATATTTTCAAAAAGAGACGATTCCGCTTTATCTGGATACCCTCAATCCGTTGCCACTTTTGCGAGGCGATGAGGCGCGCCTTTCTTTATTAGGTGCGCGGCTCTTTGTCGCTTTGCCGGGTGAGGATCGCCCTGTGGGTTGGCTTGCGTTAGGAACACCTCGTTCAGGGAATGTTTATACCCCGCACGATCTGGAGTTCCTGGATAATCTGGCGGATCAGGCGTCTGTTGCCATCGCGCGCGTGCAAACGGTCGCAAACTTGGAGCGCCGCGTCCAGGAGATGAACGCGCTGACGCGCGTCTCGCAGGGCGTGAACGTGACCCTCACCTTCGATGACGTATTGGAATTGATCTTTGCTCAGGCAACGCAGATCATCCCCTCGTCTCTTTTTCATATAACACTGTATAACAAAGCCGCGAATTATTTCTATTATGGTTTCCGTGTGGATGAGAACGACCGCTTGACCAATCGCGAAAACCAGCCGCTGCCACCCAGTCTCGGTCTCGGACAAGAGATCATCCGCCAGGGACACCCAATTCTTACGCAGGATTATTTGCGTGAATGTCAGGCGCTCAATATTACACCTTCTGTAACTGGTATTTACGCCTGGATGGGTGTGCCGCTCAACTCCGGCGCTGAGACAATGGGATCCTTAAGTGTTGGCAGCCGCGACGTAACTGTGACATATACCCACGCTCAACTTGATCTGTTGCAGGCAATTGCGGATCAAACCGTGGGTGCGATTGTCAAGGCACGCCTCCTGCAGGAAACGCAACAGCGTGCCCATCAGCTTTCCACGCTGAACGAAATTACGCGTCAGCTTACATCCACACTGGAGCAGGAACCTCTGCTTCGAAATATTCTGGAGAACGCCGTCAACATTTTGAATTGTGAAGCGGGAACACTGTTCCTCATGGATGAGCAGACCGGCGACCTCATCTTCCGTGTCACCGCTGGACCTGTTGCAAGCAACCTTCTCGGTCAACGTCTCGCCGCTGGAACTGGCATTGCAGGACGTGCCATGCAGACCCGCGCGCCTGTGATCGAAAATGATGGTCAGCGCTCTGTCACCC
>WNFZ01007448.1_pt1 | contig 11294 bp, 10 predicted proteins | sample 5400081 | NCBI WGS metagenome assembly WNFZ01 (sample SAMN13153365, study PRJNA577476) | soil metagenome | isolation source: 80 cm soil or saprolite under grassland replicate 1 | place: USA:California | collected 2016-06-15
CGATCCGGCAATGGCTTTCATCGCTGGAGGGGCCGCGCAAGCTTACAATCAACGGGCTCCTCGTCATCGTCAGCTTGCTGGGTTCCGGCGTCGTCCTGAAGGACGCGCTGAAGCAGGTGGCCGTCATTGACCCGATCAGCGTGCCCAAGGACCTCGAAGCCGCCGGCTACACCCCTGCGACGATGGGGCAGCGCATCATAGATGCAGTCACACAAATCAACCGCGACGCGGCCGTGGTCAAGCGGATCGGCATCTACACCTTGTCGGAGGTCGATCCGTTAGAGCCGGAATCGGCTGATTACCAAAGCCCCGGCCGCGGCCATTCATGGGACTCTGCATCGGACTTCACTCTGACGTCGGATAATCCGTCAAAGAAATACGACGTCGCCGTCGGCGGCGTGTCTCTCACGACCGTCATTTTGCACCTTCGTGAGCTCTTCGGCAGGTCCGATATCAGAGTCTCGGGGGAGATCACGGTGGAACCTCCGTTCGCTGTCAGCCTCGGACGCAAGGAGGACAAGTCGCCTCCGAAGAAGTTTTCGATCCGGCTCCGGATCGACGACAAGGGACGCGTTCAGTACGGAGCCGAGGCGACCGACACGCTCGAAACCCTCGTCGAGCAGGCAGCATTAAAGCTGGTCGAGCGGTTCGAGCCGCTCGATGCCGCCTACTACAGCTACCACAAGCGCGACTACGACAACGCGTTGCGCATTGTCCGTGCATACCTCGCCGACCAGACGAAAAACGAGAGGCAGTGGGCATTGAACTTGCTCGGATTGATCGAGCACGCGCGAAACCGTTCCGACGACGCTGTCGCGGAGAAAGGCTACAATGAAGCCATCACCGTGTTCGAGAAGTTGCGGGCCAGCGATCCGAAGTTTGCGCCGGCCTTGTATAATCTCAGCTACGTCCTGATCGACAAAGGTCACAAACATCTCGAGGACCCGGACAGGAAAGTCGCACGCGAACTGTTCAGCCGGGCATACGAGATCGCGCGCGAGGGCATCGACATCGATGAGGCTGCGGGCACGACCGCTCGAGAACGGGCGGCCGGCTACGCCACGGCCGGCCGCGCGCTCCGCTTCCTGGGCGAATGGGAGCCCACGAAGTACAAAGAAGCGCTCGGCTATTTCGACCGCAGCATCGACGCCGATCCCATGTTCCTCTTCGCATATTTGATGCAAGGCGCGATCCACAACAAGTGCGAGGAGCATGACAACGCAATTGCCAAGTACCAGCGCGCTACCGAGATGAATCCGTCCGCACAGACCTTCACGCGTGCGGGCGCCTACCTGCGCAAGCATGGTCGGCACGCCGACTCGATACCCGTGTTTCGAAAGGCGGCGGACCTCAAACCGTCGGCCAATGCCTACACCTACTGGGGGATGGCACTTCGTGCCTCGGGGCGGCCCGAAGAGGCGAGAGAGAGATTCCAACAAGCCATCCAAACCGATCCCAACAGCCCGAACGGCTACAATCAGCTCGGCCTCCTGTATCTCGAGGAGGGAAAATGGGATGAAGCGGCCAACAACTTCAAGCTGGCAATCAACGCGTCGCCGCGATGGTCCAACTATCACTACAATCTCGGTCGTGCGTTCAGCGGCGCCGGTAACCTTAAGGACGCCAGGGACGCCTTCAAAAGGGCGATCGAGATCTACCAGAGCCACCCCAGGTCTCAGGCAGAGCTGGACGAGTTGGAGCTTCGGGAAAAGGGACCCGAGGGCGGGGGACCCCCGAAGGTCTAGCAAATGTCGATCTCACTGATGCGCTTGGGCTCGGTTTCTTGACCGCGCCGTCTCGGTTCGCACTTGAGATTCAGCCGACAAGCGATCTGATGACCGTCCTTCCCCTGGTGCTGATCCCTGTCTACCTCGTGCCACTCTTTTTTGTGTTGCACCTCGCCTCGCTTGCTAAGCTTCGCCGCGAGACCGGCGCCTCTCAAAGCCATGGCAAGGTTGCCGACGTCCGGCATCCTTGAATCGCTACTTCCGGTGCGTCTGTCGGCTTCAGGAACGTGAAACGACAACGCCGCGTTATGCAGCGTTTCAAAGCAGAGGAGACAAAATCATGTTGCCACAGAAGCGGGGTCCGTACAGGATCGAGGACTGGGGGAAGACTTGGCTGAATCCGAACAAAGAGCGTGTGCTGGCCAGGGTGCCGTCGGTTGCGATGCCGGACATCGCCGGCTATTGGCCGCAGACTACGCGCCCGGTCCGGGGGCCGCAGGAGTATGCCAAGCGCATCATCGATCTGCTCGACTTCATTCCCGATTTCCGCGCTGAGCCGATCGAGCACGCGACCAACGGCGACGTCATGTTCGTTCGCTGGATCGCCAGAGGAACCGGTTCGAAGGGGTCGTTCGAAGCGGTCGGCGTCGATCGGATCATCGCTCCTAACGGCTACGTTGCGGAAAACCTCATCATTTCGGATCACCCGATCTTCGCCGATTTCGCGAGGCACGTGGGCGATCTCCGCGGCGCGTAGCGATATCGACCGATCGTGCATATAGATCGGCACCTTCACCGGTTTCGGTTGAAACTGTCTTCAGGCGAAACCCGTCCGGAGATTGTGCTTGAGCTCGTCGAAGCGCGCGCGATCTCTCTTCATTCAGGACCAGGAACGTCTCGGAAGGGTCCTTTCACGGAGCACTCGTCAGCTAATCGCGCACAGCCTCGAAGGCGTCGCATCCGATCGAGGGCTGCTTGGGGCTGCGGTGGCTTCGCTTGCCTCATGACATGACGAGGCGCGTGTTCAGGAGCTCTCGTTCAGCACTGCGACACTTGCGCTTGCTCCAAGTCGACCCGAATCCGGGCAGGGTCAAGCTGCTTCCGGCATGGTGGAATCCACATAAGGCGCGACGTCCCCGTCACATAGATCGATGGCATCCTCGGTGTAGCGATGAAAGTAGGGACGAGCACAAAGGCCGGGGGCGGACACCCCGTGCACCATGGCTCAATAGCGCACTACCGGGAGGTCGAAGCTGTTGCCATTGAAGGTGACGAGCTGCGGGCACAGTTCCGCAATCTTATCGCAGAAGGCGGTGATTAACTGCTTCTCGGTCCTCTCGCCTACGTGGGGGAGCGCCGATGGCGTCCACTGCCCAATGATCGGGCTCCTTAGCAACGCGTCGCCTGACGCCAACGGGTTTCAACAGTTCGGCCCGACCTGGCCTATAACCCCGCAACGAAGATGTCGCCCTGGAATTTCTGATCGAGCCCGAGTTGTTGTTCGCCGCCGGTCAAGTGCGATAGGTGCTTCTCAACATAGTCGGTCAGTTCGGCCATTGAGATCACGCCGTTATGATCGATGTCGATGTCGTAAGCGGAGCCAGACAAGGCATCGAGCAATACCTTGGTGAACGCACCATGCTGCCACTTCTCATCCTCGCGTGAGAGCTTGTCCGCCTTCGAGGATGTCAGCACCGTCACGTTGCTGGCAGCCAGCGCCGATTTCAGCACGTCGGCAGCCGGCAGCGCTCCGCCAATCAGGCCAGCAGAGCGGCAGGCATCGAGCAAAACCAGGACCCGACCATGCTGGGCCAGCTTTGTGATCTCACTCTGGAATTCGGCTGCAGCGATCGCAGAAACCTTGAGACGCGCGGACGTGCTGTTATCGGCTCCGTGTGGCACAAGATAGAATTGGCCATCGATCATGGTTCCATGACCGGAGAACATGACCACCGCTAGGTCTTGGCCCGCACCACTTCCCATGTTGCGATCCATTGCGGCGAGCGCATCGAAAATTCCAGCCTTGTCTGCCGTGCGGTCGTGCAGGAACATCGGCTTGATCTCGGCATAAAGGCCACCGTCCTGCGTGTTGACGAGGGCACTTGCCACGTCCTGCGCATCCCGGTGGGCAAATTTCAGCTGCAGATCCCTTGCCTTGTCGCCATAGTCACTGACGCCGATGGTCAGCACATGCAACCGGGCGCCGGGCGCTTTCGATGATCCGGTGGCGATCTGCACGTCCCTGCGAGCCGCTTTCAGGTCGGCGATACCTAGCGCCCGTGCAGTTTCCAGTTCTTGCAGCACCAGCGCCAGCGCATCTGCCCGCCGCAATCTCGGGATGGCATGGACAGGTACTGTATCGGCTGCGGCATCGAAGCCACGGTTCACGTGCCATCGCAGCACGCCGAAGGCGCCAGTTGTAGCGCCGTAGAATCCTTCGGGCGTCCAGGCGACCCAGTTCTGCTTATCCGTCAGCACAAACAGAGCCAAGAGTTCGCGGCCGTCATCCATGCGATGCCACCGGATGGTGCCATCGCCATAGGACGCGACCACCAATCGACCGTCACCTGTGATGTTGACCCCCCAGACTATGCCCGGCACTTTACGTGTCCAGAGGGGCTGACCCTTCGCATCAATCGCTCGCAGATTCCACTCTGCTCCAAGCACGAATCGAGCCCCATCAGGATGGACTGCCAAGCTTCGCGACTTTTCGTACCGCTCTAGCTTGATGGGCTTGCCATCGAGGGTCGGGGACAACCCATTAAGCCATCCTTTCACATCAAGTCCGGTTTGCCTTGCCCGTGTCGTCTGCTGATCGGCAGGGGGGTCGCGGCTGAGCTTGAGCGCGCGCAGATCGAAGCGAAGCGGTGAGTTGCGCCCTTGCTCAAATCCGAAATCGACAATCGAGCCGTCTGCCGACACTGCCCGCGTGTCGTGTTGACGTCGAAGGTCGGCTTTGGGTGAGGGGTGAGCCCAGCGAGATCTGCCGTCAGGTTGTAATAACGCTAAAAACGGATCTTGCGTTGCAACCAAGAGCCCGCCGTCCGGCAAAGCCGCGAGGCCCATGACTGTATCGGTTTCGGCTGGCAAAGCGCGCCGCTCCCCTCGACCAGCATTGGCCCATGCCAGAACAAATTTGACATTACGTTCACTGTAGGTCCCGCCCGCGTAGAGGGTCTTGCCGTCCTTTGACCAGGTAACCCTTGACAGGTCGCCATAGCGCAAGCCGTCAACGTTCGGTCTTGGCAGCGACGCCAGGGAATGACCGTCGAAGAGGTCCACAGTCGCCGCATCGACGTAACCGACCGCCAACACGGTGCCGTCGGGGTCGAATGCGATGCTCAAAGGTTCATCCCCGCCGGTTCCCTTCCTGGGGGGAACAACCAGCTTGAAGTCGCGGTCATAGAGCCGGACCTTGCCATCCCGGCTCGTCGTGGCCAGCCGACCATCGGCGGCAAATGTGGCACCAAAGATACCGTCGCCATAGTCAGTGTCGCGGAAAGCCTCGGTCCATTGCCGGTCGCGGTCATAGACGCGGAGACCGCTCCTACCGCCAAGCCCTGCCGCCAGATAGCGGCCGTCCGACGAGAACGTGAGGCTGTGAGTGGTTGCACGAAGGCCCGCAATCCGTGCGGTCATTTTGCCGGTGCGCGTTTCGAACAAATAGATTGAGTGCCCTGTCGCGTCCGTCGTCGACCCTGTCCATCCGCCGGCGGCGACGAGATTGCCATCGGGGCTCATCGCCACCGCGTAAATTTTTCCCGTGTCTGGCCCGGCCGGCATGCGGATCGTCTGCAACAATTTCCCGTCCGTCAGCGACCACACCCGCGCCGTCTTGTCCTGACAACCAGTGACTGCAAGCCGACCGGCCGCGTCCACAGCGACGGATTGGATCGGCGCCGTGTGCATGCCGGGATCGACGACCAGCATCGGCTGCTCAGACAGCTGCGCCATCGCCGCGGGGTTCGCCAGAACGGCAAACAAGAGCGTAGGCAACAGAGCAAGCGACCGCGCTATTGCGCTGGCTTGACCTCGGAAAATGCCGGCCATCTTGCGGCCTCCAACTGGGTCTGAATCGTTCGACGTGTCAGCGCGTCGTCAGTGCGATGGTTGTTGTATAGCGCCGACACGCCATCCGATAGCATTCTGAGCAGCGGTTCGATCGAGACCTTTGCTATGTCGAGGATGACGTTTTTCTGTCCGGCCGTGTTCGGAAGCAGATTGCTGACCGTGTCACAGAATGCGACCAGACCAGAAACACCGCTGCTCAATTTGGTTTGCAGGCTTGCCAGGCTTGCGGGCGCCTGCCCTGCGGAAAGGGCTGCAATCAGTCCCGCAATGACCGCGTCAGCATCTGCCTTGGCATTGGTATAGGTAAGCTGGGCACGGGCGATCTGCGCTTCGTTGCCATATTTCTTAACAAGCGCGACGCAGGTTTCCGCCTTGGCGCGCTCGCCTGCCAATTGGGCTACTGCTTCTGGCCAAGTGACAGTCGCCGGCTGACTGATCGCGGAGCCCGTCAGCACAAGGGCAAGTAGCGCAGGAAACAGCCCAGGGCGAATGATCTTCATCATCATTCCCCTCCCAAGGAAAATATGCTGGCTTTTTCCAGGCTTCGCAAGTGATCCAGATCACACACCCTTCCGCATATCCGGCTGTTGTTACTGAGAATGTCTGGTGTTGATGCTGTGGACGGCTCCTCCACCGGCACGGAGTGCCATGGATGTGGGTGCTGTTAAGGCCCCCACGATTCGGAGGAGCCAACCATGCAAGCGGTTACGACAAATCGGTCTCGATATCGCCAAGTCTGTTTTTCAAATCCACGGAGTTGATGCGGCAGGTAATGCACAGCAAAATGAAACAACAACAGCGGGCTTTAACGGGGTTTTTGAAGTTCCCCCCGGTGCCTTCGCGTCCCATTTCGGCCTCGACGGGGAGGCTCATTTGCGACGACGCTTTCGTGCTCGTCGCCTGTGCGCTTCAGGCGCACGGGTAACAGACAAGGTGACCGAGGTCAGGAGCTGACAATGCTCGGGAAGGACGTTGTGGACGAAGAGCTTAAACGAGGCTTCGGGCTGTCGATAAAAGAAATCGAGCCGTTCTTGAGAGCTGGCGGCAACGCTGCTGAAATGAAGTTTATGGAATGCTGCCATTACTTGTGGAAGGTTGACGGAGTAGAATTGATAGAGCCCTTTATCTTGGCGGTTTTTAACAAATTACCAAAGAAGTCTCGCTGCGTTCTCTTCCAGCGAATATTGACGATTGTCTACTTGGCACAAGATGGCGAGCGACTACCAACGCCTCCAGAATGAAGCGGCCGAAATCAATTCAACGGGCGAAAAACACCCGGCGTGCAACCGATGCACGTCGCGATTTACATCGAGCAGCTCGCCCGCGAGCGTGCAACCCCAACAGCCAAGCAGCGGCTTGCGGCCATCTGACACTTGTTCGATTGGCTAGTCATCGACCAAGTGATCCCCGTGAAGCCAGCAGCGTCGGTGCGTGGTCCTAAGCACATCGTGAAGAAGGGAAAGACGCCTTTGCAATGCGGACAGAGATATGGCGAACAGCGGCATCCACAGCAACGGCCTTTCGCTCGCGCGCAAGGCGTTCTTCGCGACCCACGGCCATCGACCACAAGTTCGACGAGCTGTCCGCGACGCTGGGGGAAGAACTGCTGCGCCCGACGACATCTACGTTCGCTAGGCGATGGAGAACCTACAGACGGTCGCCGGGGTCAAGGCGATCCGCCTGCCGTCGCACCGATACCGTGTCTCCGATTTCAAACCACATCAAGTCCTCGCCGACCTCCAAAGAGCCGCTGTAGGTTTGCCGAGTTTCGGCGACGAGATCGGCTACGGTTGCCGGTGGTACTTGCTTGCTGACGAGAAAAACGAGATGCGTGTACACGGCCAGCTTCGGCTGCGTGCGTGAAAACACTATGCCCGCTTCGCGCGCGGTCGTGTGGTGGGCCATGATGCGCTGGATGTAAGCCTCGGTCATTAATTCCGGCCTGGCAATCGCCACCTCGTGGATGAGCAGGTCGGCGCCAAGGCCGTGGTTGATTACATTTTCATTGAAACGCGTATCGCCCGAGATGACCACGCTCCGCCCACCGTACTCAATGCGATACCCGTAGGCCGGTTTGATGACGTCCCCGTGGTCGACCTCGAAGGCGATCACGTTAACGCCGTTCTTCTTATAGACGGTGCCATCGGAGTTGAATTCCTCCACTTCGACTGCAACACCCTCGGGCGGGAGCTTTTCATCCGCAATGCGAATCTTGATATCGGCCGCGTACGCCCTTTCGAGATTCGACATGAGCTCCCTTGCGCCAGTCGGACCGAGCACTCGCAAAGGCCGGGTTCGTGCGCCGTAATGGGATTGGAGCCAGCCCGTCAGCCACACATCAGGAACGCCCGACGTGTGGTCGGAGTGATAATGCGTGAGCAACAGCGCATCGATCCTGCCCATCGGCACCCCGATCTGATATAGCCGAATCGCCGCGCCGCGGCCGGCGTCGATGAGCAGCTTCTGGTCACCAGCCTCAACGAGCGTGCTCGGCCCAAATCGATCGGGACGCGGAGTGGGCACTCCGGTCCCGAGCAACGTCACGCGGAAATCGCTTGAGCTCGTCATTGATGCATCTTGATCCCCGACTCCTTGACTACTCTGCTCCAATGGGCGAGCTGCGTGTTGAGGAAGCTGCCGAATTCCGCCGGAGTGCCGCCGGCGGACTCCGCCGCCATTTTTTCGATGGCTTCCCGAACCCGCGGCTTCGCCAGAGCCTTGTTGGTCGCTTCGTTCAGGCGAATGACGATTTCGTTGGGTGTTCCAGCCTTCACCAGAAATCCGAACCAGTCCTGAATGATCAGGTCCGGGAAACCCGCCTCGCCGACGGTAGGCACATCGGAGAGAACGGGGAGCCGCGATGGCGCCGTCACCGCCAGCGCACGCAACTTGCCGGCGGAGATCAGATCAACGACCGGTAGCGGCGAGATGAATTGATAATGATTCGTGCCGTTGAGTAGATCACCGATGGCCCGCGGCAGCGCCCCATAAGGGACATGCGTGGCGCGCACGCCCGTTTGCAGCTTGAACATCTCGCCGGCCAGGTGGGCAGGGGTGCCGAAGCCGCCGGAGGAGAATGTGAGTTTGTCCGGCTGGCGCTTGAGTAGGGCGACCAGTTCGGGCAGCGAGTTTGCCGGAACGGAGGGGTTAACCACCAGCACGTGGTAGGCGGAGGCGAGCTTGATGACTGGCGCGAAATCGGTGTCGAGCGAGAACCCCACGGTCGGTAGCAGCGCCGGAGCGGCCGATGCCGGCAAGGCGATCGAGAGGATGGAATATCCGTCCGCCGGCTGCTTGAGAACTTCGGCTGCTCCAATCGTTTGGATCGCTCCGGGCTTGTTCTCAACGACAATGCGCCAACCTTCGCTCTCCGCAAGTTCGTTTGCAATGATGCGACACATGATGTCGGGCGGGGTGCCGGCCGCGGTCGCGCTGACAATCCGGATCATGCCGGATGGATATGACTCCGCGGCGCCCAGTGAGCCCGGGGCTGAGAGCACGAGTGCCAGTAGGGACAGCCACAACGGAGAAGGACGGAGAGCGAGCTGCTTCACCATTTCACACCCCCTGGACGGCGCCGATTTCTTTTGGGGTGCATTCAAGGTGCGCCTTGCGCCCCGATAGGGCGACAAGAAAATGCAATGATTCCGCCAAGCGGAAAGATTGATTCCGGACTGCGGAACATTGTATTCCGCGCTGCGGAACCAGTAGAATGGCGGCGCTCGTTCGGAATGGCTCAATGGCGAGAGCCGACAAGATCAGAGGGTTGGAGCGGGGTCTGCGAGTGCTGCAGGCCCTTCAATCAAGCTCGATTTTGTCTTTGCATGAAATTCATCAGGCAACGCGCATATCCAAACCGAGCCTGCTGCGTATCCTGAACACGCTAGAGCACGTGGGCTTCGTCTCGAGGCGGCTGGCAGACGGACATTATAGGATCAGCGCCTTCGCGCGCATGGGGCGTAAGCGTGACCGCTACGATCGTGTCGCAGAGGCGGCCGCTCCAGTTCTCGACCGGCTCTGTCAGAAGGTGTCGTGGCCATCCGATTTGATGGTGCCGGCGGGTGACCACATGGAGATTCGCGAAACGAGCCGCGTCCGCACGCCGTTTTCGATCCATTTCATGCACGACAGGATCGGAACTCCAGTGAATTGGACATTGTCGGCTGTCGGGCGAGCCTATCTCGCTTTTTGTCCGGAGAACGAGCGCGATAGAATTCTGGCGTTGCTTCGTAAATCAGAACTACCAGAAGACCGACTTGCACGCGATCTGAAGCGCCTTGAGCGGATCCTGACTGAAACACGCATGAACGGATACGGTACCCGTGACCCTACATTTGGCGGCGGTGCCTACGGGCGGCAGGCTCCTGATGGACTGGCGGGAATTGCAGTGCCGCTCTTGGACAGGAGCCGCGTACATGGCGTAGTCAACATCATTTGGGCTAAAGCCGCCCGCACCATCGATGACATGGTCCGGGATCATCTCGTTGATCTGCAGAACGCAGCAGCCGAAATCGTTCAATCACTTCGGAATCAAGCTCGACGATAGGGCAGCTTTGCGGTCTGATCGGTGCAACACTCAAGCAGGCTTTCAGAAGCCCGCTGGCGGGCGTTCTGCCGGCCTCCGAAACCTGCGTCTGCTCGGAGCCTCAGCCGGCTGCTCACGCCTCGATTCAGAACAATTCAGGTCTGCCCCAAGGACTTACCGGCCGCCCTGAGGCAGATTGAGCATGCGGTAAACCGAGCAGCGGCGAGGGCGGGAGGAAGCCCGATGTCCGCCATGAGGCGACGGGAGTTCATCGCGTTCGGCAAGTGGCGCGTTCGAAATCTACTCGCTAATGGTGCGCACCACGCTTGAGGTCGGGCGAGTTTCGGGCGTCGGGCCCTTCAATTGCTTCAGGATGGCCTCGTCGTAAGAGGCAATCGTGGTCACTGAATACTTCGCTTTCATGAACACGATCTTGTAGCCGCCGGCCTTGAGATCGTTGAGCAGGTCCATCGCGGCCTCAGCCGTCGCATGCTGGAAATCGTGCACCAGCACGATGCCTTTGCCATGCTTCTTCAATTTTTCCATCACCGACTGCCTGACCTGCTCGGGCTTGCGCATTTTGAAGTCGAAGGAATCCATGTCGGTTGAGAAGATTGCGATGTTGCGCTTGCCGAGATAGTCGATGAGCTCTTGCGGTTGCCGCAGCGCCGGGAAGCGGAAATAGGGCGCAGTCGGTCCGCCAACCGCCCAGTGCACGGCACTGATGCCCATCTCGATCTCGTCCTTGGGGTTGTACTCTACGGTTTGGACCTTCCCGTTGACATTGCACCGACCCTTGGTTTTCGACAGATCCTGGTGACACCAGGTGTGCGAGCCGATGGCGTGCCCGGGTGCGGCCACTTGCTTGAGGATGCCGGGCTCGTAGGTGGCATGCAGGCCGATCGGGAAGAAGATCGCCTTGGTGCAGTGCGCGGCGAGGGCGGCGAGCACCGCCGGGGTGTTCTTCGGCC